>Ga0307425_1000609_pt1 | contig 22359 bp, 17 predicted proteins | sample SalMarWE160330MG_FD_202152 | JGI IMG/M metagenome (GOLD analysis project Ga0307425, IMG submission 202152) | Salt marsh sediment microbial communities from the Plum Island Ecosystem LTER, Massachusetts, United States - WE1603-30 | ecosystem: Environmental > Aquatic > Marine > Intertidal zone >...
CCGGGTGCCGCAGGTGCCGCGTCGGGCAGCGCGCGTGCAATCGGGGAGTGTCATTCAGCTTTCTCTCTGGCGTTGCAGTTACGGCCTTCCCTGGGCTACCCCTGGCACGGTTTTTGTGGAGGCTTCTTTCGACGGATTGTCCTTGGTCGGGGCGTCGGAATGCCCCGTGCCGTCCACTTCAGGCGTGGAGAGCGGAATGCCTCGGAGCGGCACCAGGAAGGTCGCCGAGTTCACTGGAGAGACTGTCGAGAAAGCCATCGACCTGGGCCTTCGGACGCTCGGCGTCGAGGCCGAGGACGCTGAGATCACCGTCCTCCAGCGCCCCCAGCGCAAGCTCGGCCTGTTCAAGTCCGACGCGGTCGTCAGCATCGCTTACGACGAGGACTACATCCGGCGCAAGCAGGACGAGACCGAGATCGAGAAGTACCTGACGCTGCGCTATGCGCCGGACGGCTTTGCCCTGAAGGTCGATCCGGTCCCCGATGAGCTGCACTGGCAGCTGCTCGAGGTGACGACCCATTTCCTGATCAAGCATCACGTCCCCGGGTTCCGGCGCGTCACGCGCGAGCAGCTTGTCGAGGAGCAGACGGGCGAGTACCACGTGATCTTCGAGCCGGAGGTGTTCGAGCTCGACGACGTCCGCGTCAGCGTCTACATGTCGCCGCCGAAGATGGACGCCTACTTCATCCAGTACGACGCGGGCCGGATCTCGCGCCAGTCGATCGAGCGGGCGATCAGCGTCCGGAACATCGTCAAGGGCATCATCCCCGAGGCGGTGGATGCCATCGTCGACGGCAACTACACGCCGGGCATGCCGATCGTGGTCGCCAAAGGGCAGAAACCCCGGGTCGAGTACGCCGGGACGCTCGAGTACCAGTTCAACCCGAACCAGGTGTGCATCACGTTCCGGGAGGACAGCTCGGTCGATTTCCGCGACATCCAGCGGCTCAGCCACGTCGAGAAGGACGGCCTGCTCGTGCGCAAGAGCGAGCGCATACCAGGCGAGAAAGGGTGGACGGTCACCGGCGACGATATCGACTACAAGATCGAGCCGGAGCCTCGGTTGCCCCGGGGCACCAATACGTACGTTACCGAGGACGGTTTGGAGCTGCGCGCCAGCATCGGCGGCCACATTGAGATGCACAACGGGCTGGTCTGCGTCGAGGAGACATTCTTCGTTGAGGCCGATGTGGACTACCGCGTCGGGAACATCAAGTTCGACGGCAGCGTGATGGTCGGCGGCGACGTCCGGCCCGGCTTCGAGATCAAGGCCAAGGGCAACGTCGAGGTTCTCGGCAGCGTCGATAACGCCGTCATCGAGACCGAGGGCGACGTGGTCGTCCAGTACGGCATCTTCTCGAAAGGATCCGGCCGCGTGACGGCCAAGGGTGACGTGAAGGCCCGCCACTGCGAGAACGTCACGATCAACGCGCGCCGCATCCACATCAACTCGAGCGCCGTCAACTGCGAGCTCAACGCCCGCCAGGTCGTCGAGGTGATGGGGAGTCCCGGCGCGCTCGTCGGCGGCGTGGCGCGGGCAAAGCATTACCTCTTCGCGTGTCACTTCGGCAGCGACATCGGCACACGCACCGAGGTGATCGTCGGCGACCCGTCGAACTACGACGTCCAGATCGACGCGCTCAAGCGCGCGATCGGCCAAAAGGCCCGGCGGCGCATGGAGCTGCTGCACAAGTACGAGGTCACCCTGTCCGGGTCCGGCAGCCAAGCGCCGTCGGCCGACCAGACGGGCCGCCTCGAGCTGATGCTCAAAGAGGCCGGCACGCTCGAGAACGAGCTGCTCGAGCTTCGGGCCAAGTTGCCGCCGCTCAAAGACAAGCGGCGCCGGCTCGCCGCGGCCAAGTGCCACGTCTACACCAAGCTGCACGAAGGCACGTTCGTCCAGCTCTTCAGCGCCAAGCGCCAGTTCACCGAGGAGGTCAAGCACTGCACTCTCCTGTTCGACAAGGACGAGGTGCGCGCCTTCCCCTTCCAGTACGAGGAGCTCGACGACGACGCGCCCGAGGACGAGCAGCCCGAGACCACGCAGGGCGAAGCCGCGTCGGAGAGCACGGTACAAGCCGATGCACAGGCCGCCTCGGCAGAGGCACCCACCGCCGGGCCGTAGAGCGCGCGCAACACCTCCATCTCACCGTTCGCCGCCCACCTCGGGCCGCCGTTGTGCTATCGTAGCGCCCGGCCGGAACCCGATCGCTCGCGCCGGTGGCTGTCGACTCGCACGACGACGCTGGCTCACGGACACGTTGCGGAGGCACTGCAATGAAGCTCTTCATCGATACGGCCGAGCTGACCGAGATCGAACAGGCCAACTCCTGGGGCGTCCTCGACGGGGTGACCACGAACCCCTCGCTGCTCAGAAAGGCGGTCGAGGCCCGTCGCAGCCCGACGGGTGAGGCCCGTCGTGACCCGACGGGTGAGGCCCGTCGTGACCCGACGGGTGAGGCCCGGACACACGTGGGCGAGTCACTCGATATCGAGTCGTATCTTGAGCGGATCCTGACCACAGTCGGACCGGGCAAGCCGGTCAGCCTCGAGGTGATCAGCACAACCTATGAGGCGATGCGCGCTGAGGCGCTGCGCCTCTACGAGCGCTTCAATCCCGTGGCCAGCAACGTGGTGATCAAGATCCCTGTGAACCCGACGCTTGAGGCCGACAGCGGCGACGACGCCGACGGCCTCCGCACGATCGCCGAGCTGACAGGCCAGGGCATCCCGGTCAACGTGACGCTCGTGATGAACCCGACCCAGGCGCTGCTGGCCGCGAAGGCCGGCGCGACGTTCGTCAGCCCGTTTGCCGGGCGGATCGACGACTACTTGCGCACGTCGGTCGGCATCAGCTACGACAAAGGCGACTACTACCCCGCCGAGGGGATGCCGCGCGCCGACGGCCAGGGCGTGCTCGACTATGAGGGGGTTGTCAGTGGCGTTGATCTTGTCGATCAGATCGTCGCGCTTTTCGACAACTACGCCGTCGAGACCGAGGTGCTCGCGGCCAGCTTGCGCAACCCGCGCCAGGTGGCCGAGGTTGCCCTGGCAGGCGCCGACGTGGCGACGGTGCCGTTCGGCGTCTTCGCCGGCCTGCTGCGCCACCCGAAAACGTTTGAGGGGATGCAGCGGTTCGTCGCCGACGTCGTCGACGAGTACCGCACCTTCTTCGAGACGCCCGCGAAGTAGCCGCCCTCGCCCGATGGAGCGCGCTATTCGTTTTTGCCCAGCTTGTGGGTCGTGATGCGGTCGGCCGTCATGAGCGGGATGAGCAGGCGGTTCTTGGCGCGGTCGAGACTGATGTCGGCCGGGGCGGCCAGCTTGTCGACGACAACCTCGGTTTGCTTCTCCGGCGTGATGCGGTACACGATGCCCTTGTGGTAATCCGAGATGTAGAACGTGCCGTCGGCATCGCGGTCGATGCCGTCGAGGTGGGCGAACTTGTCCGGGTTGACCAGGAACGTGCTGACCGCACCCTCGGCGTCGATCGTCAGGATCGTGCCGCCGTTCCAGCAGACGACGTAGAGCAGCGCCTCGCCGGCGTCCCAGTAGAGGCCGTTCGGGCCGTTCAGGTCGCTGCCCTCGACGAGAACGCTCACTTTGTTTCCGTCTTTCGTCGCGATCTCGAAGATCTTGTTCTTCTGAGTGTCGGAGACGAACAGCACGCCATCGGGGCCGGCGGCGATGTCGTTCAGGAAGATCGCGCCGTGCGCTTCGAGCGACACGTTGCCCGTGTTTTTGCCTGTGTTCTTGTCGAACGCGCGCACGATCTTGAGATCGGCCACCCACAGCGTGTCGCCGACGATTACCATCCCTTTCGGGTCGTTGAGCTTCGTGCCGTTGACGCCGCCCTCGATGAACTTCTGCGCGACGACGTTCAGGTCCTTGTCCAGCTTCGTGATGTAACCGTTGTTGTCCTCGCGCGTGGGTTCACCGCCTTCCTCGGACGCGACCGGGGCCAAGTTGACGTTCGAGACGTAGTACGTGCCGGTGTCGGGATCGACGATGAAGCTCTCGGGCCTGGCGTAGTCGGACCGCTTGCTGCAGCATGAGCCGCCGCCGAGCGCGACAGCGACACACACGAACACCACACTAACAGCCAACCTGTACCGAGACATGAGTTACACCTCCCGCGTGTTGGCACCGGGTCCGTTTTCAGGCTTGCTCGAGCCGACTATACCGCTCGGCGCCGACGGCAGCAATGGCGAAACGGGCCGGCGGCCGGCGACGGCCAGTCACCTGTTGTCTCCTGGGCCCGGCTGAAGTACACTCCGGCTTCCGCACCCGTGCACAGGAGGAGGACCGGCTTGTGCTGGCCCGAATGCGGCAGCGTTCAGGCGTGCCCGACATCTTCGACAAGGTGATCGCCGGCGAGCGGCTCACACCCGCCGAAGGGCTTCGCCTATTCGAGTGCCGCGACCTCGCGGCGCTCGGTGCGATGGCCACCCTGGTGCGCGAGCGACTCAACGGCGACCGCGCCTACTACGTGATCAACCGGCACATCAACTACTCGAACGTCTGCGTCAACCGGTGCCGGTTCTGCGCCTTCAGTCGGCCGCGCGGAGCGCCGGGGGCGTACGAGCTGAGTCTCGACGAGATATTCCGGATCGCTCGTGCGAGCTTGGCCGAGCCGATCACCGAGTTCCACATCGTCGGCGGGCTGCATCCCGAGCTGCCGCTGTCGTACTACGAGGCGATGCTGCGCGGACTCAAGGAGATCGCGCCTGCCGTGCACATCCAGGCGTTTACGGCCGTCGAGATCGCGCACATCGCCGGACGGCTGCGCGAGGCCGGGCTCGGCTCGCTGCCCGGCGGCGGGGCCGAGGTGTTCGCGCCCGAGCTGCGGCGCGAGCTGTGCCCGACGAAGCTCCCCGGCGACGACTGGCTCGACGTGATGCGCACGGCGCACGAGCTCGGCCTGCAGTCGAACGCGACGCTGCTCTACGGCCACATCGAGACGCCGGCGCAGATCATCGACCACCTCGACCGGCTGCGCGCGCTCCAGGATCACACGGGCGGCTTCATGGCGTTCATCCCGCTCGCGTTCCACCCGGAAAACACAGCGTTCGAGCATCTCGCCGGGCCCACGGGGCGGCGCGATCTGCAGGTTATGGCCGTCTCGCGCGTGTACCTGGACAACTTCCCCCACATCAAGGCGTTCTGGATCATGCTCGGCGTCAAGCTCGCGCAGGTCGCGCTCAGCTTCGGCGCCGACGACCTCAACGGGACAGTGGTCCGGGAGCGGATCACGCACGCCGCGGGCGCGAGGACGCCCGAGGCGCTGCCGGTGGACGAGATGCGCGCGCTCATCGAGGAAGCGGGCCGCACGCCCGTCGAGCGCACAACGCTCTACGAACCGGTCGAACGCGAACAGACACGGCAAGGCGCAGCAGGCTAAGGAGGCGACGTGGCGCGAGTTCGCATCGGGTCTGTGCCGTACCTGAACGCGCGGCCGTTGATCTACGGCCTCGAAGACGAGGTCGTCAAGGCGCCGCCGTCGACGCTCGCCAAGCTCCTGCGCACCGGCCTCCTCGACGTGGCGCTCGCACCGTCGGTGACGCTCTTCGACGCAGACGACTACCGGGTCGTGCCCGACATCTGCATTGCCTCGCGCGGGCCGGTGCGCAGCGTGATCCTGTTCCACCTGCGCAGGCCGAAGCGGCTGCGCACCGTCGTCGTCGACAACGAATCGCGCGCCTCCATCATGCTGCTCAAGGTGCTGCTCGCGAAGAAGTACGAAGCGGCGCCCCGATACGTCCCGGCCTGGCGGCTCTCGCTCAAGCAATCGTCGTACGACGCACAGCTCCTGATCGGCGACAAGGCGATGCTCCACCGCGACGCCGGGCGCAAGCTCGACCTCGGCGGCGCCTGGCACGAGTTCGTCCAGGTGCCGTTCATGTACGCATTCTGGATCGCGCGCCGCGACGTCGATCTCGGCAGCACGGTCGAACGCCTCCACGAAGCAAAAGCAGCGGGCGTGGCCAACATCGACCGCATCGCCGCCGAGCAGACAGTGCTCCCGAAGCGGCTCGCGCGGCGGTACCTGACCGAGAACGTCTATCACGACATGGGCGACGACGAGCTGTTCGGCTTTCAGCTTTTCAACCGGCTGTGCGTCGAGGTCGGCCTGACCGACAAGGAGATCGCCATTGACTTCTGCCGTTGAGCGGTGTCTCGACCGCGTCGTCGACGGCGAGCGCCTGAGCGCCGACGCCGCCGTCCTGCTCTTCGAGCAGGCCGATCTGCCGAGCCTCGGCGCGGCCGCGCATGCCGTGCGCTGCCGCATGACGGACGAGCACGGCGTCACCTACGTCGTCGACCGCAACGTCAACTACACCAACGTCTGCATCTCTGCCTGCCGCTTCTGCGCCTTTCACCGTGCGCCGGACGATCCACAGGCCTATGTCCTAACGCGCGACGAGCTCGACGCGAAGCTCGACGAGATGGTCGCCCTCGGCGGCACGCAGCTCCTCATGCAGGGCGGCCTGCACCCCGATCTGCGGCTCGAGTTTTTCGAGGAGATGCTCCGGCACATCACGAACACCTTCCCCGTCCACGTCCACTCGTTCTCGCCGCCGGAGATCGTCCACTTCGCGCGCCTCAACGACCTGAGCATCGAGACGGTGCTCGGGCGGCTGCGCGACGCGGGCCTCGACTCGCTGCCGGGCGGCGGCGCCGAGATACTCGTCGAGTCCGTGCGCGAGTCGGTCAGCCCACACAAGTGCACGGCGGCCCAGTGGCTCGACGTGATGCGCACGGCACACCGGATCGGCATGCCGACGACGGCCACGATGATGTTCGGCCACGTCGAGACGCTCGGCCACCGCGTCGAACACCTCGTGCGCGTCCGCGAGCTGCAGGACGAGGCGGCTCGATTGGGCTTGCCGGAGTCCGGCCGATTCACCGCTTTCATCCCGTGGACGTATCAGCCGGCGAACACCGCGCTCGGCGGCCGGACCGTCGGCGGCCACGACTACCTGCGGACGCTGGCGATCGCGCGCCTCGTCCTCGACAACGTGACGAACGTGCAGGCGTCGTGGGTGACCCAGGGCGCCAAGATCGCGAGCGTCGCCCTGAGCTTCGGCGCGAACGACCTCGGCGGTACAATGATCGAGGAGAACGTGGTCGCCGCCGCCGGCACGAGCTATACCATGAGCATCGACGAGATCCGCGCCCTCATCGCCGACGCCGGCTTCGAGCCGCGTCAACGCACGACGCTGTACGCGCCGGTCAAGCAGCACGCGCGCGGGAGGAAGCGATGAACTGGGTCAATCCATTCGAGATGCCCGGGCGGTGGCTCAAGGGCAATCTGCATACGCACACGACGCGCAGCGACGGTGAGCTCGATGTCGACGAGCGGATCGCCGCCTACCACGATGCGGGGTATGACTTCATCGCGCTGACCGACCACCACGTTGTTTCGAACGATGCGGCGAAGTCGACGAGCGACTTCCTCGTCATCGACGGCGTCGAGTGGGAAGCCGACGGCCCCGAACCCGGCGAGATGTACCACGTCCTCGGCCTGAACGTGCCGCCCGGCCTGCCGATCGCCAACCCAGCGAGCCTCGACGAGATCAAGCGCGCACTCACCGAGGCGGGCGCGCTCATGGTGCTGGCGCATCCGTACTGGTCGGGCAACACGGTCGAGCGCGTGGTCAACGCGGTCGACGGCATGTTCGCGCTCGAGGTGTTCAACGCCACGTGCCTCGGCATCGGCAAGGGCACCTCGCGCGTGCACTGGGACGACGCGCTCGACTGGGGCGCGCGCGTCTGCGGCATCGCCGTCGACGACGCGCACGGCACCGAGCACGACGTGTTCAAGGGCTGGGTGATGGTCCGGGCGGCGTCGCTCGAGGCGGCCGCCGTGCTCGACGCGCTCCGGGCGGGCGCGTTCTACTCGACGACGGGCCCGCGCATCGAGGACGTCGTCGTCGACGACGGGCGCATCCGGGTCCGGTGCTCGCCGGCCGTGAGCATCGCGTTCGTGGCGCAGCGCTACCGCGGGCGGCGTGTTGTTCCCGAGAAAGGCAAGCGGCTGCTGGACGCACGGTACGAGTTGAGAGGCGACGAGCGCTACGTGCGGATCGAAGTGACCGACGCGCGCGGCGGCACGGCCTGGACGAACCCGATGTACTTCTACTGAGCCTTCTTCTGGCCGTTGCCGGCGAAGAAGACGAGGATTCTCGCCAGCGTCGCACGAAGCTCCTTGCGCGGCACGATCATGTCGACCATCCCGTGCTCGAGCTGGAACTCCGAGAGCTGGAACCCGTCGGGCAGCGTCTGCTTGATCGTCTGCTCGATCACGCGCGGGCCGGTGAACCCGATCAGCGCGCCCGGCTCGGCGATGATGATGTCGCCGAGCGAGGCGAAGCTCGCGAGCACGCCGGCCATCGCCGGGTTGACCAGGATCGTCACGTAGAGCAGCCCGGCATCGTGCAGTCGGGCGACCGCGCCGCTCGTCTTGGCCATCTGCATCAGGCTCAGGCACGACTCCTGCATCCGCGCGCCGCCCGACGTGCACACGGTCACGACGGGGAGCCGCTCGGCGACGGCGCGCTCGAAGACCCGGGTGAGCTTCTCGCCGACGACCGACCCCATGCTGCCGCCGAGGTAGCCAAAGTCCATCGCCCCGAAGCCGACGCGCACCCCGTCGACCGTGCCGGTGCCGGTCACCACCGCCTCGTTGAGGCCCGACGACTTGATCGCCTTCCTCTGGCGGTCGGGGTAGGCGGAGGTGTCGACGAACGTGAGCGGGTCCTGCGGCGTGAGCGTATCGTCCATCTCGACAAACGACCCGTCATCGAGCAGCAGCTTGATCCGCTCGCGTGCCGACATCTTGAAGTGGAACTTGCACTTCGGGCAGGTGTTGAGCGTTTCCTCGAGCTGCTTGGCGTCGATGATCTGGTTACACGCGGCGCATTTCATCCAGCGCCCGTCGGGCACCTGGACCCGCTTCATCTTGACCGTTGAGTATCGTGGCTTGCCGAACAGCGGCATCGCTGTGCCCTCCCGGCCGGAAGCTTCCGTTTGTTGTCCGTTGCGAGCAGCGGCCTGTGGTCAAAGGTCCGTTCTTGTCTGTGCCGGTGAGCCGCGCAGCGGCGACTGACAGTAGCCACGGGCGCGAGCCCGTGGGTAGGGGCGTGCAAACCCTTCTTTGAGCCCCTTCAGGGGCGACTCAGCGCGAGACCCATCATGTGCTCAATCGCCCCTGACGGGGCTCTGTGATCGTCCTCCGTCGCTCTTACCACGGGCTTGCGCCCGAGGCTACTTCCAGCCGCCCCTGGCGGGGCTCTCCTTTGAAGACGCCGCTTGCTTCCGCTTCTCAGAACAACCGGCTAAGTACCGAGCATCTTGTGGAGCAGCTCGTTGACGAGCTTCGGGTTCGCCTTGCCCTTGGTTGCTTTCATCACCTGGCCGACGAGGAAGCCGAACGTCCTCTCGTTGCCGCCCCGGTAATCGGCGACCGGCTTCGAGTGCTGCTCGAGCACGGTGCCGATGATCTGCTGGAGCTCGCCGACGTCGCTGATCTGCACGAGGCCTTTCTCGGCGACGATCGCCTCGGCCGGCCGGCCCGTGGCGACCATCTCCTCGATGACGATCTTCCCAATTGTACCGCTAATCGTCCCGCTGTCCATGAGCTTTATCATCCCCACCAGACTCTCGGGCGTCACCGTGAGGGCGTCGAACCCGAGCCTGCGCTCCTTCATGAGCCGGAACAGCTCGCCCATGATCCAGTTGCAGACGACCTTCGGCTTGTCGTAAAGCGCCGTGCACGCCTCGTAGAACTCGGCCGCCGCCTGCTGCATCGTGAGCACCCCGGCGTCGTATTCCGAAAGGCCGTAGACGGTTATGTACCGGAGCTGGCGCGCGAGCGGCAGCTCGGGCAGCGACGCCCGGATTCGCTCGATCTGCTCGTCGGTGATGACGACCGGCACGAGGTCGGGCTCGGGGAAGTAGCGGTAATCGTGCACTTCTTCCTTGGTGCGCATGAGCGTCGTGCGCTGCTTGTCATCATTCCAGCGCCGCGTCTCGCGCTCGACCGTGCCGCCCGACTCGACGAGGTCGCGCTGGCGCTCGAACTCGTAGTCGATGGCGCGCCGCACACCGGTGATCGAGCCGACGTTCTTGATCTCGACGACGCCGCCGACCCGCTCGCCGCCCTTGGGGCGCACGTCGACGTTCGCCTCGCAGCGCATGCTGCCCTCTTCCATGTTGCAGTCGCTCACGCCGAGGTACTCGAGCAGCGTCTTGAGCCGGGTCAGGTACTCGAACGCCTCGCCGGATGAGCGCATGTCGGGCTCGGAGACGATCTCGAGCAGCGGTACGCCGGCGCGGTTGAAATCGACGCCGCTCGTGCCGTCGTCGAGGTGCACGAGCTTGCCGGCGTCCTCCTCGAGGTGCGCGCGCCGGATGCGGACCTCCTTGATCGCGCCGTCGACCAGGATCGGCAGCCGGCCGTTGGCGCTCAGCGGCTTGTCGTACTGCGAGATCTGGTAGTTCTTCGGCATGTCGGGGTAGAAGTAGTTCTTGCGGTCGAACTTGCTGAACCGCGACACCTCGCAGCCAACCGCCAGCCCGACCCGCACGGCGTGCTCGACGGCTTTCTCGTTCAGCACCGGCAGCGCGCCCGGCAGCCCGAGACAGACCGGACAGACGTGCGTGTTCGGCTCGCCGCCGAACTCGGCCCGGCAGCCGCAGAACGCCTTGCTCGCCGTCTTGAGCTCGACGTGCACCTCCATGCCGATGACGACCTCGTAGTCCATCACGCGCCTCCGCTCTCGACGGCGGCCGTGGGCGGCACGCGCCGGTGCCAGTCGGTCGCCTGCTGGTACGCGTGTGCGGTTCGCAGCAGCGTCGCCTCGTCGAACGGCTTGCCGATGAGCTGCAACCCCACCGGCAGCCCGGTGCCGTCGAACCCGCACGGAATCGACAGCCCCGGCAGGCCCGCGAGGTTCAGCGAGACCGTGTAGATGTCGGACAGGTACATCGTGAGCGGGTCGTCGATCTTCTCGCCGATCCTGAACGCCGTCGTCGGCGAGACCGGCGCGACGATGCAATCGACCGACGCAAGGGCCGCGTCGAAATCGTGCTTGATCAGCGTGCGCACCTTGAGCGCCTTGAGGTAGTAGGCGTCGTAGTAGCCCGCGCTCAGCACGTACGTACCGAGCAGGATGCGGCGCTTCACCTCGGGGCCGAAGCCGGCCTCGCGGCTCGTTGTGTACATCCCGATGACGTTGTCGCCGCCGCCGCGGTGGCCGTAGCGGACGCCGTCGTAGCGCGCGAGGTTCGACGATGCCTCGGCCGTGCAGATGATGTAGTATGTGGCGATCGCGTAGTCGAGGTGGGGCAAGCGGACCTCGACCACCTCGGCGCCGAGCGCGTGCAACTGCTCGATGGCGGCCCGCACCGCCTGCTCTGTGCCGGGCTCGATGCCGGCGCCGAAGTACTCGACCGGCATGCCGACCGTGAGGCCCGCCAGATCGCCGTCGAGCGCCGCGACGTAATCGGGCACGGGGGAATCGACGGAGGTTGAGTCGCGCGCGTCATGCCCTGCGATGAGGCCGAGCAGCAGCGCCGTGTCACGCGCGTCGCGCGTGAGCGTGCCGATCTGGTCGAGCGACGAGGCGAACGCGACGAGCCCATAGCGCGAGACGCGGCCGTACGTCGGCTTGAGGCCCGTGACGCCGCACAGCGACGCGGGCATGCGGATCGACCCGCCGGTGTCGGACCCCAGCGCCGCGAAGGCGATCCGCGCTGCCACGGCTGCTGCCGAGCCGCCGCTCGAGCCGCCCGGCACCCGGTCGGTGTCCCAGGGGTTGCGCGTGGGGGCGACCGCGCTGTTCTCCGTCGACGAGCCCATGGCGAACTCGTCCATGTTCGTCTTGCCGAGCAGCACGGCGCCGGCGCCGCGTAGCCGCTCGACGACGGTGGCGTCGTACGGCGACGTGAAGCCGGCCAGGATGCGCGACGCGCACGTGGTGATGGCGCCCCGGACGACGATGTTGTCCTTGACCGCGATCGGCACGCCGGCGAGCGGCCCGAGCTCGTCGCCCGCGTCGAGCTTGGCGTCGATCTCGGCCGCGCGCGCGAGCGCGCCGTCGGCATCCACGCCGATGTAGGCACGCACCGTCGGGTCGACGCGCGCGATCGCCTCGAGCGTCGCCTTGGTCAGCTCGGTCGAACTGAGGCGCCGCGCTCGAACCGCCTCAGCGGCTTCGATCAGGCTGTGTCCTAGCACACTCATCGGCTCTCGTTCGGTTCGGTGGGGGTGTGCGGTGCTATTCGACGACGCGCGGCACCTGGAACAGCGTGCCGGTCAGCTTCGGGGCGTTCCGCAGCACGTCCTTCGGGTCCAACGACGGCTGAAGCTCGTCGGACCGCATCACGTTCTGGACGGGCAGGATGTGCGCCGTCGGCTCGACCTCGGCCGTGTCGAGCTCGTTGAGTTTCTCGACGTAGCCGAGCACCTCGCCGAGCTGCGGCGTCAGCGCGCGCTTCTCGGCCTCGGTCAGCTCGAGCCGGGCGAGCATCGCCACGTGCTCGACGTCCTCAACACCGATTTCCTTCATCAGGCACCACGCAGTTGTCGGGTCAGCCAGCCGGCTGCGCACGCACGAGCGCATCGCTCAGATCGGCGAATTGCTGAAGCGTGAGTTGCTCGGCCCGGCTCCTGGGATCGAGCCCGCAGTCGCGAACCGCACTTTCGAGACGCGCGGCAGCGGCCAGCTTGTCGTCGGAAAGCGCCGCCCATTCTAGGCGGCGCAGCGCGTTTTTCAACGTTTTTCTCCGGGCGCCGAACGCGGCGCGGATGAGCGCGAACGTCAGATCCGGGTTCTGGGGCGAAACCGCCGGCGCGGCCCGCCGGATCAGCTCGACGAGGACCGACTCGACTGCCGGGACGGGCTCGAACGCGGTCCGAGGCACCACGAGCACGCGGCGCGCTTCCGCGTGGTACTCGACCAGGTAGGTGATCGCGCCGCGATCGCGCGAGGCCGGCGCGGCCAACAGCCGCTGCGCCACCTCGCGCTGCATGGTGAAGTAGGCGGCCCGGAACGCGAGGCCCGACTCGAGCACGCGCGTGAGGATCGGCGTTGTGATCGAGTAGGGGAGGTTGCCGACGAGAACGACGTCTTCGTTGCCGGCTTCTGCGGCGAGCGGGCCGAGGTCCGCCTTGAGGATATCCTCGCGCCGGACCTCGAGGTTTGGCGCGCCGGCTAGTTGCTCGCCGAGCACGGCCGCGAGACCGCCATCGACCTCGAACGCGATCACCCGGCCGGCGGCCTTCACGAGCCGCTCGGTCAGCGCGCCCGTGCCTGCGCCGATCTCCACGACCACGTCGCTCGGCCGCAGGTCGAGCGCGTCGACGAGCCGGTCGCGCACGCGCTCGCTCACGAGGACGTGCTGGCCGAGGCGCTTGCGAAGCCGCAGGCCGTCGCGCCGCAGCCGTGCCTTGAGCGCGGGGCGGGTCAGCACGGGCGCCTCGGCCGGCGCCGCGCCAGTCGAGCGGCAAGCCGGATGGCCGCCTCCATGCTGCTTGGGTCGGCGACGAACCGCGGTGCGATGTCGTACGCCGTGCCATGGGCGGGCGAGGTGCGGATGAACGGCAGACCGAGCGTGACGTTGACGGCGCTGTCGAACGCGAGGAGCTTGACGGGTATAAGCCCCTGGTCGTGGTACATGGCCACGACCCCGTCGAATTCGCCGTGGCGGTGGCGGGCGAACAGCGTGTCGGCCGGCAGCGGCCCCATCACGTCGAGGCCGCGCGCCCGCGCACGCCGAACGGCCGGCGCGATCTGCTTGGCGTCCTGCGTTCCGAGCAGGCCGCCTTCGCCCGCGTGCGGGTTGAGGCCGCAGACGCCGATGCGCGGCGCCGCGACGCCGAACGAGCGTTCGAGCGCGTCGTGCAGCAGCTCGATCGTCGTGCGCACGCGCGCCGCGGTGATCATCTTGACTGCACGCTCGAGCGGCTCGTGAATCGTCGCGAGCACGACGCGCAGGCCGCCGCCGACGAACATCATCGCCACGTGCGGCGCACCCGCCTCGGCGGCAAGGAACTCGGTGTGCCCCGCGTGCGGGAGGCCGGCGCGGTGCAGGCCGGTCTTGTTGATCGGCGCGGTGACGACGGCATCGAGCTCGCCGGCCAGCGCGTCGCGCACGGCCGCGCGCACGCACGCCATGGCGGCCCGAGCCAGCGCGGCATCCACCCGGCCTGTGCCGGCGCGGCGCCGTCGAAGGCGTGTCGGGTCAACGCACCCGATCTCGTCGTCGAGCTGCGTGGCCTCGTGGGCGTTGTGGATGGCCTCGATTTTCAGAGCGGCGCGTGCGCGGCGGGCCGCCGATCGGAACACATCGGGCGAGCCGTATAGAACAAAGCCTGTCGACCGTGGTACCCCTCGGCCTACCAGTGCGCGAACGATCACCTCCGGGCCGATGCCGGCGGCGTCGCCCATGGTGATGCCGAGGCGGGGTGATCGGGATGGCATGCGCACCTCCCACCGACGTGCGGCTAGTCCGGCGGCTTGCGCTAGTTGAGGCCCGAGATGACGGCCGTCGTCTTCTCGATGCGCGCGGCGTACTTGTAGGTTTCCTCTTCGATCTTGATCCGGCGCAGGCGCCGCTGAATCCTGTCGTAGGCTTGGCTGAGCGGGGTTCGCACCGCCTCGCGTCGGCCGGTGATCATCACGATCCACAGGAAGCCCTTCTCGTCCTCAATCACCTGGCTCACCTCGGCGATCTCGAGTTGGTCGAAGAGGGCCGCGTTGACCCGGTCGGAGTTGATGACCGTGCGGGTGATCCAGCCCCGATCGCCGCCGGCGCGTGCCGTGCTTTCGATCTCCGAGGACTCCTTGGCCACCTCGGCGAACTCGGCGCCGGCCTTCAGCTTCTCGAGTGCGGCTGCTGCTTTCTGCCGCCGTTCGTCGTCGTGGCCGAAGAAGACGATCTCGCGGCACCGGACCTGCGCGGGCGTCAAGAACTCAGGATCGTCCTTGAGCTGCTCGTAGTACGCGGCGACTTCGCCGGGCGACACGTACACGCGCGGGACGATCCTCGCGCGGCGGTACTCGATGAACAAGTAGTCGTCGTGGACTTCCCGGTACAGCTCCTGGTACGTCATGTCGTGCTTGTCCAGGTACTCCTCGAGCGTCAGCCCTTCGGCAACGAGCAGGCGCCGAATCTGCGAGCCGACGCGCGCCTCGTCGACGAAGGCCCCCTCGTCGCGCGCCGCCTTGAGGATGAGCGCCTTGACGATCATGTCGGTGGCGATCTTGGCGAAGAACTGCCGCCGACACTCGAACTGCTCCGCTTCATTCAGAGACGGATTGCTCTCCAGGAACTGCTGGACCATCGGCTCGACCTTGCGCGCGATCTCGCCGACCGTGATCACCCGCGTGCCGACGACGGCGTACACGGCGTCAACAATCATCGGGTCGCCGATCGGTCTCGAGACCGTCTCCGTGTCGCCGGCGGCTGGTTCCTCGGGCGCTTCCTCGTTTATTGCCTCTGCTTCGGTGGGCTCGGTCGCCGCAGGCTCGGTCGCCGCCGCTTCGCCCTCGTCAGGTTCCGCCGCCGTGGCCGAGCCGGCCGCCGTTGCGAGCACGGCCACGGACGCGATGACGAGCAGGACGAATCGAAGTCGAATGGTGCTCACGTGCTCCCTCCCGCTACGGGTTCGCCGGGGCAGGCGCGTTCGGTAGTTGGACCTCGTCAAGGCGCTTCGCATTCACCGTGATGCGATGGTGAGTCTTCCTGTCGGTGGCCCACGTGCGGAAGTACTCGTCCTGCTTCTGCAACACGAGTTGGTGCCGCCACGGCTCCAGGTCGACTACGGCCGAACGCCGCGTCACCTGGGCAACGACAAACCGGCCGTCCATCTCGAATACGTCCGTGAGCCCGCCGTTCTCCACGCCCTCGACGACCGCGCGCAACGCGTCCGGCATGGTGTCGAGCGTCGTGTCGGAGAATGAGCCAAGGTGCTGGTTTCTCTCGGTCGAGTAGGCGGTGTGCACCTTGGCGAACGCCGTGCCGGCAGCAAGTTCCGCGCGCGCCGCTTCGACCTGCGCGCGGTCGGTGTTGATGATTCCGTTCAGCTCTATGAACTCGGACGGCAGGTCGCCGCCGGATGTTTTCGCGGCGAGTGCGCGAAGCTCCTCGTTGCTGATCGTCACCTCGATCTCGGCCAGCACCCGTTCGCGCATCGCGGCGATGAGGATCCGCTGCTCGGCGTCGTGCAGCAGCGCGTCGCGCCGGTCCGGATCGGTGATCCCCGTCGTTGTGGCGAACTCGCGCGCCTGCTCGATTCGTTGGACGACTGCCGGATCTTGGTCGAGCCCCGCGGCGCGCGCCTCGTTGGCGATCACCATGCGGTTGATCATGAAATCGAGCAGCTCGCGGCGGTTGGCAGCGTATCGGGCCCGATATTCGGCAGGCACCGTTTCGTACTCGGCCACCAAGGCGCTCGCATGGATCTCGCGGCCGTCCACCGTCGCGATCACCGGGTCCGCCTCGGTCGGCTTCTTGTTGCAGCCGCAGCTACTGCCTCCCACGAGCAGAAGGGCGCCGAGGCAGGCAAGGAGAATCGCTCGTACGGTTCGCATAGCGGGTCTTCGCTCCTCCGATGCCGTCCGGGTGATCAGTTCAGTAATCTAGGTTATCCGAGGAGCCTTTGCAACACGGATTTGACCTCGTCGATCACCCGGCGACCATCGCCGCCGCCGGCGTGCTCGAGCCGCGGGAAGCGGTTGTTGACCATGAGCTTGCGGCCGCGCCGCTCAACGATCAGCTTGTCGCCGCTCAGCTCGACCCGGTCAAGCTCGTAGCCCTGTGCGAACACGCGGAGCGAGATCGCGTCGAGCAGCGCGCGCGCCTCGTCGGGCGGCGCCCCGTAGCGGTCGCGCATCTCCCCGGAGAGTTCGTCGAGCTCTTCGTGGCTGACCAGCTCGCCCAACCGCTTGTACAGGTCGATACGCTGCGCCGTGTCGGGCACGTACCAGGCGGGGATCGCTGCGTCGAGCCCGAGCCGCATCGTCACCTGGCCGGGCAGCGGGACGTCCTGGCCTTTGAGCCGGGCGATCGTCCGCTTGAGCAGCGAACAGTACAGGTGGAAGCCGACGGCGTTGATGTGGCCGTGCTGCTCGACGCCCAGGATGTTGCCCGCGCCGCGAATCTCCAGGTCACGCATGGCGATCTGGAACCCGGCGCCGAAGCCCTGCGCCTCGAGCACGGCGCGCAGCCGCTTCTTGGCCGTCTCGAGGATCTCGCGGCTCTTCGGCACGAGCAGGTACGCGTACGCCTGGTGCTTCCAGCGCCCGACGCGACCGCGGAGCTGGTAGAGGTCGGCAAGGCCGAAGCGGTCGGCCCGGTCGATGATCATCGTGTTCGCGTTCGGGATATCGATGCCCGACTCGATGATCGTCGTCGAGACGAGCACGTCGACGCGCCCGCCGATGAACGCCTCCATAATCGCCTCGAGCTCGCCCTCGTGCATCTCGCCGTGCGCCGTCATGATGCTCGCCTTCGGCACGAGCTTCTCGAGCACCTCCTTGACGCGCTCGATCGTCGCGATTCGGTTGTGCAGGAAGAAGACCTGCCCGTCCCGGCTCAGCTCGCGCAGGATGGCCGTCCGGATCAGGTCTGGGTTGTACTCGGCCAGGATCGTCTTGACGGGCAAGCGGTCCTGCGGCGGCGTGTTGATCGTGCTCATGTCGCGCGCGCCGACGAGCGACATGTACAGCGTGCGTGGGATCGGCGTCGCCGTCATTGTGATCACGTCGACGAGCTTGCGGAGGTGCTTGAGCCGCTCCTTGTGCTTGACGCCGAATCGCTGCTCCTCGTCGATCACGACGAGGCCCAGGTTCTTGAACTCGATGTCTTTGGACAGCAGCCGGTGCGTGCCGATGACGATGTCGACGTCGCCGCGCTTGAGCGCCTCGACGGTCTTGAGCTGCTCGGACCGCTTGCGGAACCGGCTGAGCATCTCGATGCGGATCGGGTAGTCGGCCATCCGGTCGCGGAACGTGTGGTAGTGCTGCTGCGCGAGCACGGTGGTCGGCACGAGGACGGCGACCTGCTTCTCGTCGAGGACGGCCTTGAATGCGGCCCGGATCGCCACCTCGGTCTTGCCGTAGCCGACGTCGCCGCAGATCAGCCGGTCCGTCGGCTGCGGGCGTTCGAGGTCGGCCTTCAGGTCGGTGATCGCGCGGACCTGGTCGTCGGTCTCCTCGTAGATGAACGCGTCCTCGAACTCGCGCTGCCACTCGGTGTCGGGCGGGAAGGCGTGGCCGTGTTTGCTCGCGCGCGCGGCGTAGAGCTCGAGCAGCTCGGTGGCGTAGTCCTCGATCGCGCGCTGCGTGCGGCGCTTCACCTTCGTCCAGCGCGCGCCGCCGAGCATGTCGAGCCGCGGCACGTGGCCGTCGGCGCCGATGAACTTCGTGACCAGGTGCGCCTGGGCGATCGGCACGTAGATCTTCGCCTTCTCGGCGTACTCGATCCCGAGAAACTCCTTGTGCGGATCCTGGCCCGGCAGCGTCACGACACCGAAGTAGCGGCCGATGCCGTGGTCGACGTGCACGACGTGGTCGCCGGCCTCGATCTCGGTGAAGTCCCGGATGGGCGTCGTCCCCTTGAAGTGCCGCGGCCCACGCCGGATCTTGTAGCGGTGGAAGATGTCCTTGTCCGGCACGGCGATCGCGCCCACGTCGGGCACCGCGAAGCCCGAGTTGAGCGAGCCGATGACGAACCGCATCGCGTCGGTCTCGGCGATGCCGCGCTCGTCGAGCAGGGCCTTGAGCCGGTCGAGCTCGCCGGTGTTGTTGCAGACGAGGAACAGCTCGGCGTCGCCCTCGAGCCAGGCCGGGATGCTCTCAAAGACCTCGAGCTGCGTGGTCTCCTCGACGGCCACCACACGCGTGCCCTTGAGGCTCGACAGCGTGCGGAACGGCGACTCGACCTCCGTCAGCTCCTCCTCGGCCGCCGTCATGATCGGCAGCTCGGGCAGCACGAGGCGCAGCCGGCTCTCGACGTGGTCGCGGAAGGTCTCCAGGTCCATCAGCATCGGCGAGTCGGCCAGCGCCTCGCCGAAGATCTCGTCGTAGGCCGAGCCGAGCGCGCCGGGATCGTCCAGGACGATGAGCGCGCCGTCGGGCAGGTAGTCAGTGATGCTTACAAGCCGGTCGGCGTGCTTTCTCAAAGAACCGTGCTCGTCCGCCGGCGGGATGCGGACCGACCGCACCGGCTGCGTCGAGCGCTGGCTCCCGGGGTCGAACTGGCGGATCGACTCGATCTCGTCGCCGAAGAACTCGACCCGGACCGGCAGCTCGGCGTGGATGGGCCACACGTCGAGGATGCCGCCGCGCACGCTGAAGTGCCCCTTCTCCTGCACCGCGCCGAACGACTCGTAGCCGAGCCCGACGAGCCGCCGGAGCAGCACGTCCATCTCCGCTTCCTCGTGCACGACGAGGCGCGCGATCGAGTCGCGGAACACATCGGCCGGCAGGGCCTTGAGAAGGACCGACTGGACGCTGCCCAGGATGATGGGCGGGCCTATTCCCTGCGGAGGTTCAATGAGCGACAGCATCGCCCGGACGCGGTCGCCGACGATCTCCGGGTGCGGTTTGAGCTCCTCGTGCCCCAGCGTTCCGAACGCCGGCAGCGTCTCCCAGGCGGGCAGGAGCATCGTCCGTGCGGGCGCGAAGTTCACGAGGTCGTCGTAGAGCGCCTCGGCCTCGCGCACGCCGCGGCTGACCGAGAGCACGGGCGTACCCAACTTCTTCGAGGCGAGGTAGATGAGGAAGGCCTTGGGCGTTTCCCAGACGCCGCTCGTAGACACACTCCGGCCCGCCGCCAGCACCTCGACGAGGCGCTGAACGCCCGGCGAATCCTCGAGCGTTCCTACAAGACGCCTCATTCAGCGATCGAACCTACCACGAACTATGCCAGAGAATGCTGCGTTAGGCAAGAGGCAGAAGGGATCAACCACGGAGGACACGGAGAACACGGAGGCAGGAGATGTCCTCTACTCCGTGTCCTCCGTGGTTATCTCAGAGGCCGCGCGCGTCCATCAGCTCGTTCCACCAGGACTTGTAGAGGAAGGCGTGGTCGGGGAAGGTGAGCATCTGCTCGAAGCGGGCGGGGCTGACGGTGAGCGAGATGATCTCGGGCGGAACGTAGCGGCGCATGGCCAGGTCGGTGCACCCGATGACGGCCGGGTCGTCGTCGTTTTCGATCACCGACCGCCACATCATACCGCAGCCCGACGAGAATGGCGCACGCACCACGTCGCGGCCCGACCAGAACCCGGCGAGCGTCATCGCGCCCGCGAGCCGGTCGGGATCGACGAGGAAGGTGACCGTCTGCACGCTGTCCCACTGGTCGAGCTTGAGCGGGCCGACCAGGACCGTGTCGCCCGAGATCTCCGGCGGCACGGCGTTGTCCAGAAACTCCTGCGCCAGCTCGGGGCTGGCCTTGAGGCCTTCGCCCCTCGACATCGGTGAGTCCGGCGGCACGCCCTCGCCCGTGGTGAGGAAGCCGGCCATGTAGTCGGGGTAGTCCTTCTCGAGGCCGAACGCGCGCTGCCCGCCGGGGCATCCGCCGCCGCCCTTCTTGAAGACGACCGTGCGCCCGTCGAGCCACTGCTTGTAGTGGGCGAAGCAGCACGTGTGCCCCTTGGCCTCGATGACGGGCTCAAACACCTCGCCCGGCGCCGCGTCGTAGACGGCGATCAGCGGCGTTGTGAGCCGAAGCTTCTTGGTCATCCGGTCGATTGCGTCTTGTGTCGGCATGGCGAACTCCTCCTTTGTCGTGCGGATCTTAGCACACTGGCCCCAAATCGGCGGATGGCGCTTCGCTGTGTTCGTTCCCAGCCGCGGAGCGGCGACAGGGGGTAGCCTGGACCGTGAGGCCCAGGAACTCGGAGACACAACAGAGGGCGATGAGCGCCATCGGCGCGGCAGGGCTGGCACGAGCGCGCCGGGAGTCTGTTCTCGACGAGGATCTGTCGCCCCTACGGGGCTCTTTGCGTTGCGGGCGACCCATCACCTGGGCCTGACGGCCCAGGCTACCGCCTGGCGCGCCCACGGCGCTGGCGCTGGTTGGGCCGTTCACTACGCACACAAGCGGGCACCGCCTCGTGGGTGAACGGCCTCTCGACAGGAAAGACCGCGTAGCCGCCGATTCGGGACTCGCGGACGCTGTTGTGCTCGGCCAGCTTGTCGCGTAAGATCGACACATGAGAGGTGAACCATGAAGCTTGTGAACAGGGCTATCACGAAGGTGTTCGTACCGGCCGTCTTGGCGCTTGCCGTCGTGTTGGCCGCGGCGCCGGCCTGGGCGAAGGGCCCGTGGTGGCGTTTCCTCAGGACGCCGCGGCCGAAGAACATCATCGTCATGATCTCCGATGGCTGCGGCTACTACCACGTCGATGCCGCCAGCCTGTACCAGTATGGCGCGACCGGCACCCAGGTGTACGAAGCGTGGCCCGTGCGGCTGGCGATGAGCACCTACGAGGTCGGCCAGACGTACGAGCCGGACCGCGCGTGGCAGCACTTCACCTACGTCACGCGCGAGTATACCGACTCGGCCGCCGCTGCGACGGCGATGTCGACGGGCGTCAAGACCTACTCGGGCGCGATCGGCGTTGACACCGACGGGTGGCCGCTTACACACATTGCCCAGCGCGCCGAGGAGCTCGGCAAGGCCACCGGCGTCATCACGAGCGTGCAGCTCAGCCACGCGACGCCGGCCGGCTACGTGGCCCACAACGCCGCGCGCGGCAAGTACGCCGAGATCGCCCTGGAGATGGTCTACGACAGCGCCACCGACGTCGTCATGGGCTGCGGCCATCCGGGCTTCGGCGACAACGGCGAAGCGTTAGCGACCGACCCGACGACCTGGGAGTACAAGTACGTCGGCGGCCGGGCCACGTGGCTCGAGCTCATCGCGGGCACGGCGGGGGGCGACGCCGACGCCGACGGCATCGACGATCCGTGGTCGCTGATCACGTCACGAGCGGGATTCCAGAACCTGATGACCGGCCCGACGCCGGACCGCGTGCTCGGCGTGGCCGAGATCGCCCTGACGCTCCAGTACAACCGGAGCCCGGTGCCCGACGAGACGAATCCGTACGACGCCCCGCTCATCGCGACCGTGCCGACGCTGCCGGAGATGACGAAGGCGGCGCTCAACGTGCTCGACAACGACCCGGACGGCTTCTTTCTGATGATCGAGGGCGGCGCCGTCGACTGGGCGAGCCACGGCAACAGCTCGAACCGCGTGATCGAGGAAGAGATCGACTTCAACCGGGCCGTCGAGGCCGTCTGCCAGTGGGTTGAGGCGAACGGCGGATGGCACGACACGCTCGTC
>Ga0307425_1000610_pt1 | contig 22356 bp, 21 predicted proteins | sample SalMarWE160330MG_FD_202152 | JGI IMG/M metagenome (GOLD analysis project Ga0307425, IMG submission 202152) | Salt marsh sediment microbial communities from the Plum Island Ecosystem LTER, Massachusetts, United States - WE1603-30 | ecosystem: Environmental > Aquatic > Marine > Intertidal zone >...
AAGCCCGCGAAGGACGGCGTCAGCAACGAAAGCGACCCCGGGCTCGCGCTCAATGAGATACGGGTGTACGGCGACGACTGGTTTGGCGCCGAAGCACGGGTGCAAGGCGATGATCCCGCAGGCGACTTCTACTATCCAGAGCTGCTGGAAAAGGCGCAGGACATCGGCCCGCAAGCGCTGATTGTAGACGTGGGCGATTCGCTGGCGGAGACCGAAGCGGCGAAGCTCGCGGCCGAGCTGCTGGCGGAATCGCTCTTTGCCTACAACACTTACGAGATTGAGAGCATTGCTGACCCGACACTGCACCTGGGTGAAACCGTATCGTACGTGCATCCCGTGACGGGCGAGGAGCATGCAATGGTGGTTGAGCGCATTGAGCTGACGCCGGTGCGCACCCGCGTCTTCGGCACCGACTACAACGCGGAGGTGCTGCGATGAAAACGCCCCGCAGTTTCACCGGCGGTCTGGAAGCGGCCATTGACCGCCGGCTGGAGAATGCCGCGCAGCGGGTGAAAGGGCTGCGCAGCGAGCTGGTGGCGCGGAATGCGGCTTTCGGGGGGCCCGGTGGCGGCGATGATTACGAACTCGGCGGAGTGAGTTCGCTTGCCGTGCCGGGCTGCGCACCTCTGGACGGTGACGTAATACTGGCCGGAGCGGACGGTTTGGAAACAGCTTCCGCCGGCCAGACCATCCAGGTCGCTCCACCGCGGCTGCGGCACTTCGCCAATCCCCGGACGCCGCTTTCCTCCTCGCCGCTGGCATCACTGGTGCTGCATCGCATCTACCTGCATCCGCTGGAGCTGGCCGGCGCGATGGACCTTACCGCTCTCTACCTACGCATCGAGCGCAACGGCAACCCGGACGACAATGCGCCGATGCTGGAATGCGCGCTGTATAAGCGCAACGCCTCTGAGGACGGCTTCACCCGTGAAGCTCACTTCGGCAGCCTGCGCTATGCGGATCTCGCCGCGCTTGGCGGCGGCGTGCAATGCATGCAGCTTGCCAGCGCGGTATTGGTGCCGGCAGGCCAGCATTTCGTCGCGGTTCTCTACAAGTACATGGGCGCGGACGGATACCGCCTGGGCTCATGCAGCGCGAGCGGAGCCTGCTTCCCCGGCGCGGGCTTCTACCGGGACGGTGTGGCGCTGGACCTGCCTTTGACGCTGCTTGATGCCGACCTCTCTACACCGGCCGGCGCGCTGGTCTGGCTGGAGCTGTCTGGCGAGTGAGAAATACACCAATTCTGAACAGGAGGATTGAATGGACGTAAAGAGCTTGGGTAAGAAGCTACTGGTCTTTGTGCTGCGGCTGCTGTTTGCCATTTATGAGGCGGAATCCGATCTGCTGCTCGACCTGGTGGCGGAAGTGCGCGCCGAAGGGCTGGACGGCGAGGAAGCGCGGCGCGAAGTCTTCCGCCGTTTCCGTCAGCGCTACGGCGGCGAGATCCGCGACTCGCTGCTCAACATGCTGATTGAAGCTGCGGTGGTTGCGGGCAAGGGTTAGCGATGGACCAGTGGCTCACCATATTCGGCAACCTCGGCATCGGCGGCGGGCTGGCGTTTTTCTTCGCGTGGTATCTCGTGCGGATGGCGATGCCGGCGCTGATGCGGGAGAACGCCGAGCAGCGCAAGGAGTTTCTGCGCCATCTCGTGCAGCAGCGAAGCGAGTTCACCGCTGCGCTGACGGGGCTGAAGGACTCCAACGAGCGCGTGGCTGCAAGGCTCATGGCCGAGCTGGCGGGAATGGCAGGTGAAGTGAGGGGCTGCTTGGCTACAGGAACCTCTTGCCGCTCCAAGGCTGGCGGCGAATGAGCTTGCGCATCGTTGATGTGCGCGCCAGCCTGCCCGCCAGCCGCCGGCGCAAGTACGCCACCAGGGCGCTTGCGACCATCGCGCGCCTGGTGGTGCACCACTCAGGCACCGACGGCGGCACGCCCGAGTCGTTTGCGGCCTATCACACCTATGCGCTGGGCTGGCCGGGCATCGGTTACCACTACGTTATCGCCAAGGACGGGACGGTGTACAAAACCAACGCGCTGTCCACCGTGAGCTACCATGCACGGGGAGCGAATCTCAACGGCGTGGGCGCCTGCCTGGTCGGCGATTTCAACCGCAAACACCCAACCTTGGAGCAGCTTGAGAGCTTGCGCGGGTTGCTTCGCGTGCTGAAGCTGCATCTGCCCCGCGCGGAAGTGGTGTTTCATCGCGAAGTACCAGGCGCCCAGACCACCTGCCCCGGACGGAACTTCACGCGAGACTTGTTGCAGAACTAGAGAGTGGGCAGGCCCAGGCGCTCCAGCAGCGTGTTCACGTGCTCCGGCGGCATCCGCCATCCCGGGTAGGGCCCACCAAAGTAGCCGTGCCAGTCGCTCCCGCCGGTGGCGATGAGGCTGCGGGCGCGGACGATTCCGAGCAACTCGTCCTGCGTCGCCTCTTGTCCCTGGTAGAAAACTTCAATGCCGTCAATGTCCTGCTCCAGGGCGAAGTGCCGTGCAGCCTCCGGCGTGATCTTTGACGGGTGCGCCAGCACGACGAGGCCTTCATGCCGCCGGATCCAGGCAATGCCCTCTGCCAGCTTCATCGGCGGGGGGAGGTACGCTGTGCCGCCTGGCCCGATTGTTTCCTCAGCAAACCGGTCGTACCACCGCTTTAGGCTTCCCGTAACCAGCCCGAGCGCCGCCCACAGCGGATGGCGGGCAACATAATCCAGCACATAGTGCGCAGTGATTATCGGGTTGGGATGTGCCCTCCGCCGCAGCCGCTCATAGTCAAAGACGTAGCCCTGCTCCGCCAGCCGGCGGCAGATGAGCCGGTGGTGGGCGTTGCGCTGTTCGCGCAACTCCGTGAGTGAGGCGATCAGCTTCTCGTCATAGCGCAGGCCGTAGCCGAGCAAGTGGATCTCGCATCCCGCTCCCCCTTCTTCGTGCCAAGTGGTCAGCTCAACTGCGGGAATCCCGATGATGCCGCGTTCAGCAGCGGCAGCGAAGAACTCGGGGAAGCCCAGCGCGGTGTCGTGGTCGGTGAGAGCGGCTACTCGCACTTCCTTGCGAGCCAATATGGAGGCGAGCCGTGACGGCGAATAGCGCCCGTCGGAGTTGCACGAGTGGAAATGCAGGTCGCAGCCTATTTCAGGCCTCACGGCCAGCCATTATAACAGCGCGTGGATCAGCACTTGCGAGTAGAAGGTTAGTAGTGCAATGATGAGCAGAAGCAACACGAGCGCCACCAGCAATCCGATAGCCGCTTGCGGGTTGAACGGAGCCGAACGCACATAGTAATCCACCGACCGCACAAGTGGCGGACGCGCGGCCCATCTTTCTTCCAGGTGTTTGCGCCACTCGCGCATGAACTCCTCATTCTCCTCAATCCTGCCCGGCAGCATCATGTACAGTTGGTAGGCTCCAAAGAAAACGCTGCCGAAGAACACGACTGCGAGCAGTGCAGGAATGAACAAGCCGAAGGCGATGAACGAGAAGAAGAGGATGAAGAAAGTGCTGAACCACGCGACGACTACCTTCGGGTCGAAGATTCTCGTTTGCGCCTTCATCCCGAATAGATTATACCTTCACTATCTTTGGTCTTGCCCTGCCTGCTCCAAGATGAAGCGCTCGGCATCCTGGCGGGTGCGCACTTCGCCTTCCACCTGCGCTTCAAGCAGCGCTTCTTTGAGTTCACCGACGCGCGGCCCCTCCGGCAGGCTCGTAAGCTCCATAATTTGCTTGCCCGTCAGCAGCGCCACCGGCTCGGCAACATCCTTCCCCACATACAGGTGCCACAGAATCGCATTGGCCACTTCCTCGTGATCGGCGAGAAACTGCTCGGTCACGGCTTCGCCTCTGGTGGCGCGCGCGTCGGCCAGCGCATGCAGGCACGACATCGCGGTCGCATCGCCCAGCTTCCGGCAGTAGCGGTAGATGAGCTTGTTGCTCACCGGCAGGTCGTTGCAGTAGAAGCCGATGCGCAGGTGCTCCTCAATCAGGAGTTCCAATAACTCGCGCTCCTGATTGCTCAGCCGCAGCCGTTCGAAGGCGCCAGAAGCGATATCGCGGCCGACGCTCTGATGGCCGTAGAAAGAAAGCCTGCCGTCTTCCTGTTTCTGTGCGGTTTGCGGCTTGCCGATGTCGTGGAACAGCAGCGCGAGCTTCGTGAGCGCGGCGCGCGTGGCCGGCGGCGAGACGATCTCCCGCATTTCATTCAGTACACGCTCGCGAACATCATCCGCCAACCCTTCGCCAGTGGCGAGGATGTGCTCCAACTCCCGCACAGATTCAAGGCTGTGCTCCAGTACCGGCAAGTGGTGGTACTCGTTTTGCGCAAAGCCGCGCATCCGCTCAATCTCGGGGAAAAGCACGGTGAGCACTCCGGCAGCATCCATTGCCTTAAGCCCTTTGGCTGCTCCATCACACCGCAGCATCAGCATTAGCTCTTCGCGTGTTCGCTCGGACGCCGATTGCGTGAGTTTCTCCGCGTGGATCTCCAGGAGCTTGTGCGTAGTGTCCTCAATCTTGAAACCCAGCTGCACCATGAAGCGGAAAGCCCGTAGTAATCGTAGCGGGTCGTCCAGCAGGTTCTTCTCGCTGATGCTAACGACTCGTTTGGCGGCAAGATCTTCCAAGCCTTTAGCCGGATCCATTAGATTTGCGGCAGCCAGTTCAGTTCCTATGTAGTTCAAGTCAAGGGCGATTGCATTGATGCTGAAATCCCGCCTTAGCAGGTCGTCTTCACGGCTGCCGCCCTGCATCGGTGCTACATCCACCGTACCGTAAGGTAGAGCGAAGCGGTCGGTGCGAAACCGGTCGCCCAGGCGGAAGGATTCGCGGCCGAGCGTTTCGGCCAGGATGGCTGACCCAGTCTCGTAATCTCCCTCCAGCACCAAATCAACGTCACCGAGATTGCGGTCCAGTAGCGCGTCGCGGATGAAGCCCCCGACCAGATAGCCAGCAAGTCCGCTCTCCGGTAGCTGCGAAAGGGCGGGGTGGAAACGAACGCACCTGGTCAAGTTGGCGAAATCCAGCATCACCCGATATTAGCACAAGGCTGGCAGTAGCGCGTCTCCAGAGTCCTGTCAGACGTTTGGATATTGGTAGACCCGATATGTGGTAGAATAATATAGGTATACCAATATAATATTGGTTCACTAAAGGAGCGAGGGGTTACCTTGGGCAAACCGGGATTCGGAAAATACCTGCGGCTGCTACGCATCAGCGCCGGTCTCACCATGACCGAGACCACTAAGCTCACCGGCGTAACTCAAGGTTACATCAGCCAGATTGAGAACGAGATTCATACTCCCAGCGCCAACACGCTGGCCAAGCTGGCGAAGGCTTACAGCGTGTCTCCGCTGACGCTGATGAAGGAAGCCGGGATGATCACCGAAGGGCACCTGCGCACACCTGACGCCCTGCTTCGGCAGCCGCCGCTGACGAGTGAGCTCTCCCGCTCGGAGCTGGAGTCAATGCTAAAGAAAGCGCTTAATTCCATCAACCAGCTTACGCGTGAAGTGGAGACGCTGCGGCGGGTGGAGAGCGTGAGGGACGCCAGGGAGAATGGCGCGGGGGAGCGAGCGGGAACAGCCTATCTGCCGGTGCTATCGGGCTCGCTGGATGTAATGAGCTTGCCGCAAGCGCCGGATGGGGTGCTGAAGGTGCCGTCGGAGTTGCTGCATGAGTCGGCGAGGGGTGCGGTGCTGCAGGTTTCCGGCGAAGAGCTGGCGCCCGACCTGCAACCCGGCGATCTCGTATTGGTGGAGCGCGGAAGGCGCCCCGAAGGGCAGGGCATCGTCGCAGTGAAATACCCCGATGGTGTCGCCTTCCAACATCTCAGCGTAATTGACGGCACGATGGTCCTGACCGCCGGCAACCCGGATTACGCCTACCTCAATCGGCTGATAGACGCTTCGCGCGATTCGGTTGTGCTCGGACAAGTGCTGGCGCTCGTGTGGCGCCGAATGCCGTGATGCCCGAAGCCTACTTGCCCGGCAGGATAGAAGTGCGTTGGCGCTGCGTGCGAAGCCCTTGGACTTCTTCCCGTTCGGAGCCGCGCTCAATTGGCGTATTGCCGGTGTAGCCGGCATAGAACCCTTCGGCAATCACGGCTTTCTCGCCGTATAGCCGGTAGTACATGAAGTAGGTGTCGCTGCGTGGGAACGTGGCCTGGGTTTCTTCGGTTAAGTGTGCCCAGAGCTTGTCCACCGAGCCGCTTTCGGGAATGAGGACGAAGTAACCGTTGCCGGGCGAGAATTCCTCGTGCCAGGTCTCGATTACCTCATTGGTGATGGGGCTGGTGTATTCGTACAACCATCGCTCCACCCAGGCTTGCCATTCGCTGCTGTTCATGCGCTTCATGGGGTTGAGCAAGTAGCGCATATCGAAGTAGTCTATGAAGAGCTGGTCCTTGCGCACAAGCATCGTCTTGCTGCGGTCATTCCACCAGTTGCGCATCAGCGCGGAGAACACCGTCTGCAAGAGGTCCCCTCGCCATAGTTCCAGATCGTTTTCCGGCAGAACCTTGAATGGGTAGAGCTTCGTGATGTACAACTTCTCCTTGGAAGTGAGCTTCGCCCGAGGTTTGACCCGGCCAACAAACTTCAAATCAGGTAGCCGGAGCGACGAGAGGTATTGCGGCGGCCCCTGAATTCGAGTGTAATGCGCGTTGATGTTCTCCTCCAGCCTCTCTTCATCCAGCTGCATACCGGGACGCAGTTCGGATTCGGCCACCTTCCGCGCGTAAACCTCGTAGGTCATGCACTTGTCCCACATCTCATCAGGCATCTTGAACTCGCTCATTATCGCCGCAACCGCTGCGCGGCACTGCTCATCCGTCATACTGCGCGCATAGAGCGCCTGCTTCTGGTACGAGGGGCGCTGGCGCTTGGCGAAAACGGGACCGACATCAGCGACACCTATCTCCTGCGGCCCCGTTGGCTTGGAGCACGAAATAGCCGGCAGCGCGACGGCCGCCAAGATCATCAAACGGAACAGCCTGCTCATACGAACCTCCCGCCGCAACCGGCGGCAAAACGAAACTCGCGAAGTATTCTACCATTAACCGAGGTTATTGTGGCAGGGGAGACCAGCGAGTGTTAGAATCTCTAATCGCATATGGAACAGGTCGCGCAAAACGGCGCGTTGCTGGAGGCGGTGAACCTGCGCAAGCAGTACCCCTTCATCCGTCGCGCACGTGGTTTCCCCCGGCGTATGGCGCTGCGTGCAGTTGACGGCGTGAGCTTCAGTATCGACTGCCGGGAGATTGTCGGCCTTGTCGGGGAGTCCGGCTGCGGGAAGACTACGGTCGGCAAGCTCATCGCCGGACTGCAGCCTCCCACCAGTGGTGAAGTGCGTTTCCGGGGAGAGCCGCTCCCGCGATTATTCGCTGGGCGGCACCGGCGGCTGCGCCGCAGCATCCAGATGATCTTCCAGGACCCTATCTCGTCTTTGAACCCACGGATGAAGGTCGGGGAAGTGCTGGATGAGCCCTTACTGGTCAACCGTGTGGGCACCGCCGCTGAACGGCGGGAGCGGGTGGCGCGTATCCTGGAGGATATCGGCCTCCCGCCCGACAGCGTACGCCGTTATCCGCACGAGTTCTCCGGCGGACAGCGTCAGCGCATCGGCATCGGCCGAGCCCTGGTGCTTGACCCGGACCTTATCGTCGCGGACGAGCCGGTTTCCGCCCTGGATATCTCCTTCCAAGCGCAGATTCTGAACCTTATGCTGGGACTGCGCGATAAGTACGATATCTCCATACTTCTGATCGCGCACGACCTGTCGGTAGTGCGCGCGGTGAGCGAAAGAGTGGCGGTGATGTACTTGGGGCGCATTGTGGAGATAGGGGCAACGGAGGACCTTTTCGCCAACCCGCTGCATCCGTACACCTGGGGCTTGCTCGCGGCAGTGCCGGTGCCCGACCCGGAAGTCAAGCTGCAGAAGCCACCCCTGGTGGGTGAACCGCCTTCTCCGGTGGACATTCCACCTTACTGCCGGTTCGCCGGCCGCTGCCCCAAAGAGATGCCGGTCTGCCGAACAGCTGACCCGTCATTAGCGCTACTCACTCCGGGGGACGCGCACGAAGTTGCGTGTTTCCTGTATCATAGTCCGGGAGCAAATGATGTCTCCACATAAGCAAGAAACCGAGATCAAACTCCGCAGCCGGGGGCGCCGCCTGGCGCTAAACATTGTGCTGATCGTGGCATTCCTGGCGGCGGCAGGCTGGCTGCTGGCCGGCATGATCGCGGACGGCCGGGAGATGAAGCTGCTTGATGAGCAGATTCCGATTCTGGAATACGAGGTAAAGGTGAAGGAGCGCGACTTCCTGACCCAGCAGGCGCTGCACGACCAGACGGTGAAGCGGATGACCCCCGCCGAACAGGTGCAGAAATCGCTGGAGCTTCAGAATATGCGCGAGATGCTGGAGAAATCCCGCAATCTGCTGAACTCGAAGAAGGAGCGCAATGAAGAAGTGACTTCGGACCGCACAAGGCGGACGATCTACCTGATTACCGGCGCCATCGTTCTGCTGGTGGCGCTATGGATTAATTACATCCTTGAATACTGACATCTGGGTAGTGACTTCGTCCAGGCGCTTAAGCACGGTCGAGACAAACCGTGGCGCGAACCCGAGTCGCTTCAGCTTGCTCGGCGGCAGCTTCTTTTCCAGCCGCAGGTAGAGGAATTTGTCAATCTCGCCTACCACCTCACGTGGCTCCGCGCCTTCCGCCGGATTCTTCCACATGTCAAAGGACGGCTGCCGGATGAGAATCTGCTCCGGTAGCTCCAGGTACTGCGCTATCTCGTAGATATGGGTCTTGAAGATGCTGGCAAGCGGCTGGCAAACGGGCGAGAAGGTCCCGCAGATTACTCCCATCCCCAGCAGCTTCTCGGTCCGGTTCACCGCCGAGATATGGCACATGTCCTCCTGCTCGGCCTTGTCCAGGATGAGCACCATGCGCAAGCGGTCGGTTATCTGGTGGCGGCGGAGGATGGCCTCTTCGCCATGAAAGGGCACGGTCAGCATCTCCGCCATCGTGTCAACCAGCCGGGAGATATCGATGCGCCGCAAGCGGATGCGCAGGTGGCGGGCGAGAATCGCTCCATCCTTTGCCAGTGCTTCTTCTTCGGCGCTGGACGTGAGTTGCAGGCCATACACGTTGTCCGGACCGATGGCGCGGCCGCAAAGGTCCGCCAGCACTGAGGTGTCAATCCCGCCGGATATGCCCAGCAACACCTTTGACTGGTTCACCGAAGAAACGAATGAGCGAATCTCGGCGGTCAGCTTCTTAACGGCCCTCTCCGGGTCGATTCCGGGAATCTCCGGAGTTTCCTTGGTTCTTATAGCCATAGTAGCCCCCGGCGTAAATCGCCAGCATCATTTTAGCATATTTGCGCCCGAAAGTGAAAAAACGCACATAAGCGCAGATGAAGTAATACAATTGTGATAACGGTGTACTAGCGGCGTCAGGATACGTAATGGCTTATTAACTCCTGCGCCTTCTTCAGCGCTGCTTCCCGGTCGGGAATCTCTCCATCAATCCGGCTCCACCACAGCTCTTCCTGAACGCTGCCGACCAGCGGGCCCGGCGGCAGCCCCAGCTTGATCAGCTCATCGCCCGGAATCACGACCTGCATCGGCGAGTATTCCTCCAGGTGCTTCACCAGATTGCTGCGCAGCGGCTCGGTGTTTTGCTTCAGGTAGCTGTTGAACAGGGTGAAGAGCAGCGTCTTTCTGGGGTACTCAACGCAAACGCGGTATATCCTGGAAGGGGAGAACCCCGGGTGGTTCATTCGCGCAATAATCTTGTCCATCTGCTCGCGGGTGTCCAACATGCTTTGGGCCATGCGCTGGTGCACGCCGATGCGCTGCAACAGCTCAGGCAGCTGCTCGGTGCCGACAGCCATCAGTACCCAAGACAAGCGTACCATGGATGGCGGGATCATCTCTGCCTCCAGCAAGCTGCTCTGGCTCCGGATTCCCAGCTCCAGCACTTCTGCGTCCCTCCCCGAGACTGAGGGCGGCTGCGCCCATAACGGATGGATGGCTTCAAGCACGCCCATAGTGTGCGCCGTCCATATCATCCCGAACCACATCGGTTCAGCAAGCAGGCTGTCAACCTCGTGGCGGATCCGCTCGGGAGTGACCAGATCCAGGTAGCTCTCTTCCAGCGCCTGGCCAATCAGGATGCGGGTCTGCTCCTCCAATGTGTAATTCAGGCGCAGCGCATATCTGATAGCCCGGAGCATCCTGGTCGGGTCGTCCAGGAAGGAGGCGGGGTGCAGAACCCGCAGTGTCTTAGAGAAGATGTCGCCGATTCCGCCTACCGGGTCATATAGCTCTCCAAAGTTCTTGCTGGAAACAGACACCGCGAGCGCGTTGGCCGTGAAATCGCGGCGAAGCAGGTCCTCATAGATGCCGGCTTCTCCCAGTACTTCGGGTAAGTGGCCGGGTACCGGATAGTGCTCCCTGCGGCTGGTCGCGAGGTCAATCCGGTAGCCGTGCTTAGTAGTCCAGGTGGCTGTCCGGAAGTCCTCGTTCCTCAAGAGGGTGCCGCCCTGCTGAGCGGCGGCTTTCTCCGCCAGCTGGATAGCGTCGCCTTCAACCGCGAAATCCAGGTCAAACACCTGGTACTGCAGCTTCTCCACGGCAATCTGCTGAACAAACGCCCGCATCAGCTCCCGGGCGCCACCACCTACCAGATAGAGCCCCGCGCAGGCTGGGTCAGCCAAGACAGCGAGGTCCTTTACGACGCGAAGCGCGTAGTCCGGCAGGTTGGTTTCCAGAAAATCCGGGAGCTTGCTGAAATCCCAGCGGGGCACGGCCGGATTATAGCATCGGGACTGCCGGAGGGCCTCACTTTGCAGGTGTGCAATTGCTGTGATACAATCAACACGGCAGGACAGCAGGTGTTATTTCCGTCGGGGCCACTTTCCTGGTAAAGTGGCTTTTTTTTCAAAACGATGCTGGATCTAGTGGAACTTGAGGGCAGGCTGGAAGACTTTCTGGCCCAGAACTCCTGCAGCTTGGTGCACTTCCAGGCTGTGAGCTCGGGGCGCGGGAGGGTATTCCGCCTATTCGTTGAACGCGCTGACGGGTCCCCGGCGGACCTGGGCGACTGCGTTCGCCTGACGCCGCTGGTGAAGCTCTTTCTGGAATCAGAGCAGGCGTTCAACGACGATTGCACACTGGAAATCAGCAGCCCGGGCCTGGACCGCGTGCTTAAGCATGAGAAGGACTTTCAGCGCTTCACCGGCCGTCAAGTGAACGTGTCAGTGAGGTCGGAGGGCAGGAAGCGATCTTTTGCAGCCGAGCTGCGCGGCTGCCGCGACAATGGCCTGCTGTTGAGGGCAGGTATGCTGCCCGATCTGCTGGAGGAGCATCCTGATGTGGTGGCGGAGGACGGCGAGGTGCTGGTTCCTTTGCGCCTGGTTACGCAGGTCAGGCTGACTACGGGGGAGCAGGTATGAAACTTGACGCAAAAGTAACCGCCGCACTACAGGAGATTGAGGTCACCCGCGGTGTTCCGCGGGAGCACATCATTGAAGCTCTGGGTGAGGCTATCAAAGCAGCCTACGAGCGCAAGCATGGACCCACCCCCAATCTGGAGATAGAAGTGGACATGGCGTCCTCCACCATAGACGTGTACTTGAGCAAGCGCGTGGTGGAGAAACCGGAGAATCCGGTACTTGAGATATCGCTGGAAGAAGCGAAGAGCTATGATGAGAGCGCCGAGATCGGCGACTACTTGCTGATTGAAACCGAGATGGGCGACCTCGGTTACTGGGGGGTCAATGCAGCCAAGAACATGGTGAAGAACTTGATTCGCCAGGCCGAGAAGGATCGCATCCAGAACGAGTTCAAGACCAAGGTTTTTGATCTGATTTCTTGCACCGTCCAGTACGAGGAACGGCGCGATGTTTACTTGGAGACGCCTAACAAGGTGGAGGGCGTGATTCCCGGTAAGGAGCGCATTCCCGACGAGCCGGCGCGGCCAGGCCAGCGCATCAAGTGCATGCTGGTGGAAGTGCGCTCCGGCAAGAAAAGCGGCCCGCTTCTGGTGTTCTCGCGGACGCACCCCGACCTGATTCGCCGGCTGATGGAGAATGAGATACCGGAAGTACGCGAAGGCAGCATTGAGATAATGGCCATCGCCCGCGACCCGGGCTTCAGGGCCAAGGTGGCGGTGAAGAGCAACCTGCCTGAACTTGATCCGGTGGGCACTTGTATCGGAAGCCGCGGCGTGAGGGTAACGGCGATATCCCACGAGCTCAACGAAGAGAAGATTGACCTGGTTCCCTGGCGCGCGGACTCATTTGAGTTCATTGCGGAGGCGCTGTCGCCAGCAAAGGTGCTGTCGGTTGAGATATTTGAGAATGAAAAGCGGGCGCTCGTAGTAGTGCCCGACGACCAAATATCCCTCGCCATCGGGAAGTCCTGGCGCAACGTGAAGCTCGCTTCCCGGCTTACGAAGTACTTCCTGGAAGTAAAGAGCGTGTCGGAGATCGAGGCGGAAGAAGGCGGCCAGCCCGAAGGCAAAGGCGGCGAGGAGCTTGACGCTGAAGCGGTGGGAGAGGGCCATAAGTAGCATGGCTGAAAACAGCCACGAGCCCATCCGCACCTGCGTCGGCTGCCGCGAGCGGCATCCACAGGTCAGCCTCATACGCCTGGGCCGGAGGAAGGAAAAGGTCGTGATCATTGACGACAAGTCCGGTGTGACAGGCCGCACGATTTACTTGTGCCCCCGCGAGGACTGCTGGCGGCGCGCGACCAAGCAAGGGCGCCTGGCTTTCAAGGCGTCCAAATATGATAAGATAATTGTTTACCTGGACTCAAAGGAGCGCGATGCGCTTCTGATGCGGCTCAAACGCTATTGCCGCGAAAGGGATTCGCTTAACTGAGATGCCGAAAAAGGCGATACATCTGGTCAAACAGCTTGGGGCGAAGTCCTTCGAGCAGGTCGTCGAGTGGCTGCGGCAAGCTGGCTTTGACGTCAACGCCGAAGGCTTCAACGTCCTATCGGAAATAGACGACCAGACCATCGCCAAGTTGGAGCAGGCGGTGTCCGGCGGCGCGAAGACGCCGGAGGCCAAGCGTATCACCCGGCCGAAGGCACCCGACGCTGAAGCCGCACCAAAGAAGCCCTCCAAGCTGAAGGACTTCTTTCCGTCAACCGCGAAAGAGGAGGTGGAGGTGAGACCTGCGGCTGGAGAGGAGAAGGCCGAAGCCAAGCCCACTCCAAGCCGCAAGCTCAAGCAGATTATTGACGACAAGCCGGCTGTGCGTAAGGTGAAACTTGCCAAGGCGCCTAAGGATAAGGAACCCGAAGATGAGCTTCCGGAAGTGCCGGAGGCCGAGCTGGAGGTTGAGGTTGAGGAAGACGTAGATGCGGAGCGCCCGAAGAAAGTCCCGCGCGAGCCCGCAGTAGAGAAGGAGAAAGAACCCAAGCGGGCGAGGGGGCGGGTGCGGCGACCCTCCAGGCTTAAGCGTGATGGAGCGCCGGAGGAGGATGCGAGCGCCGCCAGCCGCAAGCGGGTGTTCAAGGTCAAAGGCGGCCCCAAGGGCAGACCCGCGGCTGAGGTCGAGCGCCACGTCAGAATCGCTGGGCCTATGACTTTGCGCGAAGTCTCGGAGAAGAGCGGCATCAAGGTCTCCAGTATCATTCGCTTCCTGATGGACGAGCTGGATATACTCGCGACAATCAACCACGTCACGGATGTGGACGAGGTCGCTCTGGTTTGCGACAAGTTCGGGATCGAGTACGACATCGCCATCAGCGAGGAGCCTGAGCGCGAGCTGGAGGTCATCACCCAGGCGTCGCAAGAGGCCAACCTCGAGCCGCGTCCGCCGGTGGTAACGGTAATGGGACACGTTGACCACGGGAAGACCAAGCTGCTTGACGCCCTACGGCGCACGCATGTGGTGGACCAGGAGGCCGGCGGCATCACCCAGCATATCGGCGCGTACCAGACTTCCATCAACGGCAGGCTCATTACCTTTCTCGATACTCCCGGCCATGAGGCGTTCACCGCTATGCGGGCGCGCGGCTCACAGGCCACCGACCTAGTGGTGTTAGTGGTTGCCGCGGAGGACGGCGTGATGCCGCAGACGATTGAGGCGATTGAGCATTGCAGGTCGGCCAAAGCACCGATTATCGTGGCTATAAACAAGATAGATAAACCGGACGCCAACCCGGAGCGAGTGAAGCAGCAACTATCACAGCACGGGCTCGTGTCTGAGGAGTGGGGCGGAGACACAGTTTTCGTGAAGGTATCCGCGCTGACCGGCGAAGGGCTGGAGAGCCTGCTGGAAATGGTCAACCTCCAGGCCGAGCTGATGGAACTCAAGGCGGATCCCACGGCGCCCCCCTTCGGCATTGTCATTGAAAACGAGATTGACCCCGGCGTGGGGATCGTGGCGACGGTGCTGGTAGTGCAGGGGACTTTCAAGAAGGGCCAGTACATCCTCTGCGGCGACTCGGTCGGCCGCATTAAGCGGATGGTGGACGAACACGGCAAGGAAATCGACACCGCCGGCCCGTCTACTCCAGCCCGCGTGATGGGTTTTACCGACCAGCCGGAGAACGGCGAACGCGTTTACGGTTTTGACGCCAAGCGCAAGGCCCAGCAGATCGCCGACAGCCGCAACAATCAACGCGCTCGGGACTCGGTAACCAAGCCAACCGGTCTGATCTCTTTGGATGATGTCTTCTCGCGGTTCAAGGACGAACAGGTAAAGGATCTCACTGTGGTGGTGAAGGCTGACGTTCAGGGCAGCCAGGAAGCGGTTGTGGAGTCGCTTGGCAAGCTCTCGGTTGAAGACCTGAAGGTCAACGTCATCCGCGGCGGCGTCGGCCAGATAAACGAGTCCGATGTCATGCTCGCCTCGGCCTCCGGGGCGATGATCGTGGGCTTCAATGTCACGCTGGCTGGCCAGGCGCGTAAGCTGGCGGAACGGGAGAAAGTGCAGATTCGGCTGTACCGCATCATTTACAAATTGATCGAAGACATGGAGCTGGCGCTGCGCGGCCTGCTTGCACCCGACATCGTGGATGTGCCTATCGGCGAAGTGGAAATACGCGCCATTTTCCGCACCGACCGCAACTCGGTTATCTGCGGCGGAATGGTCATATCCGGCAAGGCACAGCGGAACGCGTACTTCCAGCTGAAACGCGGTGGCGAAGTGGTGTTGGAAGGCCAGCTAGGCTCACTCAAGCGGTTCAAGGACGATGCGCGCGAGGTCGCCGAGGGATTTGAGTGCGGCCTGCGCATTGACGGAACGTCCGACGTGCAGGAAGGTGATATCCTCGCGCTGTATGTGAAAGAAGAGCGGGAGCATATTCCGGTGTCGGCCGGCAGCTCCACCGAATCGCAGGGCGCATAACGGGAGAGGAACGTGTCCAACGAAGCATCATCATCCCCTTTGAGAGACTACCAGAAGAAGTGGCTCCAGCTGTTTATCCACGAGACGCATATTGCCGGACTCACGATCTGGCTTGCCGGTGGATGGGCGGTTGAAGCGCTTGACCGCGAGCAACAGCCGCGTGATCACGGGGATATTGACTTCTTCATCTTCCGTAGCCACTCGCCGGTTTTTCATACCAGGCTGAACCGTAAGAAGTTCCACGGTCTGGAGGAGCAGTACAACGGTTTTGCCACCCGCCGGATTACTCCTTTCGGGAAGCTGATTGTCCGTTTCACTTATCTGGACCTAACCACAGACAGCAAGCTGGTTACTTTCCTGCCGGAGCACACGGTGAACTGGCCGGTTTCGGCGCTGCCGGGCGACTTGCTGGGAGAACTGGACGGCAAGCCCGTCCCCTGCTTTGACTGGAACATGGCCTACGCCGAGACCGAAGTCAGGGCATTCATCAAGCCGGACGCGCCCAAGAGCCCTGGCTTGGCGGTGATCCACAAGCAGGTGAAGCCAGCCACGCGCAAGTCAATCACCAAGGGGCTGATTGTGGAGTACCAGCCAGCCTAGCTGAGCCCGAGTTCTTGCATGATGATGCTCACAGTGAGTTTTGTCGCGCCGCTGAGCGATTTCGCCTGCTCCATAGCCTTGATCCCCAGGTCGCGACGCAATTCCTCATCGCGCATCAAACGCTTCAGTGCCTCAGCCAGTTCCTCCGGCCCAACACTCACCGCAGCACCGGCGTGCCTAAGCGACTCCGCCTGCCGGGCAATGGAGTCGGTGTAGGGTCCGTGAACAACCGGCTTGGCGGCTAGCGCGGGCTCGAGGATGTTGTGCCCGCCGACCTTTGGATGAAACGTGCCGCCTAGAACGACCAGGTCGGAGGCACGGTAGTAGTCAACCAGGACTCCCATCTCGTCCACGACCAGGACATCATGCGGTTCCAGCCGCTCGCGCTTGCTTGCCAGCCTCGCTTTGCGTCCGCTGGCAGCGATCACTCCTGCCACTTCCTGCGCCCGGTCAGGGTGGCGTGGCACGAGCACAAGCGACCAATCCAGCTGGTCGGCGGAGGCAGAGACGAAAGCGTGTAGCACCAGTTCTTCCTCGCCCGGATGGGTTGAGCCAGCGACCAGCAGCCGCCTGCCAACGAGCCCGTGTCCGGCTTTGAACTGCTCCACCTGTTCTTCGTTCCATGCCTCAAGCGCCATGTCGCTCTTTATGTTGCCGCTTACTGAGAGGCGCTCACTCGGCACACCCAGTTGCGCAAACGCCTCGGCGAAGACCTCTTCCTGGCAGACAATCCGGTCAAACCCGCCGAACAGCCACCCGGCAATCCGGCGCTTCCACCAGGGCTTGTTTGCCAGGTAGTAGCGCGCGTTGACGAGGATGCATTTCACTCCGTGCCTGCGGAGGCAGCGCATCAAGTTGGGCCAGGCTTCCCCTTCGGCCGCGATATACAGCACTGGTTGCACGGATCGGATGAACTTCCCCACGGTCCAGGGGAGATCCGTCAGCGGGAAGTAGGACAGCGCCACATCGCGCTCCTTCCCTAACTCACGCTGGAGCACTTCCATGCCGGTGTCGGTGATAGCGGTGACGAAGCAGGCGAGACTTGGTGCTTCGCGCCTGAGCTGCGATACGAGTGGCAGCAACAGCTTGACTTCGCCCACCGAGACGCCGTGCAACCATATCGCCCGCCCGCGTACTGCCTCAACCGTTGCTGGACTGCGAAAATGCCCCATTCGCTCGCCAAAGCCGTTGCGCAGACGGGGGCTGAGCCGTGCCACAAAGTAGATGAGAGGCGAGAGCAGCACCAGCAGGAAGTTGTAGAGGAGGTGCACGGCGCGATTATATCAGAGTGATTGCCGCCTTGATTCCCAGCATTCAAGTCCCACAAGCCGCAACCAGCCCAGTGAGAGCGTGTTGAGAACGCCCCCCTCGCTTGCAGTCAGGCGGCCGGAAAGAAGGTGGGTGAACTCGCGGTCGCGGGTGGGGCCATTCACGTTCTTGGCGAGCGGGCGCGAGTGCCTGAGAGCGCCCAGCCTGCGGCGTTCCCCGAGTACGCCGAAGAAGTTGGCCAGCATGAAGCCGTCTACGCTCAAGACCGCCGCCAGCTCGCGCGGGTCTGCCAGCGCCGAAACGTGGTGGACGATGCATTCGCCAATGCAGAGTGGCAAGAGCTTCAGCAGTGTCCTTGCCTCGTAGTATAGACAACGGTTGAGCAGGCGGTTACGCGTCTGGTAGTAGCGCACTCTAGAGTAAGGCAGCTTATGAGTGGTAGCACCGCCTTCGTGCCGAGCCCGCGCTTGTGGAATCTTGATTACCTCCCCGCCCGCCATACGCAGGCGGAAGCCCAGGCTTACATCCTCGTGGTAGATGAAGTAGCCGGGGATGAACAGTTCCCCGCCGAGCTTCCGAACTGACTCAGCTCTTATAATCGCCGCCCCGCCGGAAGGGTAGAAGGTCAGTGCCTGCTCGCGGAAAACAGCGGGGATGCTGCGACCAAGCAGGTTCAGCGTGTCGTTTGTCGTTGGAGCGTCGCCCTCCAGCAGAACGCCGCACCCCGCATCCGCGCCCGTCTTCTCCATCGCTCCCACCAACTCGCGCAGGAAGCCCGGCTCGGGCACGGCGTCGTTGTTCAGCAGAACCACGTACTTAGCGCGCGCAGCGATGAAACCTGCATTGGCGCCGCCGGCGAAACCGGTATTCACTCCGGTTTGCACCACGCGCACGGTTGGGTACTCGTACCCAATGGCCACGGCCTCATCGTTCGCGCTGCCGTTATCCACCACGATAGTCTCAAAGTCCGGGAAGTCTTGCTCCGCCAAGCCATCAAGGCACTTGCGGGTATCGGCCAGCCCGTTGTAGTTGATAACCACGACGGACGCAGTTGTGGCGTACTCACTGGCCGCCGTCTTCACGAGTCTTGACTTGCGCCCAAAGCGCGGAGCGAGCAGCTTACGTAGCTCTCGCGGAGGCAGCACTCTGCGGCGCTGCAGCTCCAGTCGTTTGCGCAGCGCACGCGGCAGGTAGTACAAGTAGCCGAAGATCGCCAGAAACAGGTAGGGCGCAGCAAGGTTCTTCAGGAAGTGGTACACCTCGTATAGTGCAAGCTGCGGCAGGCTCGGCAGCCAATCCGCGGCGGTCAGGCACTTGGCGAGTGATAAGTAGCGGTTCTTCTCCGCAACGAGCCGCAGCCGGCGGCTCTTCCTGCCGCCGGAGCCCGCGCCGATGTGGTGGGCCACAAGCTGCGGCTGGTACCAGGCTTTGAAGCCCACCAACTGGGCGCGCAGGTCCAGGTCAACGTCTTCGTAGTACGCGAAGAAGCCCTCATCAAAGAACTCGTCGCGGAACCGCACCGCTTCCAGCATCTGGCGACGGTACACGATGCAGGCGGCGGTTCCGCCGAAAACAAACCCGGACGAAGGCTCCGCCAGCGCCGCGGGGGCGAAGTGGTCGCGGTGGGCGGCGGTGAAGTCCGTCCGCATTAGGTGGCCGGTGCTCTCTACCGTGTGCGGATCGCGCCAGAGATGGATACGCGGCACCACCGTGCCGATGGAAGCGTCGCGGGCGAACTCCTCTACAGCGCGTGAAACGAACCCATCCTCCAACCACGCGTCGGCGTTGAGCAACAGCACGAATTCCCCGCGCGAGTGCAGTATGCCTTGGTTGTTCGCGCGGGCGAAGCCCAGGTTGCGCGGGTTCTCCAGGAACACCTCTGGATGGAATTCATCGCAAACCGAGAGGGCAAACTCCGGGCTACCATTGTTGACTAGAACCAGTTCAATGCGGGCGTAATCCTGCTGCCGGACGCTGCGAAGGCACTCCGCCAAGTACTTCTCCGTGCGGTAGTTGACGACGATGACAGAAACCAGCCCGGGTTCGTACACTGGGCTGATTATATCAGCCGCGCCGCCCGGCTCTGTTATAATCGCGCCGATGGAGCGAAAGCGCTATTCGCGGGATGAGATACTCGGCATCGCGCGGTCGGTCATTGAAAACGAGACCTCTGCGGTGCAAGGCCTAATTCCCACGCTCGGTGAGGACTTCGTGCGCGCGGTGGAGCTGATCATTGCGTGCAAAGGGCGCATCGTGCTTACCGGCATCGGCAAGTCCGGCTACATCGCCCAGAAGATCGCCGCGACGCTGACTAGCACCGGCACCCTGGCTTCGTTCCTGCATTCCGCCGAGGGGTTCCACGGGGATCTCGGGCTGGTGTCGCGCGATGATGTGGTCATTGCCATCAGCCACTCGGGCGAGACTGCCGAGATTCTGGATTTGCTGCCAGTGCTATCTCACTTGAACATCCCGGTCATTGCCGTAACCGGTAATCCAGGTTCCGAACTCGCCCGGCGAGCCACGGTTCACTTGCACATTGGCGATGTGCGCGAGAGCGACCCGGATAACCTCGTGCCCACCGCTTCATCGCTGGCGACGCTCGCGCTGGGCGATGCGCTGACAGTGGTGCTGATGAGCCTGAAGGAGTTCCGCAAGGAAGACTACGCCATCATCCATCCGCGCGGAATGCTGGGCAAGCGGCTCACACTGAAGGTAACCGACCTGCTGAAGGGCGAGACCACCAACCCGATGGTGGGCGCGGACGACAGCTTCCGCGCGGCGCTAAAGGCCATTACGCGCTACAAGCTGGGCGGCGTGAGCATTGTGGACGCGGAGGGCAAGCTCGCCGGCATCATCACCGACGGCGACGTGCGCCGCATTATGGAGCGCTGGGAGGGCACGGTGGAGGAGCTAATGAACGCCAGGTCTTCGGAGCTGATGACCGCATCACCCACCGTCATCGGTGACATTGCGCTCGCCTCCCAGGCGCTTTCGACAATGGAAAACCACCAGCCGCGCCCCATCTTCCTCTTGCCGGTGGTGGATGGCGACGGAAAGCCGGTAGGGATGATACACCTGCACGACCTGGTTCAGGCTGGTTTCAAGACAAGCCTGGACGAGGTGAACCACTAATCCCGGCCACTAGTACTGCTCGAGGCCCTCTAGCGTGGGCGGTGGCAGCACGATGGTGATAGCCGCGCCCGTATCCTGTCCCCACATGTGAATGGTGCCGGATACTGTGTCCCCGGGGACGTCCAGCACAATCTCGTCGTCATCCCAGCTCGTCACTTCGCCCGCGGTAACCGCGCCGTGTCCCGGCAGCACCAAGGCCCCGGGATAGTGACCACCGCCGAAGCCGGAGCCGCTGATGGCCGTGGTCTCCCCCACAGACAGGCGTGATGGCATCACGCTGTCTATCTCCGGGAAGGGGCGCACCATCACATCGTCCAGATACCAGCCCTCGCCCACGACCAGCGGGTCGCTTTGCAGCAGGAAGGCAATCTTCACCGGCTGGCCGTAGGACGACAGGTCGTAGTCGGCCACCTGCCAGCCGCCGGTGCCGTCAAACTGGCCGAGCAGGTCCCAGGCCTGCAAGTCGGTCGTGGCGTAAATCTTCACGTAATCGTAACCCGACTCGGTGCCGTACTTGTGGTGGAAGTACAGGAACGGATCCAGCACGCTGGTGAGATTGACGGTCGGAGTTATCAGCCAGTCGTACTCGTAGGCGCCATACTGATGGGTGCCTATCTGGCCGCAGTAGGCGGAGTGCGTCCCCCGGTAGTAGGAGTAATTCGTGAGCTGCCAGGTGCCAGGGCCGCTGGCGTCCACAATGCGCCAGTTGTCGTTGAAGTGATCGCTGTCTTCGAAGTCGCAGACGTAGCTCGGGGTGAACGGCGTGTTGTCCACCGTGTAGGTCAACTCCACCTCGTCATACTGCTCGTCCGCGTCGTAGGCGCGGACGAGAACATCAACATCGCCGTTGAAAGCGTCACGCGAATTCCACGAAAACTGAAACGGCTCGCTGGTGTCGGAGCCCACGTAGTCGCCGCTCATCCAGAATGCCACATAGGTGACCTCTTCATCGTCGCTGGCGTCAACCTCTATCAGAACATCGTCGGAAACCGTGGCACCATCGTTGGGCGTCACGCTGTTTATGCTTGGCGGGTCGGAGCGCTCGTTCAGCTCCACATCGTCCACCCAGGCTCCACCCCCGGAATCGTGAGAGAGCGATGTGGAGTTAAGTTCAAAGGCGACGAATACCCTCTCCCCCACCCAATCGTCCAGGTAAACCGCATGGCTTTTCCAGGACAGATCGTTGCCGGTGTACGATTTGACCTGGGTCTCATCGCTGCCGTCCTCACTGATAACGTAAACGCGTACGTTGTCCATTGAATTGGATACCCTGTACCTGACGTAGAATCCGAGCGTTGGCTCCGTGGTGCTCGTCAGGTCCAACAGCGGTGACAGGATGCGGTCATGCTCGTTGTAATCGTAGCCTGTGCCGATGCCCAGACAGCTGGGCGAGGAGATGTAGGTGCTGGTCTTAAGCTCCCAATAGGCGTTGCCGGACGGGTCGTAGATGGCCCAGTTCCAGGTGTTGTCCATGCTGTCGCTGAAGGGCCATTCGCCTGAATTATCCACCGTCACTTCAATGGTGTCGGTGTAAGTCTCTCCCTCGCTGTCGGTGGCCTTGGCGGCGATGTAAACGGTGGTGTTGTAGCAGGTGCGGGAGTTCCAGGTTATCTCGTAGCTGTCGCTGCTGCCGGTGTCGTCGGAGCCGACGAAGTAACCGTTGGCGTAGAAATCAACCTTGGAGATGGTGCGGCTACCGTCCGCCGTTGCGTCTGCCGAGAAAGCGACGTCGCCGCTGACGGTATCGTCCTCCGAGGGGGCGGTGATGCTCACAGTCGGATGCGTGCCGGTTTCCACGGAGATGTCGGCGGTCATGGTGGAGCCGCTGGCGGAGATGTTCTCCACCTTCACGTACGAATCAGAACCAGCGTAGGACTTGCTGGGCGGATTGCTGGTGAAGTTGAAAGTGTCATTGTTGCCGGAGAAGAACGGGTCATCGGGTTCACCTTGGCTGCCATCGTCGTAATCCAGGTGGTCTTTGTTATTG
>Ga0307425_1000613_pt1 | contig 22297 bp, 15 predicted proteins | sample SalMarWE160330MG_FD_202152 | JGI IMG/M metagenome (GOLD analysis project Ga0307425, IMG submission 202152) | Salt marsh sediment microbial communities from the Plum Island Ecosystem LTER, Massachusetts, United States - WE1603-30 | ecosystem: Environmental > Aquatic > Marine > Intertidal zone >...
AGGTGATGCTGCCTTCCTTCAGCGGCTTTGTGGAGCGCGACTTGAGTTTTTCTCTCCTGAATTCTCCTAAGCTCATCCTTGAACTCTTGATCGTTGTGGGATTTGTAAATTTATTGGCAGGGAGCTATCCCGCCCTTTTTATTTCAGCGGTTCGGCCGGTTCGCGTGTTAAAAAGGCAGATTGTGGGCGGCCGTGGAGGAACTCTGCTGAGGGATGTTCTCGTTGTGTTCCAATTTGTCGTATCTGTGAGCCTCATTGCATGCGCCGTTGTTGTCCGCTCACAACTCGATTTTATAAAAAATAAGGATGTGGGTTATAAAAAAGACCAGATTGTTGTGGTCCGCCTCCATGATCCCGATGTCACACAGAGTTTTGATGCCCTTAAAACACAATTGAAAACCAATCCCAATGTGATCGCGGCGACCGCCACAGATGCTCTTCCCAATAATATCCAAAGCCAAATGGGCCCCATGTGGCCGGGAAAGCCGGAAGATTTTCAAAAATTTTGATATCTATGTCAGCTATGTGGATGAGGATTACGCGAATGTCTTCGGGATCGAAATTTTAGAGGGAAGGAATTTTTCTGAAGATTTCCTCTCCGACGCCCAGAGTGCTTTTCTCTTCAACGAATCCCTTGTCGAGGCTTTGGAATGGGAGCAACCCCTGGGGCGCGAGTTTCAGATCTGGTGGGGAGATGTGGGACAGGTTGTGGGTGTCGTAAAGAATTTTAATTTCCACTCCCTCCACAGGGGCATCGATCCCATGTGCCTGTATTATCGCAAAAATCAGAAATATGTCTATTATCTCTCCGTAAAAATCCGGGGGGGACACATCCCTGAAACACTCGGTTTTCTGGAAAAGACGTGGAAGGATTTTTCTCCACACTATCCCTTAGATTACATTTTTTTTGACGACATCTTCGACAGTGCATACAGGTCTGAATACAGACTGGGAAGCATGTTCGATGTCTTTAGCATTCTGGCAGTGGCCATTGCCTGTTTGGGACTCTTTGGTCTGGCCGCCTTTACGGCTGAGCAGCGGACTAAGGAGATCGGGATTCGAAAGGTGCTTGGTGCATCGGGGATGAGCATATTTGTTCTGCTTTCCAAAGAGTTTACGAAATGGGTGCTGGTCTCCAGTTTTATGGCTTGGCCGATCGCATACTTCGCTATGCACATATGGCTTCAGAGCTTTGCTTACAGATCTCCTCTTGCTCCCCGGATCTTTCTGTTAGCCACGGGAATTGCGGTTATAGTTGCTTTGGGTACGGTCGCTTCTCAGACAGCCAAAGTGGCATCCACAAATCCTGTCAAGGTGCTGCGATATGAATGAGACTCGGACAGGCTGCCGATCTGAAGTGAAAACAAATGTTGTCTCTCCCTAATTATTCCGGAGGGATTCGTCTGTGCGGCCGCCAAGGTAAATCCCGATCACCTTTGATACCTTTCCGCTCTCATCCGAGACAAAGCGCAGACGAAAAATGCCGCGGTTTTTTAAGGAAAAGGTATCCTCCGAGAGCGGCACGAGCTCGAATTCCTTTTGACCTTCTCTTTGATAATACAGGCGGCCTTCCTGAACGCGCACATGACGAGGACCATAAGCACCGGCATATTTCGCGAGGGTTTCCTCAGGAATAATAACGGGTTTTTCTTCGGCCTGAAAGACTTCTGTGACCCAAGGAAGGCACATCTTGGCGAATGAGTTTTTTGGATCCAACTTTAAGGCTTTTTGGAGGCATTCGAGAGATTCTTTGTTCCGACCCGTCTCAAAATAAAGCCTGGCCAGGCCCGACCAGGCTGTATCGGATTCCGGATCCAATCGAAGGATATATTTCAAGATCGCTTCGGCCTCATCGTTCTTTTCTCTTTCAGTCAAATACCTGGCTATGTTATTCAAATCCCGTGTTTTGAAAGACTCGGGTTGTTGATTCCTCATCTGTTCAAGCATGTTCAGGGCTGTTTCGATGTCTCCTCCCACAAAGGCCTTCTCGACTTTCATCTGAGCATCACGTTCCATGTCTTCCAATCGTTTGTAGGTCAGCCATCCGAACGCGTATTGTGGGTCGCTGATCACCAGCGATATCAACGACTCAGCGATAGCGAACAGATTCTCGGAATTGGCAAAGAAAACAAGACCTTCTTTTCGTTCCCTGTAAGCGACCGTGAACGACCGGAGGTCTCCGTTGTCTCCCCAATGCCAGAAGCCGTTTTCGGTCTCTCCCGGCTGAATCCCCCAGCCGAAACCCCAGGAAATGTGATCATCCAGTTTCTCCTCCTCACGCCTGCTTGTCGCTTTGACGTGGGGCGTCAGCATCATATCAATGGTTTCCGGCTTCAGGACTTGATCATTCATGATGGCACAGAGAAAGGTGGCGTAATCCTTTGCGGTCGTTATGAGGCTTGCTCCGCCATTTGGATCCGCTCTCCTTCTCAATGGATTGGGAAATCCATGACGGTCATGACCGGAGGCCCCATGAGCTGCATATAGCTCGGTCCAAACATAACTGGTCCTGGACATCCCCAAAGGTTCGAATATTTCTTTTCGTGCGAACTCCTCTAAAGTCATTCCGGTGAGTTTTTCTAGAGTGTGGCCAAGATAGAGAAAACCTTCTCCCGAATAGCCGTAAAGTTCTCCCGGTTCTCGGAGAAGTTTATTTCCCCAGTTAGGAAGGCCGGTCGTGTGGGTGAGAACATGCCTTGCTGTTATTTTTTTATACCTCTCGTCTCCTGCTAGCTTCGGATAAGGAAGATATTCCGCAAGAGGCGTATCCAAATCCAGAACGCCTCTCTCCACAAGCTTCAAAGCCGCGGCCGCTGTTACAGTTTTTGTGAGGGAAGCGGCCTCAAAAATAGTGTTTTCATCCACAGGCTCGTTCGTTTCGCGGCTCCTAACTCCAAAGGCTCCGGACCAAAAAATCTTCCCATTTCGGATTACGGCCATGGACAAGCCAGGGATATCGGCGGCTTCCATCAGCTTTGGGATTTCCGCCTCTAATGTATCTCCAAGACTCGGTTTATTACTGCACGATGGCGTGGACGAGAAGATAATGGCAAAAATAATGAGAAACCAATGAATGCGCTTCATCAAGACCTCCGATCATAAAACGCGGGCATTCAACAATCTTATGTTATTAAGACGTCATCAAAGAGAAAAGGTTTATTTATTATTGTGCTTTGGCTGTTCTATTTTATTAATAATAAATGAATTAATCCTCAAAAACCCCTTTGAATGTTCCTTAGAAGGTCGTTTTTTGCCCCCAAAAGTCCATTCTAAGTGGCCATAGAAGCCATTTTTCTGATTCACGATCAAGGCAGTTGACCCATTGCATTGGCTGTGATAATTATAGTCAGCTTAATCAATTCCTAAAGGATAAATCTGCAGAATGATCAATGGACATTACAGGGAAATCGTCAAGTTGAAAACAGAAGTAAAAACACAGATCAGAATGGTCAATCATACTCGATCATTTTCACTTGTCGTGATTTTAGCACTGAGTGTATTTTTTCTGACTTCCTGTTCAGGCCGATCCAAAGATATAGTCGCTGAACTAGAAAAAATTCCTGGCCTTGCTATCCGGGAAATGGAACCAGAAACACCGTTTTTTCAAAAGAAATATGCAATCAAGCTTATTCAACCGCTCGACCATGAGAATCCAGAAGCCGGTTTTTTCCAGCAGAGGATGTTTTTGTCCCATGCGGGTTTTGACAGACCGATGGCATTGATCACCGAGGGTTATGACGCTGGCAAAAATTATGTGCGGGAGCTGGCTGAGATTCTGGAGGCCAATGAACTTCAGGTGGAGTACCGCTATTTCGGAGAGTCAAAGCCGGATAAAATCGATTGGAATTTGTTGAATTCCCGTCAGGCCAGCAACGATTATCACAGAATTTATAAATTGTTCAAGAGGATCTATAAAAAGAAATGGGTGAGTGCTGGATGGAGCAAAGGAGGACAGACATCCCTGATCTACCGCCGACACTTTCCCGAGGATGTGGTTGCAGTCATCGCTTATGATACTCCAGTTAATCTGGCGCTTGAGGAGCCACGGATCGACGCGTTTTTTGAAAACGTAGGGGATGAATTGTGCCGCCATCGATTGATCCTTTTTCAGCGGTCGATCCTAAGAGGCAAGTCCGACATTTTACCGCTCTATGAGGAGTACTGTGAAGAAAAGGGCTTCACTTTTACGAAGATCACTCCACTCAAAGCCTTCGAATACACGGTTCTGGAATACCCATTCTCATTCTGGCAGTACCACATATTGGATTGCCATACGATCCCTGGAGAGGGATCCACTCCGCAGGAGCTGTTCGACCATTTGCGGGAAGTGGTCTCCCTAGGGTCTTACACGGACAGTGCATTCAATTCGACAGCCATGAAGCAGTTCGCCACCGAGCTCGGCTATTACGGATATGTGACTAAGAATATCAAAGACCTCTTGAGCGAGGGAGAGGACGAATATCCGAATAGTGCATTTGCACCAGAAGATACCCAACTGACTTTTGATCCGATGTTCATGAAGGATATCAACAAGTGGTTATTGACTCAGGGGAATAATATCATATACATTTATGGAGAGAATGACCCTTGGTCAGCACCCCACCTCGAGAACTTGGGAGCGACGAACGCAAAGATATTCTGGGTACAGAACGGGAACCATTATTCATTCATAAGAACATTATCCCAGACACAGCAGGAGGAGGTGTTTCAAACCTTGGAGGAATGGCTCGGCATGGAGATCGAGCAATAAAAAAAGTACCCGGTAGCTTTTTTGAGGGGAGGATTGAGCGGATGATTTTATCTTTGCGATGGTGGGTATATGGACACAAATCTAGGGAAAGAGCGAGCAGGGATTATATGGCGATGTCATGATGGAGATTGATTGGTCGGTCGGCGAGATCCTTAACGCTCTCAAAAACACGAGTTAGAGAAAGACAGCTTAGTCATATTTGCCCGCGATAACTGTCCGTGGCTGAATTTCGGAAATCACGCGGGCTCTGCATATCCTCTCCGCGAAGCCAAAGGCACGGCATGGGAGGGAGGCGTCCGCATGCCCTGCATCATGTGCTGGCCCGGCCGGATCCCTGCGAACACAGTCTGTGACAAAATAGCTGCGACGATCAACATTCTGCCCACATTGGCAGCCATGGTTGATGCCCCACTCCCTGATATGAGGGCCCGGCACATTCGTGTTAAAGCAAGGAATGTGGGGATTTGTCCTGACTGGCACCTTGGAGCAAGAGGAAAGGCCTGGCTTTTTTGTGACGAGATCATCATCGACTAAAAGAGTGAGCGAGAGGCTTTATAAATATGGAGGCCATTGTGCATTTTGGGATGATAGGTATTGTTCATTCGCAAAAAGCTCTGGAGAAAAAATAAAAACTCCGTCTGGTTTCTACAGGATGTAAATCCTACTTTTTCTTCGAGACACGGTCGATAGGCGCTGGACGAGGTGTGTGCTTGAACGGATTCTGCTCGAGGAGCCTAAGCGCTTCCTCCACAGCTCGCTCGAGCTGGGGGTCCTTCCCCTGGATCACCAACGCGGGTGTCATCTCGATCTCAATATCCGGAGCGACACCCTCATTCTCCACATCCCATTCGCCCTCGATGTTGTAAAATGCGAGATTCGGTGATGAAATAAAACCTCCATCGATCAGGTCCACGCCTCCGTGATGGCCGACCAAGCCGCCCCAGGTGGTCTTCCCGATCAGCGGCCCGATCTTTCTGAACCGGAAATAAAAAGGAAGTGCATCTCCACCAGACCCAGCATACTCATTGATGATCATCACTTTGGGTCCAAAGATTTGAGCGGCTGGTGTCGTAAATTCTTTCCCGTCTCTTGTGGCGAAGTAATTCATCAGCGGTCGTGACATCAAGTCCACAAAGTAATCGGCCGCTGAACCTCCGCCGTTAAACCTTTCGTCAATGATCGCCCCTTGCTTATTCTGCTGAGCGAAATAATACCGGTTGAAATTGACATAACCATCCTCTGCAGTGTTCGGCAAGTAAACATAGGCCAATCGTCCTTGAGACAGCTGATCCACCTTGCGGCGGTTGTCTTCGATCCAATCCCTAGTTCTGATCTCCCACTCGCGCCCGATCGGAACCACGGTGATCAGGCGGGATCCTTCATTTGAAGGTTTATCATTGATCCTGAGCGTCGTCTGCTTGCCTGTTGTACCTTCGAACAATTTGTACAGGTTCGTCGGGGCTTTTAACTCGCGCCCATTGACTTCGAGGATGAAATCTCCTTCTTTCACATTCAATCCGGGCGCTGAAAGAGGTGCCTGCAATCCTGGATTCCAGTTCTCCTCTGTGTATATTTTGGCGATCTTGTAGTGTCCATCGGCGATCACATAGTCCGCTCCAAGAAGGCCCACTGGAACTCTGTCTATCTTGGGCAGCGCGCCGCCCCCGGCCCATGAGTGGCCGATGGTCAACTCACCGATCAAATTCTGCAGGATATAGCTCAGGTCCGAACGGTGGGCCACATGCTTCAGGAAAGGTTCGTACTTTGTGTACATCGCATCCCAGTCCGCACCGTGCATTTTGGCATCATAGAGATAGTCGCGATTGATGCGCCACGCCTCGCGGTAGATTTGGCGCCACTCGGCCATCGGGTTCACTCGCATCTGGAGATCTTCTGTCTTGAGCTTTCCGTCGCCGACTTTTGCCTCTTTTGAGGTTTCGACGATTCCGAAAGTGTCCCGGGCGAAATAGAGAAGTTTCTTTCCGTCTGCGGAGATTGTGTAACCCGTGATTCCTGACATGAATGGGGTGGATTCCCGTTTTCTGAGGTCATATTTATGGAGAGATAGAGCCTCTTGATTGGGGATACTTTCGGCGTAGAAGAAGACTCCTCCCATCGCAGTGTTGAGCTGGCTGTAATTGCGGAGTGGGATATCTACAGCCAGAATGCGTTGGGCGATGCCTTTGAGGTCGATGCGCACATTGACTTCTTTTTTCTCATCCTTTGTTTTATCTTTGTCTTTATCCTTTTTTTCCTTTCCTGGCTCGATTGTGTTTTTGTCTTTGTTTTCATTTTTCTCTTTTTCTGCCCCTTCCTCATCGCTCTCGGGAAGTAGAGGAGAAGGGTCTTCACCGTTGAGGACAACCAGATACACGCCGCGTGTGAACGGGCGTTCATAGGAGGACATATCCAGCCACCCCGTGTTGAGCCCAAAGTTAGTGCTGGCGAGAAAATAGAGGTACTTACCTCCGGCATCGAATGCAGGGGAGATAGCATCAGAGAGTCCATCGGTAAGCTGGAAAGACCTTCCTTCTTCTAAGGAGTAAAGAAACAGAGCGTGCATGTGGTTATCCAGACGTTTGGAATAGGAGATCCATTTGGAATCCGGCGACCAAACATGGTCGAGAGAACGGTAAGGGTGGTCGTATGTATCCTTGTCAATCTTTGCGGTTTTTTTGCTATCCACGTCTATGAACCAGAGGTTGAGGCGTTTGTCGGCGAAGGCGATTTTTTTTGAGTCCGGCGACCAGACAGGCTTATAATAGAAAGAAGGATTCTCCAGCGTTATACTGCGGGCCTGTTTTTGTCCTTTCTGGTCGATAATTTTCAGCTCGTATTCGCCACTCTCATCAGAAAAATAAGCGATTTTAGTGCCATCAGGAGACCAATTGGGGAAGCGGTCATTTGCACCGGAGCTCTGGGTGATGTTACGTACGTCGCCCTTTTCTGCGGGAAGGGTGAATATATCACCTCGAGCCTCAATCACAGCTCTGACGCCTGAGGGCGAGATGTGGGCACTTTTGATTAAATCGGAGACATTTGCAAAATGGGTCCTTAGTCCAGGGAGGTCTCCTTTTATTTCCATGTGAAGTTGGGTGGATTGCCCGGAGGAAGGTTCATAGACATGGAGAAATCCGGCCTGTTCATAAACGATAACACCTCCACCTGCTCGAGCTTCTTTGATGTCGAAATCTTCATGAAAGGTGAGTTGTTTGACGTCTTTGCTGTTCAGGTCATAGGAAAATAAATTCACGGTGTGATTGCGGTCAGAGAGGAAATAAACTTTATCGCCGATCCACATGGGGTCGGTGTCGTTGCTGTTGACGCGAGAGATTTTTTCCAGGTCGAAGTCGTCCAGATCGATAAGCCAGACAGATGTTGTCTGTCCGCCCCTGTAGTGGCGCCAGGTCTGTGTAGCATCCTGCAAGCGGACGTAAGCCATTCGTGTGCTATCGGGGGAGTAGACTCCTTTGTCGGCCATGGGAAGGGGCAGGGATTCCGGCATTTTCCCATCAATGGAGACTGCCCACAATCGATTGAAGGGAACAGGCACTGTATCTCGACCCGAAGTGAAGAGGATTCTCTTCCCATCTGAGGTCCATCCTCTGACAATGTCGGCATAGGGATGATAGGTCAAACGTTTGGGCTCTCCGCCTTCCGCGGGTACGATGTAAACATCGGTATTTCCGTCATACTGTCCTGAAAAGGCAATGGTTTTCCCATCTGGAGAAAATACTGGACTTGTCTCAGTTCCAATATGTGTGGTTAGCCTTCGCGCTTCGCCTCCGGATTTGGGGGCGATCCAGATATCGTTGGCATAGACAAAAGCGATCTGCTCAGCACTCGCTGTCGGTTGTCGCAGCAATCGGGCTTCCTCAGCCTGTGCTGGATGCGTGAACCAGATCAACATAAATGCAAACAAAAATAAGGCCTGCCATTTTTTCATGGGGAGAATCTCCTTAAAATAATCAAGCTTAAATAGTGCCATTAGGCTTTTTTCCTTCTTGCAAATGAAAAAGGATACATCATAATCGATATTTCTGAGAATTACAAAAAAGAATAGCCTGACGTAATTTCCAATTCAGGAATGGATATAGTGATTTTATTATGCCAAGAGATCAAAGCTTATCCGAGCAATAAACCCTCCTCCCAGCCGTAATTTTCGACTTTGATATCGTCCCAGTTGCTCGTGCCCAATCTATAGACTTTGTCAGCGGCTTCAACACACAGGGGAGGAGGGGATAAGGGCCATGGCTCTCCTCGCATCTCTTTCCTTTTTTCCATGATGATGCGGAGGCAGACTGTTTCTACTGCTACGGGATCTGTTCCGGCGATCAATCCATTGTAGGCCCATTTGTATCGGGGATTTACCTGAGGGCCTTTATCACCGAGAGGATGGAGCGCATCGACCAACACCAGCTTGGTCTTTCCTGTGACAAAAGGATAGTTCCAAATCTCTCCCAGTTTGGCGCTGTTTTCATCATGATAGTTTCTGGGAGCTCCTGAGTACATGATGTAGAGTTTCATGACGGTGCCGATTCCGGTCAGCCAGTGGGCTTTGAGTCCGGGTAGTCCGATCAGAGCCGTGCATGCCTTGGGTTTATCGGGCCCACCCTGGGCATTCAAGATCTTTCCTTCAGAGAATCCGGCCTCCATGAGCGAACGCTTCACTGCATCCACCAACTCTTGATGAGTGGGATTAAGATGTGGAGTGGGCACAAGACCTATCGTATCGTTAGGCATCAGGAGGCGACCCCAGGCGTCTTTGGCCGTCTTTTCTCCTGTATATTTGATCAGCGTCTCATCAAGCATGGCCTTTAAAACAGCAGGATCGACGGTGTTTGCTGCATCCATCGCTTTTTGGTCGCGGACAATAGTCACTTGACTCGCACCTGCCGGCGCGCGTCTTGCCATAGTAAACTTTGGGCCCAGCATGGACGCACCAAGAGTTGCCCCAATAGTCCCGCGTAGAAAATCTCTTCGTGTGAGGGCTTTTCTCTTGTGATGCATATCTTGCCTCCTTTTCGTAGAGTTCTATTCCATTTGATTTATGATTTTCTTGGATGATTCCTGATCAGGACATTCAAAAACAAACGATAGTCTGTTCTTATGCAATCGATAGCCTAACCATCCGTCTTCGACGGGAAATGTGTTTTCCATATCCTCTGAGGGCTTGGAATCGACTGGGACCGGATAGTCAGACAGATAAGATTCATGGAAGTGGGAGAGTGCTTTGAGGGCATGTTCGTGATTAGGATATAAGACCGTAAGGAACTGGATGCGGGCATGGTTCCCTGAAGGGTCCTGTTGTTCATAGGAAGCGGTAACCGCTTCAGTTGAGTGATTTAAGTCAAGGATGTTTTCATGGCTGAGGTAATAGAGAGAATTCAGCACCAGATGGGAACGGAAATAGCCGGCCCTGTCTCTATGAACTTTCCAGTTTTGCAGAAGGGCATTCGGGAGGGCCTTCATCATTTCAGGTGCAGGTGGTTTGCTCCGGCCCTTAACAATCGCTCTTCCGAGTTCGAGAACCGCCTGTTTTGATTCTGGCGTCTCCTGGTAAGCCATGACTCTTGCATAGACGTTATCCGACCAGATGCGCAACAAACCCTCCCCATAAAGGGCCCGTGGCCACAGAGATTTATCATGGGCTGTGCTCTCTGAAGAGGATTGACTCAAATCAACGGATTCGCCTCCCCAATCCAGGGATAGCAAGCCAAAAGCATCCTCTGAAGCCTTCATAAAATACAGCTCAACAAGGATCTCCTTTTGAGTTTCAGCCTGATATTCGATGGCTTCGAGATGATCAAATCGGTAAGCGAGATAGAGCTCTCCTGCGCCATCCATGTAATCAAATATAGATATGGCGTCTATAAGTTTCGGTGAATTGGGTCTTGTCCAGATCCCTACAGTTTTTGGGAGGAGAGGCTTAGATTCCATTATATTTCCCCCAAGTTTTTCGTGGATATTGAACAGAGAAGAAGTGGGTGACGGGGCCAGATATAAATACAAGAGCGAAAAAAATGTGAAAAAGGCCAGGAAGGTCTTCATTTTGAGATATGAATTTGTCTTACATTTTCCCTTTCCATTCTAGCTAATAAAACTCAAATAATCTAATTTTTTGTTAGCATTGGATTTCTGCTATTGAAATTCGACTTCTAAGGTATTTTTTTCTGTATTAAATTAGCATAATCATAAAAATATCAATAGCTTCGCGTGGCCCGTCCCAATATTTCATATTTGATATTTCTGAAATTGTAAAAAAATATTACAATTTTGGTGTGCACATATAAATTCGCCCCTTGTAGGAACTGGCACAATATTTGCTTCAATAAAACTTAAAATATAACCAAAACATGAATCTAACTTCGGGGAGGACCAATGAAACGGTTATTCTCTGTCATTTTTTGCCTTTTGGTTTTAACAGGATTTCATGCGAGTGATCTTTACTGTACGCAAAACCAGACCATCCAGAACGAAGCTGGATTTATGGACATCGAACCCATAACATTCAATTTCCAGTATGGGAGCTATTTTAACAGGCTGGAATTGCAGTCATCCCAAGCCCGGATTTGGTACAGTTTTCATGCGGCCGACAAACTCAGTGAACAGAAGCCTCTGTTTGTCTTTTTTAACGGCGGTCCGGGGAGCGCCACATCCTCTGGTCTTATGAGCATGTACACGAGCCGGTACACCCTGGATAACAGCATCAACAGTGGGGGAGGAGACCATTACATTCCCAATCCTGTGTCTTGGACGACAATGGGAAATCTCCTCTACATCGATGCCAGACAGGCAGGTTTTTCCTACAATCAGATGGCATTAGTGAATAATTTTAATGCCAGGTTCAGAGAGTTCAACTCCCAGAATTTCAACTGTTTTTTCGATGCCGCCGATTTTATCCGTGTGATCCTGCGTTTTCTGGCCGCCCATCCTCAACTCCAGGATAATCCTGTAGTCATCGTGGGCGAGAGCTACGGCGGGACGCGCACGCTGACCCTGCTCCACATCCTGCTCAACTATGCAGACTATGGAAACGGACGGGAAATGTTCCAAGACCAAGCATTGAGCCAAGAGATCCAGGCCCATTATGATATCGTTTTTCCCCAATATCAAGGCCAGGTTGTCCCCCCTGAAGTCATTGTCAACCAATTTGGCCATCAGATTCTCATCCAGCCAACGACCTCCTTTGGCTACCACTTACAGATGATGGAAGAAGAGTTTAACAGGCCTGGGTCTGTTATCTATCAGATCGGAGAGGACGTGGGAATACCTTATGACCCTGATGTTTATGAAGATGTCTACTATTTTGTCAGTGAAGTGGCTGGACGCGATCCCTATATCTACACCAAGCCCAGCGATTGGCTCGACGGATTTTTTGGAAATGCTGCAACTCTCCTTCGCTATACTCAAAACCTGAGTTTGGTCACGGATGTGGATGTGACTACGATTCCTCAAATGTATGCATCCGCACGTACAAACGCCTACCGGATCTATGACACGGACTACCAATTTGGCCTCATGCCCGAGTCCTATGCAGATCCTTTTGTCAAGTTCCATTTTTTGCGCTCGGCGCGTCTTGAAGCCAGTTCGGTGAGACAAGAACCTGGTGACATGACGGCAGTATTCGGTACGCTTCAACCATGGGACCGCTATTTTCTATCCACAAACTACCACGCCAATTGGGCCTATCATGTTTTTAACGTCGCAAAAGTTCGGGGATATGATGTTCACTATTATGATAATCGTTTTGGCCGCATGTTTTTACAAAATGTCGTTTACGTAGACACCTTCATCACCAATGCAGCTTATGATCTTGTCGTGTATACCGCCGTCCTTCCTCAGAGCCTGGCAAAACACACTGACATCTTGGAATCTGTCCAGCACATAAAGCGCCCCACAAATGGGGAAGAGCGCCCAGGAAGGATCATCCTTAACTACAGGTCATCGGCATTCCCGGATTCGCCAGAGATTGGCACGCGAAGCATAAGATTTCCTTTGTATAAAGACAGCTGTCATGCGGTATCACTCACTCAGCCTAAAGATTTCTTCACCGATGTTTCCGATTGGCTTAAGGAAAATGGGATCTATATCGATTAAGTGGACGGGGAGAAAAAAATGAATAATTATTATCAAAACAGCAGCCGAATAAGAGGAAAAAGCACTCCAAAGATTTTTGGGATCTTATTTCTTTTGGCCCTGATCCCTTTGGGCGGATTGGCAAAAACCAATGATAAGAACAGCCGCAATCTTTTTACGTTTCGCACCGAACAACAGGAGGAGGCCCGCTCTCTTTCAAAATTTAAAAAGTTCCAGGTGGAGCTCTATGGCGGGATCATTTTTCTCAATCCGTCAGACCTTAACCTTTTCGTCGGCCATGACAACAGAATGCAGGAGTTCTTTTATGATTCCTATTTCGACTATCTTGTCGCCACCGGTCAAATCCAGTCATGGAGCAAAAATCAGGCAGAAGAGCGCCAGGAAATTCGGCGATCATACCCTATTGGAGGGCGAATCAAATATTATCTCAGCCAGTCGATTGCCCTATCTATCGGGTTTAAGTACATATCGAGTCAGCAGTCCTCAGATCTCAATTTTCAGTATTTCCGGCGTGAATTGTCTGGTGAATGGTATAATGAGAGCATCACATACGCCCCTTACTCGCTCTCTGCGAAAGCCTATATCCCAACGCTTGGATTTCACATACAGAAAAGATTGATAAATGAGTTGGTGTTGGAGGGATTTTTGACGGGGGGGCCCATGTTTGCTCAATGCCGATACTTCTCTGAATGGCGTTATGAATGGGAAACCGAGGGTCCCGACTACCGATATATCACCTACAGCAACACCGGAGCTCTCGAAGAGAATGGGTCAGGGACAGGGATTGCTCTCGACCTCGGAGGACGGATCAGCTATCCCATTATCAAGAGTTTCGCAATTTTTCTGGAGGCCAGTTATGCCTATCAGGTTGTGAAGTCTGTCTCGGGTGCCGGACGTGAAGAACGGGACGGGAGGAGTGCGACCTGGGATGGGCGGTGGGGCATTAAGAGCGAAACAGTGGCCGCAGCGTGGGGAGCACTCGAGACAGAATTTCCCACCAACTATTGGCCGAATAGTTCAGAGGAAGACAAGGTCAGGGATTTTAAACTCGACCTCTCCGGTTTCCAGCTGAGGCTGGGACTATCCTTCCGTTTTTAATAATCGGCGTACCGAGTTCATTTTTCCATGTATTACGAAAAGGGGAATCTTTCCTTTTAATAAAGGATTCGTCCCCGATCGGACCGTGTATTGGGTGCCATTTTATTATTCCCCTGGAAAAATGCATGCGGGACATCTATACTATGTAATCAAGTTTGAGTGCTCGGTTTTTGAATGAGAAAAGATAACTGGTGAGCGATGCCCTTGGAGGCGAAAACGCTTCGATTTTCTCACAGATCCTGAGTTTTTCAGACTGGGCATCAATGATAAAAATGAAATCAAAGGATGATTCTCGTGGCAAACGTTAAAAAGAAAAAGGGCGTTATCGGAATTTTGACAGGGGGGGGAGATGTCCCGGGATTAAATCCCGCCATACGGGCGATCACAATCAGGGCGCTCCGTGAAGGCTACAAAGTCATCGGCATTCGCCAGGGTTGGGCAGGACTTGTCGAGATGTCCCGTGATGATGAGATGCCACATGAGGACCACTGTCTTTCTCTAACAGAAGAGGTCGTGAACAAGGTGGGACGCACCGGCGGAACTTTCCTCCATACCTCCCGCACCCGGCCCAGTCATGTCCCTAATGACAGTCTTCCTCATCACTTGAAAGATAAATACGGAGAGAAAATCAACGACTTAACATCGGAAGTGCTAAAAAATATCGACCATCTCGGGATCGATTATCTTATTCCCATCGGTGGGGACGACACTCTGAGTTATGGAGTCCGGCTTCATCATGAAGGTGTCAAAGTGATCGCTGTACCCAAGACCATGGACAACGATGTCCCAGGGACGGATTACTGTATCGGCTTCAGCACCTGCGTGACCCGCACGATAAGCATGACACATGCACTCCGGACCACAGCTGGATCGCATGAGCGCTTCCTGGTTATCGAAGTCTTTGGACGTTATGCGGGCTTCACTGCCCTTCTTCCCACTATGGCCGGAGCAGCCAATCGTTGTGTTATTCCTGAATACAAGTTCGACATCGATCAGCTCTGCGGGCTGTTGGCCAAGGATCGCATGACCAATCCCAGTCGCTATTCTGTCGTTCTGGTCTCTGAGGGCGCTATGTTCAAGGGTGGTGAGATGGTCTTCGAGAATGATGACTCAGATATGTTCGGCCACAAAAAGCTAGGTGGGATTGGGGACTTGATCTCGCGTCAACTTAAGGAGATATCTCCTGCCTATAACCGGGGCCGGCCCATCAACATCATCAATCAGCGCCTCAGCTATCTTGTTCGCTGTGGCGACCCTGATGCCATCGACTCCATCGTTCCAATGGCTTTCGGGAATCTTGCCCTGGACCTCGTCCTGGATGGTAAGTCTGGCCGCATGGTCTGCCTCCGCAACGGACAGTACGACAATGTTCCCATCGAAGTCGTAACCGGGACAAAGAAAGTGGTGGATGTGGCTAAATACTACAATACAAAGAGGCTACGCCCATACTACAAGAGTTTCCTCCACAAACCGCTCTTCATAATGACCTCAGACTATTGATCCTCAGTTTTCCGCTATACTAGGTGAGAAATTCGTAGGGGATGTCTTTCAGTCGCGCGATGTCCAGGATTTTGCTGCGGACATCGAATCCCACGGAACAACGGACGCTGCAGTTCCTACAATCACTGCAGGGAAGAGAGGATATCTCCATGCTGCTCAGAGTCTCTTGCGCCAGGCCGGTATTTCTGTATCCATATGCATACATATAGCTCCGCATAAACGTGGGAATGTCCACAGCTTTTGGACACTGTCCACGGCACACGTCGCACTGCTGACAATAGAGCCCGGCGCTGGTTTCACTTTCATCCAAGCGCAGGTCCTTCCTCTCCTCTGGGGTGAGGGTTAGGTCTCCCATCACAGAAAGATCGGCTTCCAGTTGGTCGAACGTTGTCATCCCAGGAATAGTCGTATGGATATTCTCGTTCTGGAGTGCCCATTTGAGTGCCGCTCTTACATTAATCGGTTGTTGTTTTTCTTTATCCCAGTACACACCAGCCAGAGTTTTCATAGCTACAATCCCTATCCCTGCCTTTGCTGCATCGGTGATGGCTTTCTGGAGTTCCACCCGATTCTCCTGCTTGAAATTGTAGGCGGTGAGGATAACATCATAAGCTTTACTCTCAACAGCGGCTTGAATGACCTCATGCTCGTTTTTGTGTGTGCTCAATCCGCCGAACCGGGCCTTCCCTTCCTTTTTGGCCTTTTCCAGAAACTTTATGGCCGGCGCGCAGTAGACGGTCTCTCTGACCGAGACATTGTGGATATACAAGATATCCACGTAGTCTAATCCCAATCGTTTGAGGCTGATCTCAAATTTTTCCTGGAACGACTCCACACTCGTCTCCGGGAGAAACATCTCAGTTTCTCGATCCTTTGGGTAGGGGATCTTTGTCCCTATAACAAAAGAGCCGCGATCGCGGTTTTTTATGACATGGCCGATCATCTCTTCATTTTTGCCCCTCTGGTACCCGTGAGCCGTATCCAGATACACGATACCAGAATCAAGCGCTGCCGCCACAAGATTGGGGTTATCAGCATTCATCACACCCATGCTGACGATAGGGAGCTCAATGTCCGTTTTTCCCAACTTCCGGTATATGACATTATCCTTCTGCCCTGGTTTTTTTACAGTACTTATGTCTTTTCCTCTTAAAAAAGCAGGAAGCACTGCTGCCCCAACTAGACCGCTCGTACTTGTCTTGATGAAATTCCGTCTCCCAATGTGAGTTTTTTCTTTCATCTTTTCACCTCATTCTTGAATTTTAATAACATATCTCTGGTACACATAATATTACAGTAGATTGATATTTTCTATTATTTAAATAAGATTTATGCTAGTCAATATAAAAAAATTCTTTTACATAAAAAAGTTTTGATTTTTCTTTCTGAGGGAGCTACGCGAAAAAAATCTGCAACAAGACTTGACGTCTCTATCAGAGAATGTGATATATATTTAATGAATAATGAATATAATTTAAAAGGTAGGTGTTCCAATGACTAAGACGCACAAATTATTCGTTTTGGTATTGTTTTGTGGTTTTCTCATGTCTTTTGTGCACAATTTGAATGCCCAGGGTAAATTGAGAGTGGCCGTCGTAAGATTCGATAATAACAGTACCTGGCGTTGGTGGGGCGATCAATTGGGAGAGGCTGCGGCAGATGTTTTTGTAACTGCCCTAATGGATTCGGGTAGGTTCAGCGTGATCGAAAGGCAGAAGGTTGATGCAGTTCTTATTGAACAAGACTTTGGAGCATCGGGACGAGTGACGCCTCAAACGGCCGCACAGATCGGCAAGATGCTCGGTGTCGACCTTCTTTTGACCGGATCCGTCAGTGAATTTAGCGTCAGCACCACCGGAGGCGCAATCAAGAGCCTGGGTGTTGGTGTGACAACTGGAAAAGTTGTCCTGCAAGCAAGATTAGTCAACACAACTACAGGCGAGATCGTAGTTGCTGCAGAGGAGGAGAACAAGAAGAACTTGGTGGGTGCCCGTTACAAAGGCATGAATTTCAAACAGAAATATGATTATGGACTTGCCAATGAAGTGATGCATCCAGCTGTAGAAAAGATAGTGTCCGAGATCGTCAAAAAATCCAAAGGATTGTCTTCCTCCACAAATTCGGGGAGAGTCGTAAAAGTTGAGGGGACCAGAGCGTGGATCAACGTCGGCGCGGATGCAGGAGCAAAAATCGGAGATGAGTTCGAAGTCATCCGTCAGGGAGAAGAGTTGATCGATCCTGATACTGGACTCTCACTGGGAGCGGAGGAAGAAAAAGTGGGCAAAGTTGTCATCGTGGAAGTTAAGGATAAATACTCGATCGCTACCATTCAAAGCGGAAACGTTCAGGCTAAAGATTACCTCAAGAAGTTGTAGTCTTTTAAAATCATCTCAAATTTATCGGATGAAATTTTCTCTTAGGCGATTGCTCAAGGTTTGTCTCGGTGTAGATCCCAGCAATATATAAATTAATGTCCTGCGGCACAGAACACGAATAGAGTCATTGCTTGATGAGTTTTGCCCGAAGCGGAAATTTATGCTCCTGATCCAGAAAATGAATTTGGCAGGTTATTCCCCGACTGAATTCAGATTATATCGGATTACTCGAGTTCGAAAAATTCATTCGGCGAAAGCTTAGACCACATAGAGCTTGTGGGTGGCCGTAAAGGCTCAAACTGTCGTAATTGCTTTTCTGGTAAACGCTCCATCGGTCCTCTCGTGGGAGGTTTTTGTGTTGTCGGTTTGATAAGACCCCCGACGGCCTGCTCAGAGAACAGGAAAGGATCGCCGTTATGGTCTATAATCCATCCCTCATGGCGCCATCCCAAATGCCGACCAGAAAAAGAATACACACAATCCCCCTCGAAGTAAGCCACCGGCTCTCCGGAATACAGGAAGAGATGAATATAATCCTCGCAGTAAGCGACCGCTAATCCCGACGAATCAAAAAAATCCATGGCCGATCACCCCATACGCCTGATTTCGTACTGTTGTAATGAGCTGTCTCTCTTAATTTAGTCGAAAATCAAATGTCTTGCAAGAGAGAAAAATGGGACCACGAGTAGAGTCTGTCGCCATTTGGAGCATAATCAGGTCAATTTTTATTTTTTTCAACAATTTAACCGCAAAAGGATTTCTGTCATCCGATTGACTCATATGGGATCATGTGTTAAAAATGAGGATATTGATTTGGTCTATTTCCTGGAGAAGATGAATTGTCGAAAGCTTGGTTCACAGTGAATGTCAACGGTAAAAAACACAGGGTGAAAGCCGAGCCCGATGAACCCCTGCTCTGGATCCTCAGAGATGACCTGGATCTGACAGGGACAAAATTTGGATGCGGAGTGGGTGAATGTGGGGCCTGTTCTGTGCTCATCGATGGTGTGGCGCGCCGTTCCTGTCGTGTGCTCGTCCAGAATGTGTCCTCCGGACAAGAGATCGTCACCATCGAGGGTTTGGGGACCAAAAATAACCTAAATCCGCTCCAGAAGGCTTTCGTAGAATCCACGGCCTTTGGATGCGGCTTTTGTACGCCAGGAATGATCATTGCAGCCACAGCGTTATTGGCACACACCCCGAATCCGACCCGGGATGAGATCGTTCAAGCGATGGATAACAACCTCTGCCGCTGCGGCTCCTACCCAAATGTCATCGAAGCCATATTGGAATTCACGAACGGATCAAAGCCATAGATATCAAAATGAGTTAAAACAAATGCAAGTCACACGCCGAGAATTTCTCAGATCTTTAGGGAGTTCGTGTCTCTTGTATGTTGTCTCTTCTGTCCCGGGTTCAGGTATCCAGAAAGTCTACTCCGAACCCTGGCCAGCTGACGCTGAGGATATCGAATGCCGGTTTTATGCACTGGACACGGACTATCTCGATTGTTTTGCCTTTCATGATGATGGCCGTGTGACAGTGTTTGCCGGCCGGACAGAGATGGGACAGGGATTGCGCACTGTCCTCACAGCTCTTGTGACCCAAGGGCTGGATATTCCGGGCGATCGTTTAACCATCATCCTGGGGAATACAGATGTCTGTCCCGACCATGGACCTACTGTCGGCAGTTCGGCAACAGAACAAGTCGCATGGGGGATATGGCAGGCCTGCCTCGAGCTCCGTAAAGATATCATCCGTCGGGCGGCAAAAACACACAACTTGCCCGTCAAGGATCTGATTTATCAAAATGGAGTCGTTCGCTCAAGGAGTGATCCGAAACAGATCATAAAACCACATGAGGTCGATAAGAGCGAGATAGTCTACATGATGTTGGATCCCAAGGTCTCCTCCTCGGAACGAATAACGTTGGCATACAAAGATATCGGCCTTCATAATGTCGATGCCAAATCGATCGTCACGGGGACCCTCAAATATGCCGGCGACCTTAAACTCCCTGGTATGGTTTATGCAGACTGGCATATTTCTCCCTATCATAAAAAACTCACAAGGCTAAAATCTGTGGATTTAGCGGAAGCGCAGGCCACTTCCGGAGTCGACAGAGTGGAAAGAATCGGCCCCAAAGTTGTGGCTATAGGCCAACGATATAACGATGTCTGTAAAGCCCTTACTCGAGTCAAAGCCGAATGGGAAAAGCCGAATCGATCCAAAGACCTGCGAGTTGAGGAAGAAATTCGGGCAGGAGCGGTCTTCCAGGAGATCAAAGAACAGGCAGGGGATGTGAATGCAGGATTGGCCGCCAGTTTTAAGACTGTCTCTGAGACATACAGGACGCATTACACAGCATGGGCGCCGATCGAAACATACACGGCCCTCGCAAAGATGGAGCCGGGGGGGAATGAAGTCACTATATGGTCCGGTTCTCAATATCCCCATCGGGTGAGAGAGCTTGCCTCGCAGAATCTAGGTCTTCCCGAGTCATCCATTCATTTCATAAACACTCCTATTGGAGGGGCCTTTGGTGGGAAGGTTGCCCCTCCTGTCAGTCAAGAAGCGGCCGACTTGTCGAGAAGAGTGGGGGCTCCGGTCAAAATCATCTACAGCCGGAAGAATCAGTTTCAGAAAAGAGGCCTCTACAAAATGGCTTGTGTCTTCGATTTTACAACGGGTGTCGGAACGGACGGGAGACTTCAAGCACGAAAACTCGATATCTACCAGGATCTGGGGGAGGGGACTCGAGAGACATACGCAGCGCCCCACGTCCTTATCAAACATTACAGGACTGAGATGCCTGTCGATCAAGCCAACACACGCGGCACGAGCTATGTCCAGCTTGGGTTTGCACAGGAGAGCCATATGGATATGGTTGCTGCGTCCCTTGGCCATGATCCCTTTGCATTCCGCCGCAACAATGTGGTACTGGAATCTTTTGTTCCGTTGATCGATGCCTGCGCGGATATGATCCAATACCCGAGGAGTTCGCTTCCGGACAATGAAGGGATCGGGATCGGCCTCTGTAACCATGGCGCCAGACAGTTGGGGGTTGCTGCTGCTCATGTGAACGTCGACCGAAAAACAGGGAAAGTCAAGGTGAAAGAGATCTGTGCGGCATTCGACATCGGCACGATCATCAACCACCGTACAGCAACGGCCTGTCTTCGCGGGGGGATCATTTGGGGGCTTGGCTGGGTTCTCCGTGAAGAAATTAAACTCGACGGGCACAGTGTCTACACAGAGTATCTGAGAGAGTACGGGATTCCTCGCTATTCTGATACTCCTGAGATCAAACTCCAATTTCTCGATAATCAGGAGCCCGGGTCACCGAGAGGTTGTGGTGAGATGCCCGTCATCCCCACAGTTGCTGCGATCGCTAACGCTGTCTACCATGCGATCGGAGTTCGTTTTTACATCACTCCGATCACACCGGAAAAAGTCCTCAAAGCTCTGGGAAAATCTTAGGGGCGCTCAGGCGGCAAATCAGTTTTCAGCTATTTTGATGTCATCATCATCATCATCATCATCTTCTTCTTCTTCTTCTTCTTCTTCTTCTTCCTGATCTTCCGCCTCGGTCTTATCCGCATAGAGGACGCGGAGTTTGGCGTCAATCAGCTCGTCGTGCCTCAACCGCAGGAGATCCGCTAGAACATGCACATAATGGTCCTCGTATTTGTCCAGTTTATCGTCAGCGTATATGATCTTCCATGCTGCTTCGATGATCTTTATTTTTTCTTCTCGAGGAAAATTCTGATTGATCACGTTGGTGAACTCCCAGATGTCGACACTGTCTTCCCTTTTCTCCTCGGCGATTTTCATCAGGTCTTCGATGGAATCCTCCGGAATCGAGAATTCCTGTTTCAATATTGCTTTTGTGGTTTCTTTTTCGATAGTGCTGAAATCAAAGTCGAATTTGGCGACTTCGAGCAGAATAACACAGGTCGCGACCTGAATCCTGTCGAACCTTTCAGATTTCTCTTGCTCTGGTTGCACTATGAGACTTTTAAGCAATCGTTCCTTCCAGCTACTCATGATTTAACCTTATCCTTCTGGTGGAAATCGTAATAATCCATGATAGTAGGAACTCAATCCTCAGTCAAATTTTTCGAAAGATATCAAATCTGTGAAAATTCATCCTAGACTTATCAATTGAGTGAGCAGTGATTGTAATATGTTTTATCCTGGGGCAAAAAGATTTTTATACCGCACTCCGGCAGGTTATTTCGGTTTCCATTTCGGCGCATTTCCCATTTCGGGGACGGGCCTCATTAACTTCTTGATAATAAATTAGTAAACCTGGATTTTGATGCAAGAATTAACCTTAAAGGCCCCATTTTAATACTACCTGTTTAAATTCCACGGACGTGAGTCCGTGGATGGAAATGGCTCCTAAGTCTTCTTTCAATATGATAAGCTTTTGGGATGGAGATAAGAAGACAAGCCCACTGTGTCTACAGGT
>Ga0307425_1000614_pt1 | contig 22263 bp, 16 predicted proteins | sample SalMarWE160330MG_FD_202152 | JGI IMG/M metagenome (GOLD analysis project Ga0307425, IMG submission 202152) | Salt marsh sediment microbial communities from the Plum Island Ecosystem LTER, Massachusetts, United States - WE1603-30 | ecosystem: Environmental > Aquatic > Marine > Intertidal zone >...
ATCGAAGCGAACGGACAGACCGCCGAGACAATGCTCTCGGGAATGCCGTAGAGCTTGAGGGTCAGGCTGGTGATGATGCCAAGCGTGCCTTCCGAGCCGATCATGAGCCGGGTGAGGTCGTAGCCGGCCGCAGACTTTCGCGCCCTCCCGCCCGTCTTGATCACGCTGCCGTCCGCCAGCACCGCATTAAGGCCGAGCACGGCATCGCGCATCGTGCCGTAGCGCACGGCGTTGGTTCCCGATGCGCGCGTCGCGGCCATGCCACCGAGGCTGGCATCGGTGCCCGGGTCGACAGGAAAGAACAGGCCCGTCCCGCGCAAATGATCGTTGAGGGCTTTGCGGGTCACGCCGGGTTCGACCGTGCAGTCGAGATCGGCCTCATGCACGGCAAGGATGCGGTTCATGCGAGACAGATCGAGCGAGATGCCGCCGAATGGCGCGTTGACATGTCCTTCGAGCGAGGTGCCGGTGCCGAACGGAATCACCGGCATGCGGGCTTCGGCACAAAGTTTCACCACTTCGGCGATCTCGGCCTCGCTCTCGGCGAACAGAACCGCATCCGGCGGTTCACGCCTTAGCCAGGTGAGCGTATTGGCGTGCTGTTCACGCAAGGCTTGGGCGAGCGAGAAGCGTTCGCCGAAGCGCGCATCAAGCGTGGCGAAGAGGACACGCTTGCGCTGCTCGCCTTCGATCGCGGTCATGGCGCCATCTTAGAGGGCTTCTGTAACGATCGCTTGGACTTTTCCGCGCCAGCGGTCAAACGGTGGCGACGGAGACGACGGCCGCGAAATGGCAACTGGCAGCCGACAGAACAAAGCCGTGCCAAATGGCGTTTTGATAAGGCAAGCGCTCCCACAGATGGAACACGACACCGATGGTGTAGAGCACGCCACCGGCCATGAGTAGGGTGAGCGCGACTCCCGGCAGCGCCATCATGAGCGGTTCCCAGGCCGCGATCACCGCCCAGCCTTGCACCAGATAGAGTGCGACCGACAGGCCGTCGAGGAAACGCGGCGCCAGCAGTTTGAGCACAATGCCGATGGCGGCAATGGTCCACACCACGGCGAGCAGGCCAAGCCCCCAGGGCGTATTCATCTTGATGAGCACAAAGGGGGTGTAGGTAGCGGCGATCATCAGAAAGATGGCGGCGTGGTCGAACCGCCGCAAAAGCTCTTTGAGCTTAGGGCGCACCACGAGATGGTAACTGGCCGAGAAGCTGAAGGTCGCGACCAGGGCAAGCCCGTAAATGGTCAGACCTACGATCCACAACAGCGTCTGCGACTTCACGCCAATGACGAGAAGAGCCCCGAGTGCGACGAGACTGGCGGCAACGCTGACCGCATGGATGCAGCCGTCAGCAACACGCTCAGGGAAGGTATAATCAGGAAACAGCGTAAGATCCTTGACCATGGCTCAACCGGCTCTCGCCATATAAGCATGACTCGGTTGATCAGAGCTTACCAAGCCCTGTGGCAAGGTTGAGGCGGCGTGGTGTCACGCTCGCGTGATCGCGCGCGTGCCGCAGCGATGACGCGCGGGAACGCGCCAAAGCTCGCTCTTCGACAATTGGGAAGCGGCTGCTATCGGCCGCAGGCGGCCGAGCCCGTGGTGCAAACGTAAGGAACCACAACGCCGGTGAAGCAGGTCGTGTAGAAGCGCTTGGTCACGAGGTCGGGCCTTAGCCGGGCTTCAGGCGGCACCCCGTCGGGGCGGACGGCCTTCCAGAACGGGTCACCTTTCACCCTGCGCGCGGACAGGCTGACATAGGACCACCTCCTGCTGCGCTTTAGCTGGGCCGCGGTCTCCAGGACAGTCTGCCGCGAGGCCCTGGCGGCCGCGTCTTTGGAGCCGGCGCTATTGGTAGCCTTGATCAGCTGGCATGCCGCTTGTGCGGGCTCAACTGTAGCGGCCGCAAACGCCGCAAGGCCGAGCACGGCAACCCCCACGCGCAAAACTTGAAGCATTCCTCGCCTCCCTCAAAAATTGCCGCCAAGCATCGTGCGCGGCGATGGCCTCTGTCCGCCGCACATGCAATCCCGACTCTCTGCGGCATTTGGTGAAACGTGAGCTTGGTAATTTGTCGATTGAACTCTGTCAAACCTCCAATGCGCGTCGCGCTTAAACTACGCAACCCCTGTGGTACTCCGGCCACGGTCTTGGTGGTCCATCATTCGTCTGACGCAATCCAAGCCGGGGCACTCTCCAAGTCTGCCGCTTTTCTTTCCCGGGCCCGACAATGATATAGTTTCCGACTCAATGGCCCAGATTCGCCCCGCAAGCCTCGAAGCCGCATCTCTGCCCTCTTCGGAGGAGACGCCGCCGTCCACCTCGGAACGCGCCATGCGCAGGCGCCCCGGCCACTATCTCGATGCGCTCAACCCAGAGCAGCGCGAGGCAGTCGAGACGCTCGACGGCCCGCTGCTGGTGCTTGCCGGTGCAGGCACCGGCAAGACGCGGGTGCTGACCACCCGCATCGCCCATATTTTGAGCTTAGGCCGGGCCAGGCCCTCGCAGATCCTGGCCGTGACCTTCACCAACAAGGCGGCGCGCGAGATGAAGGGCCGGATCGGCCAACTGGTCGGCGGTGTGGTGGAAGGCATGCCCTGGCTCGGCACCTTCCACGCCATCGGGGTGAAGATCATGCGCCGGCATGCCGAACTGGTCGATCTCAAGCCGTCTTTCACCGTGCTCGACACCGACGATCAGATCCGCCTGCTGAAGCAATTGCTCCAGGCGGAGAATATCGACGAGAAGCGCTGGCCGGCGCGGCTGCTGGCGGCGATGATCGACAGCTGGAAGAACCGGGGGCTCGTGCCCAAGCGCGTGCCGGACGGCGAGAGCCTGGTGTTCGCCAATGGCAGAGCGCGCGACCTTTACGCGCTGTATCAGCGCCGGCTGAAAGAGCTGAACGCCGCCGATTTCGGCGACCTCCTGCTTGAGAATCTGCGTCTGTTCCAGGAGCACCCGGACGTGCTCGAAAAATATCAGCAGCGCTTCTTGTTCATGCTGGTGGACGAATATCAGGACTCCAACGTCGCGCAATATTTGTGGCTGCGTCTGCTTGCGCAAGGCAACCACAATATCTGCTGCGTCGGCGACGACGATCAGTCGATCTATGGCTGGCGGGGCGCGGAAGTCGATAACATCCTGCGATTTGAGAATGACTTTCCCGGGGCAAAGATCATCAGGCTCGAGCGCAACTATCGCTCGACCGGCCACATCCTTGGCGCCGCCTCAGGCCTGATCGCCCATAACCAGGGGCGTCTCGGCAAGACGCTCCATACCGACGGCGATCCCGGCGACAAGGTGATGATCGAAGGCTGCTGGGACGACGAGGAGGAAGCCCGGGTCATCGGCGAGGATATCGAGCAGCTGCAACGGCAGGGCCGCTCTTTGAGCGAGATCGCGATCCTGGTTCGCGCCTCGTTTCAGATGCGCGCGCTCGAAGATCGCTTCATTACGCTTGGGCTCCCTTATCGGGTGATCGGCGGCCCGCGGTTCTACGAGCGCCAGGAGATCAGGGATGCCACGGCCTATTTCGAGGTGACGCTCAATCCGGCCAACGACCTCAAATTCGAGCGCATCGCCAACACGCCACGGCGGGGTCTTGGCGAAGCGACCCTGAAATCCTTGCATCAATTGGCACGGGCACAAGAAGTGCCATTGTTCCAAGCCGCGCGGCTGATGGTCGAAACCGAAGAACTCAAGCCCAAGCCGCGCAAAGCGCTGTTCGACCTGATCGCGTCGTTCGACCGCTGGCGCTCGCTGATCGATACGATGCAGCATACCGAGCTCGCCGAGCTGATTTTGGACGAGTCGGGTTACACCGGCATGTGGCAGGCCGAGCGCTCGCCGCAAGCGCAGTCGAAGCTTGAGAATTTGAAAGAGCTCATCCGCTTCATGGAGGAGTTCGACACGCTGGCGGGCTTTCTCGAACATGTCAGCCTGGTCATGGATGCGCAGACCGAGGAGGATTCCGACCGCGTCAATCTGATGACGCTCCACTCGGCCAAGGGGCTCGAATTCGATACCGTGTTCCTGCCTGGCTGGGACGAAGGGCTGCTGCCGCATCAGCGGAGCCTCGACGAAGCGGGGCGCTCAGGCCTGGAAGAGGAGCGCAGGCTCGCCCATGTCGGGCTGACGCGGGCGCGGGCGAACGCCAAGATCACCTTCGCCCAGAATCGGCGGAACCACGGAACGTGGCAGACGGCGCTGCCGTCCCGCTTCATCGACGAACTCCCCGTCGATCACATCGAGGTCGCCGAAGACAAAGGTTTGCGCGGCTACGGGCCGAGCCGGTTCGATTCGGCCGAGACCTTGTTCGCGAGCGGCTTCTACGAGACCCCGGGCTGGCAGCGGGCCCAGAGAAACCGCCCGCGCGGAACCGGAGCGGCGGCAAGGCACGGCCCGATGACCATCGAAGGCACGCTGGTCGCGTCGAGCACGGCGGAAGGCGCAGGGTTTTCCATCGGCATGCGTGTGTTCCATCAGAAATTCGGTTACGGCCACATCGCGCAGATCGACGGCAACAAGCTCACGGTCGATTTCGACAAAGCCGGACAGAAGAAAGTGGTCGACACCTTCGTCGAGAAGGTGTGAGGCGCCTCAAACCCCTAGACGCCACTTCCCTAATGAGAACAAAACGTGTACATTTGATTGTCTCAACGAAGGGAGGTGCCCCATGCGTGGCCTGATCTCAAGCGCTGTGATATTGATTTCATTAGGCTTTCTAATCTTGCCGCCTCCCTCCACGGCTGTTGCCGCGGACGCTTGCCGCTGCAAGGGCTGCGGCTGCAAGGGCGGATCGGGCTGGCGCGGCCCCGATGGATTTTGCGTATCCAAGAGCAAGCTCGCGGATATTTGCGGCACCCCCGCCGGCGCGCCATGCAAGGAAGAGGCGGCACCCCGCGTCTGTTTCGGCAGCTCGTAGCCAAGAGCCCCACAAGACCTGATTTTCATGGCGCCGGAGCCTAAGCTCGGCGCCATGCAGGTCCCCGCCGAAACGCCTGAGCCGGTCACGCATCAGGTCCGCATCGAGGCCCCGGCCGAAGCAGCACAGCGTATCGCTGATGCCCTGGAAGAGGCTCATAACCCCTCCCCGGTTGCGGTCGGACTGTTTCAGTGCGGCGACGGCCGCTTCGAGGTGTTCGCCCACTACCAGGCCTCACCGCCGCGCGAGGGTCTGCTCAAGCTGATCGCGGACGCCGCAGGTGGAGACAGCCTTGGGCCGCTTCGGATCGAAGCGATCCCTCCGGCCGATTGGGTGACGCTCTCGCAAGCGCAGCGCGGCAAGGTCGAGGCCGGACGCTTCCTCGTCCATGGCAGTCATGACCGTGGCAGCGTCACGCGCCGTCTGCTCGCCATCGAGATCGATGCCGGCCGGGCCTTCGGCACGGGTCATCATGCCAGCACGCTCGGGTGTCTGCTCGCGCTCGACGACCTTCTCAAGCGCCGCCGTCCGCGCGCCATCGTCGATCTTGGCACCGGCAGCGGCATCCTCGCCATCGCCGCCGCCAAAGCCCTGAAGGCGAAAGTGATTGCAAGCGATCAAGACCCAGTCGCCGCCGCGACAGCCGCGGCGAATGCACGCAACAACGGCGTCGCCTCATTTGTCAGCGTGGTTGTGGCGGACGGCTTTGCTCATCCGAAGCTAAGGCGCGAACGAGCAGACCTGGTGTTCGCCAATCTGCTGGAGCGCGCTCTTTATGAGCTTGCGCCCGGCCTGGCGCGCCACGTGGCGCCCGGAGGCGTTGCGATCCTGTCGGGCCTCACGCAAGATCAAGCGCGCGGCATTGAGACGCGCATGCATGCCCACGGTTTCGTCTCGGCGAAGCGAATCCGTCTTGACGGATGGGTAACCCTAGTCGTCCTCCGCCGTGGCGGGCGCCGGGTAAACGATTGATCGCGGCGGAGTTTTGCGTTTACAACAGCCGGCCATGTTCCAAATCTTCGAAGATGTCAGTTCTCCCTCGGCCAGCTCGGACCGGGTCGAGGCCTTGCGGGCGGAGTTGAAGCGGCGAAAGCTCAAGGGGCTTATCGTTCCCCATAGCGACGAACACCAGAACGAGTTTCTGCCTCCGCCGGCGGAGCGTCTGGCTTGGCTGACCGGCTTTACCGGGTCGGCAGGCGCCGCGGTTGTGCTTGAGACGGACGCGGTCCTGTTCGTCGATGGGCGCTACACGCTCCAGGCCCGCGCGCAGACCGACTCGACTCTGTTCGAGGTTTTGCAAACGCCCGAGGCCAAGCCGTCCGACTGGATTCGCGAGAAGCTCAGCCGCGGCGCCACGATCGGCTACGATCCCGCGCTCCATACCATCAGCGAGATCGAACGGCTGACCCGCACCCTGTCCAAGTCGGGCATCAAGCTGGTTCCGGTCGAAGACAATCTCGTCGATCTCCTGTGGGAAGATCAGCCCAAATACCCCTCCACCGCGATTGTTCCTCACGGTGTCGAATATGCCGGCCGCAGCGCGCAAGAGAAGATCCGCGAGGTGCAGGCCCTGTTAGCGGCCGGGAAAGCCGATGCCGTGCTCCTCACCCTGCTCGACTCCATCGCCTGGCTGTTCAACATCAGAGGCGGCGACATCAAACATACGCCGGTCGCACTGGCCTTTGCCATCGTGCCTACGACCGGGCGTCCGACCTTGTTCATCGATCCGGCCAAGGTCAGCGACAATGTCAAGGGAGCGCTGCTCGAATACACCGATCTTGCCGAGCCGGCTGCGCTTGTCGGTCATATCGAAACGCTGGGCGAGACGCGCGCGCGCATACGACTGGATCCGGAAACGGCGCCCGCGCGGTTCGCGCAACTGCTTAAGGCCAAGGGCGCGCACATCGTGCGGGGTCAAGACCCGTGCATCCTGCCAAAGGCGATCAAGAATGCGACCGAGATCGAAGGCGCACGCACCGCGCATCGGCGCGACGGCGTGGCCATGGCGCGGTTTCTCGCCTGGCTCGACGAAATGGCGGGGTCGGACAAGGTCGATGAGGTCGCCGCGGCGATCAAGCTCGAAGCGTGCCGGCGTGAGTCGGGCCAGCTCACGGATATTAGTTTCGATACGATCTCGGCGTTCGGACCGAACGGGGCGATCGTCCACTACCGGGCGACGATCGCGGGCAAACATCAGCTTAAGGCCGGCTCGCTCTATCTCATCGATTCCGGCGCACAGTATCGCGACGCCACCACCGACGTGACCCGCACGGTGGCCATCGGCACGCCGACGGCCGAGATGCGCCGGCATTACGGATTGGTGCTGAAGGCGCATATCGCCATCGCCACCGCCCGGTTCCCCAAAGGCACGCGCGGCCAGGATCTCGATCCCTTCGCGCGCAGGCCGCTGTGGGATGCGGGGCTCGATTTCGACCATGGCACCGGCCACGGCGTCGGCAGCTATCTTTCGGTGCATGAAGGACCGCAACGCCTGTCGCGGCTCGGCACCGTCGAGCTTGAGCCCGGCATGATCTTGTCGAACGAGCCGGGCTATTACCGCGAGGGCCAATACGGCATCCGGCTTGAGAACCTGGTGCTGGTGACGCCGCCGGAGAAGATCGAAGGCGGCACGCGCGAGATGATGGGGTTCGAGACGCTGACGCTGGTGCCGTTCGACCGCCGCCTGATCGACCCCAAACAGCTCCTGCCGTGGGAGCTTGACTGGCTCAACGCCTATCATGCGCGCATCAGGCGCGAGATCGAACCGCTTCTGCTCAGCGACGACCGGGGCTGGCTCCGCCATGCCACGGCGCCAATCCGTTGAGTCGTCAACGGCCGATCAGCTTGAGCCATTCGTCCTCGCTCAGGACCTCGATGCCGAGCTCCTTGGCGGACTTGAGCTTGGAGCCGGCGCCGGGACCCGCCACCACATAATCAGTCTTGTTCGACACCGATCCCGCCACCTTGGCGCCGAGCCGCTCGGCGGAGGCTTTGGCTTCTGAACGGGTCATGCGCTCAAGCGATCCGGTAAACACTACGGTCTTGCCGGAAATCGGCGAGGCATGATCGACCGCCTCGAGCGGCTCAGGTTTCACCTCTTTCAGAAGCTCCTTGACCACCGCGACGTTATGCGGCTCGGCGAAGAAATCGGCGATCGCCGTTGCCACCGCCGGGCCAACGCCTTCGATATTGTCGAGTTCGGCGAAGGCCTCGCTCTCACGCCCCTTCGCTGCGGCCCGCATGGCCTCCACGAACCGGTCGATCGAGCCGTACGTCCGGGCCAACAGCCGCGCCGTGGTCTCACCGACATGACGGATTCCCAGCGCATAGATGAACCGGTCGAGCCTAACGTTGCGGCGCTCTTCGATAGCGTCGAACAGATTCTTGGCCGAGGTCTCGCCCCACCCTTCCCGTTCGGCGAGCTTGGTGCTGGCGCGCTTGTCGCGTTTCTGCAGCGTGAAGATATCGGGCGGCGATTGGATCAAGCCGTCGTCATAGAACGACTTGATGTGCTTTTCGCCGAGCCCTTCAATGTCGAAAGCGGTCCGCGAAACGAAATGTTTGAGCCGTTCGACCCTTTGCGCCGGACAAATCAGACCGCCGGTGCAGCGCCTGACGGCGTCTTCCTTTCCCGTATTGGGATTGATCTCGCGCGAGGCATGGCTGCCGCACGCGGGGCAAACAGTCGGAAACTTGAATCGCTTCGCGCTCTTCGGCCGCTTCTCCTGAACCACGCCGAGGATTTGCGGAATGACATCGCCGGCGCGCTGGACGATGACGGTGTCACCGATCCTGACGTCCTTTCGCGCGATCTCATCTTCGTTATGCAAGGTAGCGTTCTGAACCACGACGCCGCCGACGGTGACGGGATCAAGCTTGGCGACGGGGGTGAGCGCGCCGGTGCGGCCCACTTGAATGTCGATGCCGTTTAGGACCGTCGTTGCTTTCTCGGCTGGGAACTTGTGAGCGACGGCAAAGCGCGGTGAGCGCGAAACGAAACCGAGCCGCTCCTGAAGATCGAGCCGGTCGAGCTTGTAGACGATGCCGTCGATATCGTAGTCGAGCCCCGCCCGTCCGCTCTCGATATCGCGATAGCGCGCAAGCATTTCCTCGACCGAGTGGGTCAGCTTGATCAGCGGATTGAGGGGAAAGCCCCAGGCGCGCATCAGCTGATAGACATCCCATTGGGTCTCGGCGGTGAAGCCGCTGCCGACTTCCCCCCAGCCATAGCCGAAGAAGCGCAACGGCCGTTTGGCGGTAATGGCGGGATCGAGCTGCCGGAGCGAACCGGCCGCGGCGTTGCGCGGATTGGCGAACGGGCGGTCTCCAGCTTTCGCCTGCTCCTCGTTGAGCCGCTGGAACGCGGCGCGGCTCATATAGATTTCGCCTCTCAGCTCGAACGGATCGGGAAAGCCGCGCGACTTAACCGTCTTCGGAATGTCGGCGATGGTGCGGACATTGGCGGTGACGTTCTCGCCCTCATAGCCGTCGCCCCGCGTCGCGCCGAGAACGAGTTCGCCCCGTTCATACCGGAGCGCGATGGAAAGCCCGTCGATCTTGGGTTCGGCGGTAAAGGCAAGCCCTTCGGTTGTCTCCAACCCGAGAAAGCGGCGGATACGGTCGAGGAAGTCGCGCAAGCCCTCCTCGTCGAACACATTGCCCAAGGACAGCATCGGCACACGATGCATGACCTTGCCAAAGGCCTCGACCGGCGCAGCACCGATCTTGAGCGAGGGACTGTCGTCGCGGACGAGATGGGGAAAGCGCGCCTCGATTTGCTCGTTGCGCGTTCTCAGCGCATCGTAATCGGCATCCGAGATTTCAGGCTCATCTTTCCGGTAGTAAAGCGCATCGTGATGGGCGATCTCGGCGGCAAGCCGGGCGAGCTCGGATGCGGCTTCCGCCTCATCGAGTGCGCTCACGGGCTTGTCTGCCGCCTGAACCTTCTTTTTCGTTTTGGTCTTGCTCATCGTGGTGCATCATGCCGTCCGGCTCATGAGACGCTCGGCCGCCTTACGTGCCTCCTCGGTAATGGTCTGGCCGGCAAGCATGCGGGCGATTTCTTCGCGCCGGTGCTCGCCTTCGAGAACGGCGACACGCGTTGCCATGGCCTCGCCTGCCTGGTCGCGCACCGGCTCCTTGGCGATCAGGAGATGGCCGTTCGCCACCGCCGCAACCTGCGGGGCATGAGTCACGGCCAGAACCTGGACCTTGGCCGCAAGGCCCGCCAAGCGCTCGCCGACCGCCGCCGCCGTCGCGCCGCCGACGCCGGCGTCGACCTCATCGAAGATCAGGGTGGGCGCCGAGCCGCGCGCGGCAAGCACAACTTTCAGCGCCAGAATGAATCTCGCCAGCTCTCCGCCGGAGGCGACCTTCATCAACGGCCCGGGATCAGTGCCGGGATTGGTCCTGACCCAGAAGGCGATGCGGTCGATGCCGGCCGGACCACCTTCGGCGAGGGGCACGACTTCGATATGGGTTATAAAGCGCGCTTTGTCGAGCTTGAGCGGCGCAAGTTCGCCCATCACCTCTTGGTCGAGATGCGCTGCCGCCTCTTTGCGCGCGGCGCTTAAGCCAAGCGCCAGGGTCTCATAGTTTTTGCGTGCCTCGGCCACAGCCTTGGCCAGCTCCGCGCCCCGCGCCTCACTGGTATCGAGTGCCGCAAGCTCCGCCTCGAGCCGTCCGACCAGCGCCGGCAGCGCGTCGACGGCAACCTTGTGTTTGCGGGCCTGCGCCCGGAGCGCAAACAGCCGCTCCTCGGCGCGTTCAAGCTCGTCAGGCTCAAACGCGGTTTTGGCAAGCGCCTCCTCGATGGTCTCCTGTGCGGCATTGGTCTCGGTCAGAACGCGCTCAACCGCCGCCACCACAGGGCCGAGCAGATCGGGGGCGGTCTCCGTCTGACGTTCGATCCTGCGCAAAGCCGCCGCCAAACGGGCACCGTTTGTCCCCTCGCCGCGCAACGCATCCAGAGTCTCCGCGAGCTCGGCGGCGAGCTTTTCGGCATTCATCATCACCTGGCGCCGGGACGCCAAAGCCTCTTCCTCGCCTTGTTGCGGATCGAGCACGCGCAGCTCTTCGAGGGCGTGAGTCAGATAGCCGGCATTTTCCCGCGAGGCGGCAATTTCGCTCTCATGGCGGGAACGCTCAGCCTCAGCCTTTTGCCAGGCGTCATAGGCTTCAGCGATACGGCTCACGTCCCCGCCAAGGCTGCCGTAAGCATCGACCAGGTCGCGGTGGCCGCTCGGATCGATCAGGGCGCGGTCGTCGTGTTGGCCGTGGATTTCCACCAAACTCTGGCCGACCTGGCGCAACAGCTGCACGCTGACGCTGGTGTCGTTGATAAAGGCGCGGCTTCTTCCATCGCCGCCCTGCACCCGGCGCAAGATCAAAGCCGCCTCCGGCTCGATCCCGTTGACAACAAGCAGATCCGAGACCGGGTGGGTTTGATCCACGTGAAAAACGGCCGTGACTTGGCCTTGGTCTGCCCCGCGCCGCACCAACGACGCATCGCCCCTGCCGCCGAGCGCAAGCGAGAAAGCATCAAGCAGGATCGATTTGCCGGCCCCGGTTTCTCCGGTGAGCACGGACAGGCCTTGGCCGAATTCGAGATCGAGCTTGTCGATCAGGACGATGTCGCGGATCGACAGGGCCTCTAGCATGGCGCGTCGGTCAGGCCGGGTTGACTCTGCCTCTCCAGGTCCGGGTGATCCAGGACCCTTCGTGCTCTTGCGGCTCGAGACCGCTTCTTCCTAGAAGCGCGTAAGCGTGGCGGTACCACTTGCTTTCCGGAAAGTTATGGCCAAGCACGGCGGCCGCCGTCTGGGCCTCATTGACAATCCCTAACGCCATATAGGCCTCAGTGAGGCGCATCAAGGCCTCTTCGACCTGCTCTGTGGTCTGGAAGTCCGTGACCACGGTGCGGAAGCGGTTGATGGCCGCGAGGAAATTACTGTGGCGGAGATAATAGCGGCCAACCACCATCTCATTGGCGGCCAGCAGGTCGCGCAAGATGCGCGCCCGATTGCGGGCGTTGGCGGCATAACGCGAGTCGGGATAGCGCTGCAGGAGCGTGTCGTAGGCCGTCAGCGCCTTACGGGCGCTGGTTTGGTCTCGCCTCGGGTCGAGCACCCTGTCGTAATAGGACATGGCGATGATGTTTTGGGCGAGGTCCGATTCCTGCGTTCCGGGGTGAAGCGTGAGATAACGGTCGGCGGCGCCGATCGCCTCGTCATATTTGCCGCCCTTATAGTACGCGTAAGCCGCCATGAGGATGGCTTTGCGCGCTTCCGGCGCATAAGGGTGGTTGATATCGACCTGTTCATAGGCCCGGGCGGCGTCCTTGTATTTGCCTTTCTCGATCAGGACATCGGCCTTGCCGTAGATGACGTTCGGCGGATCGTTGCTGACCGTCTCGTCCTCGCTCTTGCCGAACCAAGCGAAGGAACTGCAACCCGACAGAACGGTCGCGGCAACGATCAGGCAGGCGAGTCTTGCCGGCAGCCCCGCTGGCGTGCCTGACCGCCCCGAAAGGGGCTCCGCCGCTCGTTGCAGCCCAAGCCGTTCTGTCATGCTAACCCTCAAAGGCCGCCCCGGCGCGCCCGCTTCCCGAAAATCAGCCGGGGGGAGCGAAGTTAGCGCAGCTCCTAGCACCCAACTAGGCGATTATGGTGTTTTTTTGCCCCTTACGGCGTCCTGGCGACCGGCAGCCCACTTTAGCGGGTCTTCAAGGCATGCCGAGACGGCCCGGTAGGACGCGAGGGCGATTGTCTGAAGAAGCTATGAGACGGAGGCCGTCCGCCTAAATCCGCGGCTAGCTCCGCTCGGCGGCGAAATTCGCGACCGCCAGACCATGGCTGAGTTCGGCATGACGAATCTCGCGGTAACGCGGGGCTTCGATCATGGTCCAGGCGTCCTCATCGGCAAACAGCGCGTTGAGAACCAGCGCATTCAGCCGGTGGCCGCCGCGGCGGGAACGGAAGCTGCCGAGAATCGGCCCGCCCGCGAGAGCCAGATCGCCGACGGCATCGAGCGCCTTGTGACGCACGAACTCGTCGGAGAAGCGAAGACCTTCGCGGTTGATGACGCGGTCATCGCCGATGGCGACAGTATTTTCGAGCGATGCGCCGAGCGCCAGACCAGCCGCCCATAGCCGCTCGACGTCCTTCATGAAGCCGAAGGTGCGAGCCCGGGCGAGTTCACGGCGGAACGAACCGGGGTTCAGGTCGAGCTCGATCCTTTGCGTGCCGATCAGCGGGGTATCGAAATCGATCTCGACGTCGAGATGAAAACCGTTATGCGGAGCGAGTTCGCCAAAGGCACCCGCTTCTTCCACAACAATCTTCTTCAGCACCTTGAGGTAACGGCGCGGCGCGTTGAGCTCGGACAGACCGACCTCGTCGATCGCGGCCACGAACTCGGCGGCGCTGCCGTCCATGATCGGAACCTCGGAGCTGTCGATCTCAATCAGGGCGTTGTCGACGCCCAGACCGCGCATCGCGGCGAGCAGATGCTCGACCGTTGCAATGGAGGCGCCGTTGCCGTCGCCAAGAACGGTGGACAGCGTAACGCCCGTGACCGAGCGCTGATGCGCAACGATCTCGGTTCCGTCGGCATGGCCGTTGATCAGGAGAAAACGAATTCCGGTATCGCCGTCAGCCGGACAAATCGTGATGGAAACTGGCGCTCCGCTGTGGACCCCAGTGCCGGTAAGCGAAACCTCGCTGGCGAGCGTGGTTTGGCGTGCCCCGATGAAACCCCTCATAACCCCCGTCGGCCCCCAAGCCGTATTCTTTAGGTTCCCTACTTGCCCGAGGAAACAACCCCGAGCCCCCCAATCGATCGGCGTGTCCTGGCACTTGAAGATGGACTCTAATCGGTCCTTGCTGTGTGCCGTCGCTGGTTCGGCCAATCAATCTGTAAAGAACCTTAACGCTCGCATTTAGGGGCGACAAATCACGGTTTCTTTCACTGTATTACGGTCTCAGAAACCTCATAAACAGTTGATTCCACTTTATATTTTGTCCTCGTGTTAGTCCTCCTTGAGCTCTGTCTTATCGCTGTTACGCCTGCTCAATTGGCGCGCCGGCGCAGGAACGCGGGAATCTCAAGATCGTCATCGACAAGCGATTCGTCAGCCATTTCGACATCCTCAGCCGCAGCGGAGGGCGTCTTTACTTCAACAAGTCTTGGCTTGACCACAAGTGGCTTGTCGGTGCGCGGCCGGCCGATCTGCAGCCCGCGCGGCTCGTCGTCCTGCTCGTCATCCTGCTCGGCGGCGGCCTGCGGAGGTTCGGGCCTGTTCGCCTTCGGTAACTCACCCCAAGGCCGGTCGAACGCGGGTTCCCGCTTGGCAGGCATCTCTTCGTCGCCCTCGGCGAAAGACCTTCCCACACTGGCAAGCCGCTCGAAGAAGCCAACCTTTTTCTTGTGCGCCTCGAGACCGAGCGCGGGTGCCTGACCCGTTTTAGCTTTGATCTCCTTCTGCGCGACCAAGGGCAGCTCCTCCACTTTCGGCATGCGCCGCACCGGGCGCTTAATGGCCGAAGGGGGCGCGGGCCGGAAGGGCCGCGGCGGCACCTGCGGCGCCGGTTTCGGCTCAAGCGGGGCCGGCATGGGCGCATTTGCTTGCGCCGGACGTTTTTCGATCGTGACATTGCCGGAGGCACGCCACAGCGGTGGCCTCTGAACCCGTTCTTTCTCGGCCAAGACCGGGCTCGGTTGGTCGAGATCGACCGGAACGCCAGGCAGCGTGGCGAGATTTGCAAGTTTCTCGCTCAACCGGCTCCGGTCCTGCGGCGCGGCCGGACGCGCTTCGGCTAGAGCGCTGCCGATGCCGGTTGCCACGACCGAGACGCGAATCGATCCGTCAAGCTCGTCGTCGAAGGTCGCGCCAACGATGATATTGGCCTCATTGTCGGCCTCTTCCCTGATGCGGCTCGCCGCCTCATCGACTTCATAAAGAGTGAGGTCGTTGCCGCCGGTAATGGACACTAGCAGTCCGCTCGCGCCCTTCATGCACACATCGTCGAGCAGCGGATTGGAGATGGCCGCCTCGGCCGCCTCGACGGCACGGCGATCGCCGCTCGATTCGCCCGTGCCCATCATCGCCTTGCCCATGCCGGCCATCACGGCGCGCACATCGGCGAAATCGAGATTGATCAGGCCTTCCTTCACCATCAGATCGGTGATGCAGGCGACACCGGCGCGCAACACGTCGTCGGCCATGGCGAAGGCATCGGTGAAGGTGGTCTTCTCGTTGGCGACGCGGAACAGGTTCTGGTTCGGAATTATCAGCAGCGTATCGACGAATTTCTGCAGCTGTTCGATACCGGCCTCGGCCGCGCGCAGGCGCCTTGCCCCCTCGAATTGGAAGGGCTTGGTGACAACGCCCACGGTCAGGATCCCCTCATCGCGCGAGGCCCGCGCGATGATCGGTGCCGCACCCGTCCCCGTGCCGCCGCCCATCCCGGCGGTGATGAAAGCCATGTGAGAGCCGGCGAGATGGGCCTTGATATCGGCGAGCGCCTCCTCGGCAGCGGCGGCGCCAATTTCGGGCTTCGATCCGGCGCCGAGACCTTCGGTGACGTTGGTCCCCATCTGGATGCGGCGCTCGGTGTTCGAACTCGTCAGCGCTTGAGCGTCGGTATTGGCGACCACAAATTCCACCCCTCGAAGGCCGGATGCGATCATGTTGTTGACGGCGTTGCCGCCCGCACCGCCCACACCGAATACGGTGATACGCGGCTTGAGTTCGGTGAGATCTGGAACTCTGAGATTGATGGTCATGGCGGTCATCCGATCCTTTAGGTGCCCTTTTTCTTCCCGGCTCGGTTCTGCGCTCCCCACGTTGCGCTGTTCAGAGCCTTCTCAAACGATCAAAAATTGTCCCTTATCCATTCGCCGACCTTGGCGAAGTAGCCGGTACCGGTCCGCAGGAACCGTTGCTCGGTGCCGATTGAATGCCTGTCGTCGCCGCGCGCCCAGGCGTGGAGCAGCCCGACACCGGCGGAAAAATCGGGGGACGCGGCCGCAGCGGGCATGCCGCGTAACGGACGCGCGCGCCCGAGGCGCACGGGCCGTCCAAACATATTGGCGGTCAGCTCCGACAGGCCGGTGAGCTGGCTCCCGCCGCCGGTCAGCACAAGGTGCTGCGTCACCTCCGCCGCCGCGCCGCTTGCCGCGAGCCGCTGCCGCAACAGATCGAGCGTTGCTTCGACGCGCGGCCTGATGATGCTTGCCAGTTGCGCCTTGGTGATCTCATTCAGGCTCGGCTGAGAGGTCCCAGCCACGGCGGGATAGGTGATGATTTCGCGCTCGTCGGATAGCGTCGCAAAGGCGCTGCCGTGCAGCGTCTTGAGCCGCTCGGCGTAATCGAGCGGCGTGGCCAAGGTGCGGGCGATATCGGTGGTGATGACGTTCCCGCCAAGCGCGATGGCGTCGGTGTGGATGAACTGTCCGTCGGCCAAAACCGAGAGGGTCGTCGTGCCGGCGCCAAAATCGATGCACGCCACGCCGAGATTAGCCTCGTCCGGCGTCACGGCGGCGAGCGCGCTCGCATAAGGCGCCGCGATGAGGCTGGCAACGCCGAGATGGCAGCGTTCGACACACAGCATTACGTTGCGCATCGCCACTTCGTCGGCGGTGACGGCATGGAGATCGACGGCAAGGCGCTCGCCGCACATCCCCTGCGGCTCGCTGATGCCGTCATTATCGTCGAGCCGGTAGCTTACGGGCAGCGCATGCAGCACGCTCCGCTTTTCGCGCCCGGCATATTGGCGGCCGCCGGAAAGTAGGCGGCGCAGATCGTCTTCACGCACGCTGCCCGACGGCAAGGCCACGCTCGCCGAGAACGTCTCGCTCTTGAGACGGCCGCAGGTGACGGAGACATGCACCTCTTCAACGGTAACGCCGGCCATGCGCTCGGCGGTATCGACCGCCGAGCGGATACACGCCTCGGCGCTGTCGAGATGGGCGATCATGCCGGCTTTAAGGCCTTCGGCACGGGTATGATCGAAGCCGAGCACCTCGAACTGCATGGCATCGCTCTTGTCCTCGAGCCAATCCGGTGTCGGCGAGGCCTTGGCGATCAGGCAGCAAATTTTGCTCGTGCCGATATCAAGCGCGGTCACGATGCGCTGGCGTTTGCTCCTTATCGAGGTTGAGTATCCCATCCCCCGCTCTTCACACTCCGCGTCTGTGTTACGTCTTGCCGCCGGCCGGCGCGGCCTTGGTGCTTGCCGTCGGTATGTCGGATTGCGGCGCTGCACCTTGCGGCTTGGCCGTTTCTGCCGTGCTGACCCGCACCGTGACACGGTCGAACAGGCGCAAATCGATGGCGGCGATGTCCCGGCCGAGCACGCCGCGCTCGGTATCGAGCTTGGCAAGCGAATCGAGCGCGGCGGGGACATTGCCGTCCGGCAGCATGATTTCGGTTCCCGAGAAGAGCTTGAGCGTCCAGCGCCGGTCGCCGACCCGGATGGCGGCGAGAAGTTTGCTTCTCAGCGTGTCATACGAGGCGAGTTGTTCAACGAGTTCGGGGGCGTTTTTCTCCGCACCTTCGCCGACCACGAGCGGAAGGTTCGCATAGGCCTGGCGCAAGGCAGGTGCCAGCATGACCCCTTCGGCGTCGACCACATAGGTCTTGCCGTTCTTTTGCCAGACCGCGAAAGGCGTGCGTTCCTCGATCACGATCTGCAAGGTCGACGGGAGCAGGCGCATGACCCGCGCATGTTTGATCCAAGGTACGGCTTCGAGCCGCGCCTTGGCGGCATCGGTGTCGAAGCCGAGCATCATGGTCTGAGGTCCGGCGCCAAGTGCCGTGGTGATGGCGGCGTCGGTGGTATGCACCTTTCCGGTGACAGTGATCTTGTTCACACCAAAGCCGGCGGCAATGGCGGTGCGCTCGATGCCGTTGGCGATAGCATCGTAAGCGCGCGCGGTCTGGCCGCCGAGCACGGCGCCATAGACCACGGCACTACCGATAAATAGCGCGCTCAGTACGAGCCATTTGCCGCGCGCGCCTTGGCCGATCCGGCCGAGCCGGATCGCGCGCGGACTGCGGGTGATGAGACGGCGCGTTTCGGCAAGCACAGGCAAGCGCCGGGGGTGCGAGACCGCGATACCGCGTGCCAGCAGGCTCTCCTGCGAGTGTCCTCGCCTGACCACTCTCCTTGTGGAACTCACCGGTTGCACGACGCGTCCTCCACGATCCAACGGACCAGCTCCTCGAATGAGCAGCCGTTATCAGCCGCAAGCTCGGGCACAAGCGACATCGAAGTCATGCCGGGCTGGGTATTGACCTCGAGGCAGATCAGTTCCCCCGTGCCCTCAGGCCGGTCGTCGTAACGGAAGTCGGAACGACTGACCCCGCGGCAGCCCAGTGCCCGATGAGCCGCTAAGGACAGCTTCTGTACCAACTGGTAAACATTTGGTTTAAGCGGCGCTGGAAGGATGTGAATTGATCCTCCGGGCGCGTATTTCGCGTCATAATCGTAGAAGGTCAGCCCTTCGCCGGGACGGATTTCGATCACCCCGAGGGGCTCCTCGCCCATCACGGCGCAGGTCAGTTCGCGGCCGGCGATGAAGCGCTCGATCATGATCTCCTCGCCAAGCGTCCAGTCGGCCGAGGTCAGCTCCTGCGGGGGATGGGACTGGTCCTCGCGGACGATGAAGACCCCGACGCTCGACCCTTCGGCCGGCGGCTTGATCACATAAGGCGGCTTCATGGCGTGCGCCTTGGCGGCTTCCTCACGGGAGATCACACGGCTTTCAGCCACGGGAACGCCGGCCGCGGCGAGCACGGCCTTGGCACGCTCCTTGTGCATGGCGAGAGCCGACGCCAACACGCCCGAATGCGTGTAAGCAATGCCCATGGTCTCAAGCACGCCTTGGATGCAGCCATCCTCGCCGTAGCGCCCATGCAAGGCATTGAAGCAAACATCGGGCTTGAGTTCGGCGAGGCGCATGGCGATGTCGTGGGAAACATCGACCCGGCTCACACGGTAGCCTTGTCTTTCGAGCGCATCGGCGCAGGCCTTGCCGGAAAGAAGCGAAATCTCGCGCTCCGCCGACCACCCTCCCATCAGGACCGCGACGTGAATTTCCTTATTGGCCATTGATCTTCCCCTGGCTGATTGTGGGCGGCCTCGCCTTCCAAGGCCTGCAAGCGGCTTTCTCGAATGGAGATAGACTGAAGCGACTAGGCCGGAATGCCGAGGCGCTTGATCTCCCATTCGAGCTCCACGCCGCTCGTCTCCTTGACGCGCGCCCGTACCGTCTCGCCGAGCGTCTCAAGATCCGCGCCCGTGGCGTTTCCCTCGTTGATCAGAAAATTGCAGTGCATCTCGGACACCTTGGCGTCGCCGACGGAGAGCCCGCGGCACCCGGCCTGATCGATGAGCTGCCAAGCCTTATGCCCCGGCGGATTTTTGAAGGTCGACCCGCCGGTTCGGCTTTTGATCGGCTGCACATCCTCGCGATAGGTGGCGATGCCGTCCATCTCGGCAAGGATCTTGTCGGGCTCCCCGGGCTCGCCTTGAAACAGCGCTTCGGTGAAAATGAAATCCTCCGGCGCACCGCAACGGCGATACTCATAGCGAAGGTCGGAAACGGGGAGCACATGGACGTTGCCTTGACGATCGACCGCGCGCGCCTCGACCAACACCTCTTTCGTCTCACGGCCATGCGCGCCGCCATTCATGCGCAGCGCGCCGCCGACGCCGCCGGGAATGCCGCGATAGAACGACAGGCCGGCGATGCCGGCTTCAGCGGCGGTGCGCGCGACCTTGACGTCAGGCACTGCGGTACCGGCCCGAACTCGGTAACCGCTTTCGACCTTGACCTCGCCGAAGCCGCGGCCAAGCCGGATCACCACGCCCTCGATCCCGCCATCGCGCACAAGGAGATTTGAGCCGAGCCCAATCACCGTGACCGGAACGCTTGCAGGGACCGTCTTCAGAAAATAGGCGAGGTCGGCTTCGTCGGCGGGAGAGTAAAGCACCTCCGCCGGACCTCCGGCCCGGAACCAAGTCAGATCCTTGAGCGGTGCGTCCGCCTTGAGCCGTCCCCGGAGCTCAGGCAGATCGGCGATCAACCGGTTTTCGAGATCCTGCCCGTTCACGCCCGTCCCCCGTGCCGCGCAAGCGTCTTCGGTAACGCGTTGATCCACTCGGTGATGGTTCCGGCGCCAAGCCCGATGACGATGTCGCCCGGCTTCGCGACCGAGGCGATGGTCTCGGCCAATCCTTCTTCGCCGTCGATCGTCAGCACGTTGGGATGGCCGTGGCGCCGCAAGCCTGAGGCCAGTTCGTCCCGATCGATGCCGGGAATGGGAGCCTCGCCGGCCGAATAGACCGGGGTGACCACCACGATATCGGCGTCGTCCAGACAGGCCGAAAACTCGTTGAACAAGGCTTGCAGACGCGTATAGCGATGGGGCTGAAGCACCGCGACGATGCGGCCGCCGCCACCGGCGCGCGCGGCTCTGAGCACCGCCGCGACCTCCACCGGATGATGGGCGTAATCGTCGTAGATGTGGATGCCGCGCCAATCGCCGACCGGGCTGAAGCGGCGCTTGACGCCTGAAAACGCGCCAAGAGCCTTACGGATAACTGCATCGTCCACGCCGGCTTCCGCCGCCACAGCTAATGCGGCGAGCGCGTTCAGCGCATTGTAGTGGCCCGGCACCGGCAGCATGAGATCCTCAAGCTTGCGTGCCCCGCCTTTGACGGCCGGGCCGAGATCGGCATCGAACATGACCCGGTCGCGGCCCGGACGAACATGCCCAAGCCTGATGTCGGCGTCGCGTGCGACCCCATAGGTCAACGTCCGGCGTCCATTGGCAGCGCCTCCCAACTTGGCGAGAAGTTCGCGTACCACCGGGTGATCGATGCAAGCGACAGCCAGTCCGTAAAAAGGAATGGCCTCGATGAAGTGCCGGAAGGATTGATGCAGAGCCTCAAGCGACGGCCAATAATCCATGTGCTCGGGATCGATGCTGGTCACAACCCCGATCTGGGTGGGAAGCTTCAAGAACGTGCCGTCGGATTCGTCGGCCTCCACCACCATCCATTCGCCTTTGCCGATTCTCGCATTGGTGCCCCAATCGTTGATGATCCCGCCCGCGATCACGGTCGGATCGAGGTCTGCGGATTTCATCAGGTCGGCGATGAGCGAGGTTGTGGTGGTCTTGCCGTGGGTGCCGGTGATCGACACGGTGGCGCAAGGCCGCATGAGCTCAGCCAGCATCTCGGCGCGGCCGATGATCGGCAGGCCGCGCTCCTTGGCCGCCTCAAGTTCCGGATTGCCGGCCTTCACCGCGCTGGAAATGACCAGATGGGCGGCGGCATCGATATTGGCGGGGTCATGGCCGATCCGGCAGGGAATGCCGTGGTCCCGTAAGCGCTCGAGATTGACGCCGTCTTTGAGGTCGCTGCCTTGAACGCGAAAGCCGCGCGTATGCATCACTTCGGCAATGGCGCTCATGCCGATGCCGCCAATGCCGACGATGTGGAACAATCCTGCCTGATCCGGGTCGGGAAGATGCATCTTGAAACTCTACACTACTAGGACTTGCTCTGCGCGAGCTCCTCGGCGAGATCGGCAAGCTTGGTAACCGCCTCGGTCTCGGCCATGGCCTTACCCTTAGCGGCAGCCGCGGCCAAGAGGTCCGGCGAGGATAAAAGCCGTTGAAGTTCGGCCGCGAGGCGCTCGGTGGTCAGCTCGCGCTGGTGCACGCACCAGCCGCCGCCCCCGTGATGCAGGCGTGTGGCATTTTCAAGCTGGTCGTTGTCGAGCGCATGCGGGAGCGGCACCAACAGGCAGGGCCTGCCAATCGCCATCAGCTCGGCGACGGTCGAGGCGCCGGACCGGGACACGACGAGATGGGCGTTGGCGATCCGTTCGGGCAGATCGCGGAAGAAGGGCGCGATATGCGCCGAGATCCCCGCTTTGTCGTAAGCCTCGCGCAGCCAATCGATGTCCTCCTCGCGCGCCTGCTGCACCACGGTGAGACGCTCACGCATGTCCGAAGGCAAGCGCTCAAGCGCCGGCGGCAGCGCTTCCGAGAAGAAACGCGCACCCTGGCTTCCGCCGAACACGAGAAGCAGAAGCCGGCCCCCCTCCTCAGGCGGCAGATAAGGCACCTCACGATGGGACAGAACGGCATCGCGCACGGGCGTACCCGTGACCCGCGCCTTCGGCTCGGCATCCGGGTGAAGCAGCTTGGTCGCGGCGAACGAGAGCGCAATGCGATCGACCAAGCGCGAGAGCAGCCGGTTGGCACGGCCCATGACGGCGTTCTGCTCATGAATGGCCGTGGGAATGCGGCTCACACG
>Ga0307425_1000616_pt1 | contig 22217 bp, 18 predicted proteins | sample SalMarWE160330MG_FD_202152 | JGI IMG/M metagenome (GOLD analysis project Ga0307425, IMG submission 202152) | Salt marsh sediment microbial communities from the Plum Island Ecosystem LTER, Massachusetts, United States - WE1603-30 | ecosystem: Environmental > Aquatic > Marine > Intertidal zone >...
AACCTATCCCGGGATCTTGATCCGTTTCATGGCCTGATCCATCAACAACTGATAACCGCTCTTCTTTCCGAGAAGGGGCCCCTTCTTACGCTGGCTCCAAACGGTCTCAGGACGGGCCTGCACAATAAACATATTCTCCGGAAATGAGAAATCCATATCAATAGCCCACTCAATATCCATGGCGCGACCATAGTGGGTCTCGATCCCTTTGGCTATTTTCACAAGTTCCTTTATTTCCTGGTCTTCGAGACAGCACCTGGACTGCATATCCTCCTCTACATCTACATCTATCACCTCTCCGCCTTTCGGGTCATGGACACATTGTATATGCTTGACAGATACGGTCCTTTCGCTGGTCTCCATAACCACCTTATCCACGACAAACTTGTCAGGATTCACCGAACCGGAGACCACGGTCTCTCCCAAACCCCAGCTCCCTTCAATAACCACCTTTGACGGGTCGCCGTTGGTGGGGTTGAGAGTAAACATCACGCCGGCTGCCCTTGAATTGACCATCTTCTGTACCCCCACGCTAATCAGCACCTTTTCGTGGGGGAAGTCATTCCTATTTCTGTAATCAATAGCGCGCGGCGTGTACAGACTGGCCCAGCACTTCCGGACGCTATTGATAATATTGTCAGTTCCCACTACCCACAGGTATGTGTCCTGTTGTCCGGCAAAGCTTGCCGTGGGCAGGTCCTCGGCCGTCGCACTCGACCTGACAGCCACAGGCACTTGTTTAACATTGCATTTCTTACAAAGCTGAGAATAGCCGCTCTCTATGGCCCACTGAACTTCATTGTTCATGGAAGTACTGTTGATCAGGCCTTGAATCTCTGCGCTGGCCTTATTGAGGGCATCCACATCATCAGATTGCAGATGGGAAAGGATCTCATAGATTTTATCCTTAATCCCCGTCTCTGTTATGAAATTAAGATAGCTGTCAGTGGTAACGGCAAATCCGGGTGGGACGCGTATGCCAGACTTGATCATTTCACCTAAGCTGGCATTTTTGCCCCCTGCCATTGGGAGAGAAGTTTTATCTAAAAGTTCAAAATCTAGAATGTAATCCATCTATTCCTCCATCTAAAAACTTCAGGAAGCCGGTTCCGGTGAGAGTATGGGAGTCGGGCCAATGACCGTCCCCCCATACCCCATGCTAAATTAGCCTGCTCTTTCCACGATGGTGACTACACCCGTTTCGCCGTCAACTTTGATGATATCACCGGTTTTTATGACCGAAGTTGCGAATCCCGTGCCCGTAACCGATGGGAGTCCATATTCCCTGCATACAATGGCCGCATGGCAGGTCAGCCCACCGATGTCCGTAACCGCAGCCTTGATCTTCCCAAACACGGGTGCCCACGAGGGGTTGGTATTGGGACACACCATGATCTCTCCCGGTTGCAGATCCATAATTTCCCCGAGGCGCTTGAGGACCCGCGCCGGGCCTTCTGCAACGCCTGCCGAAGAGGCGAATCCCTTAAGCTCGGAGACATCCTCGGTGCTGACTTCTCCCATCCCTTTGAGCCATTCTTTGACCTTGTCGGTGGTGATCCCCCATAGCATGATGGTAAATGGTTCTGCCACTTCTTCAGGTGGCACCCCCAGGGCCGGGGTCGGCGTCCACTCTCTGGCGGCCTCAAGGATCTTTTTCCGCTTATCCGCCTTGGCCTGATAGTAGTCGCTCCTTAAGGGTACATCCACGCCCAATGCCCAAGCGGTGGCCACCTCTGTAAGGATCTCGGGAACCTCGTAGCGGTTGAACATGAATATGTCATCTACCTCATTAAGCATTCCGGTATTGACCAGGAGGGTTCCAAATTCCCTTATTTTATCAAACCAGATGGTGTGGAACCAATGTTCCACCCAGAAGAGGTGGTCCTCGGCAAATACATAAATGGTTCTTACGGTTTTGTATGCATCATCAAAGGCCTTTCTATCTTCATCACTCTCAATCAGTTCGCGGTATTTGGCAACGATTTCGTCTCTTTCCTTTTCGATTTTATCCAGAGACCGCTCGATGGTCTCTCCATTTTCCAGCCGTTCGATATAGCTCTGGATATAGCTATAGGGAATATCCGGTTTGCTGAGCCAGCTTCCCTCATAATGAAACCAGCCGCTACCGCAGGATACATAGAACCACGGGTCTTTGGCCTTGTCATACTCCTCAAGCCAGTGCTTCCCATCAGGTATTTTATCCAGCTCGGCAATCTTCTGGTCTACTGCCATATCGCTCTTAAGGATGTCCGCTACACCGCGGGAGGAGACAGCTAATCGAGAGAGACGGCAGAGCTCTTCCTCAGGTCTGAACATGGATACATAGGCCCCGGCCACCATCTTGCCAATGGCACTCTCACTGATCCCCGGAAAGAGTTTCCTGCACACATCGCCAAACATGAGATAGGCGAGGTAGGTCAGGTTCAGCATCTCGAAATGGTACTGCCATCCCTTAAACATCTGATTGACCAGAATATCAAAGGCCTCTTTCATATCATGGGAGACATAACAGCCCGTAGGCGCGGGCAGGACCTGGTCTTCGGGGACAAATTTCGGCAATTCGTGTGGGATTTCAACGGCCTTCATCTCTTCGCCAAGGGCCTTGAATTTGATAATCCACTTGTCCCATATTTCATTATAGTGCTCAAATACGTAGAAAACCCGCTTCTCAAATAACTGGGCCTTTTCCCCCATGACCTCATCCGGTGGGGGGTTAATGGCGCAGATGTACATGTATGGCCCAACCATTCTCTGGGCAATCCCCTGGGCCGGCGGGATGCAGAAAACTCGGGTAGTGTATTGAGCCAGTGATATTTGCCAGGCCTCATGGAATATGAGGTCAAGGGGAGGCATCGGCTCTGGGTCGTGTATCTTGTCCTGATACCAGAATTGGCTCTTCTCCCACCCCTCCCTCTCTTTGGAAAACAGATAATGTGATGGGTACATCTCCTCCCAGCCTTCAAGCTCCGGGGGAAACTCAATCTCGTGTGGATCCGGAAACCTTCCTGCCTTTTCGTCTACCATTTTTCTCCTCCTGTGGACAGATATTTTAAGGTTTAAGCGCCTTTGTTCTATCCTTATTAATTGTCTTTATCACCTCCTTTTAAACTTTCCCGCAGGGCGGGATGGTCCCAGTCCCGCTGTCGGGGCTTCGCTGGCGTCAGCTAACACGAAGAGACATCCTTCAAAAGAGGGATGCCTCTGACTATTACCCCAATTGAGTGATTCTCAATTGAGGTGTCACGTTACTCGGGGCTGGGCGCATCGGGCGGAGGCGGCGTTGGGGGCAACGGCCAGAAATCCCAGATATCCCCATAGCAGGCCCAGGCAGGAAAGGTCAGACCCAGCATCATGTTGGCCAGTACAAAGACGTTGTTCGGGTATTTCAATGCCGCATCCCCAAAATGCCACACCGCGAACGCCTTATATGCGTAATAGGCGATAATACCAATGACAATGGCGATGAGTATGTTCACGAATCCCGCTCCGGGAGCGGGGAGTGCACGGCCAGGCCACATCTGGAACATCACCATCATCATCAGTAATCCGTAGAGAAAACAGACGCCGACGAGCATGAATCTGAGCGGTTCAATTTTTAAGGTGCTCACGCCTATTCCCCAGGCGATAGCTGCAAGGACCACGCAGATTATGACCAAAACGATTCCCAGTACGGGTTGCTTCATGATCGCCGGAGATTTGTGAAGCGGCCACATATCCAGTGCCGCAAAGACAAAAAGGAAGAGGAGCATCCAGAAATAGAACGCAATGGCGCATTCCCAACGGAAGAATCCGCTTGGCGCTATGTCGGCAAATGGGGCCAGTGGGCCGCCTTTGATATAGAAGGGAACAGCTTTAGCTGTGGACAGGTATTCTCCGGTAGGAAAAGACAGCAGATCGAAATTAAAAAACAGTTTGAATAAAAACCACATGAGCACATACGCCAAAAGCAATGTCAGCCATCCACCGGCGCCAAGCGACAGTTTGTGAAAAGGCCATAACCCGAATGCGATAACGAGAAAGAACGTTGTAAGGACGACTGTTATCGAATAAACGTTTGTAAAGGGTTGTCCAGCACCGCCACTCAGGAAATTAAGAATCACATAACTGGCAATGACCCCAATGAGAACCACAAAAGCCGTCAGCAGCATCCCGCGCCATGGTTGCTGCAGCCCCTCGGTTGGGGGATATGTGCCACGCTGCCAACCCATACCGACCATGACCAGAATAGGCACAAAGGACATGATGAGAAGTGTGAAATATCCGTTAAACGTCTTTAGATCAAAAATGGTCGTGATCAAGAACGCGTAACCCACTGTGACGGCCAGACCGAAAAGTCCACGCCAGGGTTGTGTTATGGTCCAACGTGCCGTAGGTGTCAATTGATCCATTGCATTCCCTCCTTTTTTCCGGGAACCCCCGTTTTTAGAGAGCCCCATTTTCGGATAGCATCTGGCAGAAAACCAACCTTGTTATTGTTAGTGGCTTACCCAATGTAAAAGCCACATTTATAGTTTTCCATGATAATCCCCTCCTTTCTCATAATAGGTTATAAGGTTATGTTGTAAATGGCCCTAAACTAACAAAAATAAGGAAATTTGGATTAGGCTTGAGAAATGATGATTCGGCATGAATTTCAACAAGTTTCCCCCGATTTACAGGAACCGTAGAAAGATTCTTGCAACATCATAATTGTCCTTTCGACATACTTCCATGTTCTGATCCAGAGGTTGAATCGCACTGGGGGCGCTACTGGGTCAAAAGAGCTGGTCTGTATTTTTCATAAAGTATCATATCAAATAATCAGATAACAAAGATGATTCGACGTACGACAGGACGTAACACACAAAGCTTGCAACGGTCATAATAAGAATGTGAGTGCAACCATAAAAACAAGCTTAAGTTCATGTATGAAATGATCATAAGGTAAAGTCAAGACAAAAATAATAATAATTATATGGATATGTCATGTTTTCAATATGAATTATATAAAGCAAACAGGCACAACATAACCAAGCTCACAACATAAGTCATGTTATCCGCCCATATTGTCCGTGGATCTATCTGAGCCCTTTTCCGAATTTCTTTGGATGATTATCTCGTTGGCTCTAATCCCTTTTCAATTGGCAACCGATCATCCTCCCATTTCAACAGGGGGCAGGAGGGTAGATCGGAAGTAGACGAACGCCTACTTGGCTAACGGGTGATCCCCGTTAAAGCTCTCGACCTTATATACTTTGCACTGGAATGTCCTCAAGGGCCAGGACCCCAAGGCCTCATCGCATGTCTCTTCATCGCCCGCGGTACAGACATTGATGTTGGATACCCAGACCCCGTGGAGCCAAGGCTCCTCACCGGGCATCTCCGGGTACCACCATCCATGCTGCGCATGGACAACGCGGGGATCAATATCCTTGTCAACAATGACTTTCTGCATGATACGGCCGTGCTGGGTCTCGATCCAGACCCAGTCATCGTTTTTAAGCCCCAGTTCCTTGGCTGTCTCCGGGTTGATCTGCATCTTGGCCCAGGGATAGCGTTTTCTCAAAGTCTCCACCTGACGGTGTTCAGAGTGGAAGAAGGGATGAAAGCGACCACCCGTGATGAGGATAAGCGGGTACTCCTTTGAAAGATCCGGAGTCCTGGTGGGGCTCTCCGGCGGCTCTTTGTAATAGGGGAGTGGATCGTAGCCCAGGTTTTCCATCACCGTAGAATAGAGTTCGATCTTGCCCGTAGGTGTCCCGAAACCGGTCTGCTCGTATTTTTTATACTCCGATTTCTTTGTGTTTATCTTGCCTTTTTTGACTAACTCCTTAAAAGTTATTCCCAACGGTTCAAGACGATAATCATAGTAATCCTCGACGGTCTCCCAGGGCCAGTATTCCTCCTGGCCCATGCGAATCGCCAGCCCGCGCCAGAAATCATAGTCATTACGCCGGTCATACATGCCTGGAATCGAAGGCGGCAGTGCGGCTTCCCCCGCCCTTATCACAGGTGTTGTGTTATGATAATTCCACAAAAATGAACGCTCCAGCCATAAGGCACTGGGTAAAACATAGTCGGCCAACTGGGCACTGGGTGTCATGAAGTAGTCCGAAACCACATAAAGATCCAGGCTCTTGAGGGCCTTGTACACGAGTTTGGTGTTGGGTATGGTGACCATTGGGTTTGAGGACACGGTAATCAGGGCCCGTACCGGATATGGATCACTGTAGGCGATAGCCTTGTAAAGCGAAGGGGCGGGGGCCATACAGTTATATCCGAACATATCGCATCGTTTTCCCCAGACCCGTTCCACGTTTTTCTGGATCAACTCATAGCCCGGCCAGGTATAAAGGCGGAATTGATTGCCTAATATCTTGCCCCTCTGTTCTCTCGGGAGGGCCTCGGCCATCTCTATCTCATGTTCAGTAATAAATGGGGCAGGCCCCATAAGCTCCTCACCACCCGGCACGTCCACATTACCCACAATGGCAGAGATAATGTGCCGGGCAGCGATCGGGCTGTAAGAATTGGGCTGGTGGGCGACTCCCATACCCTCCATGGCACAGGACGGTGTCTCCGTAGCAAACATACGGGCTGCGGCAATGATCTGGTCTGCGGGCACCCATGTAATCTCTGAGACCTTTTCAACCGGATATTCCTTGACCCTCTCTGAAAGTTCATCAAAGCCATGGCACCAGTCACGGACAAAGGCCTTGTCGTAGAGCTTCTCCTTGATGATAACATTCATCATCCCCAAGAGCAGCGCGGCATCCGTTCCGGGCCGGATCTGCAGCCACAGATCGGCTTTCTCAGCCGACTCGGAACGACGGGGATCAATAACAATGAGCTTTGTACCCGTTTTTCTGGCCTTGAGATAACCCTCCCAGATAGTCTGATGGGTGTGTGGGGGGTTCCGGCCGATGAGCATCAGACAACGGGTACTCTCCAACTTCTCAACGTTCATCCAGTAAGGCCACCAGCCAAAGAGTGCCGTTGCCACCACAGCCGAGTTGCCATGGCAGATCTGCGCTTGCCCACACTGGTTCGGACTGCCGAAAAGGTTCAGGAACCGTGAGTTAAGCTCCTCGTAAGTCCGACTCGTGCCGGCAGTGACACCGAGGGTTTCAGCCCCGTACTGGTCTTTGAGTGTCTGAAGCTTGTAGGCAATCTCATCTAAAGCCTCATCCCATGTGATCTTTTGCCACTTGTTTTCCCCTCTATCACCCACCCGTTTGAGCGGGTAGTCGAGACGCTCCGGATGGTAGAATCGCTCGAGGTCTGAGCAGTACTTCCGCGGGCAGGCCTTGATGGGTGATTTGGCGATCTTGATGAGCCGATTGTCCTCCACCTCTACCTTGAGGCGGCATCGAGGTTTACACCAGAAACAGATGGAATGTTTGGTTTCTTTGGCCATTTTCTATACATCCCAATTTCAAAATCAAGTTAATCTTTCCTCACCGCATCTCTTCACCTTTGCCTCTTATTCTGAGGACCTAATTAGCTCGCGTCAACTCATTTAACTTGATAGGGGGTATAAGTTTTGTTTATAGGGGGACTCTTTATTCGGGATATTTGAATGATATTCTGGGAGGCTGCCGGAGAATATAAAGCTCAATTTATTGAGGCCCGCATATGGTGTAAGTGGCCATTATGAGTTCTTGACCGACAAGGCAGGGTTTTCAGTGAATCACGAATTGATATCCAATAGGGCGTGGTAGGGATTTCAAGATCTCTTTTGAGCATATCGATACATAGCGGAAAAGGATTTAATGGCCCTTTCAGAGGATTGAAATACCGGCAGGGAACGGGCTTCCAACATTTCAACCAGTTTCATTTCCTGCGAGTCCATTGTAGTACACCACATGGCGAAAGGTTTTCCATATCCCTTAACACTAACCAGCCATTGGATAAACTGCTCTCTCATGGTTTCCATCATATTTTCCGGGAAATCCGGATTTTTCAACATGGCGGCAAAGAGGTTTGGCGGCATCTGCATAATTATACAATCCACATTTTCATCCTGCGGTATGGCAGTCAGGGCCTGGAAAAACGAGATAAGATCAGAAAGGTGGAATTCCATACAGACACCGGCGTCAAAAGGATTTAAAGGAATTTCCCACGGAGGATAGATCTCTTTGAGTCTTTGGTAAGTGTCCCTGCTCAGAGAAGCCAGATTGAGACCATTCATCCCGCAGGAATCAGTGGCCATGACGCCTTCACCCCCGGAAAGGGTAATGATAGAGAGCTCTTTTCCCTTTGGTAACTCAAGGAACGCGAATGATTTTGCCAGGTCAAAAAACTCATCCATATTCTGGGCTCTAATGGCGGATGTTTGTTTGATCATCCCGTCAAAGATCAGATCATTTTCACGGGCGATGGACCCGGTGTGAGATGCCGCCGCCTTTGAGCCTGCAAGGGTTCTGCCCGATTTCAAGATGATAGTAGGCTTTTCCTTTGATACGGATTTTAGCAGATCAAAAAAGTTGCTGACATCTCCCTTAAGGCTCTCAATATGCATGGCGATGACCTTTGTATCTTCATCCCCTGCAAAGTACTCTAAAGCGTCTAACTCATTGATGTCCATTTTGTTGCCCATATCGAGTATCTTATTGATCCTCATGTGGGATAGTATCCAGTTTATTTTGGGCTCGTAAAAACCGGACTGAAAGCCAAAAGAGAGACCTCCACGCGCAATATCCTTGATGGGGTTGAAACTGATTGCCAGATGGTTCGCACTATTGATCGGACTCAAGGTATTGGGACCCAGTACGCGAATACCTTTTTCCTTTGTAAAATCCCTTATCTCATCATGGAGCTTTTGACCTTCCCGGCCTCCTTCGGAAAAACCGCCCGCAATAATAACCAGATGCTTAGTCCCTATTTTATGGCACTCTTTGACAATATCGAGGGTTTTTGAAGCGGGAACAGCAGAAACGACCAGGTCGATTTTATCCGGGATATCTTGCAGGCCGGCAAAGGCCCTGATCCCTAATATTTCATCTGCACCGGGATTAACCGGATAGATCTGTCCCAAGAAGTTGAGATTCACCAAGTTCTCCATCACGCGATAATTCATCTTAAAGGCGTTATTGGTTGCCCCCACGATAGCGACTGACTTGGGGCTGAAAAAGTGTTCCAAAAAATGATTTGCTATTTTCATAAGTTATACCGATGGCCCTTATCCATTATTCTCAAATTCTGCACCTCCTATTTCACAACAATTTTCAATAAATAATTATACCCTTCTATGTTTGACCAAGCCCTTAGTCGTACGGGCAAAACCCGGGCCAACAAACAGGAAAGCGGTCTAACTCGAACGATTAACCCTAACTTTAGGGTTAAGGACGTACCGCCGTCTTATAACGCCCTTTGTCAAGAACAACAATCTCTTTGGCCAAGAAATCGTCCATTACCCTTTCATAGATCTTTTGATACTCGTGATCAAAAAAGAGATCCACTGTTTCCTGAAACCAGGGCATTTCCATGAGATGATCAAAAAAATCCTCTTCAGGGAAGCCCTTCTTCATCATTAGAGTATAAACGAAGATCTTCTTTATCTGATCAAGACCCATCAGGGAGGGATTTTTTAAGAACATCTTCAGTCTGTCTCTCGTCCGGTCAAGGGCTGATCTGAAATCGGTAAAGGGGGGGCCGTGTCCTGGAAATACCCTTCGGACATTGAGAGTGGAGAGCCTGTCTAAGGTTTCAAGTGCCAGGAAAAGGCAGTTATTTCCTTCGATGCGCGGTGTTAAGACGCCCATGTCTCCGTCCCAGAGGGCATCCCCGGAGATAAGGAATCCCTCCTTTGGGGCATACAATGCTATCCCTCCCGAGGCGTGACCCGGGGTATGAATTACCTCCAGTTCCAGACCGTCAAATCTTAGGCGAGCCTCGTCTTCGAGGGTATCTGTGACACGGTAGAAATCGGCCTCTTGACCATAATATTTCCACCACGTGAACCAGTCGTTCTTGCTGTCCATGAAGAACTTCTCAATGGGGTGCATCATGATCCGACAGTCTGTTTGCCGTTGAATCGTATGATTACCACCAATGTGGTCACAATGGCTGTGGGTGTTTATGATAAGCTCAGTATCGGGGATCTTGAAACCGGTTTTTTCGATGAGATGGATGGTGTTCTCCAAATCTCTTTTGTAACCTGTATCGATCAACACCTTTGTGCTGCCGTTAAAGACAAAATGATTGGCGTTAAGCCACCCTCTCTCAATATAGAAAAGATCCTTCCTTATGGGAATGATGGTGTTCATATCCTGACTCAGCCAACCTTATCCGAGAAACCCTTCCTCCCCAGCCAGTAATTCCTTAGAAGGCGCAAGGCTTGGACGCTCTCCACCGGGTCATTGAAAACAGGGAACGTGTTGAGTTTTTTGAAGTCCTCGATGTGTCGTCTCTCAGAGAAAAAACTGAGCGCTATCGGCTTGTTGTACTCCTGGCACATCTTTTTTGTGAAATTGAGCATCTGTTCGGGACTGCCGATCTCCCCTCCAAATATCTTTGCCATCTCGGGCTCATACATAAATGACAAGACGACACCGTCAATGCTATCCAGTGCCAGACAGTGCTCCAGGGTGAATGCCAAGGCCCTTATATCGTGGACATCACCAAAATCCATAGGGTTTGACATGCGAATAACCCCTGCCCGTCTGAAGCCTTCAATTTTATTGATCAGTTCAAGCGGAAGCCGAGGGCATTCAAAGCCATATCGCTCACACGCATCCCCCAAGATCACCGAAAAACCGCCGGACAGAGATATGACCGCCAATCGATCCCCTCTCAGAGGAGGAAGTTGAAGCGCCTTGGCAGCCACGGTCATGTGGTGGATGCCCTCCACACGCACAACCCCTGCCTGTCTCAGGGCGCCATTCACGATTTGGTCGTTATTTGAAAGGGCTGCCGTGTGGGAAAAGGCGATTTCCGATGCTGTTTTGCTCACATTGGCCTTAAAGATTACGATCGGTTTTTTCGACCTCTTTGCAAGCCGTGTCAGCTCCCTCCCGTCCTCAATGCTCTCCAAGTACATATGGATCTGTTCCGTGTCCTCGTCACGGATGAGATACTCCAGGAAATCGATTTCATCAAGGTCTAACTTGTTTCCCGCACTGATGATTTTTGAAAAACCCACATGTTCTTCAGAGAAGTAATAGGCGGATTGTGTGGTTACTCCCCCGCTCTGAACGATCAGGCCTACAGGTCCTTTTTTGAACTTCTTGGCCCTCATTGGATTGAATGGCGTACAAACCCCTGATCCGGTGCATATGACTCCAATACAGTTCGGGCCGATAAATCGAATCCCATATTGCCTGGCGCTACTGACGATGTCCCTTTCCGCCTGGTTGTCTCTATCCTTGAATTCCTTGAACCCCCCTGTGGAGATGATGGCGTGAAGGATCCCCTTTTGTCCGCAGACGTCGAGTGTCTCTGCCACAAACCTGGCAGGGACAAGTATTACCGCTAAGTCGATCCCCTCGGGTAACGATAGGGGGTCGGCTATTATTGTCTTTCCAAACACATTGCCCGGCTCCCTCCCTACAGGATAAATGGTGCCCTTGAAACCGTTCTCCATGCAGTTGGAAATAATGTTTTTGGCCAAATTTCTTGGGTTATCCGCCACGCCAAAAACAGCTATCTTTGAAGGATAAAAAAACTGCCTCATTTTCTATTACCCATCCGGTGTGAGATCTGGTTGGCCGTTTCAACGACCTGTCGTCCCAGACTTTCTCTGTCATCCGTTTCAAAACTGAAGATTGTGGCGGCAACCCCTATGCAGCCGACCAGATTATTTTGGTGATCATATATAGGCGCCACTATCCTGCGGACACCCCTTCTCAGCTCCTGGTCCTCAAATGCGTACCCATTTTCCCTGATTCCTTTTAGTTCCTCTTCAAGTTGATTCATGTCGGTAATGGTGTTCTCTGTGACAGGAGGAAGGCCGATTGTCGCAAGGACTTTTTGTCTTTTTTCCACCTCCATATGGGCTAAATATATCTTTCCAACGGCAACGGCGTGGAAATAGGGGTATGCGCTTCCGATCCGGGTATAGAGCCGGATACCCTCGCTCCCTTCAATCTGTTCTATCAGGACGAGTTGATCCCGGTCCAAGGTAGACAGCTCAACGGTCTTGTGGGTTTTGGCTGCCAGTTCCTGCATCAGGGTCCGGCCAATGGAGCGAAGCTTTATTTTATCCTGCAGCCTGTCCCCAAAATAGAGGAGCCTCATTCCGAGACGGTAAAAGCCCCTTTGGCCGGTTCTGTCTACCACGCCCCTGTCACAGAGGGTGTTCAATATCCTGATCAGAGATTGCCTCGGAATAGCGAGTTTTGTCAGCATCTCTGAAAGTGGCAGGGCACTTTCGCGGACAGCGAGAAGCTCGATGACATCAAGTGCCCGATCTACTGCAGGGGCACGAGTCGGGTTTGTTTTGCCCATGATATGATACCAAATACGATATTAATAATTCTGTATATGGTATTTTATAGACGGGAGCCGGAATGTCAAGGGGGATTTTCATGTGAGCTGTTCTTTTAAGGCATCTACATCCTACCGCGCCTTAAAATACTTATGAGGAGCCAGAACCCCATTACGCCTGCAATAACAAATTCTGCCAGACCGATGACGGGTATGTCATGCCATTTAGGAGGGATGCCGGCCAAGACAATGAGGGATGAGCCAATCATAATGTTTGAACAGGATACTTGTCTTTGATCAAAGTCATGTTGTAATCTAATATAGATCACGTTAAGAGCTTGAGTGGTTAAGCCCCGCCCAAGGCGGTATTGTTTGTTTTCGTGCTGTTTGGATAAGGCAGGACGTTCGAGGTGTCTGATATGACGACTCATATTTCTCATGCCATCATCATGCGAACCTGGGAGTTTGGCGAGACAGATCTCTTAGTAAGTTTCTTCACCTTTGATAGGGGCCGGCTCAAGGGAGTGGCCAAAGGGGCGAGGAAAAGCAGGAGGCGCTTTGCCAATTGTCTTGATCTGTTTTCTCTTGTAAAGTTGGAATATGAGCTAAAAAGGGGGAGGGAACTTTATTTCCTTCATTCCGGCAAACTTGTTCATGCCTTTCCCGGGATCAGGTCCGATTTCTTATCTTTGTCTCTTGCAAGCTATATGATTGAACTCACCGAGATCCTATTTCCCCTGGGTGTGGCCGATAAGGAAATGTTTGCACTGTTAAAGAACGCTTTTCTTGTGCTGAATGAGGGTAAGAGGAATGGAGTCCTCCGCATCCTTTTTGAGGCTAAAGCCATGGCCCTTGGAGGATATAGGATCAGCTTAGACAAGTGCTCCGGTTGTGGCAGGCCTTACGCCGGGGAAGGGAGAGCAGCCTTTAATCAGAGTAAGGGGGGTCTTGCCTGTTTGAAATGCGAGCAGGAATCTAAGATCTCGCCCGGGCTTTCCCCGGATAGCGTAAAAGCGTTGAGGATTATCCAGTCAGCTCCATGGGACAAGATGGAGGCCTTTGACCCAAATGACGAAATTATCCGCGAAATCAAACCAGTCCTTAAATTGCATATTGAATATCGAACCGGGCAGAGATTAAAGACGGCTGGGTATTTAGAATAACCATGAGATATCCCCTATCCCTTGAAGAATCCGATTATGGATTAAGGATTTATCCTCTCCACAAATGATTAAGCACAATTTTTTTGAAAAAAGTGCTTTGAGTTTGACCTTATCTGTCAAAATCTCCTGCTATAATGGCCCCAGAAATATGAAATCCGCAACCCGTAACTCATAACCCGCAACCAGCATCCAGTACCAAGTGTCCAGAACCCAACATCCAACATCCAATTTCCATTGACTTACAGAGTAGTTACGTGTAAACAACATTCAGCAGTATTCCCGAACCAAGTTCCTTTTTTCAACCCAATAGGGAAAGAGGATTTGAAAGGACGGAAGCTTGGGGACGGGTATTGATATATTGATTGACATGATTAAATTCGCCTGTTATCTGTACTTGGTATGCCACGAAAAGCCAGAGTTGATGCTGCAGGTGCGCTTCACCACATCATCGTGCGTGGAATCGAACGTCCATCGATAAGTAAGAAACTGATATGATCCTGATATATTGATGAAATGACTTTCATGCCAAGATTAGCCCGCCTCGATGCCCTGGTGTTCTTAACCACGTTATCATCTGTGGGATAGAGCGCCGAAAAATATTTAGGGGCAATAAGGACAAGGATAATTTTCTTGACCGGCTGGAGATCCTCTTACCTGAAACAAGAATAACCTGCTATGCATGGGCGCTTTTATACAATTATGCCCGTTTCTTATTCCCACCCCCATAGCAAGCTCCGGGGTGGCCGGAATGCGTCGGAATACTCAAGCGGCACTTGCCCTCTGATCTTGACGAGCGCTCAAGATAAAAATATTCAGCCCTTTTGTAGTTTCCCCTGTTGACATCCCCAAATATTCTGTATAACATATATATACATGGAAAATATGCTGTGTATTTCTGCTAAGAATTATCTCTTTCAAAACAAGTGGTTATCTTGAATTCATACAAAATGACATATTTATATGTTTAGGGAGGCTTAACCATGACAACTCAAATGATTGTTCGGGTCGAACCGAACCTAAAAAATAAAGTCAGTCAGTTGGCTAAAGCTGAAGGAAAAAATTTAAGTGAACTCGTGCGTGAACTTTTAGAGAAATACACAAAAGAAAGAGATATGAGTGCCTATATTGACAACTTGTGGGAGAAAATTGGTCAAAACTTCGCCCAAAACAATGTCTCGGAAGTCGACATTGAAAACGCAATAGAACAAGTGCGGTCAAAAAATGCTTAAAGTTGTCGTTGATACCAATGTTTTTATTTCTTCCTTTTTTGGCGGCATTCCAAGAGAAATCATTAACTATTGGAAAAAAGGAAAAATTACCCTATGCCTTTCTCAAGAAGTTATTGAAGAATATATTGAGGTACTTAACAGGCTTGGTCTAAAAGAAAAGAATGAAATACATAGCTTAACAAAATTATTCGCAGAGGGTTACAATTCTATTTTTGCAGCCAAAACACCCAACATTGAAGTTGTTGAAGACGATCCAGATGATAATAAATTCATTGAGTGCGCTGTGGCTCTCGACAGCAAAATCATTATTTCTGGAGACAAACACCTTAAGAATTTAAGAAAATATATCGATATCGAAATTATGTCTCCAAAAGAGTTTATTGAAATTATGACCAAAGAATAATCAAAAAGCAAAAAGACGCTTCACGGAATATTTGAAGATCCTGTTCGATTTTATTGATAAACACTACAAGCGGTTTCAAGGCGCCGGAGCCTGGCTTTACCGGCGATATTGGTGAGCCCGGGGCCTTGGGGACATCCATCAGTAAGTAAATAACTCCTATAACTGACAGGAATTACAGTTGAAAACAGAGTGTTTTAGGGGCATAGCGTGATGATGCGGTTGATTTATACGAGGGAAGACTGCGTTATGGCTGCAAGAGAAGCACGGCGGAGATAGCAGTTCTTGTATTCCTGACGCAGATTTACGCAGATTGCCACCGATCAAAAACAGAAAATCCGTGCACATCCTTGTTTATCTGTGTCCCAATAGAATTAGCACGAGAAGGGGAGGGTAGAAACATGATTAGAAGTATCAAAATGGTTATTATGGCAATGCCACTGCTCTTGTTGGTATGGGTTGGCGCCACCGGTGTTTATGCCCAACCATTAGGCTTAGGTTCGTCCAAGACACCACAACAACCCCAACAGAAAATTTTATCATCCGGCAATGGTAGGTTCGTTTTCGGCCAGATATCCGGCTCCAGCAAAGACCAGTTCATGCTTGATACAGCTACGGGCCGGTTATGGCGAATTGGAGAGAGTGGAAAACTTGGAACATTTTTAAAATCCATTCCATATCGCAATGCAAAAGGAGAATGTACTATTCTGCCTGAAGAGATCTCAGATGCAGCATCAAAGAAGTCAGGGGATAAATAGTGTCTGAACAAAAAATCCTAGTTTTCGTTCGGACACTACAAATAGCCTATGCACAAAAAAGGCATCATGTCTCCTCATAGACGTGATGCCTTTCAAAAATCATTTCTCATGAATTACAGCTTGGTAACGTTCTTGGCCTTAGGCCCGCGGTCGCTTTCTTCAATCTCGAAGCTTACCCTGTCACCTTCATTAAGCGTTTTGAATCCGGCCATATTAATCGCTGAGTGGTGAACAAACAGGTCCTGACCCTCTTCCTGCTCAATAAATCCAAACCCCTTTCTTTCACTGAACCATTTTACAACTCCTTCTCCCAAAGCGCCAACCTCCTTTCTCAAGTTTTTGGCATGGTCACACGCCCACGGTCGACCCTCTGGCAAAAGATAATGCTTTTTCAGAGTAAACTCGACCCGCAAATGCAGCCAGGCCATTAGTGCAATTTATCGTATTATAGGGCTCCATCAGGGGTCAAGAAAAAAATCGGCGGTTTTCAGTGTGGCTTTTTTTCAGTTTGCAGAGATGGGTTTTTCTTTTCCGCCTTTTTTTCCAGCATCTGGTCCAAATTTGTAAAAAAGGCATTGTGCTGCCACTCCGGGATTACATAGACCCAGCGGCTCACATGGGCATTCTGTTCTGTTGCCTCAGCAGTCAGTTCTTCCTCGCTTTTTTCTGTAGCAGGTTTCTTCTTCGTGGATGAGACAGTTTGAACTTTTGCCTCTTTCACAGGGCCGGGTTTTTGATAATTGACTCCAATTCGCAAATAGCAGGGAATGGCCCCTGAGCAGGCTTTTCCTGGATATATACGATAGGTCAACCCGTTAAAAAGATGGTATTCCAACCGGGAAGAAGTCTCCTTCTCGATCGATTCCGGGGCGGCCGAGAGGCTTTTCACGTCTTCGATCTGGATCGAGGATAGGGCATTCGATAGCCGATTGAGAGAAGATTTTTTGATTTTCCGCTTCGCTAACGGATCGATCAATTTGAAATCCTTCCCCTTACCGTCCCGTTCAAAACGATAATGCAACGGCTTTCCACCCGGTCCCGTGCACGAGATACTTTTAACCTCTTTGGCATCAACCTTAACCGGGCTTTTTGCCAGCCAGGCCGATGGTCCGGTTTCAAACGATGAAAGGATCGTGTCGATCAGATAAATATCGGGGCCCTTGTGCAGCATCACATACTGGCCGTCGGGCATCTTTCTCTCTTTCCCCTTCATCCTGGTTTCACCCAACAGGATGCCCAACAGGGGCTTTCCTTTTTTATCTTTTATCCGTATTCTGGCTCCTCTATCTTCTTCCGGGGTCTCACTGTCACCGGGGGATTTCAGGGACAGCCGTTTTAGGACCTTCTCAGAAGACGCAAATCTACGCCCAACTTTAACCCGTTTTAAGGTCTTAACAAGGTCAGAGATCTTAGAAAAATCAGCAGGGTATCCGAAACGCTCTTCCACGACCCACGAATCCCCCTTTTTCATAAGGGAAACAGTGTCTGCCGGTGTCTTGATAACAATGGAAGCGATCTCATTGGCCGGAAGCTGTTCTATGAGATATGCCCCCATCTCTCCTGAGGAAGAGGAGCTGTTTTGTAAATGGATAATCAGGGTTCCTGCTCCCGCGAGAACCCCCAAGACAACCAATAGAATAACAAGGGTCTTTATCTTCATTTTTTCTTAAACTTCCTGTGCTTGTAAATGGCAAAACCTATCCCGATTAGAGAAATTAAAAAGGGCATGAGAAATATGTTGAGTCCTTTGAGTGTGGCGCCCAAGGTCTCGATGCTGGCCCGGAGGTTTTTTCGAACCTGTTTCAGCTCCCGGTTGATGCTCTGTCTCTGCGCTTTGAATTTGGCGACCTCGGCCTCCTGCTGGGGACTGATAATCATTTTTTGAGATACATCTTTTTGGTCTTCAAGCTGACGGAGTTTTTGATTGGTTTCCTCCATCCGCTTGACCAGTTCCTTCTCCTTTGTCAGCCAACGTTCCTGTGCGCTCCTTTTCAGCTTTATCACCGCTGTAAACGGTCTTTCAAATTTTCCCCGGGACCTGAGACCGATCAAATCGTCGCTCCCGGTGAGGATCTCAGAGGCATTGGAGAGAAAGTTCAGATTGTCGTTGAACATCTCTGAAATGGCGAGCCCGAAAAGATTGCTCCGCTGGACATAAAACTGGTCGGCCAACATATCGGCATCAGAGACAATAATGACTGTCGCCGGCTTTTTCCCCTCCTCGATGTGCGCCTCTTTTTCTTTTTCAGGGGCCTTTGAATCGGGGTCCTTCAATGCGGGCCGGCCCGCGGGGAAGGCCGTCTTAAACTTGCCCCGGATGCGCACCACGATATTGAACCGCTCTCCTGCCGAGACAAAATCTTTCTTGATTGCCTCCACCCCCAAATATGCCTTGAAGGCATCCATAAGGGCAGAATTCTTACTGGAGTCAACCAGCGGTTCAAATTCGTAATCCACATCGCCGGACTTCTTAATCGCCCCGGCTATGGGGAAGAGCATGCTCTCCAGTCCTGCCGTAATGACGGCATCTTTGTTAAAGGCTTCTCCTCTGGCGGAGATCATCAGAGGGTTGTCCTCCATGCTGTTATTACCGGTCCTGACCCGGGTCGGTTGATCAAAATCGGCCACTGCCTGAGTAGAATCCATGGATATTCCCCATGCTTTGAAGACCTTGTCCAAAGAGGCGCCGGAGGAGCGCATAAACTGCCGCTGTCCCTGGCTCCTGTCTGAGACACAGAAGGGGTCCACAAAGATGAGGGCGTTTCTGCCCGAAAGGACATACTGGTCGATGGCGTATTCCAATTGTGGACTCAGATCTTTCGGGTATATGATTAGAAGCAGATCGAGCAAGGGATCGATTTTCTGGACCGAGGGATTGATCTGCCGGACATCATATATCTTCTTCATCTCTGTTACAAAAAGCCACTCTGTCCCGGGCCTCTGACCCGGCATGGGAGGCCTCCCGCCTGTCCCGAAAACCGGAAGACTGCTGATAATTCCCACCACCATTTTTTTTGATGACTGAAGACCTTGAATGATACTGGTGAGGTCGTATTCCAATATCTGCTCTTTGGCAGGGTCCAGCAATTCAATGACATCTTCCTGATCCGCAGATACAAAGACCAGCCCGCAATAAATCTTCCCCCCCGGGGCTCTCATCGGGCGGACACCATACTTCTCCGCCCATTCCTCTTCGTCAGAGTCGGGTCTTGGATCATATACCTCCACTTTGATCCGGCCTTTGCTGGCATGCTTGTATTCAGAGAGAAAATCCTTTACCTCTTTGGCGTAGATCTTGATATTCGCGGGGATGTCGGGGTTGCTCTGGGAGTAAAAAAATTTTATGGTGACCGGCTCAGATAGAGACGAAAGGATATTTTTCGTTCCGTCGGAAAGAGAATAGCTGTTGTCTTCAGTGACATCCCAGCGGATATTAGCATAGGAGACAATAATGTTTACAAAGATCAGGATGAGGAAGAGGGCCACCAATCCAGTGACGGACAGGAGCGCCTTTTTATAATCGTAACCTTTCCCTTTAGCCATTCTCCGTGCCTCCTTCAGCAGGGCATTTTTGCACTATGTAATGCCTGAAGCTACCTAACTCCAGTTCCCAATTTCCAATTTCCAATTTCCAGTTTCAAATTTCACGATGCCCTGCGGTTTTGCAGGATCACGCCATTTGCAAAGAGCATAAAAAACATGACGGAGATAAAATAACAGAGATCGCGAAGGTCTATTACTCCCCGCTCCATGGAAGCGAAATGGGGCATAAAACTGAAACCCGATACCACATCAACAAGCCATACAGGGGCCCATCCGGAGAGTATGTCTGTTACCGGAGGCCACCCCGCAAGGACCAGGAACAGACATATAACCACTGACAGTATGAAGCTGATCACTTGGTTTCGCGTCATGGCGGAGGTCATGCTTCCCACGCTCAGATAAGCACCTGCCATGAGAAAGCTCCCGAAATAGGCACAAAAAATAGCCCCCAGATCCGGGTCGCCCAAATAAATAACAGTGAGGACCATGGGGAAGGTGAGGAGCAGCGCCACACCTATAAACAGCCATGCAGCCAGGAACTTCCCTAAAATGACCTCGGTAAGGGTAACGGGGAGGGTCAAGATTAATTCGATAGTCCCGGTACGGCGTTCCTCTGCCCAGAGCCGCATGCCCACGGCAGGGACCAGGAAGAGGAAAATCCAGGGATGCCATTCAAAAAACGTCCGGAGGTCTGCCTGGCCTATCTCATAAAAATGGCTCAGGGAAAAGGTGAAAAACCCGCATAACAGCAGGAAGATCACGATAAAAACATATGCCACCGGAGATCCGAAATAGTCTGCAAATTCTCTTCTAAGGATTCCGGCAGTGTTTCTAAAAAAATCTTTCATACTTCCCTCTCAATTGAATCGGGCATTGTAACCATGCGAAACACTTCGTCCAGACGACCTTTTTCCATGGAAAACGTCTCCACTGAGAATCCCTTTTCAAGGAGATGGTGGAGAATCAAATCTGTCGGTGGTGCAGGCGTTCCCTTTGGAAAAACGCGGAGGGTTAGCTCTATTTCGTCTTCATTGACAATTTCACTCTTTTCGATCTCCGGGATATCGTTCACATTTTGAACGATATCTTTTCCATCGCCCTTTTTAATGGTAAAGCAGATTGTTCCATGAAGGGCCGACTTTGCCATGAGCCTTTCAGGCGTATCGTCAGCCACAATCCGGCCCTTGGCGATGATAATCACCCTCGTGCACACCTCGCTCACTTCTTCCAATATATGGGTTGAGAGGATGATCGTTTTATCGCGGGCCATTTCACGGATCATGGCGCGAATCTCATATTTTTGGTTTGGATCAAGACCATCCGTAGGCTCATCCATGATGAGATATTCCGGGTCATGGAGGATACTCTGCGCGAAACAGACCCTCTGTTTAAATCCCTTGGAAAGGGTGTTTATGGTCTGAAACCGGACCTCTGTGAGGAAACAGCGTTCAAGAATCTCTTCTATACGCCTTCTCTTGAAGTCACCGGAAAAACCTCGCATCCCTGCGATAAAACCGAGAAACCCGATAACTGTCATATCAGGATAGGCAGGGGCATTTTCAGGCAGATAGCCGATCTTCCTCCTCGCCGCCAAGGACTCCCCGATAATGTCGCTCCCCCCGATAGTAGCCGTCCCTGATGTGGGGGGAAGGAAGCCTGTGATCATCCTCATGGTGGTCGATTTTCCCGCGGCATTGGGACCTAAGAAGCCTAAGACTTCTCCGCGGCCCACAGTGAAGGAAATGTCGTCAACAGCGCTATTTTCACCGAAATATTTACTGAGATGGCTTACTTCTATCATGTAATGCCTTCCTGTAGATTTGTTGAGTGGTTGAGTCCCGCCTGAGGCGAGATTGAGTTGCTAATTTACCGCTAATCTCACGATCTGGAATGTATTGACAAAAAACATAATATTATCCAACCAATAGTCAAGGGGAGGGCTCTAATTTCCTTAAGTTTTCTCTTGCAAAATCGATTGTATTATCCAGTTCTAAGGCAAGTTTATAGTGCCGAATGGCCATTTCTCTCTCACCCATATCCCTGTAATTGGACGCTATATTGGCATAGTCAATGGCTGAAGTCGGATCAAGCTTGAGGACGTTCCGGAACGACTCAATCGCCTTTTCATGCTCCTTGAGTTTGAAATAACAAAAGCCTAAGAGGTTATGGACATCTGTTCTTTCACCATCATATTGTTTAGCTTTTTCAAGGATTTTTATAGCATCGGCGTATCGTTCCTGCTCCTTTAAGCAGACCCCCATATAGGAATAAATGCTGGGGATGTCTTCCCTTTTGGGCCCCAGTTTCAAGGCCTCCTTTAGGCAGGACAGGGCCGTTACAGGCTCATTGAGTGAAAGGTGAGATAAGCCTAAAAAGAACTTCACATAATATCTGTCCGGCAGCAATCGATCCATTTTTTTCAATTCAGACAGTGCCCACTCAGGGTCTCCGCCCTCTGCTATCAGTTTGGCGGAGAACATCCCCACGCTGGTGCCCACGGCGCGTTCCCTGAAATGGGCGCCGGGTATGATAGTATAAAATGCGGGTATCTTCAGTTTGGGGTGCGTCACGTTAAGGACAATGACCTCCATATTTATGCGGGCCAGGGCCGCAATACAGTTTTCCACTTCGACCCTGATATTGTCATTGGAGATATCAGGAAGAGTATTAATATCGACCTCTGTTTCGGAATGGATAACGAAATCGGCTTGGGAGAGGT
>Ga0307425_1000618_pt1 | contig 22193 bp, 19 predicted proteins | sample SalMarWE160330MG_FD_202152 | JGI IMG/M metagenome (GOLD analysis project Ga0307425, IMG submission 202152) | Salt marsh sediment microbial communities from the Plum Island Ecosystem LTER, Massachusetts, United States - WE1603-30 | ecosystem: Environmental > Aquatic > Marine > Intertidal zone >...
CATCCTCCTTTACCAGGATTTTCTGCCTCTCAAGATCTTCATGCAGAAGGACCAGGTTATTCCCCGTAACCAGGTATTCCTTCTGAAGGTTTAAAAAATCAGGGTGTTCCATTACCGCCAGGAGATCTCCCTTGTGAACAGCGGATCCGGATAAAAAATTAACCTGCTTTACATATCCCTCCATTGGAAGTGAAATGGATACCATGCCCTGTGGAGGCACCTCGACGCTGCCATTACATCCCAGTTCCTCTGAGAGGGTTTTTTCTTCAAGCTTTCCCGAGACGATCCCTGCCAGTTTTATTTGCTCATCCGACAGGATAACCTGATCGGAAGCGGGAACTGTGTGTTCCTCCCCGGTATTTTCCTGTACCCTGGCCTGGCAGGCGGTAAGTACAATCAAGGTGAACAGGATCAAAGGTATTTTCATCATTTCATAAGGTATTCCAGTTCGATGGCGGACTGGTTATACTGGTTCAACTGGTTAAGGTATTCTCTCTGTATGTCAAGGGCAACCGAAATGCTGCCAATGAATTCAAAATATTCTATTCCCTGCTGCTCAAGCTGCAGGGTTGCTGCATGGATCAGTGTCCGGGAGCTTTCCAGTGCCGTACCTTCATAATAATCTAGCTGTTCCTGGTAACTCCTGAGTTTTTCCAGCAGATTCTCCACGCTTCGGTCCCTTTTCTGAACCTGGATCTGCATCTCGTTCCACGCGATCTCGGATTGGAGGCGTGCCTGTTTGATCCGCCCCTCCTGGGGAAGGAACCAAAGGGGAAAACTCATCCCAACCTGGAAACCGGAAAAACCCACGGCCTGGTCGATGGTCTGGTTGAAATACATGGCGGAAAGACCCGGGAAAAATTTGGATTTTTCAAGTTTTACATTGGCAAGCTCGAGATGGTAGAGATCATCGTAGTACTGTGCAATCAGGGTGTTTTCCCTCACATCCGGGCAGGATGGAAGGGGAAGCCTGGTCAGCATGGAATCACCGGGAACAAGCACGGAATTGACCTGGAGCACCTGCTGGAGGTAGGTCCCCGTCTCGAGGAAAAGCCGTTCGGATTCCTTTAATTTGTTCTGCACCCCGGCAAAACGGGTTTCCATAAGGGATTTTTCAAGCAGGCTTGTTTCTCCGTTCTCGTACTGGGAATTTGCTATCGTTACGAGCTTGGAGTAAAAATTATATTCGCTGGATGTCAGGTTCATCAGGTTGTAATGGTACAGCCAGTACTGGTAAAGAGCCTTTACCCTGCGATCAAGCTCTGCCCGGGTAAGCAGGTAATTGCTCTGACTGGTCTCAATCTGTTGTTTCACGTAACCGGATCGCTGAACATGGGTCAGGATGGACCCGAAATTCTGTTCCAGCGAAAGGTAACGGTCGTCCAGTCTGGTATTGATCTGCCCGTAGGTATACCTGAATTCCGCCGGATTCATGTCCACGACGGATTGCTTTCCGGCCTGGGCACGTTCAAGCTCCAGTTCGGCATTTTTCAATACCAGGTTGTTTTCCCCTGCCAGTGCGATCGCATCTTCAAGGCTGATGACAAGCGTATCGGCCTGGTTGGTAGCGGACCCGGCATTCACCTGTGCTTTTCCCTGCTGCGGCAGCAACATCATCATGGTAAATGCCGGGAGGGCTGCAAGCAAAAAAAGATTGATGCGGTTCTTCCGGCGGGACTTTTTACGGCCGGGGGACAAGGGAGAGTCCGGGGAAGGTTTCATGGAGGCGGCCAGTGCCGTGGGACTTTGAGGATTAATCATGCCGTATAGTATGGGAAGTATGATCAGGGTCAGCATTGTGGAGGTGATGAGCCCGCCGATCACCACCGTGGCAAGCGGACGCTGGACCTCGGCTCCGGCCGATACGGAGATCGCCATGGGAAGGAATCCCAGTATGTCGGTTACCGCAGTTATCAAAACAGGCCTGAGCCGGGTGCAGGCACCCTTAATGATGATGTATTTGATGTTCCTGACCCCTTCATTCCTGAGATCATTATAATATGAGATCAGGACGATGCCGTTCAGGACTGCCACGCCGAACAGGGCGATGAACCCGACCCCGGCTGAAATGCTGAATGGCATGCCCCGGACCCATAGGGCCAGCACCCCCCCGACAGCCGAAAGCGGTACCGCGGTAAAGATCAGTAACGCATATTTTACCGAATTGAAGGTGAAAAACAGGAGGATCAGGATCAGGATAAGTGCAATGGGAACGGCAACCTTGAGACGCCGCAGTGCATTTTCAAAGTTCTCGAACTGTCCCCCGTAGGTTATGTAATATCCGGGCTTGAGCACCAGGTTCTGCGAAAGTACCTGGTTGATTTCCGCTACCAGGCTTTTTACATCACGGTTCCGTACGTTTATGCCGATGGTTACCCTTCGCTTGGTATCGTCTCGCGAGATCTGGAGGGGCCCTTCAACGTATTGCATGCTCGCAAGTTCGCTAAGCGGCACGGGGTCGCCCTGCGATGAACGTGCAAAGATGGAGGTCAGGTCCATTTCTTTCCGGTAGGTGGAATCCAGGCGTACGACAAGGTCAAACCTCCGTTCCCCCTCGAACACAACTCCGGCAACCTCACCCGCAAAGGCAGTCCGTACAATGGTGTTCAGTTCTTCGATATTCACTCCGTACCTGGCCACTTTCTGCCGGTCGTACCGGATCACGTACTGGGGCAGGCCGGAAATTTGTTCCACCCTGACATCGGAAGCCCCTTCCAAATCCCTGATCAGAAGAGCTGCCTGGTTGGCCTCCCGGTAAAGTTCATCGATGTCCTCGCCATAGATCTTTACTGCAATATCTGTCTTAACCCCCGTCATCAGCTCGTTGAAACGAAGCTGGATGGGCTGGGTGAATTCAAAGGTTGCTGCCGTGATGACGCTTAGTTTTTCCTTCATTTTACCGATCAGTTCTTCCCTGGTTTCAGCCGAGACCCATTCCTTCTTGTCCTTGAGTATAATCATAACGTCGGCATCTTCCACGGCCATTGGATCGGTGGGAACCTCCGCGGTACCGATTTTCGAGATGACCTGTTCCACTTCCGGGAAATTGTCAAGCAGGATTTTCTCCGCCCGGGTACTCTGGCGGATACTCTGCGATAATGAAGATCCCGGGGGTATGGTCATCTGCATGGCCAGGTCGCCTTCTTCCAGCGTGGGCAGGAATTCCCCTCCCAGGCGGGTGTAAATAATGGCGGAGAAAACAACCACGACAAGGGTGGTCAGCAGGATGGGTAGCCTGAACCGGAGGGACAGTCTCAGAACGGGATGGTAAGAAAGTTTAAGGAACTTGATGATCTTGTCTGAAAGGGTCTCTCTCCATATGATGTTCCGCTTCATAATCAGGGCGGCCATCATGGGAACGTATGTCAGGGAAAGCAGGAATGCCCCCAGGATGGCAAAGCTGAACGTCTGTGCCATAGGTTTGAAGGTTTTGCCTTCGATGCCGTTCAGGGTCATGATGGGGACAAACACGATCAGGATGATGATCACCCCGAAACCTGCGGATTTATATATGGAAGTGGCCGATGAGGTGATTGCATCATCCATCTCATCGCGTGTAAAATATTTATTCCGGTATTTTTTATAGAGCTGGTGCATGATGCTTTCTACGATGATCACCGCCCCGTCAATGACAATCCCGAAGTCAATGGCCCCGAGTGACATCAGATTTGCGGAGACCCCGAACAGGTTCATCATGATGAATGAGAACAGGAGGGAAAGGGGAATGACTGATGCCACGATAAGCCCGGAACGCAGGTTTCCCAGCAGGAGGACAAGAACGAAAATGACCAGGAGTCCTCCGATGATCAGGTTCTCCGAAACCGTATGAATGGTTTTTGAAACCAGTTCTGCCCGGTCAAGGTAGGGCACTATCCTTATTCCTTCAGGGAGGATTTTCTGTACCCTTTTGATCCGCTCCTTAACCTGCCGGATGACTTCGGATGAATTGGCCCCTTTCAACATCAAGGTGATCCCGCCGACAGCCTCACCTTCGCCGTTTGCCGTCATGGCTCCGAAACGGGGGGCATGGCCATAGCGAAGCGAAGCTACCTGTCCCAGCAGGACCGGCATCCCGTCAACGTTCTTCACCACGATTTCTTCCATATCGGAAAATCCTGCCAGCAATCCATCCGCCCGGATATAAAAAGCATAAGGGCCTTTCTCAACATAGGAACCCCCGGTATTCTGATTGTTCCGCGCTACGGCTTCATGCACGTCCGTGATGGTGAGGCCGAACGATTGCAGCAGGACAGGATCAACACAGATCTCGTATTGTTTGAGAAACCCGCCGAAGCTTGATATCTCAACAATGCCCGGTATCCCTGAAAGCTGCCGTTTGACGATCCAGTCCTGGATGGTCCTCAGTTCCATGGCATCGTAGCGCCCCTTATAGCCTTTCTCAACCTTCAGGGTATACTGGAAAACCTCCCCAAGTCCCGTCGTTATGGGAAGCATTTGCGGGGTGCCCAGCTCTTGCGGTATATCCATACGGGCCATCCCGATCTGTTCATTCACCAACTGCCGGGCATCCAGGATCGGCACACGGTCTCTGAAAACGATCGTCACCACGGAGAGGCCGTAGCGTGAAATGGACCGGATCTCGATCACATCCTTGATGTTGGCCATGGTCACCTCAAGAGGATAGGTGATGAATTTCTCCACTTCCTGGGGAGAAAGCGAAGGGGAGATGGTAACTACCTGGACCTGGTTATTGGTGATGTCGGGAACCGCATCGATCGGGATCTTTGTCATGGACCAGATGCCCAGTCCCACCATCACGGCCACAAGAAAGGCAACGATGGATTTGTACTTGATGGAGAAGGCAATGATGCGTTCGAACATGCACTAAAGTTAGCGAATCGTAAACTTTTTCCCCTGGGTTTCTCCCTGTTCGGATTTAAGTTTTAAAACATAGGTTCCCGGGATAAGTACCCCATCCGGAAGGATGATAAACTCCTGTTCTCCGTCCACCACCTGGCGAAGAACCTCCTGTCCGTGCATATTGTAAAGGATGAGCACGCCCGGACCTGCATCGGGAGGAAGTTTCACCGGTATGTTTATGGCTCCCCGGGAGGGATTGGGCCAGGGATTCCCGAGACGGCGCTGCTGTTGAATGGGACCTGATTTCATCGGTTCATCCGGGAGGGAATAGACCATGGTCTGGGTGGTGGAGGGGACCTGGTAAAAATCGTACACATAAACCAGGAATTTCCTGCTCCCGTTTTCCGTTTCCAGGATCTCGGCGTATCCTGCTCCCGGGATCTTCAGCACTTCCAGTCCGTTTTCGTTGATCACCCTGGTCTCATAGGAATAGTAATAGGAAGTCTCCGTTGGATTGTATTTCGAATAGATGTAGACAAATTCGATCAGGTCGTCCTGGTTAAACGTATGTTCACTCACATGCTGGATATTATAAAGGTAATAATCAGCCGGGACGCTCAGGTTGATGGTCCGGTAGAGGCTGTGATCCATGTTGTATATCCTGCATTGCAAATTGGTGACATCCATGGCAAAATATTTGTCGCCGGATTTCTCCAGGTTGCAGATCGAAGTGGAGATCGGGTAGGTGTATTCCAGGCTGGGCTGGGCGCTTACCTTCCTGCCAGTAGACAGGAATACAAGTGACAGTAAGACCAGGGTAAGGAACTTCAGGATCGGAAATACCATTGCTGGAAATTTCAGGGCCGGAAAAATTCCCTTCCGCGCATATTCCGGAAAAAGATGGCTGTAACAAATTATCCATATGGTTTTCATGGTCAGGAGTTTTTAATTGTTACTTCAGCAGTTCAAGTCCCTCCAGGGCCGAGGAGCCCCCGGGCGTGTTCAGCAGGGCCTTCTGGAAAAGGACCTTTGCTTCCCGAAAGTTCTGCAGCCTGAAATGGGACCAGGCAAGCATCGTCAGGGCATCGTAATCGAAGGGGAACAGGTTCACCACCTTCTCAAAATACTGCCGGGCGGTCTCATAATCCTGCTTCCCAAAATAGATCAGTCCCAACCGGTGCATGGCGATGGAATTGTTCGGGGTGATCTCCAGGATCTTATTATACTGGCTTAGCACCATGTTCCAGTTGCCCATGGCAGCACCCGGGTAAACGATCCCGAAGCGGGGTTCCACGGCATAGGGCATGAGGTCAATTGCCTTGTTATAATAGGCTACCGATTCGGTAAAATTACCTGCCTGGTAACTCAGCCATCCCAGGCGGAGGTTCAGTTCGTATGATTTTTCATCGTAAACGGATTTCAGGGAATTGATAGCAGCCGTAATCTCCCCGGTGGCCTCCTGGATGTAGCTGTTCTGAAAAGCATCTTTCGTTGTCGTGAAATCCTGAGCGAATATCCTCGCCGGAAATATGGAAAAAATCAACCAGGCGATCATTCCCATTGAAAACCACTTCACGGTGGTTCTGCGGATACCGGATGTAGTTTTCATGATGAGTGGGGTTCCGTTGCTCATGCCGGATTTTAAGGTTTTTAAAATTTCCATGATATACCTCCAAATATTGATAAGCTGTTATAAGTAAGATTATTAAGGGTTGAGGGTTGTGACTGGTCCATCGGGATGAACCGGTTTTCATACCCTGCAAAACGTGCTCCTGCATAAATGACCGAACCTTTCTTTGTCAGGGGTACTGCCAGGTTTGCCAGTGCCCTGTATTTCATCCAGTCCAGGCCGTTGTAAACGATGTACCCGTTTGATTCGGTAAAATTCCTCATGTCCCCATAGGTACCGGATATTTCGATCCAGACCTTTGAGGCAATGCCCCATCCGAACAGCAGGTCCGGGATTATGGCCAGTCCCCTTTCGTTTGATGCCTCTTCCCCCGCTGCCCCTCCGTCCGTTGCCCCTTCGTTTACTCCTGTAGCGCCCAGGTCCGCCACGTGGGCATAGAGGGAAGCTGACAGGTACAGGTCAATATTTCCCAGGGGATACCAGGTCATTCCGGCTGAACCGGTCAGCTGGTTTTTGCGGTTAAGGTTTGAATAGACTGCCCCGAGCCTGAAGTTGAAGGGCCCCTGGAATTTTGCCAGTGCCAGTCCCCCGACCAGCTGGCTCTCAGATTCCTCCCTGAACGCGATTTTGTTGCTTCCCCCGGGACCGGGTCCCCCTCCTGAAAGATCAGGGACCTGGTAGCCGACGTGGAGGAAATGGAAAGCGGGACTGACCACAAGTCCCCCGCGAAAAGTAAACGAGGGGGACAGGTAATACTGGTGCTGGTTTATCTGCTGACCCTCAGTTCCAAAGCGGTTCACCCCGTCATCGTAATAATAGTAGCTGCTCTTCCCCAGGTAGGTATAGGCATGGATAAAGGAAGTACCCGGGTGCATGAAATGTTGCAGCGAGACATTCAGGTTCTGGTAATAACGGGTAACGATCTGTAACCCTAGGGGGAGTCCGTCGAAGGTTGCGGGATCATTGACCAGGTCATCTGTAAATGTCTGGTTATAAAGGTATTCGCCTGATATCCTGTCCACAATTTTCTGTCCCGGTGAAGGGAGTTTTTCCTTGAGGGATGCCGGCATATCCTCGTACAGCAAAGAAGCCTGCTGTGTTTGTCCCCCGAACAGGTAAGCATAGTAGAGGTATTCCAATGCAGCGACATCGCCGTCGCTGAATTCAAGGGCTTTTTTGAAGTGGGACTGTGCCGATTTGTAATTTTTCTGTTCGTAAAAGGCAATCCCAATGCGCATGCGCAGGTAATAATAATCCACGTCTTGTTTCAATGCAGATCGGCCCTCCCGTATCAGTTCGTCCCAGTTCTGTTCAAGGTATAACTGGTAGGTTTTAATATCAATCTCTGTGAAAGTCTGCGATGCAGCCGGCTGTGCCATGATTGCAAGTCCCAAAAAAATCACCCCAACGGCCAGTTGCAGCAAGGGAATTCCCCACTGCCCACGGTAGTTAAGCGACCTTCCCGGCCAGGTCGCCGGAAACCCTTTTCTTCCCCGGTTGCCCAGCCGGACCCCGTTTCTTATGCCTGAACGTCCATGCATTTTGCCACGATGTTAAATTTCGGACCGTTCACATCCAGCTGCCTGATTCCCTGCCGGCTGACCGATAGTATGAAATCCAGCCGTTTCAGTTCAGTCCCCATAAAAACGTTGCTGGCGGATGATTCCAGTGTGATCTCCTCCGGGGATATTTCACTGTCCACCGACACATATTTCAGCTCGAACTCCGAGGAAAGAAATTTCCAGAATGGGGCAAACAGATCCTGCAGGGTCAGGAGTGGAGCCCTGTACATCAGGTTGAGCGGGAAGCGGTCCCTCAGTACCATATCCTGGTAGAAACCCTGCTGCAGTTTGAAACAGGCCAGGAAGAAATAATAAAGCAGTGCCTTCTTGTCCCCTTCGTAATGGGTGAAGTACAAAAGACTGTCGTCATTTATGAACCACGCAATGGATTTTGTATTCAGGCAGCGTATAAATGTATTATTATAGGAATCGGTTTGCACCTCCCATTCTACTGTCCCCGAGTGGCCGTTGTCGACTACCTGGAACGACAGCTTTTTCCCCGGAATAAAATGAACCGCGTTATACAGAAGGTCATTCGTTTCAATGTTCGAAACCAGCTCATCCTTTACCGGTGTGTCAAAAGATTTGAGAATGAACCGGTCCCCCACAACCGCTTCTCGTGTAACCACGTAGTGGGAAATGGGGTAATCAAGGGTATGGGACCCGATGTAAGGGGTTTCCTGTACCTGGAAATGCAAGTGGGGATAGGGCGAACGGCCGGAATTCCCGCATTTCCCGATCACATCCCCTGCCTTGACACGTTCCCCGACCTTGACGGGAATGGATCCTTTTTTTAGATGGCTGAGCGAGGTGAACAGGAAATCATGATGGCGAAGGATGACTGTATTCCCCCAGTTGTCTTTAACATTCACTTCACCGATAACATTGTCGTCAATGTTGTCGGTGATGTATTCCACCGTTCCATCAGCCGGGGACAGTACCGGTTTGCCATAACAATAATAATCTTCCGGTTGGTCCCCTTCCCCCGAAAACTGCTTCCCGTCCAGCTCCGTGATGATAAAATCCCAGGCGTGCCGGTAATCTTCCTTATGGGTATATTCGCCTTCATGCCCCTGTGAAACCGTCCATTTACCCAGGAAGGGAAGCCGGATGGGCAGTTTGTCCGCGTGGTTGAAACGGATCCTGTGGTTGTGGAAGGAATACAGGTTTTTCTCCGGGGAATTCTGCTGGATGTAAACTTCCGACAGGCTTTCGGATGGCTTTGTGCGGAATTTCAGGGCATAGAGGAAAAGCAGGACCACAATGTTGAACGGCAGGGAATAGATCGGGAGTCCCAGTACGGTAAAAATGCGCGAAAGGCTGATGGTGACAAGTGCAACCATCGGAATGAGGACAACGACCCATAAATAGGATCGTTTCGACGGAATGATAAAGAATCCACCGACGGCAATCGATGTGAGAATGTAATTAAACCCGATGTAGCTGTAGCTCAATTCGGAGATATTGGCCCCGATCAGCTGGTAGAAAACATAGGCGGTATAGAACCCGAGAAGCGAAAGGGTAAACGAGATCCGCGAATAATAAAAAAGCCCCACTGCCAGGATCAAGCCTGAAAGTACGTTGTACTGGAAGAGAATGGCGCCCAGAGAGATCAGATAAATCCTCAGGCTGTGGGCAATATCGACAGCGTTCCACCACTCATAGAGCCTGACCAGGCTTGTCCCCCCGATGGTATACAGGTCATTGAAGGTATAGATGCCCCGTTCGCTCACTCCCAGAGCGGTAAATTCACGGGTAGCAAGGGTCATGATCCAGACGGAAAGCAGGAACGGGATGCTCAGAAATGGCAGGGCGTATTTGCCGATCACACCCTGCATGGACACCGATACCAGCAGGGTCAGGATGGCTCCCAGGACCACGACCGTCAAGAGCAGGACCCCCGGTTTGAAATAAACCCCCAGTGCCAGTCCCACCAGCAGGGAATTGAACCCGAAGAGTCCTTTCGAAATGGTCCGCCGGTCAAAGCCCAGAAAGAATCCCACCAGGTTGGTGGTGATGACCGAGAGGAGTCCCATGATCCCTGCATACAGGTCTATGAATGTAATCAGCAGCAGAATCAGCGCAAATACCCTGTTATCCGAAAAGAATACCTGGGAATAGGAGTTTGGAATGCCCTCCAGGTAAAGTTTTATATCTTCTTTTCTGATCATCTATGTGAAGTTGCAATCAATTCAGGCCAGGTGGGCCGGGATCACTTCCTGGCTTGTTATGTTTTCCATGGTTTCCTGTTTTCGTATGATATGGACCTTGTTCCCGGTATCGATCATGACCACGTTGGGGCGCAGCGTGATAAACTGCATCCACTGGGTCATGTTGTAGGCCCCGATGCGCTTGATTACGAAATGGTCCCCCTTCTTCAGCAGCGGGAAAGCGATGGCTTCGCGCAGCACGTCGATGTTCATGCAAAGGGGACCGTAAAGGGTGGTTTCCTCGAGGTGTTCCGAGACCGGTGCCGCCGGGTATACCTCGTGTTCGTACCAGAAAGACGTGAACATCAGGTTCACCCCTACATCGACGATCGTTGCGCGGTTACCTGAGGATAAGCGTTTATTGGCTATGACGGTTCCCAGCAGATACCCGGCATCGTCGATCAGGGCTCTTCCCGTCTCAAGGATCAGGGTCGGCAGTTTTTTCGGATCGAGCTCGGAGTTGAGCAGGGCAGAGGAAATGGCTTCAGCGTATTCCCCAAAACTGGGTGTCGTGTCCGTTCCCGGGTAATAGGCCCCTTTCAGGGTATTCAGGGAAGCAAATCCCCCTCCCACATCAATGTATTTGATATTTATCCCGTATTTCCGTTCTATCCCGTGGGCAAGGTCGGCCAGCTTCCCGGCAGCGATCCTGTAGGAATTTGCCGACATCATGTAGGTCCCGATGTGGGTATGAAGTCCCACAAGATCCAGCTTCTCATTGATCATAATCCTGTTAATGGCATCCCAGGCGTCCCCGTTCTCGTAATTGAACCCGAAACGGTCCCACATGGGATAAACCCCCGTATCCATATTCACCCGGATGGCCACCTTGGGTTTTTTGCCTGTTTTCTCAGAGAGGGCCAGGATCGAATACATTTCGTCGAAATGATCAATGTGAATAAGCGAATCGTTCTCCACGGCCTTTTTAAGGTCCCCGTCTTTCTTGTCCGGACCGTTGAAGATGATCTGGCTGCCCTTCACCCCGTTGGCCAGTGCCTTGTCGTACTCGAACCCGGAAACCACCTCGGCCCATGAACCTTCCTGGTGAAAAACACGGCAGACTGCATCCAGGTAATTGGTCTTGTACGACCATGCAAATTGCACTTTCGGGTACCGCGTCGTGAAGGCATGATGCGCTTTTTTATAGGTCTCCCGGATGGTTTTTTCAGAGATTACGAACAATGGGGACCCGAATTCCCCAATCAGGTCCTTGACCCCGTTATCGTCAATGTGGGTCAGGGGCTCGATCCTTGATTTCATGCCGAACTTGCTGGGCATCCCTGCCTGCAGCTTTTTTATATAAGGCCTTTCGAATGGTTTTTTTTCCATGATTTTATTTTGTGATAATTGCAATGTGTCAACGCGATTTGTCCCAATGGTATTTTAATTTTTATTTACAGTTCCCCGCGGGTGGAAAGCTTCTCAAATTCCTTTACGTCTGTTATAAGGTCAGTCGAGTAACGGATAAACATTTTCCCGACCTCGTATTCCGTAAAGGGTTTCACCTCCATGCCCATTGCAAGTTTTACCAGCGCCTCGGGCAGGTTTTGTCCCGCGCCTACCGCGAGGTACACCCAGGCGGGAATCCGGGGATTGATCTCGATCACATAGAGCTCGTTATCAAAGGATTTTACGATCTCCAGTTCCATTCCACCCCTCCAGTTCATTCCCGATATGATCCGGTCAGTCAGGCTGATCAGTTTTTTATCGTCTAGGGTAATCCCGGCCCATGCCTTTCCCTTGTCGGTGATGTACTGCTTTCTCATCGGCACGGCACCCACGGTATTGCCTCTGCCGTCCCCCAGCGCCACCACGTTGACTTCCGTTCCCTTGATGAATTCCTGGATGATGACCGGTAGTCCCCATTTGGCAGTGATTTTATTGTAATGCATCCGTACCTGCTCCTCGTTGTAGGCCAGGTATGCATCATAAAACTTTCCTTTCACCATAAGGGGATAATCGAAATCCTTCTTAAGCTTGTCGATGTCAGACTGCTGCACAAGGGGTTTGCTGAATGGCACCTTCACTCCGTATTTTTTCCCCCAGTCGGGCAGGTTGGCTTTGTGCCTTTCCTCGAATTGCTCCATGGTGGGCAGGAAGGTACGGATGCCGGCCTTCTCAAGGGTCTCCCCGGCTCTCATGAAAGCATACAGTTCAGCATCGAAGTTGGGGATCAGCACGTCGAAGGGGTCTTTTTTGTGGATGTCCAGGATCCGCTGGATCAGCACATTGGTGCCATCTGAAGGGTAAGGCACCAGGTAGGTTTTGTCCACCACATGATGCATGTATATGGCAGGCTCCAGGTTCTCATAGGCCAGCCCGATGATCCTTGCGTCGAACTCCGCCGATTCACGGATGCCGCGTATGATCGGTACCCCGGGACCCGGATTGTCGGTGTTGTTGAGTCCCGTCAGGGCAACTGATATCTTACGCCTGCTCATCTTCTTCGATTTATTCATCTTCTTCGATTAACTGGAACTGCCGCAGCATCCCGATGAAATCATAGAAATATTTCTCGAAGCTCGCCTGATCGATCTCGTATCCGGCACACATGGCTTCTGAGATCTGTTCCGGGTTTTTTCCTTCCTTCAGCAAGGCCATGATCTCCTGGCCTTCCCGGTTGATTGAATACGATTCCCCGCTGGTTGGGTCAAAGACGAAACCGGTTTCGCTGACGGCAATATTCCTTTTTATCCTCATAACGGTATTATTATTCTGATTATACATGCAAAAATCGGGCATTTCCCCCGATCCGCTGTTACAATATTTTATCATTATGTTATAAAATCTTATTCAGGTGTGATCGGATTGCTGACCGGCTTATTACCCGGCTTGAGGCTGACTGATGATATCAATAGATCTTGTCAAGGGGCTTTTTGGAGGAACGGTCGCTGGATTTGTAGTCGCTGACTGTCATGTTCGTGATCCTGCGGAACTGGGTGGACAGGTACTGAACGCTGGAATAGTCCATCATAAAAGCGATCTCGCTGAGTGTGAATTCTTCGTTATCGATCAGCTGCTTGATCCGTTCAATTTTCTGAAGAATGATGTAACGCTCCAGAGTTACCGGCTCATGAGCGTGGAAAATTTTCGAAAGGTAGGGATAGGAATAGCCCAGTTTCTCGACAAGGTAATCGGATTTCCGGACTACCGAATCCACGTTGTTCATATAATGGATCAGTTCGATCACGGCCTGTTTGATCTGTTCAACCAGCACCTCCTCCCTGCTTTCGATCAGGTCAAGCCCGATCTCAGAAAGGATCCCCGAAATCAGTTCCCGTTTCCGGCTGTTGGCTGGATAGGAAACCACGGCCTGTCCCAGTTGTACATGTTCGACTCTGATCCCGGCAGTTTCAAGACGTTCACGGACGAGTATGCTGCAGCAATTCGATACCATGTTCCGGATCATCAGGATTTCACGGATACGATCGGGTTCGGCCATTTTGAAATGTAAAAGAAGTTTTACAGGGTACTGTCAGCGGCATATCCTGAAAAACTTCAGCTTATTATTACCACATTAAATTTAATGTTTTCTGCCTTATTTCCTTCTATGATCCCGGTCTTTGGACCTTCAGAACGGATTATTTACCCTCGTATCCGAGGATTCCATCAAGTTTCTCCCTGCTGATGTGTTCGGGTTCCCAGTCAATGGCATTCCTGGATGCATGGCGCCAGAAGGCATTCATATGATTCGCCGAGCCCCTGAGCAGGTTGTTGTACACCATAAGGATATCCTGATTATCCACCTGTTCGGCTATTGCTTTATCAAGATCGGCAATGTCCATGTCCTCGATTTGCAGTCCCACTTTAACGGCCTCTTCCCAGGAAGATGTACCCTGCTTTACCAGCTGGTCATAGAGGGATTGGATCTCCGGGGAGCTGAATTTCCCGGGGACATGGTCAGCAGCAGGATCTTCAACTCCATATCGTTCAAGCAATCCCGCGATCGATGTAGTATGCTGCATTTCGCTTTTTGCGATGTTCTGAAAGACAGGTACGGTATATTCTTCAGCCAGCCTGGCATAGACATCGTGGGCCAGCATTTCCTCCTCCCGCATCCATTGCAGGCTGCTTATCTCGGCCTGGCTGAGTTCTTCCAGGGGTAAATCTTTATAACACTGACCATTCATTTTCCAGGCAAGGGTAAAAGTCAATATGCCCGACATAAATAAAGAAGCTATTCTTTTCATGACTTGTGAGATTAATGATTAAACATGGCTTTTAGACCAAAAATAAATGAAGAGGTTTATTTATATATATATTTAAATGTTTTATAACACATGATTTGCGGTTATACTTCCTTTCCCCTCTTGTCAGGGGAAAAGATCACGGCAGTAAAGGATCGGGATTATTTTTTTTCAAGGTCGGGGGGACTGATCCCGTATACTTCTTCCTCATGCTTGAATCCGGCCGGTTCGATGTGGATCATAATGTCGAACACATTCTCGATATCATGACGTATGCTTTTTTCAACTTGTATGCAGATCCGGTGGGCGTCAAGGGTGGAAAGGGCTCCGTCCACTTCGATGTCAAGCACGATCATAAAGTAATTCCCGATTTTCCGTATCCTTAGCCTGTGGGGATGCCCGGTTCCCTCGACACGGTCCACCGCTTTAAAGACCTTATCGTAAAGCTCCGGTTCGGTATTGGCGTCCATCAGATCGCGGTTGGTCTGCATAAATATCTCAAATCCCACCTTGAGTATCCAGACACTGACAAGAAGGGCGGTTAATGAGTCCAGGACCGGCAATTTTAGCAGAAAGGTAAATGCCAGTCCCACCAGCACAGACACGGATATCAGCACATCGTTCTGCATGTTCAGGGCATTTGCCTTGAGCATCTCGCTCCTGGATTTTTTCCCCGAACGGAGTTGCTGCCTGGCCAGCAGGAATTTCCCGAAAATGCTGACAAGGGTAACATAAATGGCAGCCACGCCTGGCATTTCGCGTTGCGATCCTTCGAGTAAATTACGCACTGTGCTTATTGCCAGCTGTGCACCTGCAAATAGGATTACAAAAGCCAGGGCCTTTGTGGCTATAGTGTCGGCCTTGAGGTATCCATATGGATATTTGATGTCCGGGGGCCGCCTCATGATCCGGGCCGTGAACAGGGTTATCAGCGAGGTGAGGATATCGCTGGCCGAATCGATGCCATCGGCGATAACCGCCAGGCTGCCGGAAAGAATCCCTACAATTATTTTCATCAGGGACAGCAGGGTGTTTCCAATGATGCCTATCCAGGATGCCCGGATGATTGTATGTGCCTGGTTTTGCATAATTCTGGCTTGCCAGCACAGCAAATCTACAACATATTTCTTTCAAGTTCCGGTGGAAAATGGTCTATTTAGAACCTCATGTCCCGGAAGCCTCTCATAGCAATCCTCCCGGGATTCCTGATGATTTTGAAGATCGGGCATAATGCATTACCTCATTAGCATCCTTTTCCGGAAAGATGCCAACCGGGTAGAAGCCGCCTCAGGGGAAATTTTTTCTGCTGAACTTGCTGTTGAAAAACACCGCTCCGATAAAGTATCGGAGATACTGAAACTCCACGCTTGGTAAAGAAGTAACAGCAAACAGGTAATTGAGCTGAATCTCGCCCTGGAAAACAACAACGATAAGACATTACCTGCACTGGCAGTAGATAAAGGGGACATCTCCGAAATTGAATATTTCTACTAGACAGATATGTATTACAGTGTATTGCACGACCTGTTTCTGGCGGAAAAACAGTTCTATCTTGCAGATTCAGAGCTCAAACGGTCTGAGCTGTGAAATCTAAAACCTTCTCGGGTGTAGAAAGGCCTGTTCAAGCCCTTTAATTCAACACCGGTTTAATGTTTGCTGTGGTTGTCTGTTTTTTCTTCCCGGTCGTATTTGCAACATGCCGGTAGCTTGTCATAGGCGTCCTGCGGAGCCTTGTGCATATCGGTATCGTGACCGGCATTCGCTATGGCCATGTGGATCTTATGCAGGTCTGTTTTTCCTGGGTCATAGGTTACCTTGATCATTTTTGATTCTACGTTCCAGTCCGCAGCCGTTACACCATCGACAGATTTTGCAGCCTTTTCAATTCTGGTTTCACACAGGCCACAATTACCCTTTACCTTGAATTCATTTGTTTTCGTATTCTGCGCAAATGCTGACAATCCCAGTGCAATAAGTATGAATATGCCGATGAAAACTCTTTTTTTCATTTTGATTATTATTAGTGAATGGTTTAATGATACTGAAATATGTTGATTCGTATTAAACTATTTATGCATTCTATTGTCTTCTGAGCCTCAATGCGTTGGAAATGACCGAGACCGAGCTGAAGCTCATGGCAGCAGCGGCAATGACCGGGCTCAGCAGGATGCCGGTAAACGGAAAAAGGATCCCGGCGGCCACGGGAACCCCCAGGGTATTGTAGGCGAAAGCAAAAAACAGGTTTTGCCTGATATTTCGCATAACTTTTCGGCTCAAATCCCTGGCTCTCACGATGCCATTCAGGTCTCCCTTGACCAGTGTGATCTCTGCGCTTTGCATGGCTATATCGGTCCCCGTTCCCATGGCAATCCCGACATTCGCCTGTTCAAGCGCGGGAGCATCGTTGATGCCGTCACCCGCCATGGCTACTTTCCGCCCCTCATCCTGGAATTCCTTGACTTTCCTGAACTTTTGGTCCGGTAAACAATCGGCCTGGTACCCATCAAGCTTTAATTCCTCTGCTACTGCTTTGGCTGTATATTCATTATCACCCGTAAGCATGTATATCCTGATGCCGTTCTGCTGTAAATTTTCGATGGCTTTCGCCGAACTTGCCTTAATCTTATCTGCAACACTGATCAATCCTTCAACCCGGTCCTCAATCAGCAGGAACATCACGGTTTCCCCTGAAGACTGTTGATCCTTTACCAGTTTTTCCTGTTCATCTCCAAGATTTGCTCCAAAGTCCTCCATCAACCGTCTGTTCCCTATCCCGATCCTTTTCCCTTCATGCCGTGCCTGTACTCCTTCGCCCGTGACGGATTCGAAATCTTCAACTTTAAATGTTTGAATGCCCTTTTCCCTTGCCTCCTCAACGATTGCCCCGGCGATGGGATGTTCACTGTACGCGTTTATGGATGCGGCATACCGGAGAATATCATCGCCGGACAGATTACCAAATGCAGTGCTGGATTTAACAGATGGTTTTCCCTCGGTAATCGTACCTGTTTTGTCTATGATCAGTGTATCTATTTTACTCATTTCCTCAATAGCTCGGGCATCCTTCACAAGTACGCCTGCCTGTGCTCCCCTTCCGGTCCCCACCATGATGGACATGGGTGTTGCCAATCCCAGTGCACAGGGACAGGCAATGATCAATACCGAAACAGCATTTACAAAGGCATAAACGTAAGCTGGTTCCGGTCCCCATATCGCCCATACCGCAAATGTTATCAGTGAAACGGTAATGACGATCTGTACAAAATACTTTGCCACTACATCGGCAAGTTTCTGAATGGGCGCTTTTGAAAGACTGGCCTCGTGAACCAGTTTTATGATCTGGGACAGGAGCGTGTCGGAACCGACTCTTTCGGCTTTCATCTCAAATGAGGTTTTGCCGTTTATGGTCCCCCCGGTAACCTTATCATTTTCTGATTTATCGACAGGAATCGGTTCACCCGTCATCATGCTTTCATCTATGACAGCCGTTCCGGAAGTAATGATCCCATCCACCGGGATCTTTTCTCCAGGCTTTACCCGAAGCAGGTTCCCGACATTAACTTCCTCGAGGGGTACCTCTTTTTCATTCCCGTTACTAATAATCCTTGCAACTGGTGGCGCCAGGTCTAGCAGGGCTTTCATGGCGGAACTTGTCCGGCTGTGCGCCCTGAGCTCCAGTACCTGCCCCAGAAGGACCAGTGTAAGGATCGCCGCTGCCGCTTCGAAGTACAGATGAACATTCCCCTGCTCATCCCTGAACTGGCCGGGGAACGATCCGGGCAGCAGGAGGCCGAAAAGGCTGAACAGGAAAGCAGCCCCAGTTCCAATTGAAATCAGGGTCCACATATTGGGTGACCACCTCCGGATGGAACTCCATCCACGTTTGAAAAAATCCCACCCTGAATAAAAGACCACAGGTGTGGTCAGGACAAATTGTATCCAGTTCCAGACTTTTGTCGAAGCCAGTTTGCCGGGATTAAGAAACGGGATAAAATCAGACATGGAAATGGCAACCACGGGGATGCTCAGTGCCAGGGCAATCCAGAATTTCTTTGCCATTTTCCTGTATGTTTTTTCCTCCTGGCTGCTTTCCCCACCTTTTTCGGGCACCAGGTTCATCCCGCATTTGGGACAGGTCCCCGGTCCGTCCTGTTTCACCTCAGGATGCATTGGACAGTAATAAGATCCACTACCTCCACCGGCCGAAATCCCCGCGGGATGTTCATGTTCCCGGTGTTGATGCGGACTGCCCGAATCAGAAGCCTTTCCGGTTTTGTCATGGTTCCCGGCGGCCTCATCCCCTGTCTGAAGGAGATGCATGTTGCATACCGGGCAGTTCCCCGGTTCATCATATGCCTTCTCGCCCTCACAGCGCATCGGGCAAATAAACTGTCTTTCAATTATCCCGTCCATCTCTATGTTTATCTGGAGATATCTTTTTTAATATTCAGGTATTCCTCTTTGCTGATCTCACCCCTGGCATACCGTTCATTCAGGATGTTCAGGGCAGTCTTTTCTTTTTCGTTTGTCCGGGTGCCTGTATATACAAACCTGGCCAATAACCAGACCGAGACAAACAGGATAGCGGCAAAAACAAACCAGCCGATACCCATTCCCCAGTGCATTCCATTGAAGCCGTGCATGATATTCCTCCTTTCATCTTTAATGCATCATATTTTTATGCTGGGGCATATTGGTCATGTCATGCCCCGGATTTTTCCCCATCATCCCCTCCTGGTTAAATTTCTGCATCATCATTTGCATCATGCCGGGATGTTCGGCAATCATATCTGTCAACTCCGTGCAGACGGAGGAATCCGTTTCGCACATATCCATCATATGGCCCATCATCTCCTGCATTAATTCCGGATTATGATATATCGTATCCATCATCCGGCCATTATCCGGTCCCATGTTACTGCCCTGCATGTAAGTTCCTTCCTCAAGGTTCATCATCATGTCGTGATTTCCCCTCATCATAGCCATGGCATGTTCACTTCCTCTCATCTTCCCCATGAATTCCATCATGAAATTGTGGTCATTTAAGATGGTGTTATAGATTTCTTCCCTCGTATCCCTGTTTTCCAGCAGTTTTTTGACATCACTGCTCTGTCCTGATACGTTAAGGGTGAACAGGATGATCATTGAAATAACTAATGTTCTTGTTTTCATGATTCAAAAATTTTAAGGGTTAACCAATCCTGCAATGTTCTTATTTCAACTCTTCATTTCTACCTTTAAAGTTACAATGTGTTATAAGCCTTTTCCTTACATTATTATGGATATGATGTATATAATTTTTGGATGTATTTTCATTGAGCCTCCTTTAAGTAAATCATATGGCCAGAATTCCCGTCTCGTTAGTTCTTACCTTATAAACTTCATCCACGGGTGACAGGATGATCATACCATCGCCCCTGTATCCTGTGCGTGCGCTTCTGCGTATCACGGAGACGACCTTATCGACATGCTCGTTTTCAATCAGAATTTCCAGTTTCACCACCCTGTAAGCTCCCGTAACTGGAAAATTTTCGCTTATATGGATACTTTCACGATCGGAATATTGCCCGGTCCCTTCACTTTCAACAAAGGTCATGCAACAAAATCCAGCTTTAACCAGGGCATTATACACTTCCTCGGTTTTTCTGTGTCTGATATATGCTTTTATTAGTTTCATGATTTTTTAATTTTTTTTATTTTATTTTCGGGACAATCTGCCAGGTCTTTCAACTGACACTTTGCACAGGCTCCGTCTTCATCAAGTTCACCATCCTTAAGTGAACAGGTGGGGACTGTAAACTCTGCATTACGATTAAACAACATTTTCACGCCCAGCCCGAGCATGACTAAGGCCATGATAATAACCGATATAATAAGCACCTTCAGTATCATAATCCCAGAATTTTAGTCTAAAAATTCATGGTTTCCCTGGTCTCGCCGCAACTCATCATGGCTTCCCCGAAATAGGGATTCCGGATCTCCCTGACGCTGCTCAGCCAGTATGCCCCTTTTTCCCCAAAGGCCATTGGACAGTACTGGTAATAGACTGTCCCGTGCTCGATGCCGAATGTCTTCAGAGTGCTGTGAAACGCTATGTTGAAATCAGCAAATGCTGATCTCTTTTCTTCAATGTCACTGCTTCCTGAAATTTTATCGGTCGCCGACCTGAGAGTATCCAATTGGGACATCCATTTCAAATGGGCATCTCCTTTCAGCAATTCCATTTCCACACCTTGAAGTGCAGATTTTACTTCCCCGGCATTCCGGGCAACCTGTTCCGCATCTGAGGTCACAAAGGCATCCTTCATATGCAGGTAGGCATTGTAAACTGCCTGAAGCTGCTGCCGGAATGCATCGTTTTCATTGTCCATGCTCATGTGGTCATGGCCTGCCGACATGCTGCCCCCTTCCGGGTTCATCATGCTCGGGAGGCCGGTAAGCTGAGCCGCCGCATCAATCCTGAATACGCCGTTGACGGCAATTTCCTCTCCTTCCTTCAGACCCTCGCTGATCACATAGAAATTCCCTGCTTCAGGTCCCAGTATAACCTCCCGGTACTGGAAGGTGGGTGAAGTCCGGTCCGGGACCCTGACATAGACCACTGCTCTTTTACCGGTCCATAACACGGCAGATTGGGGGACCAGTATCTGCTTCCCATCACCTGCAATGGCAGAGTGGAGCCTTCCGTTGACGAACATTCCCGGTTTCAGGCGAAGCCGAGGATTGTCCATTTCGATCCTCACCTTTGATACCCGGGTCCTGTCGTTAATGAACGGGTCGATGTACGCGACTCTACCGGAAAAGGATTCCCCGGGAAGGGATTGCACTGTAAAACTGGCATGATCTCCCTGCCTTATCCAAGGCAGGTCACTCTCGTATGCATCGAGCATCACCCAGATTTTTGTCAGGTCAATGACCTGGAACAATGCGCTTCCTTCTTTCACGTAATCACCGAGAGCGATGTGGCGCATCATGACGGTCCCCGAAATGGGAGAAAGAACATCGAAATTTACAAGCGGTTCTCCTTTCTCTTCTATGTCCGAGATCTGTTCATCGCTCAGATCCCAGAGCTTAAGTTTCGTCCTTGCGGCGGTGTACAGCGCCGGCCGGGTTTCCCTGTATGCAATGGCTTCCAGCAGTTCTTTCTGGGCGGTGATCAGGTCGGGGGAATAGATGGTAGCCAGTTTCTGTCCCCTGCTAACATTCTGTCCCGTATAATTAACAAAAAGCTTCTCCATCCTGCCCCCGAATCTGGCGGTCAGTTCGGCAATGTTCCGTTCATCGGGTTCAACCTTGCCCTGCAGGACAAGATCCCTTACGGGTGTGCCTTTGACGATTCGGATGGTTTGAATTTCTGCGAGCTTTGCAGCCGATTCAGACATTGTTAATTCATCCGGGGTCACCCCGGCATGACTGCTCTCCAGGGTGCTAAGCGGAATGAGATCCATGCCACAGATCGGACATTTGCCGGGCTTGTCCTGCCTGATCTGGGGATGCATTGAACAGGTCCATATAGTCGGTTCCGCCTCGATGTGCTCAAGTCCCTCTTCGGTTTCCTTTGAGGGTTTCTCCCCGGAATGGAAAAATCCCCATCCCGCCAGCAGGCCAATGACCAGGCCTGCTGCGATCCATATCAGGTTTTTTCTGATTATTTCCAACTTTGTTTTCATGATATAATGCTTTGAATTAATTTCCAGTTAAATACTTGATGAATGATACGGCGGCTTCATGATCGGTTCTTGCTTTCTCAGTTTCAAGGGCGTATTTGAGAACCTGCCTTTCC
>Ga0307425_1000619_pt1 | contig 22183 bp, 18 predicted proteins | sample SalMarWE160330MG_FD_202152 | JGI IMG/M metagenome (GOLD analysis project Ga0307425, IMG submission 202152) | Salt marsh sediment microbial communities from the Plum Island Ecosystem LTER, Massachusetts, United States - WE1603-30 | ecosystem: Environmental > Aquatic > Marine > Intertidal zone >...
TAGAGCAAATAACCGTGTCAAACTGGGCGCATGATCTTGTAAATCAATACGATGCCATTCTCAAAAACAACCCCATGAAACTCAAAGACATCGCTGAACTTCCATGCTCGAAAATGGACGCCAAATTAGCCATCAAGCTCTTACTGCTGGTTTCCGTTGAAAAAGGATTAAAAGATAATACGGTTGTTAAATTAAAAGATACATTTGTTAGGTTGGGTACATTTCAATCCATCGATCAAGAAGATATTTCAAAATTAACTAAACATCTCAGCTACATCCAAAAACAACCAACGGACGTTGACACATCATCTTTTCCAGAGTTAAATAAATACATGGATTTGATCCTATCGGAACAAAAAGCTTTGCTTGACGAGATAAATAGCTTCATAGGAGACATTCTTAAAATAAAAAAGGACGTTAGATAAAACAGCCAGTTACTAAAAAAGCAAGTTTGCAACATAATGATATCAAAGAGGTTACAAAGTGATACTTGTTGTTGGTGAGATATTGTTTGATTTGTTTGAAAACGAAAAACAGCTTGGCGGAGCGCCGTTTAATTTCGCCTATCATCTCAATAATTTAGGATTTCCGGTTCGTTATATTTCACGCATTGGAAAAGATACCCATGGAAAAGAGATCTTAAACATATTAGAGCAACATCATTTTAACATTGATGACATACAGATGGATGATCATCATGATACCGGCACGGTCCTCGTCCAGCTCAGTTCATCAGGCAACCCAACCTTTCACATCAAACCCGACGTGGCCTATGATTATATTGATTATCTTCCTGAAAAGCATTCAACTTTCATTGATGCGGCTGACTTAATATATTTCGGAACGTTGGCACAAAGAAGCAAACGGGGATTCGAGAACATTCAGAGATTCATAAAGAACCGACGTTCTGATGCTGTTTGCTTTTATGACATCAATTTGCGACCGGACTGTTATTCTGATAAGGTGATCCTCACTTCCCTTGGACACGCTGACTTACTGAAGCTCAATGAACAAGAACTTGAAGAATGTAAGAGAATCTTTCGATTTTCAAAAGATGATGATACGTTTATTCCCTTTTTGATGGATAAATACGCATTGAATACTGTTGCCATTACCAAAGGAGACAAGGGAAGCAAATTATACACCAAAGACGGTTGCTTTCATTCAAAAACAAACCGTGTTTCTTCAATCGTCGATACTGTAGGCGCCGGAGATGCCTATTCTGCAATGTTGGCTGCCGGAATCCTAAAAGGATGGGAACCTGCAAGAATGTTGTCCATGGCATCTATGTTTGCATTGCGTATTTGTGAAATTAGAGGCGCCATCCCCAATTCCCAGGAATTTTATAAACCTATAAAGAAAATGATTGAAAATGGAGAATAACATGGCTTCCAAAGGATTTTACATTCAAATGTTCAGCATTCATGGTTTGCTTCGATCCGAAAATATGGAACTGGGCCGTGATGCAGATACCGGAGGTCAAATCAAATATGTTGTTGAATTGGCGAACGCCCTCAGTCAACGAGGTGATGTGAGACAGATTGAATTGTTTACGAGATTTGTATCTGATAAGGCTGTATCAAAAGATTACGCCAAACCGGTTGAACAGGTGAACGATAAGTTCAAAATTGTAAGAATTCAGTGTGGTGGACGTAAATATATGCGCAAAGAACTTCTATGGCCCCACTTGGATGAATTTGTTGATAAAACCATTAAATACATCAAACAACAAAAAGCGATACCCGATATTGTGCACGGTCATTATCCCGATGCAGGATATGTGGCCATGCAGTTGGCGGACATTTTCGGAATTCCGCTGATTTATACCGGCCATTCCCTTGGTCGCTCAAAGTTGAACAGCTTGTTGAATAACGGCATGAAAAAAACAGATATCGATAAAAAGTTCAAAATTAACCACCGGATACAAATGGAAGAGGAAATATTAAAAAATGCAGACCTTATTGTCTCAAGTACCCATCATGAAATCAAAGAGCAATACGCTCAATATGAGAACAACGACATACCCAAATTCAAGGTCATTCCTCCTGGATTGGATATTGATACATTTTATCCTTTTTATCATGATATTTTGCCTGAGGCAGAAAAAGATGAAGCCAAAATGTATGCCCATGCCTCGATGCTTGAAGAACTCAATCGATTCTTAATGCACCCGGATCGTCCGTTGATTTTGTCTCTGTGCCGGCCGGACAAACGCAAAAATATTGCCGGTTTAATTACGGCATACGGCGAAGATTTAGAACTTCAATCCATGGCCAACCTGGCTGTTTTTGCAGGGATTCGCAAAGATATTTCTAAAATGGAAGACAACGAGCGGGACGTTCTCACGCAAATCCTTTTGCTGATGGACAAATACGATCTTTATGGAAAAATTGCCATTCCAAAAAAACACGACTTTGAGTATGAAGTGCCGGAACTCTACAGAATCGCGGCTGAAAAACGGGGTGTTTTTGTCAACTCTGCGCTCACTGAGCCATTCGGTATCACCTTGATTGAATCAGCCGCCTGCGGGCTGCCGGTTATTGCACCCAATGACGGTGGCCCGTTGGATATTATTAAAAACTGTAAATGTGGTCTGCTGGTTGATACAACCGATACCAAGGAATTGGCAACAGCCGCCAAAAAGGTCATTGCCGACAGTGAGAAATGGAAACAGTATTCTAAAGCCGGGATAATGAACATACGAAAGTACTACACTTGGGAATCCCATGCAAAAACATATGTAAACGATATCAAACACACCGTTGAGAGCATTGATACGGAGAAAATAAAGGTCGCGGTTCCTTCGGATGCCATAGGTAAACGTTTGACCAAACTCAATCATTTTATTATTACGGATGTCGACAACACGCTGATTGGCGAACAGAACGACCATCTGAACGAACTACTGACTTTATTAAAAAAACACCGGAAAACCATCGGTTTTGGTATCGCCACCGGCCGAACTGTCGAATCGGCCAGAGCGCATCTTAAAGAAAACAGCGTTTATTCTCCGGACATCATTATATCATCTGTTGGCGCGGAAATTTACTATGGAAAAAACATTCATCATGGCAAAGGTTGGGCGGCCCATATATCCGCAAAATGGGACAGGGAAAAAATCGTTAACACACTAAAAGGACTTCGTTTTCTGACTTATCAGGAAGAAGCGACCCAACGGCAATTTAAGGTCAGCTACAATATGCGCCCGGGCAAAGATCGACTTGAGAAAATTCACGAGCGACTCCTTCGTAACAAATGCCGTTATATGCTCATCTATTCTCACGACAAATATATTGATATTTTACCTTATAGGGCATCAAAAGGCAAAGCACTGCGTTACTTGAGCTACAAATGGGAAATCCCTTTAAATAACTTTCTGGTGTGTGGAGATTCAGGCAATGACGAAGAAATGCTCCGGGGAGATCCGCTTGCCGTCGTCGTCGGTAACTTCAGCCCTGAGCTCGCCAAACTCAAAGGCCAACGAAACATCTTCTTTTCAAAACAAAAATATGCCGGAGGTATTTTAGAAGGCATTCAACATTATAAATTTGTGAAAAAAGCAACATCTAATTAATTTATATTACAAATTTTATTTGCTATCGAATAGGGTTATAGAAAAAAACAACATCTGAGGCTGTCTGCTTATGAAAAATTTACTGGGATCTATTATTAGAAAAAACGAACACAAAGATTTTAAAGAACTCGTCTCCTTTATGGCGTATCAAAAACAACGTATTCATTTAAGAAACGGAATTATCCAGTTGTTTCGTCAATATTGCGATCAACATCGAAAGACAAAGAAATTTCGAGAAAGCTCTTCATTGTTTAATTTTTTTAGAAAAGTACAGGAGCTTTTTATTACCAAAGAACATCTCGTACTGATGCACCGCTATGCCATTGCAAAGTACCGTTTTTATATGGTTCGACGAGACGGGGAATACATGGAAGAAATTTCACTTTTAACGTATTTGGATCTTAAAGATTATTATGCACAGCAAAAGAGTAAAGACGGCTATCACCTTCATATTGATTTCATGCCGTTTTATGATTTCTCACCATCCGTACGCAACATTCGCTCTGTAGGAAAGGGTATCCGTTTTTTGAATCGATACTTAAGCAGCAACATTTTTAGTCGACCGGATGAGTGGAATGCGAAACTGTTCGAGTTCATTAAACTTCATCAATATAACGGCCGGCAGCTGTTGGTAAACGACGCACTGATCAAAGACTTGGAAGCATTCTACATCAAGCTTGAAAACCTTCTGGAATGGCTCAAAAAAAAGAAACCTGAAACACCGTTTAAAAGTGTTGAAGCAAGAATGAAAAAATCCGGGTTTGAGGTCGGTTGGGGCAATACCGTGGGACGGATTATTGAAACTATTAAAACACTTTTAGGCCTCATTAATGAGCCCACCGAGGAAATGTTGGAGCGATTTATATCACGTGTCCCCATGCCGTTGATCTCAAAAATTGCCATTATTTCACCCCATGGCTGGTTTGGTCAAACCAACGCGTTGGGCAAGCCCGATACAGGGGGCCAGGTGATCTATATTCTCGACCAGGTTCGAGCCCTGGAACGGCATTTAAAAACAGAAATTCAATTGACCGGACTGGATGTCGATCCAAAAATTATTGTCCTTACCCGGTTGATCCCCGAAGCCGAGGACACCACCTGCAATCAACGCATGGAAAAAATTTTTCAGTCTGATAACGGCTGGATATTACGGGTTCCGTTTCGGGATAAGCAGTATAATGTGGTCAGACACTGGGTCTCTCGTTTTAAAATCTGGCCATATCTGGAAACATTTACGGAAGATGCTTCAAAAGAGCTGCTGAGCGAATTTCAGGGACGTCCCGATCTGATCATAGGTAACTATTCGGATGGAAATCTGGTGGCCTCTTTGCTGTCGGATAAGTTTGACGTTATTCAGTGCACCATTGCGCATGCCCTGGAAAAAACAAAATATGCATTTTCTGATATCGAGTGGCAGGAAAAGGAACAAGATTACCATTTTTCAATACAATATACTGCCGACATTTTTTCAATGAACAAATCGGACTTCATCATCACCAGTACACTACAGGAAATCATCGGTACACCAGACACCATGGGCCAGTATGAATCCTATCAATTTTTTACGATGCCGGATCTGTACCAAGTCGTTAGCGGCATCAACCTGTTTGCACCAAAATTCAATGTCATACCACCGGGAGTTGATGAAGAACTTTATTTTCCCTATTATGAAAAAGAAAAGCGAATCGAGCACAAGCGGCAACAATGGGAAAAGAGGCTTTTCTATGATGGATCCAAGGACATTTTCGGAAAGCTGGATGATCCTGATAAGCCGCCTATTTTCACTATGGCAAGATTTGATAAGATTAAAAACATTACCGGTCTTATTCATGCATTTGGCATGAATAAAAAACTTCAGCAATCGTGCAACCTCATTTTCGCTGCCGGTACGATTCATATTGAAGACTCCAGCGACATTGAAGAGAGAGATGAAATAAAAAAAGCATACGATCTCATTGAAAGGTTTAATTTACACGGCAAGGTCCGATGGCTCCCCAGTATCAACAAATTGGATACCGGCGAGGTCTACAGAATTATTGCCGATCATAATGGGCTCTTTGTACAGCCTGCATTGTTCGAAGCTTTTGGACTTACGGTTATTGAAGCCATGGCTTCAGGACTACCAACCTTTGCACCCAAATTCGGCGGACCCCTTGAAATTATAGAATACGGAGTTTCGGGATTTTTATTGAATACCAGTAAACCCGAATTGATATCAAAAAGCCTCGAAAATTTTATTGATCAAACTAAGAAGGATGAAAACTTCTGGAATTTTATATCAGAAAACGGAATTAAACGCGTTCAAACCCATTTTAACTGGAAATCTTACAGCCAGCGTCTCATCAACCTCACCAAACTATACGGATTTTGGCGATATACCGTTTCAGGCAAAGGTATGTTGGAACTGGATCGATACTGTGATTTGATTTACCATTTTTTGTTGCAAGAGCGGGCCGAACAGGTTGAGACCGGACCGTCGTTTTAATGAGGCAATACTTTGATTTAATATAAGGATATTAAAATTTTACAGGAATACGCACTGTTTTATTTGCCTTGTTGGTAAAAAGTAGATACCCGTTTTTTTGACCATATAAAAAAAGATCCCTTGTAATTTCTACATCTTTTTTACAGTAATCGATGATGTCCCGTATTCGTCCCTGTTTCCACCATCGAAGGGCCTGAAGGCCGTCAGCCGTCTTTTTTTGCCCCAGTGTCACTTTGGCAAGATGGTCCAGAGAAAGCCGGTATCCGAGACGATTGTGAACTTTTTCAAGGATATCTAAGGTGGGTAGTTTTTCAAAATTAAAATCCGAATACCTGGAAAGCACCCTGAAATCAAATCGCTTGATATTGAACCCCACCACCAGATCGCATTTTTTAAAGTGTTCGATGAGCTGATCCAGTTGATCATCCAAAAACTCGAAATATTGATCTTTTTTTGAGTCATACAATACAGCGCAGCTTATTTTCATTAAATCCGCGCGATGCCAGCCCCCCACTTCCTGAGCAGATCGCTGTGTTTCGATGTCGAAGATACAAAACCGGGTGTCCGATTTCTTGACCGGAGAGTTGGTTTCGCAGGATATTATACGTTTTAATTTTTTTCTCTTACGCCTTGTCGCCATCTGTTTCCTCAGCCGTCCCTTATGGCTGACAGATCTTCTACCCTTGTCCTTTAACGCGGTTTTCCTTTCAAAAGATATCTCTTTTTCATCAGCGTGAGTTTTTTCTTCAATTAAGGGTTTAATTGATGGACGCTTTTTTACAATTTCAGGATCTTGAGCCAATATAATGTGACGGAGCAGAAAAACCGCTGCCGCCTTGTCGATGGGCCGGTTGCCGGAACCGCATTTCGGAGAATGCACACAGGACGGACAACCTGTTTCACACGGACATGCCCGGATCACGTCAAGTGTATTTTCAAACAAATTCTTTGCTTTTTTAAAGGCCTGTCTGCTCAGACCTGCACCACCGGGAATCCCGTCGTAAATAAATATTGCCGCACTGCCCACCTGGGGGTGAAAGGGGGTAGAAATTCCCCCAAGGTCATTTCGATCAGCCATGACCAAAAGGGGAAAAATACCGATGGCCGCATGTTCAATGGCGTGAATCCCACCCATAAAATGAAGATACTGTGCTTCAGCCAGTCGCTGGATGTGGACCGGTATTTTAAACCACAGTCCCTGGGTTTCGAAAATCAAAGGCGGAAGATCCAAGGGGATGACGCTTAATTTTCGTTTGCCGTGTATCCGCCATTTCTCATACCCCATTACCTGATCTGTAACTTTAAGTCGTCCAGCATAACATTCTGTATTCCATATTTTATTTGAATTTTTAATTTCAAGTATCTCTGTATTTTTTTCAGACCTGACCCGGGTATAGTAACCCACCTTTGCCCTGGACACCTTGGCGGTTTTTGTGTCCAGATCAAGGGAATCCACAAGGAACGTGTCGCCTTTATGAAGATAAATCGCTCCGGGATGGGTCTCTTTAAAGGCTCTGAATTCATCGATTTCTCCTTTGTGTTTCCCTGTTTTGCTGCCCACAATATTATAGCGGCTTCCTGTTCCCCTGAGATCCACATGCCGGTGGGGCGCCAGCCGGCTGGAATAGAATTCAGTCCCATCTCCACTTTTTAAAAGCGCACCGCTTTCCTCGAGGCCAAGGACGGCGTTTTCAACATGTTGGTCCAGCATAAAGGGTTCTTTGGATGTCAGCGGCATTTCTGCAGCTGCGCAAATGATGTGTCTGGACATGATTTCGGTATTGTATGGATTGACCACCGCAGCTTCGGGTTCCCGTTTCAGAAAATTTTCCGGATGCCGCATAAAATACTGATCCAGGGCATCTTCTCCGGCAATCAGTACCAGGGTGGACTCCTGTCCACTGCGCCCTACCCTGCCGCCACGCTGCCAAGTTGCCACCACCGTACCGGGATATCCCACCAGCAGGCAAAGGTCCAGATCGCCGATATCGATCCCGAGTTCAAGGGCACTGGTGGATATTACCGCCAGAAGATCGCCTTTGGCCAGTTTAGCTTCGATCTCCCTTCGCTCTTCAGGAAGAAATCCAGCCCGATAAGCACTGATCCGTTTTGCATATGGACCGGATTGACTCCCGGCCCATATGGCAATGAGTTCGGTCAATTTCCTTGACTGAGCATACACAATGGTGCGAAGCTCCCTGTGAAGGGCGGCTTTTAAAAGCAGTATGGCGGTCTGTGCCGGACCCTGAACCGGGTTGATAAAAACAACGTGTTTTCTGCCCAAAGGTGCGCCGCTTTTCATAATGGTATCGACCTTCAGACCTGTGAGCTGCTCGGCAAGTTGGGCAGGATTGGACACGGTGGCGGAACAAAAAACAAATGTCGGGGCTGCACCGTAAAAAGCGCAAATCCTTTGAAGCCGCCTGAAAACCTGGGCCATGTGCGATCCCATAATTCCCCGATACGTATGAACTTCATCCACCACCACCAGGTCCAGACCACTGAAAAAATCAGCCCATTTTTGATGATGCGGCAACAGCGATAGATGAACCATTTCGGGATTGGTCAAAAGAATATTGGGCGGGACTTTTCTGATTCGTTTTCGATGCCAGGCAGACGTATCTCCATCATAAATGGCGATTGTGGGTTTTATCTCTTTGCTGTATTGGATCAGGGCTTCGAATGTACGCAGTTGATCTTGGGCAAGGGCCTTTAACGGAAAGATATAAAGTGCCTTTGAATTTGGATTTTTGAGTATATTTTCCATCACAGGAAGATTGTAAATCAGTGTTTTGCCGCTGGCTGTCGGAGTTGCAACCACCACATGGCGTCCAGACCGGATCAAATCAATGGCCTCGACCTGGTGTTTGTAAAGATCATCTATCCCCGCAGAGGTGAGAATGTGCTGTATATTTTTGGACCACGGTATTTTAGGTTTTGAAATGCTGGCGGGGTGATCCGGCAATATGGTATGATACACCACCTGATTTCCCAACCGTTTTGAAGAAATGAGGGATTGAATATACTCTTTTATGTCATTTTTTTGATGCATAAATTCGCAAAATCACGCTCGATTTATGTATATTGACTTGAAAAATGAAAAATCTGTATGTATTATAAGATCAAATTCATATTATATGCCCCATTTTTCTTTGCAAGAGAAATAAACAGACCGTTCTTAACGGATATTTTCAGGATACACATCTTAAAAAAAGGATTTAACCGTTTGTTTTTGATGATTTTGCAAGACCCATAAGTATCATGATAAACCAAATTATTGTATTGATTGTTTTGCTTCTTTTGTCCGGGTTTTTCTCCTCTGCGGAAACTGCCCTTTTTTCCATAAGTAGAACAAAAGCCAGGCATCTGGCCAAAAATAAACATAAGTCTTTCGCCTTGATCAAACTAATGAAAGACGACCCCCATCGACTCCTTTCCACTGTTTTGATCGGAAACAATATCGTCAATGTGGGTGCCGCCGCCCTGGCAACATCCGTTACTATTCATTATTTCCCCCATTATGCGGTAGGTGTCGCCACCGGTATCATGACCCTTCTGATTTTGGTTTTTGGAGAAGTATTACCAAAATCAATCGCCACACGAAATAATATTTTGATCGCCAGAATCGCCATATATCCCATATATTGGTTCTCGATATTTTGTTTTCCTGTTATTATTTTTTTAAATTTTATTCCAAAACTCACCGGAAAAATTAAAAAGACCCCCACCGTCACCGAAGAAGAGTTGATGACCTTTGTTGAAGTTGTTGAAGAAGAGGGTGAAATCAAAGAAGAAGAAAAGGAACTGATCCACAACATCTTTGAGTTCGATGATACCAATACTTCGGAAATCATGACGCCAAGGGCGGACATGTTCGTTATCGAAGCGGATGAAGAGCTGAACCTGGAAGATATCGTCAAATCGGGTTTTACCAGAATTCCGGTGATCGAGGACGATATTGACCATGTCATCGGTATTGTAAACATTAAAGATCTCTTTTTACATGAAATTACCTCTAGTGAAAAAATCGATGTCCGTAAAGTTATGACAACCCCTTATTTTGTTCCGGAAAATAAGAAACTGGACAAGCTGCTTCATCAATTCAAAAAAAGAAAGCACCATATGGCCATTGTGGTGGACGAACATGGCGGCGTATCCGGCCTGATCACTCTTGAAGACGCCCTGGAAGAGATTGTGGGAGAAATCAGCGATGAAACCGACAGGGTAGAACCGCATATTGTCAAGCACAAAGTAAAAGAATGGGTCGTTCTTGGAAAGTCTGATGTTGACGAAGTCAACGAAATTATTGGGATGAATATTCCGGACTCAAAAGATTATGACACCTTTTCCGGATATGTTTTAAATACCATTGGCAGAATTCCCGAGGAAAAGGAAAAATTCACCTTTGGAAATTATAATGTCACCGTAGAAGAGATGGATGGGAACAGGATAAAGAAATACAGTATCAAGCAACAACCATGAAATTTGATCAGATTCTCAACACCCGAAGATCTGTGAGATCTTTTGATTCGAGGCCGGTCAGCGAAAAAGACATCATCTCTATTATCGAAGCAGCACGTCTTGCCCCGTCTGCCTGCAACAGCCAAACCTGGCGTTTCATTTTCGTAACCCGCCGGGAAATCATTCGAAAAATATGTCACAAAGCCATGCGGCCCGTTATTCCGAACAAGTGGCTCGAACAGGCGCCACTGGTGATTGTGGGATGTTCCCAGCTGGATGTTATTGCAAATCGTGTCGGCGCCCGTGTCACCGGTATCGAATATTACCAGATTGATCTTGGCATTGCCATGGAACATATGGTGTTAAAAGCCACGGAACTCGGCCTTGGGACCTGCTGGATCGGCTGGTTTGATGAAACCCACGTCAAAGACATCCTTGGAATTCCCAAAAAAATAAAGGTTTCCGCATTGCTGGCGGTGGGGTATCCAAAAGAAACACCCGGAAAAACAAGAAAAAGAAAATCTGCGGAAAAAATAGCTTTTTTTGAAAAATGGGGAAAACCCTTTAGGATTGATGATTCATAAGCCTCTGGCTTATTGATGATTGTCGATTGCCCATTTAAGGACAGATTCCGGGTTTAAACCATCGACTCTTTCCAAAAGTCATTATCTTAAACACAGGCCGTCAGATGCGAACCATTAATCCTTTACGCGTTCTACATACTCCCCGGTCCGGGTATCGATTCGAATACGTTCACCCTCTTCAATAAAAGGGGGAACCTGGATCGTATATCCCGTTTCCAGCGTTGCCGGCTTTGTGCCGCCCGAGGCGGTGTCTCCCTTTGCCCATGGATCCGTATTTTCAATCCTTAAATCCACAAAAATAGGCAACGATATTTCAATGGGATTTCCTCTAAATAAAAGGACATTGCACACGGTATTTTCTTTTAAAAAGTTGATGGCATCACCCACCTGATCTTTGGTGAGAAAGATCTGGTCATAGGTCGCCGTATTCATAAAGCAGTACTGCTCACCATCTGAATATAAATATTCCATTTCATGATCTTCCAGGTGAGGCTCGTCGAATTTATCGCTGGATCTAAAGGTTCGATCAAATTGAGCACCGGTCAAAAGGTTCTTGAGTTTGCACTTGTAATAGGCTTTACCTTTACCGGGTTTTGAAAATTCATACTGTACGATTAGAAATGGGTCCCCGTCGATCTCGATTTTTAGACCTTTTCTCAAATCACTGCTGGTATACATGAGTTGGTCGCTCCTTATATTAGTTTATTGGACACAGATTTTCACAGATATATACAGATATTTAACTTTAAATTATCATAAAAGTTTAGTCCTTTGAAACAAATCGATCTCAAGGGAGCTTCGGGTATGATTCAATTTTTGACTGGAAGCTGTCTGAGTGGATTAGGGATTGTTTTGAAAGAACCCTATGCGATTTGACTTTATGGATAAAAGCTCCTGTTAAAGCAGAAACCTTTATTGATATCCCGAGAGGGTTCTTTCATTACAAGCCCTTAGTCACGAGTTCTTCCAGCAAAAATTTAATTATACCCGAAGCGGCAATGTTTTCTAAAGGCTAAAGCGTTACAAATTATCATATATCCTGATCATCTGTGTTCCATCGCCTTCTCTGCCCTGCGGGCCTCATCAACCATATGTTTTACCTTTTTAAGGTCTTTTTTGAACCGTATTGAACGTCCTTTAGCGTCCAATGCATTGGTTCCGGTACAACTGTCGACACCTGCCGGCATCACTTGCATAACGCCGTCAAAGACATTGTCGGGGGTGATTCCCCCTGCCAGTATTACCGGAATATGACTTGACTGAACCAATTGCGCTGCCATGTCCCAGTTGCATGTCTTGCCGGTAATACCAACGAAACCTTTGACCGGCTGAAGATCAATAAGAGATCCGGATGATTTTACAATCAAAGTATCTGTTAAAAAATAATCGCTCACCGCTTCGAACACACGCGCCAGCTCAAGGGTTTCTCCGTGGTTGGGCACTTTGGGTTGAGGAATCGGAATCGATCGCATAATTTTAATCTCAGGGAATCTTTTTTTAATGCTTTTCTGTAACAATACAAGTTTTTTACAGGATGCGCCGGGGCCATTTTCAAGGGTTATCTCTTCACAAAAATGGAGAATATCAGGTTTGTAGTAATCGATCATGAAACATATGGTCTCAAGATCATCAAACAGTGGTATCAAGCTGCTCCTGTTATCCTTTTCCTGAACCAACTGTACGGTATCTCTGATGGAAGGAACTTTCCATGATTCCTGTGATACAATAACACTACCGATATGATCGACGCCGAGTACCATCAGTTCCTCAGCCTCGGACGGTGTTTGGACCTCATAAATCTGGACAATTATTTTATTCATTGGTTGTTTATTATTTTCACAGGTTGAAAGCCTTCGCCACAATAATAGTCCGACCGATCAGCCATCAACAAATTGTAGCTTTTAACATAAACGTTGACTTTTCAGGCCGTTTCTAACATATTCAGCATGTTTCTGCAAACTGTTTACTTAAGCCGTTTGTTAGGGTACACTGTCGATAAATTCCACCTAAGCTGACACGGTCTCCAGCCTCGACAGTCGCTCAAAGTTCCAGCTTGGATCTTATCGAAAAGAGTAAAAAGAGGAAACCCATGATACTGATTATCGATTTTGGTTCACAATATAACCAGCTCATTGCCCGTCGTGTCAGAGAATTCCATGTATACTGTCAGATCGACCCGCCGAGTGTCGATATTGACTATATTAAACACATTAACCCCAAAGGAATTATCCTTTCAGGAGGGCCATCAAGCATTTATGAAAAAAACAGTCCAAAGTGTGATGAGGCAATCTTTAATCTTAACATTCCTGTACTTGGGATCTGCTACGGCATGCAATTTATGATTAACGCGTTGGGGGGAACCGTTAAAAAAGCCCAAAAGCGGGAATATGGTTTTGCAGAACTTAAACTTAAAGAAGAGACGGGTTTGTTTAAAGCTGTGGATGAAAAAACAAACACCTGGATGAGTCATGGTGATTCCATCACTAAACTGCCAAGTGGTTTTAAAATAACGGCATCCACTGAAAACACAAAAATTGCTGCTGCGGTTCATACTAAAAAACATCTTTACGGCCTTCAGTTCCACCCCGAAGTTCACCATACAGCCAAGGGCAAAACCATGCTGCGCAACTTTCTTTTTGATGTGTGCGGCTGTAAACGAACGTGGACCATGAAATCCTTTGCCAGGGATTCGGTTTCTCAAATCAGAGACGTCGTCGGAGACAAAAAAGTCATTCTCGGTTTAAGCGGCGGTGTGGATTCATCGGTCACCGCCCTGTTGCTTCACCATGCTGTGGGTAAAAATTTGACCTGCATATTCGTTGATAACGGCCTCCTTAGAAAGGATGAAGCTAAACAGCTCAAAAAGACCTTTAAACAACACTTAAAAATTAACATCCGGTTTGTAAATGCCAAAACCAAATTCTTAAACGCACTTTCTAAAATCATTGATCCGGAAAAAAAGAGGAAAATTATCGGCAAAATCTTTATGGATGTTTTTGAAGCCGAAGCCAGAAAGATAAAAGGTGCTGAATTTTTAGCCCAAGGAACCTTGTATCCTGATATCATTGAGTCCCAATCTGCCTTCGGCGGTCCGACATCGGTAATTAAATCCCATCACAATGTCGGTGGACTTCCCAAAAACATGAAATTAAAACTTGTTGAACCTTTGAAATATTTGTTTAAGGATGAAGTTCGCCTTTTAGGAAAGGCATTGGGTCTGGATGAAGATCTGATCTGGCGGCAACCCTTTCCCGGCCCGGGACTTGCCATTAGAATCATCGGAGAAATAAACAACAAGCGTCTTTTGATATTAAGAAATGTTGATTATATTTTGCTTGATGAAATAAAAAACAGTGGGTATTATCGGAAATTATGGCAGTCCTTTGCCGTTCTATTGCCTATAAAAAGTGTCGGTGTCATGGGTGACAAGCGAACCTATGAAAACATCGTTGCCATTCGTGCGGTGACAAGCAAAGATGCCATGACGGCCGACTGGGCAAGACTACCGCACAAATTACTTGGGAAAATTTCAAACCGTATCATTAATGAAGTTAAAGGCGTTAATCGGGTGGTTTACGATATTAGCTCAAAACCGCCCAGTACCATCGAATGGGAATAATTAGAAATGACTGAAAAAAAATCCAAGAAATTTGAGATGCCAATGGATGATGATATTCCTGAATTCCGAGTTCAGGAAGACTTAGACGATCTGAAAGTCGAAAAGTTACATAAGCGAATTACCCGTATCTCGATCATTATCCCCTGTTTGGTTGTCATTATTATTCTTGCAGCTTATTTTGATTTGAAAAAAAATCTCTCAAGTGTAAACAACCAAGGTAACATGGGGGTTCAAACCCTTTCCAAAGAACTTGAATCCAGGTTTTCTTCTCTTTCCATTAAGGAGGCAAATATTGAGGAGACTCTGGCCAAAAAGATTGCGGCACTTGAAACGGCAACCAATTCGTTGCAGAATGCTACAAAAGAAGCGACAACAGCCATAAGGTACATTCGATCTGCAAGGAAAAAAGACAATGAAAACACCGAAAGTGCCATTAAAAAAATCGAAACAACATTGGCTTCTATACCCAAAGACCTGGAAAAAATTTCATCAGATTTGAGGGCCATCGATAAAACATCTTCGGCTAAACTGGTCATTTTTTCTCAATTCATGGACAGCTCAAAAAATGATCTTCAAACGATACGTTCGGAAATCTCATCCCTAAAATCTTCAAAGGCTGACCGAACCGATCTGAAAGATCAACAGAAAGTCTACCAGTTGGCGCTGCGCCAATTAACAACCAATCTTGAAGGCAGAATAAAATCTGTCGAAAATATGTTAAAAGAACTGGGAAAGCTTAATGCACCGGCAAAAAAGCAAGGCCAGACCAAACCTAAAAAATCCGTGTCGTCAAATCAGACTGAAACAAAATCGGTACCTAGTTCTTCATCTCCCAAAGAAACCGATATACCAAAACCCGGTACGATTATCGAACAGGATCTCTCCCAAAAACGTCCGGAATAATTTAGAACTTGTGAACAAAGGAGGAAGGTTAATGGATGTTAAACTTATCAACCCTTTTATCAATGCAACCTTGAATGTTCTTCAAACAATGGCATTTATTAAATGCCAATCGGGAAAACCTTACCTCAAAAAAGATAACGTTGCTCAGGGTGATGTTTCCGGTATTATTGGATTTACGGGTGAGTCAAATGGAACCGTCTCAGTTACCTTCGATGAATTATGTATAATAAAGATCGTTTCAAACATGTTCGGAGAAGAAATGAAGGAATTAAATGATGAAGTGTCAGATGCCGTGGGAGAGATCACCAATATGATATCCGGTCAGGCAAGACAAGAGTTGGAAAAAATGGGCAGACTATTCCATGGCGCCATTCCTTCGGTGATTACCGGTAAAAATCATAAGATTGAATCTACGGCCAAAGGCCCCAAAATCGCCATTCCTTTTAACACCGATGCCGGAACCTTTACGATTGTTGTATGCCTGGAAAATTAATCTGATAAAACCAAATAATTAAGGGGTCTAAAAGTTTTTTCGTTTCAAATTGCTCAAAGGATGCTGTTTTTTTAAAAAAACGATGGTATTTTCCATAAACCCTAAAGATTTTGACAACAAGTACCGAAAAAACAAGAAAGGAGGGTGATGATAAGGAGAATGGATTATGGATATCGTGGTTGGGAAAATACAATCTGCCAAAGATGAAGGAACTCACAAAAAACCTTTTTACAAGGACGGTAAAAAGTCGAGTGCCAAGGAGAGACGTAGAAATAAACAGGATCGACGCAAAAGTGTTAGAGAGGGGGTAATTGTGTCTCTTTCTTCTAAAAATGATCGGCGCGTTCTACCGGATAGAAGAAAAACGAATTCACAAAAAAACCCCTACACTATTTAGATGACGCCTCCTTGGTACTGCCTGCTTCCTGCTTATCTTTCCACGCCTCATACGCGTAATCAAGAAGGGCCCATTTGTCTTCAGAATCTATGGTTGTCAACTTGATACCACCTTTATAATTATACTCCGGATCTTTTTTGAGCGCTTTAATCCAATTCAGCGTTCCGGTAAAAGAAATCGGTTTTTCTCTTTCAGGAACATCCACCATAAATTTCAGCATACAATCCAAAGAAAGTTTCGTCTTTAAGTATACCGTAACGCCCATACCTTCTCTGCTGATATTCACGATGGAACATCGTTGTTCCCAATCCTCTTTATTCTCCTCTGAATACCGAGCACCAAGCCTCACAGGAAACCGTATAAATTTTCGTCTATCTTTCACCCAATCCCCCTCTATTCATCGCAATGGTTTGATTTCTAATTGTAATAATGTATACTACATAGCAAATCAACCCTAAAATATAACATGCCAAAATGATAGACTGCCATAAATGCAAACATTACTATGTTACGTGGGATAAAAACTTTCCCCATGGCTGCAAAGCCATGAGATTCAAATCCAGACAGCTTCCATCAATAGACGTGCGTGTCAGTTCCCTTCAAGAGTGTCTTTTTTTCATCAAAAAGGAACCGGTTAAGAAAAAGAAAACATAATGCACGTATTCACGGGGTTTGTTGGTCTCGTAAAATGTCAAAAAAGCGATCTTTTTTCGAGAGTGTTTTATATTTAGTGTTTAGTGTTTGGCAATCTAACTATTCGGTATTTATTTGTATATAATAAATCAAAGGAGCCCATCAATGCGGGGAATGTCTTCCGGAAGATCAACTTCCGGGGAATCATACTCCGTAATGACCACCTTTATTTGATACCCGTATTCAATAGCCCGCAACTGCTCGAGCTTTTCGATGGCTTCGAGTTTGCCCTCGGGGAGGTTTCTGAATGTTTCCAGAAAGCGTCTGGTATACGCATAAATACCCAGATGTTTATAGGTATCATAAATTGTGTCGGTATCTCGAGCACAGGGAATCGGCGATCTAGAAAAATACAGCGCATACCCTTTGCTATCAAAGGTCACTTTACAATCTTTGGGATTGGTTATTTCATCTTTTTCAACAATTTTAAAGGCCAGCGTACTCATTTCAAGGCCAGGTTCGGTTCTAAAGGGACTGACCACATCTTGTAAATGTTGGGGATGAACTATGGGCTGATCTCCTTGTATATTTACGACAATATCTTCAAGATCAAGGCCTGTCTTCTCAGCCGCTTCCGCCACTCTGTCCGTACCTGAACGATTTTCTTTGGATGTCATTACAGCATTACCGCCAAAAGCACTTACGGCATCAAAAATTCTCTGATCGTCTGTGGCAACGATAACGTCTGTTACGATATTTGACAGACTCGCGCGTTCATACACCTGTTGGATCATAGGCTTTCCCTCAAAAAGTATAAGGGGTTTGCCCGCCAATCGAGTAGAACCGTACCTTGCCGGGATGATGACGACAATCTTCATATCTTTCTCCATACTAAGATTTTGTTGACCCGTTTATTGGGTTTGGGTTATCAATAAAGTGCAACATTAAACTTTTGCTCTTTTCAGGAAATTATATCATGGATATGACATCTTTAAAACAACTCCTTGACCATATTGCCACGGGCACTATTTCGGTTGAGGATGCTGCACAAAAATTAAAGCATCTTTCGTTTGAGGATTTAGATTATGCACATATAGACCATCATCGCTCCCTTCGCAAGGGCTTTCCTGAAGTCATCTTCGGCCAGGAAAAAACTGTCGATCAGATTGTCGGTATTATGGAAAAAATGCTCGCCCAGGAAAATATCGTACTGGTCACACGTATCCAGGAACGTCATGCGGCTCAGGTGATCTCACGCTTTCCTGATGCCGAATATCATGAGGATGCAAAGATGGTTGTCTGGAAAAAACATGACATTCCCCAAAGGGGCAAAGGTACCATTATTGTCATATCAGCAGGCACATCAGACATACCGGTTGCCAAAGAAGCCTTGCTTACGGCGAAGGTTATGGGAAACAAGGTGGCGTCTGTTTTTGATGTCGGTGTTGCCGGCATTCACCGCTTGTTTGACCATAAAAAGCTGATCGAAGAGGCGTCTGTTCTTGTGGTCGTTGCCGGAATGGAAGGTGCGCTTCCCAGCGTAGTTGCAGGTATGGTCAGCCGGCCGGTTATCGCAGTCCCCACAAGTGTGGGCTATGGTGTCAGTTTTGGCGGTTTGACGGCGCTGTTTGCCATGTTGAACAGTTGTAGCTCAAATGTTGCTGTTGTAAACATCGATAATGGATTTGGAGCGGGTTACATGGCGTCTATCATCAACAGGATATAACAAGGACATATCATGAGCGTAAAAGAAAAGTTCTGGATAGGCGTCGGTGATATCCACGAAGACATTTCTCTTTTAAATGAAATTCCCGATCTGGCTGATGCTGCGGGCATCATCATCACTGGAGACATTACCAATAGAGGCGGAAGGCGCAGGGCAAGTCAACTATTAAAGGCGGTATCAGCCATTAATTCTAATATATATGCACAGATCGGGAATATGGATCGGGCTGAAATTACGGATTATCTGGAGGAAAAAGGATGGAATGTTCACGCAAGCGGTAAAGTGTTGGCTGAAAATATAGGAATCATGGGCGTGGGATATTCAACACCAACACCCTTCATGACCCCTTCCGAGGTTCCGGATGCCATGCTGGGTCATTGGCTCAGCCAGGGATATGAACACATAAAGCACCTTCCGAAATTGATTTTGGTGGCCCATGATCCGCCATTTGGCTCAAAAACAGCTGAACTGCCTTCAGGTGAAAACGTCGGCAACAAATCTGTTCTGGAATTTATCCAGCGTGTGCAGCCGGATATCTGCCTCACCGGTCATATCCACGAAGCAAACACCGAAGATTTTATCGGAAAAACAAAGGTGTTAAACCCGGGAATGCTGTGTATGGGGGGGTATGCTCTTATTCATCTAAAGGAAGGTAGATTAGAGGCCAATCTAATGCACATATGATAAATAATTGATGATTGCTTATTGCTTATAGTTTATTGTTTATAACCGATTACCCGTAAAAATTCCTTTCGTTCCTTGATATCCGCTTCGGTTTCAACACCCTTTGTTTTAAAACCGTCAATAACACCAATAATTCCTCGCCCCTGCTCTGTTTCTGCAATAAGGACTTCCACGGGATTTGCAGTGGCACAAAAAATCCTGCAAACTTCAGGAACATTTTTTATGGCGTTCAGTACATTGATGGGAAACATGTCTTTCATCAAGAGGATGAAACTGTGGCCCGCCGAAAGGGCATAGGCATTTTTCTTTGCCAACTCCACAAGATCATCATCTGTACCGGAATATCGCACAAGACACGGGCCGGAAGATTCACAAAAGGCCAGACCGAATTTTGCCCCGGGGACAGTGGTCACCATCGTCTCATAAATATCCTCGACGGTCTTGATGAAGTGAGAATGACCTAAAATCAAATTTAGCTCTTCCGGTTTCTCGATCTTGACGGTCTTGATTTCCATACCTCCCCCTGTTAGTTTCTTCTGTCTTTGCCGGTCCTTCGGTCCGAGCCTTTTCTTCGCTCCTGGCCGCTCCTTCGCTCTTTTCCGCTTCTTTTGCGCCAGATGACCCAGCTTTCGGATTGATAAAGTTCACCGGAATATTCAAAATCACATTGATGCTGTGAACACCCTGACTTGAAGATGTCCGTCATTCTAACGGCATCTTGGGTCATCATAGTCAACTGTCCGCAAGGCGTATCATCGATGACCACGGTAAATCGTGTATCCTTAGGATCCGATTCATCGAATTTTAATTGTATTTTCATATTACAGCCTTCCCTCAGAGCTCATAGTACTGCATGAAATAATATATTTAAAACAGGCTATGAGAAATTTTGTTATGTGTCAAGAAAAAGGGGCAAGTCTCTATCCTGCTAATGGGTCAAATCTTTATCACCTGCAATCTCGGAGGCAGACAGCCCCCTTTTGTATATTCTTAACTCATCCATCAGGCCATTAAGTTTGTAAGTTGAAGTGTTCGTCCATCCACTGATCCTGAAATTAGACCCCACCGTCCTGTTTCCATGGCTCGATCCTAGAACCGTGCTCAGGGACTGTTCCACGCCATCGATGAAAAGACTGTTTTGCGTTGTACCGCTGTTTGTAAATATGGCGGCAATATAATGCCAGTTATTGGCAAGTTTTGCAGATGCGCCGGTAACTCCGTAAATATCTGACTGTCCGGTATTAAAACCGAAATTATCGCTTGCAAACCAAAGATCGTAGGTGGTCCATCCGATGGGCATCTGGCTGTTCCCGCCAAGCCATTTCATCCAAAACGTCACCGTTGTTTGATCCCCGGATGAGGTTGAGACCGGAAGGCCGGTGATTTCGATGGTGCCAGTGCCGCTTGAAAGTTCTCCGGAATATCCGATATGGCTGTCAGTGGTATTTATCGCTGCACCCCCGTATGGCGTACCATGATAGCTGTTTCCGGATGAATCCTTAACTTCATCAGCCGTACCGACGTTCCAGGTGCTTTCATCCATATAATAAACCGCCAAAGGTTCTGTGTAACAGGTTCCGGAACAGGTGTGGGTCAGGGTGTATAGGCTTGTTATTTCCTCTGCCGTCAACGCCTTGGAATAGACCATCACCTCATCGATTTTGCCAGTAAAGTAGTTGTCAATATGCTGAGAGCTGCCGATGGTAAAAAGACTGCCTGCGGCGTTATCTATATTCCCACCGCCGCTCCAGGTGCTGGTATTTTCGTATCGGTTATCATTGATGGTCACCGCAACGGAACCATTGTCATACGTCACAACGACAAAACTCCAAACGTTAACCGCGACACTGCCGGCAACACCAAAGTCTGCGACCTTGTCTTGTCCTGCGGTATCGATGTATACATGTATGGTGCCGTTTGTGTTGACACCGATCTCGAAATTATCGTTAATCGAATCTGAGGCCTTTGCCGCAAAACAGTTTCGGGTGTTATGATTTGTCTGAGAACTGCTCAACGAAGCGGGTCTGATCCATGCAGCCACAGAAAATGAATTGCTGCTTGAACCGAAAACATTGTTTAGAATGTCCCCCATGTCTAAATAATCATTGATGCCGTCAAAATATCCAGCACTGCAAACTTTCCCTGAGCCCACGGTATTTGTACCATTTTTAGCTGTCCCATCAAGACCGCCGGCACCGGAGTCCTTGACCTCTCCGGTTGTACCGTCCCAGCTGCATTCGTCCATCCGCCACTCGGAAGATAGATCTACCGTATAAGGCGCTCCCCCACCGCTGGACAAGACCGATACGCTCAGAATAATCTGCGCAGTATTGCCCGCACAAGATGCGTCGGTGGCTGTCAGGGTAAAGGTGAAGGACCCGATAGAGGAAATACCGTCTTTTTTGACGGTACACGTGTCACTGCCAGTGGAAGACACCGAAAAGCCGGTGGCGCCGCCCGTGTCGAGGGTCCACTCAATGTCCCCGAGATGTCCGCCGGAGGCCTGAAAGGTTTCCTGCTGGGTAACGCTGCCCCACGTAATGTCCACACCGGATCCGCTGGTTCGTGAAACAGACATGTTAGTCTTTACCTGAATGGTGAAATTGCTGGGGCTAGGATCAGGA
>Ga0307425_1000620_pt1 | contig 22158 bp, 19 predicted proteins | sample SalMarWE160330MG_FD_202152 | JGI IMG/M metagenome (GOLD analysis project Ga0307425, IMG submission 202152) | Salt marsh sediment microbial communities from the Plum Island Ecosystem LTER, Massachusetts, United States - WE1603-30 | ecosystem: Environmental > Aquatic > Marine > Intertidal zone >...
AATCTCCATGATCTTTCCTACAAGTTCTTCCTTTGTCACGGGCCGATATCCTTTGAAATCAAAAAGTATAATTTTATTTTGAAGCCGATTGGTTCCCCACCTTCTTCAAAGATATTCAAATTCAACTGTAGCTTGCATATGCTCTCATAGCACACTCGCCAAAATTATGCAAGGCTGCCAGATCAATTGTTCACTTTTTGCATGGAAAATCCGACAGATGGGTAATATCGGAAGTCTTGCATCGAATGAAAGTGAAGGATTCGAACACAATTGTTACATTTGAGCCAAATCGGTGTCTGTTTTCGTTTACCGCTCCGGCACGCTGGCAGGGCCTCGCCACTATCGCATACTCCGCCCTTTGCCCCCCCTCCGCTTCTTGCAAAGGACTAATGGGTAAAAGAGCTAAGCGTTATTAAGGCTGCCTCAACAAGCGGAAGCCCACCTTGTTGTTAAAGGAGCCAGGTTTCTCCGAATAGCGATTCGCCGACCGGCAGGTCTCAACGTAGTAGTCCCAGACGCCGGCCCGTACCACCCGGTAAGAGCCGGACGAAGGCCCCGTTGGGTCGGTCATCGCGCTGGACGGGTAATTCCCGTACCAGTCCTGGCACCACTCATACACATTCCCATTCATGTCATACAGCCCCCAGGCATTGGGTTTTTTCTGGGCAACCGGGTGTGTCTTATAGCCTGAATTACCACAGTACCATCCGATTGGATCCAGATTAGGATCATAGTTGCATCCGCCCTGTGTTATCCCCCCATTCGGAAAGGCAGTGGTGCTCCCAGCCCTCGCAGAATACTCGCATTCCGCCTCGGTCGGCAACCGATACGTCCCCTCCCCCCTGGTATTCATATTATTGATATACCCCTGCACTTTGTTCCACGAAACATACTCAACAGGACATGTGGGACACCCTGAATGATAGGACGGGTTGCTCCCCGTCACCGCCAGCCATTGCTCTTGCGTCACCTCGGTTGTCTGCATATAAAACGGTTGGGTGATCGTCACCTGGTGTTGAGTCTCATCGCTTCCCCTTCCCCATTCATCAGTGGGGCTCCCCATGGTGAACGTGCCAGCCGGGATAAGCACAAAGGTCTGACCCAGGCTGTTGGTATAGGTGGCGGGCGTGTCGATAATAAAATATTCGATATTGGAATATCCACTGCTTTCGACACTGTCATACGCATGGACAGCAACGTAAAAAGCAGCACCATCCCAAAGATTGATTGAAAAGCCTGTTTGGGCCCCCATATCACCGCTTACTATTGAATCAGGACCAGTATAAGGGTAGGGGGCGTAAGATAGGGTATACCCGGTTGCACCAGCTACTGGTGTCCAGGAAAGTGAGACCGTCGTTCCGGCAGTCGTCACCGTTAAGGTCGGTGCCGCCAAAGCGCTCCTATGGCCTAATGATTCAAAAACAATGATCTCGTTGGCCAAGGTCGATCCGGCAGTTAGACAAACCGTGATCAACACGACGAATAAAATCGAAAATGTTCTTGTTTTCATGTTTATTCTCCTTTCTGTTCAAACTTCAAAAATTCGAATTCAAACTTATAACTGGAAAATGAATACTTCATAATAGCCGGATTCAAGTTTACACATTCAATTATTGCGTTTGAGCCAAATCGGTGTCTGTTTTCGTTTACCGCTCCGGCACGCTGGCAGGGCCTCGCCACTATCGCATACTCCGCCCTTTGCCTGCGCACCCCCACTCCTTGCAAAGGATTAAAGAGTAAAAGAGCTAAGCACTATTAAGGCTGCCTCAATAGGCGGAAACCCAGGTTACTGCTATGGTTGTCGAAGTCGTAACTGCCGCGATAAGCCGACCGGCAGTATTCAGCGCTGTCACCACAGCCGCCACCTCGTAGCACCCGGCCCGAGCCTGACGAAGGCCCCGCAGGATCAGTCATTGCACCGCCCAAATAGTAGCTGCTGTTGTACCAATCCTGGCACCACTCCCACACATTCCCGTGCATGTCGTAAAGGCCCCATGCGTTGGGGCTTTTCTGGGCAACCGGGTGGGTCTTATAGCCCGAATTACCACAGTACCACCCGATTACATTCAGATTGGAATCATACCCGCAATACAATTCCGCTATTCCCCCATTAGCAAAGGCTGTTGTACTCCCCGCCCTGGCCGCACACTCCCACTGCGCTTCTGTCGGGAGACTGTATGTCCCCTCACCCCTGAGGTTTATCAGTGCGATGTAGTCTTGAACATCGTCCCATGTGACTTCTTCAACAGGACAAGACGGGCACCCCGAAAAATAGGACGGGTTGCTCCCCATTACTGCCTCCCACTGGGCCTGGGTCACTTCGGTTGTCTGCATGTAAAAGGATTGAGTAAGGGTCACCTGATGCTGAGGACCTTCATCGCTATACCTCCCGACCTCGTCCGAGGGGCTCCCCATCGTAAACGTCTCTGGCCAGATCAACTTAAACTCCTGCCCCAAACTGTTTTTAAAAGTGGAGAAAAGCGGAATAATGACATCATGGATATTGGAATAATCGCTGCAATCAGAACCTGAATCCTTACAGGCTTTTACAGCGACGAGATAAGCGTCACCCGGAGAAATGTCGAAGGAAGCACTTGCTTTATCCCCCAAACCCATTGTTTTGATAGTATCAGGATTATCATACGGGTATTGTGCGTAATGCAACTCGTATTCGGTCGCACCAGCCACCTTGCTCCATGAGAGTAAAACCTTGGTTCCGGTAATAGTTACCTGTAACTTCGGTGCCGCAAGAGTACTATCAGAGCTTACAGAGTCAAAAACTGAAGGACCATTGGCCAGGGCGATCACGTCGGCCAAGAAAGCTGTCAGCAAAACACCCAGAATAATTAAGAGTTTTATCGCCTTCATTTCTTCCTCCTTCTAAAATATTTATAAGTTCCAATACTCCATATACACCGCCAAACGACAAAAGCCCACAATATTTTTTCTCTGCCATACATCGGCTAAAACCAGTGGAGATTAACACCCAACCCTTCAAAAGAGCTGCGTTCCAGAATACATATGCAACGCTTACCAAAGCAGATAGCTTTATAACGAATGTGTACGTGCATGAACTCCAAGCCCCAACAGTCTGATTTCCATTGAAATTTTGGTTTTGCAGTCCTAAGTTTTCCGACCTTCCCAACGCTATTGAGGTAAGCGGGTGGAGCGAGTTCCAGCCCGCTTCGGCGAATTGTTGGCACTTCCCATTAATTCTTCGGAAATATCCAAAGCAATCCTGCTCGGGTCTTCTGGATCGTATTTCACAGGAAGGACAGCTCCTGGCTGAATCTGAGGGATCCAGAGTATTGAGATGAGCGCCTTTGTTTCAGCTTCATATGGCGCCACCTCCTCCGCATGGATTTCCAGAAGGAATCCCACAACCGGGTTGTCATTCACACGGACGCCTGTTTCCCATATCTTGAGCACTGTTCCTTTGGCCGGGAGTCCCTTTTCCCGAATCTCTCGAGCGACGTCTTCTCCAGTAAACGAGTCAATCATCGAAACACATGCGAAACACATGCTGGTCACGATCAAGGCTACGACCAATGTTGCATTCCGTCGATTCATCTTGAGTGGCCTTTCGTTCCGGTTCTGGGCCGGCCCAATGTCGCGGATCAGGCGCGGCTATAAGACGTCACTTGCATCCGGTTTGTTAGCTTTAGTCTTTGATTTGCTTGAATCTGACTGAGTTGGTGAATAGGTCCTTGTTGTCCTTGTGTTTGAGGAAGGCTTGCACCAACGCTTCCGTCGTCTTCAGATTATCATCTACCAAATCAGTGTTTAGCGTCCTGATTTCAAGGATGCCTTTCTTAAGCTCATAGGACACAACATGGAAGAGATCCTTGACGTTTCTCTTGGGCATCCCATCTTCGGTTCCAATGACTTGAAGCTGAACACACGATATACCCCCAATCTTAATTGGGTATCCCCGATAGTATGCTTCGTCATTCCCTCCCGGCGGGTAATGAATCAAGTATTCGGTATCCGAGTACTTCAAGATCATCATTCGTTCATCAGCAGCCGACTCTTCTTTCTCGTCAGGTTGGGGCTCCCAGAGTCCGAGCACCGATGAATCAACAGGGATGGCGTGCTCTTTGGTAAGAGGCGATTCATATTTGCATCCGGCAAGAAACAGGACCGTTACGATCAGCAGCACTGCAACACACCTCATTTTGACACCTCCTTTTCTCTTGAGGTAAGTGATTATACGGATCTGGGTATCATCGCCTGCGTAATGTTATCCGTGCCAAAATGCAATGTGTTTAGCAAAAAACCAGATATGAGCCGGAGCAGATATATTGAGATTCTCTGCCATCTAAAATTCAAAGGTCTTGATCTCTAGCAAAGATAAGAGAATGCCACCATTCCATCCCGAAATCACATTAATGTTACTCCACTCTCGTCGCCTCGACAATCTGTACAGTGGCCTTCTTGACTCCGGATTTTACCAGTTCGCTGAATTCAACCCATATTTTGGATTTCGGCTTGATTATTGTATGTACGGTGTGCCCTAAGATGCTTTCATCAATCTGTTTTCCACTTTCATCCCAGTAAAGAGTCTTGAATTCTATGTCCTTAAAGCTGGTACTGGACGAAAGGTTTTGAACCTGAACTCTCCACTCGGCGATTACCCAGAGAGTTCCCAACTTCCAGTCTTGGTTAACTATCTTCAGGGCTCGGGAGAAGTCCCGTATTGCATTGTCTTCTTCTTTTTCAGGCTTTTTCTCATTGATCTGACCCTTATTGGAAGCCACTTTTTTCTTGTATCGCGAATCTCCGCGCATTTTCTCATCAAGCTTTCCCCTATAGAAAGCCACTTTTTTCTTGTATCGCGAATTTCCGGGATCAAGAGAAAGTAACTGTTCGTAAATTTGGAGGTTTTCAATAAATCTGGCAACCGGAATTTTTTTCACCGCCTGATCCAACTCTCGAATCGTCATTTTTCTTTTAAAACCCCTAACGTCCTTGTAGTCAAGTCTATCGTATTTTTCGAATAACCTTAGTTCAGCAGCACCCTGATCCCATTCGTTATTTTCGCAGCTCGATACTAATTTCCCGTAGTGATGTTCTATGGAATCATTAAACTGAGCACGTGGATTTTTTTCTGATTCTTGGATGCTTTTCTCTATTTTAGTCTCTTTTTTCTTTTCCTCTTCTCTATTTTGGTATTCTTCACGTCCTGCAGAATCAATAAACTGAGCACGTTGATTCTTTTCCAATTCCTCGATGTCTGTCTCTATTGTAGTCTCTTTTTCCTCTTCCTCTTCTCTATTTTGGTATTCTTCATGTCCTGCAGAATCAATAGACTGAGCAGGTTGATTCTTCTCCGACTCCTTGATGTTTTTCTCTATTTTCACCTCTTTTTTCGTTTGCTCTTCTCTCTTATCTCCAGAACAACTGCAGATCCCTCCAATTAGTAGGAGAAGGACTGTTGCTATGGCTACCAATGAACGAAAAGGTTCAATCGCGGGCTTTCCCACTTGAAGGCTATTGGCCCGTTGGTTGATGCGCACCGGACACTCATATTTACATTGTGAAGACTTCATTTCTTATCCTTTTCAAGTGTAGTTCTTAAATATTCTGTTCAAGACTGCCATATCGATCCTGGAAAACGGCCCAACGCCCCTTACTGACCTAATCTAAAACGTTTTAAACTCAAATTTTATGCAACGTTAGGGTTAACGTGACCTTTACGATGTCACACTCGGTCCCGCCCCATAGCGGGACTATCTTTCAGAAGCAAAATACTTTTGAAAAGGCTCGACGGAGGATATTAAGACCCGTGGCTTTCCGTCCTCATCTTACGATGGGTTTGGCTTTCGATAGAATGGGGTTTTAAGCTCCCAACAGGCAAACCATGCCTATTGGGAGCAAAGCATATACAGTTTGAGGTGTTTTTCCATACAATAACCTCCAAAATAGAGGTTGAGTAATTGGTGGGAATAGCTGCAATTTATGAAATGACAAAAAACGGCTTCGGTCAAGAAAAAAATGGGTTTCCAGGAATCTCATTACTGTCGACGATTTTGGGTTTGAGGAATGAAACAACATGGTCAGGATTTCTTTGCGATTTTGTAATAGCTCCAGGTTAAGGTAACGTGCATTTTGTCTTCATGTCACGCCAGCTAAAAATTGTCAAGACTGCATTGGTGAGAGAATAGTTTGGTGATCTGCCAAAGGTCGTCCGGCAGGCAATCCTTTACCCTCTTCAGGATACGGAAAGAAACAGGGTCTTAGTATGCTTCAGCAATTCCACCTGTGATGCAGGCCGGTGTGTCGCTGTCACCCCCAAGCGAGACCGCATTCCGGACGGCATCTTCGTACGAGTATGAGTCTAAAAAGGAAATAATGACCTCAGGGACCGTAGTTTAAGATCTGTTGTTATTACACCGCAAAAATCATTTTTGTTATCCGTTAGAATCAAAGTCCCCGCGTTTCTTGTGTTCGATGGCCTCTACGATTTTGTCCGGAGTGATCGGGAATTCTTTGATCCAGCAGCCAATGGCATTGGCTATGGCGCAGGCGTAGGCCTGGGCTGCGCTCATAGCCACGGACATGCCCGCCTCCTTGGCCCCGTAAGGGCCGGAAGGATCGATGGTTTCAACGATGATCGGATCGATTGGGGGCATGTCAACGGCCAGGGGGACCTTATATTCGAGTTGGGTCGTGTTGAGGCATCGGCCGTCGTTCCATGAGTGAAACTCGGTCAGCATGCCGCCCTGTCCGCCCATGGCAACGGAGCCCTCGAACTGCCCCTCGACCACCATGGGGTTGATGGCGAACCCGCAGTCCTGTGCGGCCCAGACATCCAGGACCTCAACCAGGCCGGTTTCCGGATCGACATCGACTTCACAGACCGTGGCCCCGAAGGAAAAAGCCTCCGATAATTGACCCTGGGGATTGCTGACCCACTCCCTCCGGTGATCAACCTTGGGGCTGAACGAGCCCTGGCCCAGGATGGGCCGGCCCTGGATAAGAGCCATGCGTAGCACCTTGGCCAGGGGAAGGCCCCGGTCCGGCGACCCCTTGACAAAAACCTTGCGGTCGGCTGCGATAAGGTCTGCCGGGTTTGCCTCGAGTTTCTCGGCGGCCACCTCGAATATCTGTCGTTTGGCGTCTGCTGCTGCCAGCCGTACGGCGTTGCCTCCGGCGAAGGTGGTCACCATGGAATACGATCCCGGGTCGTTGGGTGTGACTTCGGTATCGGCGGTGATCAGTTCGATATCCGTCATTTCCAGGCCCAATTCTTCGGCCGCTATCTGGACGAGCATGTTATCGTTGCCCTGACCGTTGTCGACCACGCCGGAAATAATTGTCACCCCGCCGTCTTCGTTAAATTTGATGATGGCCTGAGAGCCGCCGCGGATTCCCAAAGGGAACCCGGTCTGGACTGAGTTCATGCCCAGTCCGATGCCCCGGTAGGGCGGCAATTTGCCGTGTTTCTTTTTAAAATCGCTTCTCTCAACGGTTTTTTCGACACACTCCGTCAAACCGCAAGACCCAACATAACTCTTGGTTGCGGTATACTCGCCGGGACGGCGGGCATTGATCAGCCTGACTTCGACGGGGTCCAAACCCAATTCCTCGGCCATCATGTCGAGTTGCATATCCACTCCGGCGGCAAAGGAGCGGCCGTGGATGCGGATCATTCCGCGGACCGGCTTGTTGGTGTAAACCCGCACGCCGTGGAACCGAGCATTATCGAGGCGATAGGTCTGCTCATGACAAAGGAAGGGCACAGAAACGGCGATGGGTCCGGTGCTGGAGTAGGCGCCGCCATCAAGATAGCTAATGCTGGACCGGGCCGTGACACGGCCGTCGCGGTCCATGCCGGTAATATGCTTGGTGACCATGCCGTGACCTTGCCGGACGCAGGTGGTGTTTTCCTCACGGGTATAGACTATTTTGACCGGCCGGCCGCTTTTGAGGGCCATGAGGCTGCAGATAAAATCGGCAGGCGATATTTCCGAACGTCCGCCAAAGGCGCCGCCGATGGCCACCTTGCGGACCTTTACCTTGTTGAGGGGCAGCCGAAGGACATTGGACAAGGGCTTGGATTTCATATGAGGACCGGCATTGGGGCACCAGATTTCAAGGTTTCCGTCAGTGTCCGGTCGGACGACTACGGCATAGGGCTCGCCCATGAAGTAGTCATCCTCCGGGGCGATAAAGGTGTCGGTTCTGACCAGGTGGCTTTTTTCCAGGGCCTCATCCACGTCGCCCACGTCGATGTTGACCTCAACATTTCGATTGCCGGGGTAATCCTCGTGAACCAGTGGCGCGTCATCTGCCAGGGCTTCGTCGATGGTGAAAACGCCGGGCAGGATTTCATAGTCCACGTCTATAAGCCGCAGGGCTTCAAGGGCGGTGTCTTCGTCCACGGCCGCCACGGCCGCCACTTCGTCGCCGATATAGCGGGCCTTGTCGATCTGGAGCATCTGCATGTCGCGCGTGTAGGGGAAGACGCCCCACTTCACACCGGCCGTGTCCCGGCCCGTTACAACCGTCTTGACCCCGCGGAGCCTTTCGGCCCGGGATGTATCTATGTTCAATATACGCGCGTGGGCATGAGGACTGCGAAGGACCTTGCCCACCAGCATCCTCGGAAAGATAAGGTCACCGGAAAATTTGACCTCGCCCGTAGCTCTTGCCCGCGAATCAACCCTGGGTACGCTCCGGCCGATATGCTTGTAATCAGGCATCATCATCCCCCCCTGCCGCCACAATGGCCTCGACAATCTTTGTGTAACCCGTACACCGACAGATATTGGCCGCGATGGCCTCCCTGGCTTCCTGCTCGCCCGGACGAGGAATTTCGTCCAACAGAGCCTTGGCCGTCAGTATCATGCCCGGTGTACAGAACCCGCATTGGATGGCCCCATGTCTGACGAACGAGTCCTGAAGCCTGTGTAGCCCTTCGGGTCCGGCCAGACCTTCGATAGTTGTTATCTCATGGCCCACGGCCTCAACGGCCAGGGTCAGGCACGACCGGACCGGCCGTCCGTCCATAAGCACGGTGCAGGAACCGCAGACGCCTTCACCGCAGCCCTCCTTGGTCCCGGTCAACTCCAGTTTCTCTCTTAAGGCCTCAAGCAGGGTCAGGTGGGGTGGGACCAGAATGTCATGTTCCTCGCCGTTTACTTTCAGTTCAATCACTACCTTGGGGGCTTTATTGGACATGTATCGTCTCCCTCCCTTTGGAGTAACCTGCCAAATCTAAGTATCGCTATCGGGCCCGCTCAATCGCTGCACTCAAGGCCCTGCGGGCCAATACAGCCACCATCTTGCGGCGGTATTCGGCCGGGGCCACAGTGTTTTCGACTATCGACCCCTCCGCCTTTTTTCCAGCCTGGGCCGTTGCCTCTTCTATTGCCTCGGAATCGGGTGCACGACCCCGCAAAGCCTTGTCAGCCTCATTAACCAACAGGGGTGCCGGGCCTACCGCGCCCAGGGCCAAACGGACCCGGTCGAACTTGCCGTTGCTCAAGGTGACCATCGTCCCGGCGGAAACCAGCGGAAAGTCAATGCTGGAGCGCCAGCGCAGTTTCCGGTAGCTCATGCCTGTCCCCGGCGGGGGCAGGAAGAGCCTTATTTCGGTCAAAAGCTCATCCGGAGTCAGACTAAAGGGTGCGTCCCCCAAGCCTGAGAAAAGCTCGGGTATCTTGATCACCCGCTCTCCCGAGACGTTCCTGAGAACAACCTGGGCCCCCAGGGCGACCAGCATGACCGCGCCGTCTGACTGGCAGGAGGCGCTGCATTCCTTGCTGTCGGGCAAGACGTGACAGACCTGTCCGCCATCCTTGTGGCAATGCTCCCGGCCCGAACGCCACCATTCCGACTGGTTGTACTGCAGACAACGCGTACCCAACAGGAGATTCCCGCCGATTGCGCCCGTACGATGCTGAATGTGGGGCGACCCCACCGAGGCCATGGCTTCGACCAGCCCAGGGAATTGCCCTTGCACTTCGTCATGGTCCATGACCTCCTTGAGCGTTGTCATGGCCCCGATCCTGAGGGTCAGGCCTTCCCGGGCGATGCCCCTCAGTTCGTTCAGGTTTTTCAAACTGACCACGAGGTCCGGCCGGACCAGGCGCTGACGCAGGCGCGGGACCAGGTCGGTCCCCCCGGCCTGAACCACGGCGGCCGAGCCATGCTCGGCCAGGACTTCTAAAGCATCTTTGAGAGAACCGGGTGCAAGGTAATCGAAAGCTGGCAGACGCATGGTTGACTCCAGGATGAAATCTCAGGTGAAGTAATAAAAGCTCGATTTTTTTGGGCACAAACTATAGGGAAGTCCCATGATATGTCAAGGGTAAAATCGCCCCAACACCTGGTTGTGAGGCAGGATTGTGTTTGTTAGAAGATTTTTTAGACCTATCTGCGTGCCGCTCTGGCCGCTGGGTTGGTTTTCGATCGATAGTCCAAATATATCGTTGAATTGTGAAGGGTTCTCAGATATCGTACGTGGATTCTGAAGAACAGAAACCAACCCTGAATCTCGCCTTTAACGGGAAATTTTTGGATATGGAGAAACAAAAATGGAGTTTTTTTTCAGGCCGCGCGGTGTGGCCATTGCCGGCGCAACCGCCAACCGCCAAAAAGGAGGCTATTCCATATTGTATAATGTCAGGCGCGGATTCAAGGGACCGATCTATCCCGTAAATCCCCGCTACGGGGAAATCGATGGACTTCCCTGTTTTCCATCCATCATGGATGTGCCTGACCCGGTGGACATGGCTATCCTATTTGTCCCGGCCGCCGCAGTTCCGGACATGGCGGCCCAGTGTGCGCGCCGGGGGATCCGTGGCGTTATTGTGGAGTCGGGCGGCTTTTCAGAGGTGGGCCGCGCGGCCGGAAACCCTCTGTTCTGCTGGCTCCAGGGGCGAAAGGGAGAAATGCGGGAGTTTAAAGACCAGGCCCGGCGCCACGGGATTCCCGTGTACAGGGAACTCCACCGGACCGTGGAATGTATGGCGGCCCTTTTCAGATACAGGAAGACCTTACAAAGACGTCAGAAAAAGCCTGTTCCTCCACCGGCCTCGTCTGCGTCCCAGTGCTGAAATTAAACTGACGATTTGGTAATTGGGTCAGGAGAGAATTCAATGGGATAGAGAGTAGGGGATATGGTATCGGATACAGTCAGCAAGATAGAAGGTTTGCTTGCGGAAACGGTGGATCTGCAGAACGATTATGTGAAGCGGATATGTGTCGAATGCGAAGCTCCTTGCTGCACCAGGGTTCATTATCTGTTTAATGAAAAGGATATACTCTTCCTTAAATTGTCAGGACGAAAGCGCAGGTGGAGAAGAGAATTATCTACCCGGAAAGGGTGCTGGTTTCTAAGTGAACAGGGATGTACTCTTGATCCGAAATGCAGGCCATTTATATGCCACACCTATATCTGTGATGATCTGAAAACAGAGATGAAAAGGTGTACCCCAGGGCTTATCGATCTTTTGGAGGCGAAGTTCAAGGTCATCGGTGAAATGCGAAGTCAATTGTGGGTGGAATATCTCGACGAAAAACTCCAAACGTAAATAGTGCCTGAACGAAAACTGTCTTTTTCGCCCATATCTGCGTCAGACTCAAATTCTAATCCTCGAAATACTCAATGTATTCCTGCGGTTAAAATTATCGTCTTCCTTGATCTGAACGAAAAATCCTAGTTTTCGTTGGGACACTAAATAGGAGTCAAAAGATCAGGATCACGCAGGACCACGTCCTGATCAAAGACTCCATTTATTCTATTCCTCAGCTTCCCAACAATAATGCCCAATCATTTCATTTGAATTCAAAATACCCATCTTCCTAATCTCCCATCTTAAACGCCTTGAACATCTTGCTCGGCCCAATCATTCCCATCCCGTGGGCTACCGCGTCAAAGATATCCTTATCATCCCAACCCAGTTCACGCAAACCGTCGATATCATTCTGCTGAACCGCCTCAGGGGATTTTACCGCCTTCAACACAAAGAGGAGCATGGCCTTATCCTTTTCTTCGAGGGGGGCCTGGGAGGGATCTGTTTTAACCGCGGACAACAGATCCGCACTGATTCCCCGTGATTCAAGGAGCCCTGAATTAAAACCGATGCAGAACTCATAGTCATACTCAGCGGCAACCAGCATTCGGATGAATGTCAGAAGAGGGAGGCCAAGTGTCGGGTGTTGCATGAAATAGCCTACGGTCTGAGCTTGAAGTTTCAGCAGTACAGGGCTTGAGCTCATCATTTCAAGGGGCTTGGGGACAACGCCGATGGTATCCAGGAAGGGCTTGTAGACCTGCGCGATCTCTCCTTCTGCCTTTTCAGGTGAAACCGTTCTTATAAGTGCCATGTTTTCCTCCTTTTGATCGTTAGTGGTTAATAAATATGTTAGTCTATTTTCATATCAACATCAAGCGTTAACCGTTGATGCCCGCGAAAAAGACCTTTTTCCATGGGGTTCGTACCGTGGCCGCAGTATAGGGATTCAGACTCCACTGAAATTGAAAATGAAAAGGAAATTCAAATAGAGAAGGGAAGGGGATATCATATTGTTCCTTACAGGGAGCCTTTCCTGTCTTGATAATCGAGTATGAACTGTGCTGCAATCCGGGCGATTTTACCGACCACTTTAGAACAGTGTACATAACCGCCTGCCTCGATAAATGCCTCATACTCTTTCGGGTCGGCAAGGCTGTAAAACCTCCCGAGTTTGCCCTTTTGTATCTCTGTGCAGTTTGTGGTACCTAATTCTTTTTCAACAATTCTCGCCAGCCTGAACCCTGAGGCCAAAGAATCTGTCAAGGCACCCGCATCTTTCAGATCTCCGCTTGCTGTGGCAATGCCAACGGCCAATAAACCCCCTATAAAGGCTCCGCATGTCTCTCCACGCATCGCTACGCCGGCAGCCAGGGGAGTTGATGCCTTTAGAGTTGCCTCGTCTCCGAGATTCAGGTTGTCTTGCAGGGGCTTTAACACACATCTTGAGCAACCATGAAAATCCCTCTCATAGTCGTGTGCCTCTTTCTCGATCTTGTTCAGCAATTCATCTCGATATTTTTTGTCTTCCATAATCTCCTCAAATAAAACAATCTCCTCCGGCTTCCGGATGGCAGAACCTACAGATCAAAGAGGCACAGGCGAACTCATTTTAAGTGACTGCGCTTTTCGCGAGGTATGCGGTAATATGCTTTTTTCCCTTATTTCCCGGCTTCCTTAACCGGGAGACCTAACAAGGCCTTTGCAAGCCTGATCTTTTTGTCCAATTCGCCTTCCCGGAAGATCATAACCCTTTGGGCCTGGGGCGAGCCGGCGCCGTGCATCGATTCAATAAGTGCGGTGCCGCCGGTCATGGCCTCAATCAACCGGGCGATCTTGATACGGTGCTCCGTAGGGATACCTGCTACACCGGAAAAATACTTCTTGACAAGGTGACCGACCTCCTCGCTTTCCAGGTCGTATTGACTCGGAAGCGTCGCGAGAAACCCACCTGCCAGGTCCACGGCCAGACGGGCGATCTCAAAGTGAAACCGGGTCACGTTCTGTTTGCAGACATTGGCTAACATGGTATCTACCATAAAGGCACCTGATGGGGTTGGCCAGCCCTCGGCTGAGCAGGCAATAGAGGAACAGTAAAGGGTTTCACACAGGTGAATCATCTCTGTGACCTTATCCTTGACGTGAGAGGCCCTTGCCGTACCCTGAATCTGCGCTAAGTAACTTACCGCCCCTGTCAGGACATCCATAAGACCGGTCTTGCAGGCCCCGTAATTGGCACGGTGGTGGGCGGCAAACCTGTAAACAAGCATACCAGCAAAGTCTGTTTCACCATCCATGAACACCCGCTCCGTGGGCACAAAGACATCCTCAAAGGCGATAACCGCTTCCCCGCCGACCGCCCCGAAAGAGGGTTTGCCAACATCAATCCTTTCCATCTTATCGCGCCGGTCATCACTGGCCTGACGGCCAAAGATCATGGTGATGCCCGGATCGTCAATCGGTATGGCGCAGACAATGGCATAGTCTTTTGACCGATCGTCCATGGCCGTAGTGGGCATGATCAGAATTTCGTGTGAGTTAACTGCCCCAGTCATATGGATTTTTGCCCCCCGGATGACGATCCCGTCATCCCTTCTCTCAACCACGCGAACATACTGGTCAGGATCGGGCTGGTCGGCAGGACCCTTGGATCGATCCCCCTTTGGATCGGTCATGGCACCTACCACCATCAGGTTTTCGTCTTGAATATAGGTCAGCCATTTTTTAAAACGTTCAAGATAGTCGGTCCCGTACTTCTCATCGATTTCGTAGGCTACTGAGTAGGTGGCGTTGATGCCGTCAAGGCCCACACATCTCTGAAAACAGGTGCCGGTCTTCTGGCCCAGGACTCGCAGCATTTTGATTTTTTTCATCAGGTCTTCGATGTTTTGATGCACGTGGGTAAAACGGCCAATCGTCCTGCCGGTCAGGTGTGATGTCGTCGTGGCCAGGTCCTTATACTCCTCGTCACTGGCTAAGGCGTATGTCATTGCCGCTGCACGCACATGGGGGGCAGTAGCCGGGTGACGGGTTACATCTTCAATTTTTTTGCCCTTATAAAAGATCCTTGGGTGTAATTTCCTCAGGCTTTCAATATACTCAGCTCCATTTATGAGTTTCATGATTTCTCCTTTTTCTGTTCTCTGAGTGTCCGGCGAAGAAACTTTCCTGTTAAGGTCTTCGGAATTTCAGAGACAAATTCCACTTTTCGAGGATACTTGTATGCGGCCATACGAGCCTTGCAGAATGAAATGATCTCCTCGGGAGTTACATCATTTTCCACCCCCTCTTTCAATGCCACAAATGCTTTTACCGTCTCCCCACGGTAAGGATCGGACTCACCCACAACCGCGGTCTCTTTTACCGCAGGATGTTGATAGATCACGTCTTCCACGTCCCGGGGCCATACCTTGTAACCAGAAGCCACGATCATATCCTTTTTGCGATCTACCACGTAGAACCAGCCGTTCTCATCCATCTTACCCACATCGCCGGTATAAAGCCAGCCATTACGGATGGCGTGTTTTGTTTCTTCCGGTTTTTGCCAGTAACCCGGTATCACGATCGGTCCGGAATCAACGATCTCTCCCACTTCGCCGGGGGCAAGTTCCTGGGTGCTTTCTTCCATGTCCATGATCTTTATGACACAGTTCTGAACGGGAACCCCTACGGATAGGGCCCCGCTTTCCGGATCAACAGGCGCCCTTTTTCCCCAGGGGACGATGTGGGAGGGGGAGTTTGTTTCTGTCATGCCGTAGACATTATAAAGGTACAAACCGGTCAGATCTTTAAATTGTTTGACAGTGGCCTCTGAAACCGGGGCCCCTCCGCTATATGCCTTTACAAAACTGGAGAGGTCTCTCTTTTTGATATCCGAATGATTGATCAGGGCAATATATACGGTAATGGAAGCAACAGTTACCGTGACCTTCCATTTTTCGATGAGACGGAGTGTCTCACCTGGATCAAAGCGGTAATAGAGAACCACCGGAATCCCGGCCAAGGCGGCAATGGCCAGATGGGCCACCTCACCTGTTACATGGAACAGGGGGGCCACGCCTAACACGACGTCATTGTCATCAATTTTTTGCATGAGTTGGTACACGCGGGCATTAAAGGCGATGTTGCCGTGGGTGTTCATTGCACCTTTTGGGGGGCCGGTCGTCCCTGAGGTATAGGTCAGATAGGCGATGTCTTCTGGTGTGAGTCCAGGGTCATTCGGTCTCTTATCCCTGAATCCCTCAATCGTTTCCAGCATGTCGGAAGTCCCAGGAACAGCAATCTTTTTCGTCCCTTTCAGCAGTCCCGGTGGTTCGGTTTCAGGCCGAAGGAAATCCAAGGGGGATGTGGTGATCACATTTTTGACAGAGGTATCGTCTAAAAAAGAGAGGTCTAATTTATTTGCGATTTCATCTAATGTAAAAAAGAGCGTTGCCCCGGAGTCCTGGCAGAAATAGGTCAGCTCCTTCTCCTTATACATGGGGTTCAGGGGTACCACGATGGCCCCGACTTTCCAGGCCGCATAAGTCGCAATCAGGAACTGGGGGACACTCTGAAGATCGATGACGATCCGGTCTCCTTTTCTGAGGCCAAGATCCTCAAAGGCTGCAGCCAGGTTGTCCGATAGCCGATCAATCTCTCCATAGGATATGATATAATCGAAGTAATATAGTGCGGGAGCCTCAGGGTTACGAATAGTGGCGTTTACAAAGTCGCTTAAAGCAGTATCATCGGTGAGTTCCAAATCGCTGGGTACCCACTCGGGATAGTTTTTTAACCATGGCCTTTTGTCGTAAATCGGTTCCAATTTGCCTTCTTTCTTTTAGATAGGGTTGAAAAGAGTCGTCTCTTGTTTGGATGATGAATAAGTAAATTGATTCCTAATCGGAATTATGGATTGAACCAGTAATCTACCATTGAGAGAAATCTATTATATTAGATTCATTTGTGTCAAGCCGTAAGCATTGAAAAAGAATGTTTTAGAAAACGGGATAAAAACAGGCCAATTTATAAGAAACGCAGCCATTCCTTGTAGCATCGGGATTTACATGGGTTCTCTATATTTTTTTTCTTGACAATGGGTTTTAAAACAAGTTCAGTTGCGCTCAGGATTTGGCAGCTCGCTTGAAAAGGAAATGAGGAAAGCACGGTCAGGTGCGTAGGGTTTCCGAGATCTTGAACGAAATTGAACGTTTTTCAAAGGTCTCATGGGTTGAATCGCTGAATAAGAAATTTTTATCGAGAGTCTGACAATCAAAAACCGATAATAGTCAAATGGAGAATTGCAATGGCCCTCAAGACATCAGAAGAATATGTTGAAAGATTGAGCAGAATGAGACCCAACGTCTATGCCCATGGAAAAAAGATTGGGCGCGATGACCCCATGCTTGAAATTGCGATCAATACCCTCAGGATTACTTTTGATTCAGTCAATGATCCGGATTTAAAGGACCTGATCGTGACCCGCTCCCACCTGACCGGTGAAACCATAAACCGTTTCACCGCTCTGAACTTGAGCATTGAAGACCTCTATAAACAGCAGGAGATGAAAAGACTCTGTTGTCACCGTGTTGGTGGGTGTGCTCAGCGCTGTATGGCCACGGATACCTTGAATGCCATAGGGGTTGTCACGAAAGATATTGATGACGCCAAGGGCACAAATTACCATGATAATTTTCTGGAGTTCGCGAAATATTATCAGGCCAACGATCTGGTGGGCAGTACATCCATGACCGATGCGAAAGGGAACAGAAAGGCGAGACCTTCTCAGCAGGAAGATCCTGATCTGTACCTTCACGTGGTGGAAAAAACCAGCGAAGGGATTGTGGTGCGAGGGGCCAAGAATCATATCACCATGGGCCCTTATGTGGATGAGCATCTTGTGATCCCTACGAGGACCTTCACAGAAGAAGAGGGCGAATGGGCTGTTTCATTTGCCATCCCCGCCGATGCGGAGGGGGTCAAGATAATATCACGGATCGTTGCGCCCAGGCCCAGGATAGAGCTCAAGGCCCCATACAACCGGTATGGCGTGGCGGACTCGGTGGTGGTTTTCGATGATGTTTTTGTCTCCTGGGAGCGGGTGTTCATGTGCGGGGAGTGGGAATTCGCCGGAAGACTGGCCCTGACCTTTGCCGGTTTTCACCGCCACTCCTACTGCGGCTGTAAACCCGCTATCACAGACATCATCTTAGGGGCCACTGCCCTCGTGGCCGAATACAATGGAGTTGGGAGTTCCCCCCATATTGTGGACGAATTGACAGAATTGATGGTCATTGCAGAGCTCGTTTACGCCTCCGGGATTGCCGCTGCAGCACGGGCGAAGAAGTCTTCCTCCGGGATTTATACCCCTGAATTTCTCTATTCCAATACTGGAAGGTATATGGCCGGCATGAATATCTACCATGAATATGATATCCTCAATTCCATTGCGGGTGGATTGCCTTCCACTATTCCCCCGGAAGAAGACTGGCTGAACCCGGAAACAGGCCCTGATCTTGCAAAATATATAAAGCGCAAGCCCGGAGTCTCGGCAGAAAATCTTCATCGCCTATATCGATTTATCTCGGATTTCTCCTGTTCGGCCATGGCCGGATGGAGTCAATACGCAGGAGTTCACGGTGGCGGTTCTCCCATTATGGAGAAAATCGGGATCCGCTCAGGTTATGATCTGGAATCAAAGAAGAATATCGCTAAATACCTTGCAGGGATTGAGGATTGAACCCCGAACTTTTTGAGAACTTACAAATGGGTTTGTAATGGAGGAAGAATAGATGGGCTTGGATATGTTTGATCTAAAGGGAAGGGTCGCCATGGTTACCGGGAGCACACGAGGCTTAGGTGAAGTGGAGGCCATAGCCCTGGCCAAGGCCGGCGCAGATGTGGCGGTATGCGGACGGGTGGAGGATGATCTAAAAAGGGTTTCGGGGGCTATCAGGGATTTGGGAAGAGATTCTGACGGATTTTCTTTTGAGGTAACTTCCAAGGAGAGTATTCATGAGGGTGTGGACAGGATACTCCAACGCTTTGGAAAAGTTGATATTCTGGTAAACAACACGGGAACAAACCACCGGGTGCCTGCACTGGAATTCCCGGAGGACAAATGGGACCTCGTTATAAATACCAACCTTAAGAGTTATTATTTGGTTGCCCAGGCGGTTGTTCCTCAAATGATAGGGCGAGGGTACGGCAAGGTGATTAATATCAGCTCGATTGTGGGTCAGGTCGCTCTCATAAACCAACTGGCTTACGGCTCTGCAAAGGGTGGTGTGAATGAGATGACCCGAATCATGGCCTTGGAGTGGGCAAAAAACGGAGTTCGTGTCAACGCCATTGCACCAACCTATTTTGAGACCGATATGGTGAAACAGATTCGTGATGACCCGGAAAGATTCAAATTCATCAACGAGCGGACACCGATGGGCCGATGGGGGAAACTGCACGAGCTTGAGGGGATTGTCATATTCATGGCTGCTCCAGCCTCAGACTTTATCACCGGCCAGATTATCTGTATTGATGGCGGTTGGACTGCCTGTTAGGAGAGGACAACACTGCGGTAGAAAGGAAGACTCTGCTTAGAAAACAAATCAGGTTACGGCTGAAAAAGAGATAAGGAGCCTAACGATGAAACCCTCTTTGAATTCACTTTCTCTGACCCGCGAGCTGCTGGCCTTCAACACCATGAATCCGCCTGGCCAGGAACACGTCTGTGCAGAATACTTGGGCAAGTTATTAGAGGATCGAGGTTTTGAGACGGACCTCTACGAATTTGCAGAAGGAAGGACAAGTCTTGTCGCTCGGCTGCAGGGTAATAATGATAAGGCCCCAATCTGTTTTACCGGACACATTGACACCGTGCCATTGGGCGGGATTCGTTGGGCCAAAGACCCTCTCAAGGGTGAGATTGAGGGGGGCAGGATATATGGGAGGGGCGCAAGTGATATGAAGGGTGGTGTTGCAGCCATGGTCATAGCCGGTCTCCGTGTGGCTGAATTGTCAAGGGGTAGGGCGGGATTTAAACTGGTTATTACCGCGGGCGAAGAAACGGGTTGTGAGGGCGCCTATTTCCTGACGTCACATGGGAGCGCCCTCGGTCGAGCGGGGGCGGTTGTGGTCGGAGAGCCCACATCCAATTTTCCGGTGGTGGGCCATAAAGGCGCCCTTTGGATTGAAGCCCGCGCGATCGGTATGGCTGCCCACGGGTCTATGCCGGAGAAGGGGATCAATGCCATTTATAAGGCAGCTGATGCCGTTAAAAAACTGCAGGACTTCGATTTTGAAGCCACTCCCCATCCGCTGTTGGGATCACCCACGCTAAACGTAGGAACAATCACGGGGGGTATGAACATCAATTCGGTTCCGGACCATGCCCTTATTGGTATTGATATCCGCACCACTCCGGCCCAAAGCAATAAAGAGGTCTATGAAAAACTGACGTCCTATCTTGGTCAGGGACTGGAATTCAATCGTCTCATAGATGTGGGGGGTGTCGCAACCGATCCACAGGATGAATGGGTACAGGGAGTTTTCGAGGTGATGAAATCATTTTTAGAAGAACGGCCTGTGGCGCGTGGAGTTACCTATTTCACAGACGCTTCGGCACTTACCCCGGCTTTTGGCAACCCTCCGACGATTATCCTCGGCCCGGGGAATCCAGAAATGGCACACAAGACAGATGAATACTGTGAGATTTCCAAGATAGAAGAAGCCAGTGAAGCGTATCTGGAGATTGCGAGGAAATGGTGTGGATTATAATCCCTTACACCTTCAGATGATAGCGGCGCCCGCTTTGATATAATTTGTGAATTTATTTAAAGGTGGAAGGTGCCAATGAATGTAAGCCAGTTGCTGACAAAATCTGCAAGGACCTTTCCGGAAAACCTTGCATTAGTACATGGCCCAAAAAGTCTGACATATGCCCAATTCGATTCCCGTGTAAACAGACTGGCCAATGCCCTGTACAGGTTAGGTGTCAAGCAGGGAGATAATGTGGCGGTTATGCAGCATAACTACCCCGAGACCCTGGAGTCTATTTTTGCCTGTTTTAAGGCTGGCTGCGCTTGTGTGCCGATTAACTTCCGGCTTCACCCCAATGAATTTGCCTTTATTATCGATCACGCGGAGGCAAAGGCCGTGATTTTATCCCCTGAATTTAACGAAGCCTTTGTCAGTATACGTGATCGTATTCCAAATGCACGATATTTAATTACCTTGTCCGATGCCGAAGACGAACTCTTGGATTATGAGAAAATGATATCAGCGGAGTCGGATCAATTTAGAGACGTTGATCCGAAACCTGATGACCTTGCATGGCTTTTTTATACCTCCGGGACAACAGGTATGCCAAAGGGCGCCATGTTGACCCATCGCAATCTGATGGCCATGACCATGAATTTTTATGCCGACATATGTCCCGGTTTCGGGCCGGATGACGTGATCCTTCACGCAGCTCCCCTTTCCCATGGCAGTGGATTGTATTCCTTGCCAAATATCGGCAAAGCGGCAACTAACATTATCCTGGCGAGCAAGTCATTTGACCCCAAACTGGTTCTTAAGACTATTCAGGAATATCGAGTTACCAATATGTTTGTTGCCCCTACAATGATAAAACTGATGGTGGAAAGCAGTGCCGTGGACAGATACGACCACGGCTCTTTAAGTGCCCTTAATTACGGCGGAGCCCCCATGTTAGTGGAAGACCTTAAACAGGCCATGACAAAACTGGGACCTTGCCTGGTCCAGTTGTTCGGGCAGGCTGAGTCGCCCATGACCCTTACCTATCTCCCACACAGGGATCATGTGCTTGATGGGAGCCCGGAGCAGATGAAACGGCTTGCCTCTTCGGGTTTGCAACGTACTGATGTAGAAATTAAGATTTTTGATGGGAATGACAAAGAGCTTCCCCCAGGTGAAACAGGAGAGATAGTCACCCGTTCGGATCTGGTTATGAAAGGGTATTGGCGTAATCCCAAGGCCACCGAAGAGACGATCAAGAACGGGTGGCTGCATACCGGTGATATGGGTTATATGGATGAAAGGGGCTATCTGTTTATTATGGATCGTTCCAAGGATATGATCATCAGCGGTGGCGAGAATATCTATCCCCGGGAGATTGAGGAGGTCCTTATAAAACACGCGGCCATAAGAGAGGTGGCGGTGATAGGGATTCCAGATCCAAAATGGGGTGAAGCAATTAAGGCCGTAGTCTCACTCCTTCCGGGACAGTCCGCAACTGAAGAAGAGTTAATCACTTTTTGTAGAAACAACATAGCAAGCTACAAAAAGCCTAAGTCAGTCGATTTTGTGGATGAACTTCCAAAAAACAGTTATGGGAAGGTCTTGAAACGGGATCTGCGCGTCAAGTATTGGAAAGACAAAGAGCGTAAGGTTTGACAGGTCAACCCCTTTTCCCCGGCGAGACGGACTGGGCACAGTCCCTTTTGACGGTCTGACTGTTCTTGACACCCGCAAAGCGTGAATCGGTCTGATAGCATGTCATGACTCAGAGTTCGCAGAGGTGGCTCGCCACTATATGCTGGAAGGGGCAAAAGTTTTTCTGTGCACTTACGTCCCCATTCTTTAATATCTCAACCCTCGATTCGCCTCTCTGAATGATGATATCTCACGTTTTGCCTCG
>Ga0307425_1000622_pt1 | contig 22147 bp, 13 predicted proteins | sample SalMarWE160330MG_FD_202152 | JGI IMG/M metagenome (GOLD analysis project Ga0307425, IMG submission 202152) | Salt marsh sediment microbial communities from the Plum Island Ecosystem LTER, Massachusetts, United States - WE1603-30 | ecosystem: Environmental > Aquatic > Marine > Intertidal zone >...
ACTATGAGGTTGAACACGATTTTGCCACCATCGGCAGACGCATTATGCTTTTGAATGCCCGGCAGATTGAACAATCGATGGGCAAGGAACGGATCATCCTGCTGGCCATCGAGGACATCACCGAGCGCAAGGAGGCGGAAGTTGAGCTATCCCGGTATCGACAGGGGTTGGAAAAAATGGTCGAAGAGCAAACCGTTGAGCTGAAGGAACGGGTCAAGGAGGTTAGCTGCCTTTACGCCGTTTCGAGTCTTTTCGCGAAACCATCCGACTCAATCGACGAGGTGCTGAAGTCTGCGGCGGACTTGATTCCGACGGGTTGGCAGCATCCGGACATCGCTCGCGCCCGGATCATCTTCGAGGGCAGGGAGTTCGCGTCGAAAGGTTTCAGGGAAACGCCGTGGAAGCAGTCCGCCGACATTATGCTCTCGGGGGAGACCGTCGGGACGGTGGAGGTCTGCTACCTGGAGGAAAGGCCTATGTTGGACGAGGGGCCGTTTCTGAAGGAAGAGCGAAGCCTTATTGACGAACTGGCGAGGCAACTCGCCGTCATGATCCAGCGCGATTTTGCTCATGCCAGCCTTGAGCACATCAACAGCGTGTTGCAATCCATCCGAGACGTCAACCAGCTGATTGTACACGAGAAGCGGCGCGGGCCGCTCATCCAGAAGGCCTGTGAGAATCTGACGCATACCCGCGGCCTGCAGGGCGCATGGATCGTCCTCACCGACGGGCTGCCCGATCGCGTCGAGGGTGCGCAAACCGGCTTTAACGACATTGCTTTTTCAGAACTGCTGAACCAGTTTCAGATGGGGGAGACGCCGGCATGCTTTCGCCATGGCCAAACGGAGTCGGGTGTGAATGTGACGGATGATCCCGCTGCCGCATGCAGGAATTGCCCTCTGGCGGACACTTATGGAGGAAACGGCGCGATCACCATCGCGCTGAAGCACGGCAACCGCCGATACGGCTGCATGGGGATTGCCGTCCCAATGAAATTCGCCAACGACAAGAAAGAGACTTCGTTGTTTGAGGAGATCGCCGGCGACATTGCGTATGCGCTGGCATCGATCGGGCAAGAGGAAGCGGTCAAGGAAGCGGAAAGGCGATACAGGGCAATCTTCGAAGGCGCCGCCGAGGGCATACTGGTGGCGGACATGGAGACCCGGAGATTCAGATACTGCAATCCAGCCATATGCGAGATGTTGGGGTATACCAAAGAGGAGATTATGGGGCTGGGCGTGACGGAAATTCACCCCAAGGAGTCGCTCGATCACGTCCTGGCCGAGTTCGAGGCCCAGGCGCGTGGCGATAGGTTTCTCGCTCCGAGTCTTCCCTGCCTCCGGAAAGATGGCGGCATCCTCTATGCGGACGTCCACGCGACCTCGGCCATCATCGACGGCCGGGAGTGCAACGTGGGGTTCTTCACCGATGTCATCGAGCGCAGGCAGATCGAGGAGCAGTTTCGCCAGGCCCAGAAGATGGAGGCCGTCGGAACCCTTGCTGGCGGTATCGCCCATGACTTTAACAACATCCTTTCATCTGTCCTTGGCTATACAGAATTAGCCCTGGACGATGCTGAAGAGGGGACCCGATTGAGAAAAAATCTGCAGACGGTACTTTCAGCCGGAGAGCGGGCAAGGGATTTAGTACAGCAGATCCTCGCCTTTAGCCGTCAGAGTGAGAAGACGTTCAGTCCGATCCAGATTAAACTCATTACAAAGGAAGCCCTGAGGCTGCTTAGAGCGGTCTTGCCCACGACCATAGAAATTGTTCAGGACATTCAGAGCGATTCGATGGTATTCGGTGATCCGACCCAGATCCATCAGGTATTGCTGAATCTGTGTACAAATGCAGACCATGCCATGCGGGAAAAGGGAGGTATATTGGAGGTGACGCTGGTCGACGTGGAGCTTGATTCCCTGTTCACCGCCAAACACCCGGATATGAAACCAGGAACCCACCTGAGATTGATGGTAAGAGATACAGGGCGTGGCATACCTCCCCTCATACTGGACCGGATCTTTGATCCGTTTTTCACAACCAAAGACAAGGGTGAGGGGACCGGTATGGGATTATCCGTAGTCCATGGTATTGTCAAGGCCCATGGCGGTTATCCTCTGTACCGGTTTCAGCCATGAAATCACAGAGGAAAAGAGCAAAGAAATGGGGATCAAGGCGTTTCTCTTCAAACCAATACTCAGGGGAGTGATGGCGGAGACTGTCCGGAGAGTGTTGGACGAGAAGGATGAAGGGGTTGCGACGAATACGGGAGAAGGCTAATGACAAAGATCTTGATTGTGGATGATGAAGAATCGATCAGGTTATTGCTGGAGCAGATCCTGGAGCAAAAAGGGTATGCCTGTGTCCGGGCTGCCGACGCGGCCGAGGCCCGTGATTGTCTAAAAGAGCATGATTGTGATCTGGTCCTCTGTGACATTAATATGCCTGGGGAGTCAGGGTTGGAGCTCATCCGGGATGTCTCAGCGAAATACAGGGATGTGGCGGTCGTTATGGTGACCGGCATTGACGACCTTGTGGTGGCAGAGACCGTATTTGAGGCAGGCGTGTTCGATTATATCGCTAAGCCTATCAGGCGCAACAGGATCCTGATGAGCGTGGCCAATGCCTTGCGCAGGCGAGAGCTGGAGATGGCCAATCGTGCCTACCGTGAAGGCTTAGAGCAGATGGTGGCGGAGCGTACTTTCCAATTAAAGGAAGCATTGGACGGGATCATTCACGCCATTGCATCAACCGTTGAAATAAGGGACCCGTACACGGCAGGGCACCAATTACGTGTGGCCGGACTCGCCTTTGCCATCGCCAAGGAGATGGGAATTTCCGAGGCTCAGGCGGAAGGTATCCGGGTCGGAGGGACTATTCACGATCTGGGCAAAATTTCAGTGCCTGCCGAGATTCTCAGTAAGCCCGGCCAATTATCTGAGTTGGAATTCGGCATCATCAAGACCCATCCTCAGACCGGTTATGATATCCTGAAGGATATGAAGTTCCCATGGCCTCTTGCCCGGATCGTGTTGGAGCACCACGAGAGGATGGATGGGTCCGGATATCCTCAGGGGTTATCGGGTGAAGACACTCTTCTGGAGGCAAGGATATTGGCTGTAGCCGATGTGGTTGAGGCTATGGCCTCCCACCGACCTTATAGGCCGGCCCTTGGTATTGACAGGGCCCTGGACGAAATACAGCAGAACAGGGGCACACTTTACGATACTGTGGTGGTTGATGCCTGTTTAAAATTATTCAAGGAGAAAGAGTTTAATCTTGAATGAGAGATGGACTCGTAAAAAGTACATCAATAGGTCCCGCCTATAGGCGGGAGTAAGCCCCGGCCTGGGGCGGGCCTCCGGCTCCGCTTCCAGCCCGTAGGGCTTCCAGGCTGGAGGGTAGAGCCTACGCTTTTATCGGAGAGGGTGGAACCATTTGAATTCATTTCAAATGGCGGGGGAAGAAAATGAAGATAGCCAATAAAATAACCGTTTCTTTTCTTTTAACGGGTTTAGCGCTTACAGCTATTGCGGAGTTTGCCCTTTACACGATAACGGAAAACAACCTGAAAAACGCTATATTCAGGCATTTAGAGATAACTGCCGAATCAAGAGCAAACCATATAGACACATTCCTGAATATGCAAAAAGAGAGGATAATACAGTTATCCCAAAGCATAGTTCTTGAGAACTTTTTGCGTACAAACCAACAGGATCCGACTTACATGGATAAATTTGATATGGCTGAAAGGAGGTTGAAGAGAACAAAAAAGGCCAGTGAAGATATATACGAGGTTTTTGTTCTCAATGCAAAGGGAAAAGTTGTTGCCTCCAGCGATAGAAAAAACGGGCTGGACAGGTCCACTGATGCCTATTTTTTGGGAGCAAAATCAGGACCGTACGTTAAAGATGCCTATCTTTGCAAAACAACGGGGCAGAAATCGATTGCTGTTTCCGCTCCGATTAAGGACAGAGAAACAAAGGCCCTTCTGGGTGTAGCTGTTGGCAGGATTAACATAAGCAAGTTAGATGAAATAACTGCCGGCAGGACCGGGCTGGGCAAAACCGGGGAGATATATGTGCTAAACAGACATGGCTATATGATAACCCCTTCCCGTTTCACAAATAATACCTTCCTTAAACTGAAAGTTGATACTGAAAACGCAAGAAAATGTTTAGAACATCACAGAAAATTCGGCGAGAAAATGCATGAGCATGAATCTTTTGTATATACGGATTATCGAGGCATTGAGGTTCTTGGTGTCCATAACCATATTCCTGAGATGCAATGGGGGATTCTTGCAGAGATTAATAAATCCGAGGCCCTTGCGCCTCTAAATCAAATAAGGGTCGCCTTTCTTATTATAATGCTTTCTGTTCCATTGGCGGCATGGTTGATAGGCATTTATGTCTCGAGATTTATAACAGGGCCTGTTCGAAAACTTCATGAAGGAACTGAGATAATAGGCCGGGGTAATCTGGATTATCACGTAGGCACTGACTCGAGAGATGAAATCGGCCAACTCTCAAGGGCCTTTGACAAAATGACAGGGGATTTGAAGAAGACTACAATATCGGTAGATGAACTTAATAAAGAGATTGCCGAGCGCAAGCGGGCGGAAGCAGCAACCGAGACGGAGAACGCCAAGCTTTCCGCTATGATTTCCGGCATGGATGAAGGAGTGATCTTCGCGGATGCCGATAACAGGCTCGTGGAGGCCAACAACTACTTCTGCAACTTTGTGGGCAGAGAGCGGGAAGCCATTGTAGGGAAGAAGATCGAGGAATTTCACTCAGGTGCTCTGCTTGAAAAAGTACGAAAGCATATTTCCTCCTTCCGCAAGAGGCCTGATTCGGATCCCGTTGTCATCCAGAGACGGCTGGGCAATGCAGAAGTCATTCTCCGCGTTCAGCCCATCTATCGTGCAGGATCCTACGACGGCGTACTCCTGAACGTCATAGACGTGACCGAACTGGTCAGGGCAAAGGAGCATGCCCAGGAGGCCAGCAAGGCCAAGAGCGAGTTCCTGGCCAACATGAGCCACGAGATTCGCACGCCCATGAACGGGATCATCGGCATGACGGAACTGGTTCTGGGCACCGACTTGGGCGAAGAGCAGCGGAAATATCTGGAAATGGCAAAGATGTCGGCAGATTCGCTACTGGCACTGATCAATGACATCCTGGATTTTTCCAAAATCGAAGCCGGAAAAATGGAGCTGGAAGCAATCGATTTTAACCTGCGAGTCACACTTGAAAATGCTATCGACACCCTGGCCTTGAAGGCCCACGAAAAGGGTTTGGAGTTGGCCTGCCACATCCGACCGGATGTGCCCACCGCTTTAATCGGCGACCCAGGCAGGCTGCGCCAGATTATCGTCAATATAGCGGGGAACTCTCTTAAATTTACCGAGGAAGGCGAAATTGTGATCCGGGTTGAAATGGAATCCGAGTCGGACGATTCGGTGAATCTCCATTTTATGATATCGGACACCGGGATCGGGATTCCTCAGGACAAGCTGGATTCAATTTTCAAAAGTTTCGAACAGGTGGATGGTTCCACCACGAGAAAGTACGGTGGCACGGGTCTGGGGCTATCCATAACCAGACAGTTTGTTGAGATGATGGGTGGAGAGATCCGTGTGGAGAGCCCGAACAGGTTTCGATTGGAGGAGGATTCCAACACCCCGAATCGGGAACCCCGTATTGGAGGTCCGGGCAGCATTTTCCATTTTACTGTCTGCTTTGAACTGAGCCGCTCGGAAGATATCAGCATCCCGCGTCCCAAACCGCAAGATCTTTCGGGAATGCCGGTTCTCATTGTGGACGACAATTATACCAACCGTATTGTGCTCCGGGAAATGATAACATCCTGGGGTCTTGTTCCAACTATTGCAACCAATGGTAAGGAAGCGATTGATCGTTTCAACAATGCAGTTACTTCCGGAGCGCCCTATCGATTGATTTTATTGGATATGCAGATGCCGGAATTGGATGGCTTTGATGTAGCCAAAATAATCAAGAACGCTCCTTCGGGAAAAGACGTGAAAATCATCGTGCTTTCTTCCATAGGGCAAAGGGGTGACTCCGATCGCTGCAAAGAGGTCGGCATCTCAGGGTATCTGCCCAAACCCATAAAGCAATCGGAACTACTTGATGCCATCATGATGACCATGGGGTTACCCTCAGAAGAAACGCCGACGGTCATCACTCGCCACAAAATTTTTGAAGAGCGGGAAAGGTTCAATATTCTGCTGGCTGAAGACAACTTGATAAACCAGACCCTGGCCACAAAGCTTTTGGAGACAAGGGGACACCGGGTTACCCTGGCATCGAATGGGTTAGAGGCTGTTGAGGCGTTTAAAAAGGGTGATTTCGATCTGATTCTCATGGATATCCAGATGCCGGAAATGGACGGATTCGAGGCTACGCGGGAAATCAGGAAACTCGAAACTCGAAACTCGAAACTTGTAGACAAAGCACCTGAAAGCCAACCATCCAGTATCAAGTATCCAGCATCCGGTCACATTCCCATCGTCGCCATGACGGCCCATGCCATGACGGGGGATCGGGAAAAGTGCATCGATGCGGGCATGGATGATTATGTGTCCAAACCGATCAAGCCGGAAGCGCTTTACAGTGTCATCAATAAAGTTGCCCGTAAATCGCAGAGTGAAAAAGAGCAAAAACGAACACCGCCCTTTCAAGGCTCAAAAACATTTTCTCCAAAGACTTTTGACCTGTCCAGTGCCATGGAGAGAGTTTTAGACGATCAAGATCTTTTCCGGGAAATCGCTGGGATGTTCATAGAAACCTGTCCTGATTACATAGCCAAGATCAAGGAAGGAATTGCAGAAAACGATGCCGGTATCCTTGAGAGAGAAGCCCACAGTCTGAAAGGTGCCGTAGGCAATTTCGACGCTAAGGAAGCATACGAGCTGGCCTATCGCCTTGAGAAATCAGGAGAAGAAGGGAAAATGGCAACGGCGGAGGAGGGACTGTCAGACCTTGAAAGAGCCCTCAACGAATTAGTATCTGAGATGAAAATCGTTTTGCAGGAAATGAAAAAATGAAAATTCTGATCGCTGAAGATGATCCAATATCCAGACGCATACTGGAAGCAAATTTACTTGAATGGGGCTATGAGGTGATGGTTGCTTCTGACGGCGGTGAGGCCTGGGAGATCATTCAACAACCCGAATCGCCGAGTCTCATCATTTCGGACTGGATGATGCCCCGGATGGACGGATTGGCGCTTTGCCGGAAAATTTGCGGCATGGAGAAATCCGAATATATCTACTTTATCATCCTGACGGCAAAGGGAGAGAAAAAGGATATCATCGAGGGTTTGGAGGCGGGAGCGGATGATTTTCTGGCCAAGCCTTTTAACCCGGAAGAACTGAAGTATCGAATCCGGATAGGTGAAAGGATCATCAATTTAGAGCGCCGCATACTGGAATTGGCCAACACAGACGCATTGACCGGGTTGCTGAATCGTAGAGCCTTTATGGAAAGAATGGAGCAAGAGATGTCGCGGGCACAAAGGGAAAAGAAACCCCTTTCCCTTATATTGGCCGATATCGATCATTTCAAAAGTGTCAATGATACATACGGCCACCAAATAGGAGATCTTGTGCTTAAACGGTTTGCGGGTCAATTAACGACTTCTACAAGGCCCTATGATTTTCTGGGAAGATATGGGGGCGAGGAGTTTGTGGTTTGTTTGCCGGGAGGAGACGGGTTGCAAGCCGCTTCAGTCTCCGAAAGAATGCGCAGACAGGTAGAAGATATGGAAATCATGCTGCCGGACGACTCACGATCGATTCGGATCACTGCCAGCTTTGGTACGGCTTCCAACTCTATTGAATCCGGAAAAAATATTGATTTGTTGATAAAAAGAGCAGACGACGCTCTATACTTGGCCAAGGATAAGGGGAGAAACTGTGTGTGCAGTTCATGTGCGTAGCACATTTACCACCAACCGATTATCAATTGACTGATTACGATAGAGGCTTCAAATAACAAGTGTGTTTCATATCCTGTGCACCGGGCACAGCTGACTGGTCTCAGAAGAGAAGGCAAAGGATATGGGATCAGGGCATTTATTATAAAGCCTATCACAAACCGGGTTGTAGCAGCAACTGTCCGGTGTGTACTGGATGAAAAATGATACGGAAAATTCACATATCTTGTTTTCTTATCCTTGGGTCAACATGCTACATTACCGATATTAAGTGCGCGTTGGATTTTCCGTGCAAAAAGTGTAACTTAGGTTTGGTAGCCTTGTACGATTTTGGGCGGCTTCGGGGTGAAAGATCATGCACGTTACCTTAACAATCCAAAAGCCCTATTTATTCTAACAAAATAATCTCAAAGTTTTGATGTAGTGAGGAAGGTACTATGATGGCGATTAGGGCAGACCAGATATTCGAAAATATCATAGAGACAATACGAGAACCCCTTTTGTTGCTGGATTCAGATCTGAACATTCTCCTTGCAAACCAAAGTTTCTATGATTTATTCAAGGTAACACCGGAAGAAACTTTGGGCAATCTTATCTATGATCTTGGCAACCGACAATGGGATATTCCCAAGTTAAGGGCTCTACTTGAAGAAATTATTCCAAAACACAACAAATTCGATAACTATGAAGTTGAACATGAATTTTTAGACATCGGGCACAAAATAATGCTGCTCAATGCACGCCGTCTCATTGAAGAAGAAAGCGGTTCTCAGAAGATCCTCCTTGCCATAGAAGACATCACTGAACGCAGCCAATTGGAAACCTTATTGAAAGATTCTGAAGAACGCTACAGGCACCTTTTTGAGACCGCAAACGACGGGATATTGCTTCTCGAAAAACGCGGATGGAAAATTACCCATGCCAATCCAGCCATCACAGCGATGTTGGGCTATTGCGAAGAAGAGTGCATCGGGACCTATATGAAGGATATCGGTTTCCCGTTTGATGAGGGTATTTTTCAAGATCTATTGCAGAGATTGGACAAGGACGGCATTATTTACTTTAATGATGTTCCGGTACAAACCAAGGACAAGCAAGCTATCGACACCGATATTTATATGGTCGACAAGGCAAGTTTACTTCAATGTAATATCCGCGACATCACCGAGAAGAGCAGTCAGGCGAAAGCGTCGCTGCGGGAGAGCGAGGAGCGATACAAGGCTTTGTTTGAACGCTCCTTTGAATTGGTGTACCTGTGTGATTTTGAGGGAAACTTCATTGATGCAAACGATGTGGCGCTGGGATTGTTAGGGTACACAAAGGACGAGATTACATCTCTTAATTTTGGGACACTACTGACCGATGATCAACTTCCTCTTGCCCTTGAGACGGTGGAAGAAATCTTGAAAACCGGCTCACAGAAAGAGGCGGTGGAGTATAAGTTGAGGCGCAATGACGGCGAACATGTCTATGTGGAAAGTATGGGAGCGATTATTTATCGTGATGGAAAACCTTTTGCAATTCAGGTTATTGCGAGGAATATTACTGCTCGCAAACAGGCCGAGAAGGAGCTGAGGGAGAGCGAACAGAAATACCGAACCATCCTTGAAAGCATCGATGAGTCATACTTTGAGGTTGATATTGCCGGTAACTTTACTTTTTTTAATGATTCATTATCTAAGAGCCTTGGATACTCCAATGATGAATTGTTAGGGATGAATAACCGTGATTATATGTCTCCGGAAACCTCCAAAAAAATCTATAACCTCTTTAAACAAATCTACAGGACAGGAACCCCCATAAAAAAAGTGATCTACGAAATCATTAGAAAGGATGGAAGCCGCGGCTTTCATGAATTGCACGCTTCCCTGATGAAAAACCAGGCAGGCCAACCAATCGGGTTCCGCGGTATAGCACATGATATAACCGAGCGCAAGGAAGCGGAGAAAGCATTAAAGGAAGCGAATGACATCATCAACGAAAGCTCATCAGTGGCCTTCACCTGGAAGAATCAGGAAGGATGGCCGGTGGAGTTTGTTACTGAAAATGTTGAGAATCTCTTTGGATATACGGCAAAAGAATTCATAACGGGAGAAGTGAATTATGCCGGTTGCGTCCATCCTGAGGATCTCCAGCGTGTGGCCAAAGAAGTGGCAGAATACAGCAGTAAAGAAGAGACTGCCGGGTTTACCCACGAACCGTATCGCATTATAGCAAAGGACGGTTCGGAAAAGATAATCAGTGACTGGACTTATACCGTGAGGGATAATGAAGGGCGTATCACGCATTACAAGGGTATCGTTGAAGACATCACCGAGCGCAAGCGGGCGGAAGAAGAGAACGAGAAACTGCAGGCCCAGTTCCGGCAGGCCCAGAAGATGGAGGCCATAGGAACCCTTGCTGGCGGTATCGCTCATGACTTTAACAACATCCTTTCATCGGTCCTTGGCTATACAGAGTTATCCCTGGACGATGCTGAAGAGGGGACCCGATTGAGAAATAATCTGCAGACGGTACTTTCAGCCGGAGAGCGGGCAACGGATTTGGTACAGCAGATCCTCGCCTTTAGCCGTCAGAGTGAGAGAGAGTTCAGTCCGATCCAGGTGAAATTAATTATAAAGGAAGCCTTGAAGCTGCTTGGATCAACCTTACCCACGAGTATAGAAATTCGTCAGGAGATTCAGAGCGATTCTCTGGCATTTGGTGATCCGACCCAAATCCATCAGGTATTGCTGAATCTGTGTACAAATGCAGACCATGCCATGCGGGAAAAGGGAGGGTTATTGGAGGTGACACTGGTCGACGTGGAGCTTGATTCCCTGTTCACCGCCAAACACCCGGATATGAAACCAGGAACCCACCTGAGATTGATGGTAAGAGATACAGGGCGTGGCATACCTCCCCACATACTGGATCGGATCTTTGATCCGTTTTTCACAACCAAAGACAAGGGTGAGGGGACCGGTATGGGATTATCCGTGGTCCATGGTATTGTCAAGTCCCATAGGGGGGCCATAACCGTCCAAAGCGAGCCGGGGAAAGGCTCTATATTCAATGTTTTTTTACCTGTCATTGAAAAAACCGTAAAGAGGGAAGCTCCCATCGAAAGGCCCATCCCTATGGGAACCGAAAGGATCCTATTTATCGATGATGAAGCTCCCCTGGCGAACTTGGGAAAGAAGATGCTCGGATTCTTAGGCTATGCTGTTACCACAAGAACAAGTAGCATCGAGGCCCTGGAACTGTTCAAGGCTCGGCCGGACAGGTTCGATCTTGTTATTACCGACATGACGATGCCCAATTTGACAGGGGATGAATTGGCCTTGAAACTCGCCAAAATCCGGCCGGATATCCCCATTATCCTCTGTACCGGTTTCAGCCATAAAATCACAGAGGAAAAGAGTAAAGAGATGGGGATCAAGGCGTATCTCTTAAAACCGATACTCAGGGAAGTGATGGCGGAGACTGTCCGGAGAGTGTTGGATGAGAAGGATTAAGGGGTTGCGACGAATACGGGAGAAGGCTAATGACAAAGATCTTGATTGTGGATGATGAAGAAGATGTTAGGTTATTGTTAGAGCAGATCCTGGAGAAAAAGGGGTATACCTGTGTCCTGGCTGTCGACGCAGGAGAGGCCCGTGATTGTTTAAAGGAGCATGATTGTGATCTGGTTCTCTGTGACATTAATATGCCTGGGGAGTCAGGATTGGAGCTCATCCGGGATGTCTCAGCGAAACAGAGGGATGTAGCGGTCGTTATGGTGACCGGCATTGACGACCCTGTGGTGGCAGAGAGCGTGTTTGAGGTAGGCGTGTTCGATTATGTCGCTAAGCCTATCCGGCGCAACAGGATACTGAGGAGTGTGGCCAATGCCTTGCGCAGGCGAGAGCTGGAGATTGCCAATCGTGCCTACCGTGAAGACTTAGAGCGAATGGTGGCGGAGCGTACTTCCCAATTAAAGGAAGCATTGGACGGGATCATTCACGCCATTGCATCAACAGTTGAAATAAGGGACCCGTACACGGCAGGGCATCAATTACGTGTAGCCGGACTCGCCTTTGCCATCGCCAGGGAGATGGGGTTTTCCAAGGCTCAGGCGGAAGGGGTCCGGGTCGCAGGGACTATTCACGATCTGGGCAAGATTTCAGTGCCTGCCGAGATTCTCAGCAGGCCCGGCCTATTAACTGAGATGGAATTCGAAATAATCAAGACCCATCCTCAGGCCGGTTACGATATCCTGAAGGATATGAAGTTCCCATGGCCTCTTGCCCGGATCGTGTTGCAGCATCACGAGAGGATGGATGGGTCAGGATATCCTCAGGGATTATCTGGTGAAAACACCCTTATGGAAGCAAGGATATTAGCTGTGGCCGATGTTGTGGAGGCCATGGCCTCACACCGACCTTACCGGCCGGCCCTTGGGATAGATGTTGCGTTGAAAAAAATCTCAAAGAACAAAGGGGTACTTTACGACCCTGAAGTTGTGGATGCCTGCTTGAAGGTTTTTACAGAGAATAGTTTTAGGTTTGAGTGATATTGAAGGCAAAAAACGAACACTCGGTTCAGCCTCATTGCCTGGAATGCGATTTAAGACCCTCCCCCTGGTGATCTTTTCCGAGGTGGAAATTAATCCATGATGAAGTCTGGTTCAACTCCCATCTGCGAGGAGGAACATACTCCTCTGTCATTCGCTCCGGCTGATTGACAGAGGCCCACCTCCTGTACACCCTGAACCATACGCAGCGCCTCTCGGGATGCACCTCGCACATACCGTTTCTGCTGCCACCGCAGGGCCCATTCCGTGTATGCTTGGGGCACTGGGACTCAGGGCAAAGAAAGGCCAAGTGCTGGATACCGCAGTCGCCGCATTCCTGGCACGAAAAGAGGATTTTTTTGGACACATCCTCCACCGTCTTTACCAGCAGGTAGCCAAGAGGTCTTTTCTCTAACCTGTGGCAGAGATCTGAGTAGATAGAACCAAAAGGCGCGTCATGGTGAAAAAAGGCCCGGTGAACGGCTCGATAAATCTGAAAAACGGCCTTATCAGCAGTAGATGTCTTGCTCATGCGGGGGTTCATCTCTTTGCTGCAGAGCCCGGTATTGGGGTCACGGGCATACAGGTAGAAGCCATCTTTCTGGGGAAAATCAAAGTCCGGCACAAAATCGCGCCACCTCTCCTCGATACGTTCCATTCGGTCAAGGACAGAGGACAATGTCTCAAAGCTCTTATGGATCCCCCCGAAATGGGCTCCCCTATAACCCAAACCTTTTAGAACGACTGCAAGTCGAGCTGCGCGCTCAATGGTCGCGGCGTGGCCATTACGGTTTTCCTTCCATTCCCTTTGGACCATCTCCAGGAGCCTTGGCGTCACTACTACCCCGGGGACCTTCCCCTCAGACATCACCTTAGCCACATTCGGCGTAAGGAGATAGACAGAACCTAATGTGGGGACCTGCATCCCCCAGTCCCGCTGTACGCACAGCGCTTCGTGAAACTTGCGCGCATCATATCCCACCTGTGTTATGGCAAAGCGTGCCGACGCTCCCACCTTTTTGTAAAGTTTAAAATACTGGCAGAGGCACTCCTCTTCTGTACGTTTAAAAGGGGAAAACGCGCACCCCACCAAGAAATCTTCCCTGTCTCGACGAGACAGCGTTCCCTCGTCCATCATCTTAAGCATCAACAATAATGACACAGAGTCTAAGTCAAAGACAGGCGCGCCCTGCCCGGCAAACCCTTCTCCCGCAAAATCGCCCGTAAGGGCTAAAACGTTTTTAATACCGAGATGTCCCAATTGAAGCGCTCGGCTTTCAAGGCCCACCCGATTCTGATCGCGACAGGTGAAATGGACAATGACGTCCATCCCCCTGTTGACGATCTCTTTGCCTAAGACATCCGGGCTTAGAGAAGGATGTCCCCCGGGATTGTCGGTTATAGTAACCGCTGATATCCTGCCGTCTGAAAGAGCGTCCTCCGCGATACGCATCACCGTATCGACAGAACGCCCCTTTGACTGTTCTCCGGGAACCAGTTCCATGGTTATGACAAAGCGACTTGAATCAGAGATATCTTCTCGAAAAGTCGATCCCATATTTTTCTAACCCCGACCCGGATAAGCGGATCAAGGTGCAACGGAGATCCCGTCTTCAGTGAAACAGATGCGGGAAACCGAAAAGGTCTCACCCCTCAAGACGCGAAGGTTTTTAAGTAAATTCATCTGATTGCTTTTCTTTGCGAACTTTGCGTGAGTAAAAGTCTAATCACTATTCATTCCCACTCTTGTCCAAAAACGGTTTTAGTAAAAATTGATTGAAATTGTCCTCCTGTTGAGGCACCGTTGTTTTAAGAGAAACAATCACGGTAACCCTAAAACAGGAGGACAAGCTAATGGTACGTTGTGCAAGCCTTTTTAGCCAACTACTTGGTCTTTTTAATCGGCGAAAATTCTACGAACTGGTTCTTGAGCATAATGCCGAACGTTATTCAAAGGGATATAGTTCCTGGGATCATTTTGCAGCCATGCTATTTTGTCAATTAGCCCAAGCTAAGAGTCTTCGAGAGATATGTGGTGGATTGGCCTGCTGCATAGGGAAACTCCGTCACCTGGGGATGAAGGGTGCTCCCAATAAATCGACTCTTTCTTATGCCAATTCCCATAGGCCTTGGAAAATGTACCGGGATCACTGCTGTCCAAAACCTACTACCACTCCCAGGTCTTGGACAGCATATACCGACAAAGATAACCTGAATTTGAAACCTCTCATTTTGGAGGCCTAAGTGCTTGAAATAACAACCCCTGAAATCAATAAATCAGTTTATCTTGGACAGCAGTGTGTTTATATTAGGACGCAGATCTTCAGGATTAGTATGCAATCTGCGGCCATCTGCGCAAATCTGCGTACCATTGTAAAAAGAATTTTTGAATGGGCCTTAAGGAGTTTATAGAAAACAAACCTCTTTCAGGTCAAGCTCAAACAGGTAATACTTCTTGCAAGGGTGTTAATTCTGATCAGACATCAGGCCAGTGATCGTTCCACGGAGATGACTGTTCGTAGGCGTAGGCGGCCTGGAGGACCAGATCATCCCGGTGCCTCGGGCCGATAAGCTGGAGACCTGCCGGGAGACCCGATTCAGTCAGGCCGGCCCGTACTGTGGCGGCAGGATGACCGGAGAGATTAAAGGGATAAGTAAAGGCCACCGCTCCTAAGAGGGGGATCGGGTGGCCGTCAATCTCTGCTGGCGGGGGTCCCTTTGCTGCAAATGCCTCGGTGGGCATGGTGGGGGTAAGGAGCAGATCAAAACGCTCGAAATACTCCCACAGGACCCGGTTTAACTCTGTACGAATCTCCTGAACCTTCAGATAGTCATGAATGGAAAGGTCTCTTGCGCTATCTAAGGATTTCACAAGTGTTCTTCCTAACTCCGGCCTTATCCTTTCCAGATCCTGATGTATCTGGCCATATATCTCCCAATTCATCAGATCAGACCAGGCCTGGCTTACCTCTGGAAGTTTTCCATTCCAGATTTCAACGTGATGGCCCATCTCTTCAAATGAATTTGCAGCCTCCTCCGCTAAGGCCATTATCTCCTTCTGGACCCGGGCGTATCCTAAGGTTGGGCTGAAACCGATCTTTAAGCCCGGGGGAAGGCTGTTTAGAGATTCCAGGTATGAAAGGTCGGGGGGTGGTAGAGAACCAGGATCCGCGGGATGATAGCCAGCAACACAATCCAAATACAGTGCCGCATCACCCACACTCCTGGTGAGGGGACCTAAGGTCCAGGTGCGCGTCATGTGGAGCAGGGCCACAGGGCCTAAGGGGATCCGTCCATAGGTGGGCTTCAAGCCAAAGCAGCCTGTATAGCAGGCCGGGATACGTATGGATCCTCCCGCATCAGAACCGGTGACCAAAGGAATCATACCGCCTGCTATTGCTGCTGCCGCGCCCCCGCTGGAACCCCCGGGGGTCCGTTCTCTGTTCCACGGATTTCGAGTCACGCCATACAGCCGGTTTTTTGTAAAGCCGGTAAATCCGAATTCCGGGGTATTGGTTTTGCCGACTATAATGGCCCCCGCACGCCGCAACCGGGTCACCTGCACGGAATCCTCATGGGCCACATTGTCCTTAAACGGAATTGACCCGAAGCTGGTCACCATACCCTTTACATCTTCTAAGTCTTTGACGCCGACCGGAATGCCCGCCAAAGGGCCCGGGTCCATGCCGGAGGCCATACGTTCCCCTAACCCCTTTGCCTCTTCCATGGCCTGTTCTGCCCTCATGGCCACAAAGGCATTCAGGGCTGGATTCACCGCTTCGATTCTTCCAAGGGTCTCTGCCATCAGCTCCATTGGCGAAAGATCCTTAGAACGAATGAGTTTTACTAATTCCAGGGTTGATTTGTAGTGCATAGATGTCATAGTTCTCCTTCTTTCATTTGCTCCCGTAACAGGACCCTGGCCGGAGCCCCATCCGCACCCTTGATGCAAATGGGGAGGCAAAAAATTTCATACGGCCCGGGAGGGATGTTTAAGAGGTGAACACACTCCACGATCAGGATGCCGGCCTGCAAGAGGGCGCGATGCACCGGCGCGCCAGGGTTTTGATATCGCTCTATGGAAAGATAATCTATTCCAACAAGAGAAATCCCCTTTTCCACCAGGTAATACGCCCCGTCCTCTGTAAGGTGGACATAGTCCTCATGAAAGGAGGGGGCCAACAATAATGGTCCGTTGTCTGTCTTCAGCAGGACCCTCACATGATCCCCTAAGGGTGCATCCTCCAAGACCTGGCGGTCTATTTGAGAAATCCCTCGCATATCCAGAACTATCCCAGGGCCTACCAGGGTATTCAGAGGTATATCATCCACAGTGGCACCTCCATCAAGATAGTGCGCGGGTGGATCCACATGGGTCCCTAAGTGAGTTCCCATAGAGATGAGTGCCAGATCAAACGGGTCTCCTTTCTTCCTTTGGAAGCAGGGTTCCATTCGAAAGGGGGGATCACCAGGAAAAGTCACCATCCCTTTCCGGATGGGGATGGTTGCATCGTATAGTTTCATAAGGGGTTCTTCTTTATTTGGTTATTGTCTGTATTTACGGAGAGAAAACCCGGAAGGCCCTCCTGCCTTCCGGGTTGATCTACACCAAAAAGCGACTATAAAGCGCCGCCTTTTTTTCTTAGATCCACGGCAAGATAAGGAAGGCTATTGAGGTAATAACGAAATAGGCTAAGAAGATGACCATTAAATAGCCCATTATATCACGAAAGTTGAGCTTGGCCACGGCTAACATGGCAATGGCCCAGAACGGTTGGATCATATCGGTCATCATGTCGCCCCAGGCATACGCAATGACGGTCTTGTGGGCGGCCACCCCTAATTCATGTCCCGCGGGCAGGAGGTAAGGGGCCGTCATAAGCCACTCGCCTCCACCAGACGGCACCAGATAGTTCAGGATGCCTCCATACCAGTAGACAAACATCAGGAAGGTGGATGGAGCACTTATGGCAACAAACCAGCCAGTGAAAACCTGGGAGAGAAGCGTGAACTTTATCAGACCGTAGATGCCGGCATAAAAGGGAAACTGGATAACGATGCCCCATACGGCCTTACCCGATTCCTCAGTAGCCTTGAGGAAAGACCAGGGCCGCCAGTGGAAAAGGACGCCGAGCATAAGGAAAAAGAAGATAACATTGTTGAGGGTCAACCAGTTACCGGCCGGTTTCCCTTTGAGGTAGGAGTATAGTGCGATGGCCCCGCCTACCACGATGATAATGTTGAAGCCGGGCCACCAGTTCATCCAGTCCGAAGGAGACTTGGCAGTCTCACGCTTGGGCGGCTCATAGATATTCAGCCTGTCCATGAGTTCGGGCGGAACCACATAGGTTTTCTCAGGGCTTGGATGCATTTTGGCCACTAACCACGTGACAACAACAATCACAACCGCAGTCAGGATTAGATTAAAAGGATTGAAAATGGTAGTGCCCGTTGAGATGGGTCCGGTGATCCAGCCGTCCTTCATTGCTGACTTGACCAAGGCATTTCCGGGCGAGGCCATCATCAGGGTAGCCGAGCCGGTGAGTCCCGAGTGCCAGGTGCAGCCTAAGCCCAAATAGGCCGACGCGACCAGAAGCCGATAGTCCACCTTGGGATTTCTGCGGACGATAAAGAGGGCCAGGACAGCACTTCCAATGATGGAGAGACCCCAGGAAAGCCATGCTGAGAGAGTTGAGAAGAGGGCCATAACAATAATGGCCTGTACGGGTTTGTCCTTGTCGGGCAGTCCGGCCAAACCGTCAAGCAGACGGCGTACTGGTGGTGAGAGGGCTAAGATGTAGCCCGTCATCATGATCAGGCACATCTGCATGGCAAATTTAAGATAGATCCAGAAGCCCTTTCCCCAGGCTTCAACACCACCGTAGAGTCGGGTTCCAAAGTTGACCTCTTTTCCAAACCCCCAGATTAAAGCAAGAATATAAGCAATGATACTGAGGATAAACACGATGACTAAGGAATCGGGAATCCATTTCTCGGTCCACTTGGTTAGACCTGCGCCCAAGTCCTTAAGAAATCCTTGTTCTGTAGTTTGATTGTTTTCGGCCATGACATCCTCCTTAGATAAGAGTTAGTGCCAGTTTGAAAACCCTTCAATTCAACAATATTCAGAGGAAAGATCTTTTATTATCACCTCCTTCATACGCTTTTTAACCTGAGTAGTTTGACCTGAACCTTAGTTTACGACAGACAAAAAAGCCCCCGTTGCGGTATCACCGCTACAGGGGCTTTTTGCAAGCGTTTTCACTGGATAACCTTCGACGTCTCATATTTATTACCAAAAATATTGTCAAAGTGCAGTATAATTCAAGTAAATTTAACAAACTTATTTGGATTTGTCAATAAAAATCGAATTCGGAGGAGTGACAAAGCCCATCCAGGTTTTAGGTGTTATTTCAACGTGATCGCCTTTTCCGGGCAGATTTCCTGGCAACAGAAGCACGTTATGCAGGTGTCAGCGTCCGCGAGAGGTGTGTCGCCGTTCATGGACAGGGCCGATACCGGACATTGATCGACGCAGGTTCCGCAGGCTGTGCACAGTTCCGGATCTGCCTGTGGCAGCAGCAGAGTGCGGCTGTGCATCATTTCCTGCATTTCCTTGTTCTCCGAGATGATTTCACCACCCAAAGGAGGGAGTTTAAAGTGGGGCAATGTTTTCAACTCGCCAATGATTTCTATCTTGTCAAGGTCGTAATCACCCAGGCCAATATCCTTGGCTTTCTGGAGAAAGCGCAGCCTGCCAGGGTCCAACCCCATCATTTTAGCGATGACTGCGTCCATGGCCATGGCATCGTCGGAGGCCATAATAAGGCCAATGTCTAAGAGGTCTGGCGAAGCCGGGCCGTTTCCCTCCATACCTACCACAGCATCAACAATAAAAAGGTCCGGCACCCGAAGCCGGAATACCTCCACAAGCATTTCATGGAAGCGTTCAGGGCTCCCAGCGGCCTTGTGCAGTTTAGCCTTCTGGGCGCCGGGCAAAAAACCGTAGCTGTTCTTGATGGCTCCTGTCATTACGGTCAGACCATGAGTTTTGAACTTGGGCAGGCTGATGATTATATCAGCATCCAGCACAGCACGAGAGAGGCTCACCTTGGCCATGTATTCCGGATTAAAATCAACCTGTTGTGAATCGTTGCCGATGTTCTCATAATAGCCCTTGGCAGCTTCCATCAGTCCCGTCTTTTTAAAGGTCTCCTCATTGGCCCCGTAGCTGTAAATACCGGGATTGTCCCCAACTACGAGAGAGGCAGGATCCATTCCCTCTACTTTTTCCACCACTGATCGCAGTACAGCAGGATGGGTGACTATCCCTTCTTTAGCCTCAGATAAGCGGAGTACGTTCGGTTTAATCAACACCTTCCTCCCTGTCACTTGAACGGGAAAGAGTTCAAATGCACGGTCTATGGATTGCCGGACATTGTCATACCCCGCCGGATGTATCATTACTTTAGACATATTTCGCTCCTTTAACTTAGTTCGTTGTTATCAGTCTTTTCCCAAATGAAAGGCCCTGCCAATGACCTCCCCAAGACGCTGGTATTGCGTAACTCCCGTCGTGTAAATAAGAGGATCTATCTTCCGGGGATCCGGTTTTTCACCCGTCAAACAATCCTCGTTTACATATGTTTCAAATATCTCTCCAACGACCAGTATATGGCTCCCCAGATCCAGGGAATGGATGACTTTGCATTCAAGATTGACCGGGCATTCCCGAATGAGAGGAGCGGTCTCTAAAACCCCGTAGAAAACCTGAAAAAGCTGGGATTTATCTCTTTTCTTACCAGAATAGATCCCGCAGTAGTCCACCTTTTGTGCAAGATCTGAAGAAGGAACATTGATGGAGAAAGTTCTTTGTTCTTCAACACCTTTCAAGGTGTGTCTCACCTTTTGCAGACCAACTGAAATAGCGGGGGGTTTGGATGCAGCTATACCGCACCAGGCAGCGGTCATGAAATTCGGTTTTTCGTCAACCTTTGCACCAACCAATACAGCTGGCATTGGATAAAGCAGTGTCTGAGGGCCTAATTTTACCTTTTCCATTCTATTCTCTCCTTTCTCCATCAATAATGTCAGACAAAAATCGTGACCTATCGAAGACCCCCGCTATGCCGGGGCGGGCCACGTTTTTAGCGTTTCCCTGTCATGGTCTTCAGCTCTGGGTTGAAATAACTCAATTTTTTTGATAAATAAACATTTCTTGAACACGGCCACAAAAAATGAGGCATTGACTAACGCCTTTAAACTACAAACGCGAGTTTTTTACAACCATGAATATTTATCTAAAGGCACTTAGGGCACCTTTTCTTGCAGGATCATTGATACCGGTCATTATTGGCGCAGCCTTTGCCCTGAGTTCAAAAACCTTTTCTCTTTGGCTGTTGTTATTATGCGCTGCGGGAATAGCGGGCCTTCATCTTGGGGCCAACCTGCTCAATGACTATTTCGACGCAAGGGGAAGTGATCCGATCAACATGCGCGTAACACCTTTCAGTGGCGGAAGCCGTGCTATTCAAGATGGGGGATTGGCCTCCCGCACAGTCCTGTTCATGGCATTATTCTTCTTTGCCATCGGTTTCAGTGTTGGTATCTGGCTCATCTGTCTCAGTAGACCGCTTGTCATCCCAATCGGGCTCTTAGGTCTCGGAGCCGGGTGGGCTTATTCAGCGCCCCCTTTACATCTCATGTCGCGGGGCTGGGGTGAAGCGGTGATTTTTATTGCCTTCGGGCCACTTGTCACTTTAGGAACCTATTATGTGATGTCCGGTTCTTTGAGTTGGCCGGCCTTTGCCATCGGGGTCCCTCAAGGCTTTTTCATCGCAGGAGTAATCTGGATTAATCAGTTTCCGGACTATGAGGCTGATCGCAAGGCAAATAAGAGGAATTTGGTCGTGAGATTGGGGCCCGGGTATTCCAGGCATCTATACTGTGTCATAATGTCAATGGCGTTTGTAATCGTCTTTTTCTTGATTGGAGTTGCGGGGTTTTCCTATTTGATCATGCTCTCCTTCATGGCTTTTCCCCTTGCATTGAGGGCCATGAGGATCCTATGGCGGGAATACCTCTCCCATGAAGGGACGGTTCCCGCACAGGCGCTGACCATCCAGACCCTGATTGCCCACGGCCTCCTTCTTTCCATCGGAATCGCCTTGAGTCGATTCGTTTAGGGCTCACCCGTAACACGTAACTTGCAACCCGTAACCCGCAACCCGTAAAATGACTTAAACATACAGGAGACACGAACATGATCAACAGATATACACGTCCGGAAATGGCCAGCATTTGGGAAGATGAAAATCGATACGCCAAATGGCTTGATGTGGAAATTGCCGCCTGCGAGGCCATGTCAGAAGAAGGGATAATACCGGTAAAATCTCTTAAGGTGATAAAGGAAAAGGCTGGATTTTCAGTTGATCGCATCATGGAGATCGAAGAAGAGACCAGGCATGATGTCATCGCATTTCTTACTAATGTGGCTGAATATGTGGGACCTGAATCGCGGTTCATCCATCTCGGTCTGACCTCTTCGGATATATTGGATACAAGTTTCGCCCTCCTCTTAAAAGAGACCATGAACCTTATTATCCAAGACGTTGAAGAATTCATGAAAACCTTAAAGAAAAGGGCAAT
>Ga0307425_1000624_pt1 | contig 22117 bp, 22 predicted proteins | sample SalMarWE160330MG_FD_202152 | JGI IMG/M metagenome (GOLD analysis project Ga0307425, IMG submission 202152) | Salt marsh sediment microbial communities from the Plum Island Ecosystem LTER, Massachusetts, United States - WE1603-30 | ecosystem: Environmental > Aquatic > Marine > Intertidal zone >...
AGTCCTTGGGGTATCAGACCCCTTATGAGATATATGTCAAAGAACGATTAAAGATTAACCCTATGCAGGCTTCAACTATACACCATATACAACCCTGTTTTTTGTCTTGACAATGGGGAGTACCTTAAAACCCAGGTGACTTTCTGGGCCTGTTTAGAAGAAAGTTGGTCGAGAAAATCTTCAATTGGCTTTTGGCCTGATGCTGTTTCGTAAAATCGTATTTCTCGCATTTTATGTGAATGTTAACATGCATGTTAACATTTGTCAAGTTTAATATTCTATTGGATTTGGCAGCGAATGCGCGAGTTGACCGGCGGGTTCTCCTGTATAATAAGCGTGGTTTTTTACGGTCGATTATGCAGGAGGTTCTGCCGGTCGAACGACTGGTTCACGACGCGAAGCGGCGGGGACCAGTCGTTCGACGTAGTCAACTCGCGGATTCGCGCCGCGTAGCGGCGTGAACGTTATCGGTAAGCGGTCGGCCATGGAATGACTGTAAACATCCCGAAGCCAATTCCGCAAGGAAACACCTAAATCCTCGCCTAATGTCTGCCGATCCGCTTCAACGATTTGTTATGCACACAGCTCCCCGATAGAACTCAGAAGAGTACGAATATGCAACTCTCGTTGTTCGGGTCGTGCACCAAAAAAGCGCGTTACTGCTTCCCACCTCTCGTGTTCTTCCTCACCCTGCGCTTCACGAGAGTAGACGACGACCACACCCCGTTTTAGCGGAGATGCTAGATCGCGAAGTCGGTCCTCAAATCCCTGAATCGCAAGTAAGGCCACAGTCTGTTTGAGAAGACTCCCTAGCTTGGCATGATCAATTGTCCTTTGAATGTTAGCGTAGCCTGTCCCCAGAAGCGGAAGTGCTAATGACTCTAGCCCCTGAGTATCCGCTTCGTCTAGCACCCGGTCTATGACGCAACACCCTCTATCGGTGTATTCACGTAGAGACCATAGTGCTTCTTGCTTGTGCTGAGATCCCTCGTCGTGACCACTAGCATAATCCCGGGAAGGTTCTGTGTGTTCTTGGGCAGTTTCAGGTATTTCGTTTGCCCCAGGCCTGCAGCCCTCGGTCTCTGGTCACGTGGCCATCTTTGCTCCAGATCGTCAAAGAAGAGCCGCCCACCCACACGTATGGTTTCGAAGGCTGCCAGAACACTCCGTGGACCGCGCTGCCAAAAATCGAAGGCCTGTCCCATTGGAATGACCACAGGGATAGAATGCACGTCAGCGATATTTCCAAAGACAACATGGAGGAGCCCACCTGTATCCCTGATCTTGACCGGTGCCACGACTTCTCTAAAGTCTCTATCGAAATCTCCGTATGGAAGCTTGGATATCGATTCCGGAACAACATGCTGATCTGAAGGGGAACACCGCAGGTGGTCAATGAGTCTGTTTAAATGAATTCTCAGCTTGGATTCAAACTCGGCAGTCTCGTGAAAATCCTGCACTAGGGCCACCTGCTGAAGGCGCTTCCGGAATTCCTTCACCTTCTGGAGCTGTTCTGGATCGATCAACGTCAGGTCCTCTGGTGAGCCTTGTTTGAAATAGAACATTACACGTGGTTTGCCGACTCGGGCCCAGCTCTCGATAGCTCGCTCGACTTCGTGTTCTGTGCCGGAGTTCGCGCCACCGGGAATGGGTGTGCCAAAACGCATCCACATCAGACCGACGAGCACATTATAGGCTCCTAGCTCCTCATCGATGACAGCCTGTGGATTTCTGCCTACGCCAGGCGGCAGATCCTGCCAACGAACGGCGTTGAAGAAGAGACCCGCCCTCTCTCCCGAGGTCCGATTCATCTCGTCAAGAACGCGGCCTACCGCGTCCCGTTCAGGATTACAGTCGCCCGGCGATGAGATGAAGACTCGGATTTCTTTCCGGTCAGCCATGCTCGATCCTTTCCACGACTATGTGTGTGTATGTGGGCATAACGTTTGAGTTCACTTGCGCCGGGTTAGCGATGGATGCCCCAATCGAAGACAACTTCGCTGCTCAAGTGAGATTGATAAAAAGCCAAGATTAGGCGTCAAGTGAAACGATTTGTTGGGCGGTTGGCTGGGGAACAACGGCTACCAATAATATGTCTCAATTCGCTTTTCGTAATTCTCCCCAGGCTTCCAAATCTTCGGACCTTTTATTTCTTGCCTTGATTATTACATTTTTGAGCAAACAAATAAGTACACACTTCCAAAGCCTCCTACATTTATTTCTCTGTACTTTAAATCACTCTTTTCTAAATATGTTTTTAAATCCTTCATGACGTCCCCATATATTTCACCAATTTTTACAAGTGAATAGCCAATAATATTTCTATTAGAGGGATAATCAAAATCCATAAGTAAAAGTTTGCCATTTTTCTTTAGAACCCTCTTCATTTCATCCAAAGCCTTTTCTCCATTTGGATATCCAGTAAATGCCATAGTGTTTATTACTGTATCAAAGGTGTTATTCGCATAAGGCAAATTCTCAACATTGCCTTTTGAAATTGATGCAGATAAACTCTTTTTCTCAAGTTTTCTTTTGGTGATTTCAATCATTTCGTTATTAAAATCTATCCCGTATGTATCAAAATGTTCCGCATATTTCGTCATTAAATAACCAGTTCCGAAAGAAACTTCCAATACCTTTGATCCTTCGATAAAAGGGATAACTTTTTTCAACCATATACTCCAATATGGTGTCATAACAAAATCATAATATTTAGCAAATTTCGAATATTTCTTATCCATAGTACGCGTGTATAAACTCGCATCCTTGGGTATTTCAGGGTATTTTATTTTGCTTTCTTTTACTTTATAAAAATCCATAGTTTTCCCTGTCTATCCTATTTTTCACTTGAGCGTTTTTTGTTCGTATGGCCCAATGCCGAGTTGACCGGCAGGTTCTCCGTGATAACGGCCCGAAGGAAACCGGTTATCGCGGGGGTTCTGCAGGTCGAACGTTTGGTTCCCGAGGCGCGGAGCGCCGAAGAACCAAACGGGAGACCGGGAACCGGGCAACTCGGCATTCCCTCGGCGCATCTCGCCATCCCCTTTTAATCCTATTCGTTTGAAGACCTGTTTTTAAAACGCCTCCTGCCGAGCGGCGCGAAGCGCCGCGGGAATGCCGCTTATAACCAGGGGGCCGTTTTTTAGGCCCGTCTGGTTCATGAGCTTGTTATGTGAACAACATGGTCATTGACCCAAGCGGTAAATTCTTCGCGATCGAGCTTCCCCGCTGCAAGATCAAGGATGATCTTTTCTTGTTCATCAACTGATGCTTCAACTTCAAACCCATTAAGAATTAGAAAGGCTTCCATTGCTGCATGACCAATTCTTTTATTACCATCAATGAATGGGTGGTTCATGACGAGAAAAAAACAAAGTGCAGCCGCTTTTGTTAAAATGTCCGGGTAAAGATCGGTCCGACTAAATGTGAGGCGGGGTTGATTAATTGAGGATTCTAGGGCTCTTATATCTCGAATTCCCTTTGCACCGCCAGAAACCTCGATAATCTTATCATGTAATTCCAGAATTTCGGGGAGGGAGAGATAGCGCATCAAGCAAGCCGTTTGTAAAGTTCTTTGTTCTTTGCGATAACCTTCCGCATAGCATCTTCAAATTCAGGTTCAGGGTGAGCAATCAAGTCATCGATTGAAGCGGTAACGAATTGATCAGGCAAGAGACCAAATTTTTCCGCTTTCTTCTGAAGGATGGCAGCCTTGTTGTCGTCTATTTCTACTGTTATTCTTGCCATAATTACTCCTCTTATATTTTTTATAAACAAAGACAGTTTATCTCAAATCAGAATAATTTTCAATCCTACAGATTTTCACATAATGCCGAGTTGACCGGCAGGTTCTCCGTGATAGCGGGCAAGTGATCGCTGGCTATCGCGGAGGTTCTGCAGGTCGAACGTTTGGTTCCCGAGGCGCGGGAGCGCCGAAGAACCAAAAGGGAGACCGGGGACCGGGCAACTCGGCATTCACGCGGCGCATCTCGCCATCCCCTTTTAATCCTATTCGTTTGAAGACCTGTTTTTAAAACGCCTCCTGCCGAGCGGCGCGAAGCGGCGCGGGAACGGCAAGCTCATGCGCACGCTTTTGCGTGTCGCCTGGAGCGACTTGTTGGGCAAGGCTGTTACTCCCATGAGCCGTCGCTCACCACACTGATAGCTTGGTCAAGATCCAGAAGTTTGTCGCGGATGAGGCCATTGTTATGGCGGGCACCTACCAAGGCATCGCAAGCCCTGATGACGAGTGCGGCGTCTTGAGTCTCAATTGCTTGGCCGAGCTCGAGAACGCGCGCCGTAACGCCGCGCCACGCATGCCCGCCGACTGCAGCAGCGTGCTTCCAGTGCGAATTATCGTAGAGATTAGCCAGCTGCTCCACACTACGCCTAAGTTTCCTCTCGAAGAGTGCCGCAGCGTGCGCAGTCGTTGACGCGCCGAGCGCGGCTTTCCTTATGGGCTGTAGTTGACGCCATGCCTCTACTCGGTTTCTCGGCAGGCTGACGAGCTGTTCCCAACCCTCGGATGGGAGGTACCCCTTCTCGATTAAGAACCGAACATGCCGCGCCTCGTGGTACACGAGCGTAAGGCCGTCTACTAACAGGACACGAGCGTTCTTCTCATGATTGGGCATTCCGTTCTAACTCCTCCATGTGTGACCAACGTGCTGCCTCAGCGGGCGCACGGTCCTCGCGCTCCGCTGAAGGCAGGGGTTAAATGCCAAGCGGCACCAACTTCTCTCCAATTTCATTTAATTCAATCATTACGTTTGTAGCTTGAATGGCAATTTGCTCCATTTTTTCAATATAGTAATCGAACTTCTGGTTTTGTGATAAGAATGGTGTTGATTCTTCGTCGAAATCATGGGCCAACCAATTTCTTTGGATCTTAAATTCGATAACTCGTCGGAATAAACCATCGCATAGCGGAGCGTCCTTTTTTATTGAATTAACGACTTCTCCCATGGGCTTAGAAAGGTGGAAAGATAGTTTCTCCTTAGCTTTTTCTTTGCTCCACCCACTATTCACGATGTGAAAGACAGAATAATAGTGTGCAAGTGCGAACTGAACCTTTTGCCCCATCATAAGTGCGAGGCCAACCTTCTCACAGAGTTCTTTAAATTGAATTGGTTCGTCAGGGATCATGATTCTCCTGGCATTTAATGCCGAGTTGACCGGCAGGTTCTCCGTGATAGCGGGCGAGTTATCGCTGGGTATCGCGGAGGTTCTGCAGGTGGAACGTTTGGTTCCCGAGGCGCGGAGCGCCGAAGAACCAAACGGGAGACCGGGGACCGGGCAACTCGGCATTCACGCGGCGCATCTCGCCATCCCCTTTTAATCCTATTCGTTTGAAGACCTGTTTTTAAAACGCCTCCTGCCGAGCGGCGCGGAGCGCCGCGGGAACGTTCCAGCTCAAAGGACGCGAATTTATGAGCGTTCCTTGTGCAGCCGATTGTTCGACGTTTTGTAATATTGCATTTTTTCCATTGACATAGGATAGATGCCATGGTATAGATCACGGCAAACAGCTAATCAAACGATGGAGGTTTACATGAAAAAAGCGCGCCTTTTTGTCAACGGACGTAGCCAAGCGGTTCGCCTACCCAAAGATTGTCGATTTTCGGGCTCTGACGTCTATATCAAGAAGCTCTATGGGGTCGTCATGCTCATTCCCAAGGACGAACCGTGGGCCTCGCTCGTCAACAGCCTCGACCATTTTTCTGAAGACTTCATGACCACAAGGGAACAGCCCGAACATCAGTCGCGGGAAGTGTTGTGATCACATTCATGCTCGACACCAACATTTGTATCTACATCATCAAAAAAAAGCCGGAGCAGGTACTCAGGCGGCTGAAGAACACTCATATTTCCGATATCGGGGTTTCTTCAATCACACTGAGCGAACTTGAATACGGAGCAGCAAAGAGTTCACGACCCGATCAGAACAAGATTGCCCTGGCCGAATTCCTCGCTCCCCTCGAAATCCTTTCTTACGACGACATGGCTGCCCAAGAGTATGGGAAGATTCGCGAATCTCTGGAACGCCATGGTACCCCAATAGGGTCCATGGACATGCTCATTGCAGCCCATGCGCGCTCTCTTAATTGCACTCTGGTCACCAACAACGAACGCGAGTTCAGTCGTGTCGCATCCCTGAAGATCGAAAACTGGACCAAATAGTCTTTTTTTAATTCTTGTGGACTTGGGGATGTCCTTCACTAAGTAAATAACTCAATGTGGCAGAATGGAAAAACTCTCAAGACCCCAATTACAATACAGCAGCTTTCTTTCCGTTCTACAACGCTTTCAGGTTCATCTATATAAGTTTTTAGTAATCCTTTAAAGGAATTATGTCAAATGATTCCTTGACTTCACCCGCTCATTCAGCCACAGACCCACACGGACAGACACAGACTTTCAGTCATATTCTCTCCTAGATCATTCATGATGGTTTTGACAGATGGTCATGACAAGCAGGGCCACACCAAGGCCAGGCCTGTCTGTCCTCTTGGAAAACCAAGGCCTCATTATCTAGTCCCGCTCCAAGTCTTTTCCAGCTTGAAAGGCAGAACCATTTATCGTACCATGCCCTTGCCACCCCATACCTCGGAGAGAAAACGGCCTTGAGCCCGAAAAATAAAAGCAAACCTGAAGACTACCTTCACAAAGGACTGAACCGGGTCCCGAGAGATCTTCATCACGTCTATCTGATGGGAATTTGCGGGACAGGAATGGCCTCCCTGGCAGGAATATTGAGGGAGCAGGGATTTAGTCTGACCGGTTCTGACCAGAATATTTACCCTCCCATGAGCGACTTCCTTGAATCGCTGTCTATCCCTGTTCTCGAAGGCTATAGCGCGGAACACCTGTATCCCAGCCCCGACCTGGTAATAGTTGGGAATGTAATCACAAGAGATAATCCGGAGGCCGTTGAACTCTCGCACCTGGGCCTCCCATATCTCTCCTTCCCACAGGCCATAAAGACCTTCGCTATAAGAGATAAACGTTCCATCGTAGTCAGTGGTACGCACGGGAAGACAACCACATCCTCTTTGATAGCCTGGCTTTTGGAAAAGGCAGGCCTGGATCCAGGATTCATGATCGGCGGAATCCCACAGAACTTCCACAAAAATTTCAAAGAGGGAAAAGGGCCCTATTTCGTTATAGAGGGCGATGAGTACGATACGGCCTTTTTCGATAAAGGCCCAAAATTTCTCCATTATAACCCATGGGTAACGATCCTCACCAGCATAGAGTTTGACCATGCAGATATTTACAGGGATCTCGATCATGTGATTGATAGTTTCAACAAACTAATCGATCTTATCCCGCCCGATGGGCTCCTCATCGCAAATGGTGACATCCCGACTATCCGACCCATAATCGAGAGGGCAAAATGCCGAGTGGTCACCTATAGCCTTTCAGACAATGGGCAATGGAGGGCGGCAGACATTACGCCTCAAGGGGATCTCACCTGTCTTAAAATATTCAATGCCGGAGAGGAAAAATCGCACCTCTGCACAGGGCTATATGGGAACCACAATTTATCCAATCTGTTGTCCGCCGTTGTTTTGGCGGATTTTTTGGGTTTGCCTCGTCACGTTGTCTCAGAGGCGGTAAAAGACTTCCAAGGGGTTGTACGAAGGCAACAAATCATTGGCGAGAAAAAAGGAATACTCGTATTGGACGATTTTGCCCATCACCCCACTTCGGTCAGGGAGACTGTTGCCGCCGTTAGCAAGAAGTACAAGGGACGTCGCTTGATTGCAGTGTTCGAACCCAGGTCCAACTCCAGCAGACGGAATGTCTTTCAGACCCTTTATGCCTCCTCTTTTGATGATGCAGACGTTATTATGATCCCCGAACCCCAATTGATGGAAAAGATCCCCGTTTCAGAAAGATTTTCCTCTCAGAGTCTTGTGAAAGACCTCATAAACAGGGGGCTCATGGCCCTCTACTTTGAAAACACCGACCGGTTATTGGAGGGACTGCTTAAAGAAATCCAAGATGGAGATGTGGTCCTTTTCATGTCCAATGGAGTATTCGACTACCTGCCACGGAAATTGTTGAAAAGACTTGACACTATCTGAAGTCGTTTCTTTTTGCGTAAGGGCCGATCACTTTGGAAGCAACCATCAAAGACGAGAAGGAGGAGTACAATGGGTGTTATCCAAAAATCAAAAGTTGGCGCACTTCTTTTAATTATTCCTGTGTTTTTTGTCTGGGGCTGCGGGGCGAGAGCACGTACCAAACCCCTGAAAGGCAAGATGGGGCCTTCGGTCACCAAAGGCACAGAAGTTGAGTCGATTGGGTGCGGCACCCCATTCGCTCTCGTTCAGCTCGATGGTTATTTAGCAGCCTCTCCTGATGATAGGGAAATTCTGGTAACAGCTTCTGAGGTTTACAGTGGCTACGCATTTGCCTTTTTTGAGGATAGCGACAAGACACGTGCCAAAGAGCTGTATAAAAAAGGAAGAGACTACGCGTTAAGGGCCCTTAGCCATAACGAGGCGTTTAAACAGGCCCTTAACCAAACATACGATGATTTTATTCAGGCCCTTAAAAGTCTTGACAAGGAGGATGTGCCGGCCCTGTATTTTGGCACCGGCGCCTGGATGTCATGGATCGGTATCAGTCAGGCAAGTAATTCAGGAGTCCTAGCAGATATCCCCAAGGTTGTGGCGATGATGGACAGGATAATAGAACTGGATGATGAATTTCATTACGGCGGTGTTCATGCGTTTATGGGGGCCTGGCTTGCTTCCCGCCCCAAGATGTTTGGCGGAAAACCGGAAGAAGCCAAGTACCATTTCGATGAGGCCTTTGAAATTTCAGGATCAAAATATCTGTTGTGGCAATTCCTATATGCAAAATTTTATGCTGTTCAAATTCGAGACAGAGAACTCTTTGTAACAACACTCAGAAAGATCATTTCAGCGCCTGAAAATCTCTTTCCGGAAAAGAATTTCGATAATGTAATCGCCAGGCAGAAAGCAAGGGTGCTACTAACAAAAGTTGACGATTACTTTAGAAAAAGCAGACCACACCCTTCTGAATCACAGCACTAGGCGCCATTAAACGTCTCGTAAACCATATAACTCCTTGAAATTGGTGATTTTGTTGCTCTATGATTTTCACCCCGCCTGTGGAATGATGGAATATTGGAAAGTCGAAGGTCCCGTCATCCGGTTGCCGCAGGTGCAGGAGTCATGAGGTCTGTGGATGAAACGTTACGTCATTAACAGGCTTTTATATTCTCTATTGATATTGTTCTTTGTTTCCATTCTTATCTTTGTCTTGGCCAGGCTTATGCCCGGGGATCCTATCCGGGGAGCGGCCATGTTCAACATGGATCTGGCCGACAAAGAAATCATCAATGATTTGCGGATACAATTTGGTTTAGATAGGCCCGTCTACATACAATATGTCACTTGGCTCGAAGACTTTGCAAAGGGCAATTGGGGAATTTCCCTGGGCAGCGGCGAACAGGTCTTGAATATGTTTCTGCGCCGGTTGCCAATCACCTTGGAACTCTTTGCTGGGGCAGTGTTTTGGACCTTTATTATCGGCTTCCCATTGGGAATAATCGCCGCGCTCAAACGAAATTCATGGCTGGACGCCTCTCTCACGACAACCTCCATTATCGGCGTTTCCATTCCCGTATTCTGGGAGGCGATTGTTCTGATATATCTTTTCTCCGTAATCTTACACCTCTTTCCGCCCTCTGGTTTTGTGCCTTTTTCCGAAAGTCCAAGGGAAAACCTCCTTTCGGTTGCTATGCCGACCTTTATCATGGGGACTCACGGGGCCGGTCTGCTCGCGCGGTACGTACGATCGAGCCTGCTGGAGGTCCTCGGGGAGGACTACATCCGAACCGCCAGGGCCAAGGGACTGCGGGAAAGGATGGTTATCCTGGGCCATGCAGCTAAGCCAGCCATGATACCGGTGATTACGATTGTCGGACTGTCTTGGGGCTATGTTGTGGGAGGAAGCTTTATAGTGGAATATATGTTCGCCATACCCGGCCTTGGTCGGATGGGGGTAAACGCGGTCTTTGCCCGGGATTTTCCGGTCATTCAGGCCACCCTTATTATAGTTGCCTTGAATATATTGCTGGCAAATCTTGCAGTCGACCTCCTATACGGATACCTTGATCCCAGGGTCAGAGTAAATTAGAGACGACACATTGTAATGAGCGACACATCGATCAACCAATTTGGGGCCCGCCGGTCATCCCAGGGCGGAGCATGGCCCGTTTTTCGGGCCATATTAAGGCACAAGGTCTCCTGCTTGGGGGTGATCATCATCCTCCTCCTGGTCTTAATGGCAATCTTTGCCCCCCTGCTGGCACCATATAATCCGAATGAACAGGATCTTTACCACGTTCTGGAATCCCCATCCCGGCAGCACCTGCTCGGGACGGACGACGTGGGCCGTGATTTGCTTTCACGTGTCATCTACGGCTCACGGGTTTCTTTGCTCGTAGGCTTGCTCGCAACCGCCTCTTCAGCCATAATCGGAGTCCTGATAGGCCTTGTAGCCGGGTACAAGGGCGGTTTTATAGATATGATCACCATGCGCATTACCGATACATTTATGTGTATTCCTGGGCTGATCTTGTTATTTGTTATGGCAGCAGCCCTAGGTCCCGGTCTCCATAATATCATCATTGCCGTCACGGCCCTGGGCTGGACGGGGTTTGCCAGGATCATACGTGGCCAGGTGCTGGTAGTGCGTGAAATGCCTTACGTAAAGGCGGCTCAGGCCACGGGCGCCTCAGGGCTCAGGATCATGTTCAGGCATCTTCTGCCAAACTCCATGGCCCCCATTATCGTGACCGCCTCGCTCGCCGTGGGTTGGAACATTATGTTGGAAAGCACGGCCGCTTTCTTCGGGCTGGGTGTACAGCCGCCCACACCAAGCTGGGGCAAGGCCTTACGGATAGGATATTCTTATCTGGAGAGCGTACCCCTCTTCTCCATCGCCCCAGGACTGATGATTACTCTGGCTGTCCTCTCCTTCAACCTATTGGGGGATGGCCTGAGGGACGCCCTTGATCCCCGCTTGCGAGGCGGGGGAAAAAAGATAGAATAGCGCAACATACCATGCCCAAATTATTGGAAGTCAAAAATCTAAGCACACATTTTTTCACCGAAGAGGGTGCAGTTAGGGCCGTGGACGGCATCTCCTATGATCTTAATGAGGGTGAGACCCTGGGCCTGGTAGGCGAGAGCGGCTGCGGAAAGAGTGTCAGCGCTCTTTCCTTGCTCCGGCTTATTCCAAACCCGCCGGGAAAGATCATATGTGGGGAGATCATCTTTCAAGGTGAGGACTTGCTCAAGCTCAGTGATACAGAGATCTGCAATGTCCGCGGCAACCGGATCGCCATGATCTTCCAGGAGCCTATGACCTCCCTCAACCCCGTGCGCACCATTGGTAGTCAGATCATGGAACCAATGCGGCTTCACAAGGGCATGAACAAAGCCAGGGCCCTCCAGGAATGCCTTACGCTTCTGAGTAAAGTCCGTATGCCTGACAGGGTCAACACCTATCCGCATCAGTTAAGCGGCGGTATGACCCAGCGAGCTATGATCGCCATGGCGCTTTCCTGTGCTCCCAGATTGATTATTGCCGACGAGCCCACCACGTCTCTTGACGTAACCATTCAGGCCCAGATTCTTGATCTGATGAAGGGCCTTACGCGGGACTTCGGAACCACCCTGATGATCATCACTCATAACCTCGGGGTGGTGGCTCGGTATGCGGACCGGGTCAATGTCATGTACGCAGGGCGCATCGTGGAGAAGGCCACAGCCAGAGATCTCTACGACGATCCTCGGCATCCCTATACGATTGGACTTATGGCTTCCGTACCCCGGTTGGATCAGGAAATCAGGCATAAGCTCGGGACGATGGAAGGACAACCACCTGATTTACTATGCCTGCCCCCGGGCTGTGCCTTCCATCCCCGCTGCACCTATTGTACTGAGCAATGTCTGGAGGAAGTTCCGGAGCTCATTCCAGTGGCAAATAACCACGAAATAGCGTGTTGGGTAGATGTCAAAAAGGGATAATAGTATCCTGATAGCGGTCAGAAACCTGACCGTGTACTTCCCCATTTACAGAGGGACTATTTTCAAGAAAAAGGTCGCGGAGGTAAAGGCCGTTGACGGAGTTAACTTTCATATCAATAGCGGGGAGACATTCGGACTGGTGGGCGAGAGCGGGAGCGGCAAAACGACTACTGGCCGGGCCATCCTACAACTGGACCAGCAAACGTCGGGAGAGATCGTCTTTGAAGGGAGGGACATCACAAGGCTTGACAAACAAGAAATCCGACACCTGCGGAGGAAAATGCAAATGATCTTCCAGGATCCTTTCGGTTCCCTTGATCCCAGGATGACCGCGCGTGATATCATCGGTGAACCGTTATTGATCCACAATATGGCAAAAAGCAAGGCCGAATACCGCAAGCAAACCGATTATCTTCTCGAGCTTGTGGGGCTCAACCCATCCATGGCCAAACGGTATCCGCACGAGTTCAGTGGCGGACAGAGACAGCGTATAGGAATCGCTAGGGCTATATCGGTGAGGCCCTGCTTTGTCGTGTGCGACGAGCCTGTCTCGGCCCTTGATGTGTCAATACAGGCTCAGATAATCAACTTACTGGGACAGCTTCAAGAGGAATTCAGTTTGACCTATCTCTTTATCGCCCACGATCTGGCTGTGGTCAGGCATATCAGCGATTGGATCGCTGTCATGTACCTGGGAGGTATTGTAGAAATCGCCAGCAGGAAAGATCTCTACGATGATGCACAACATCCCTATACCAGGGCCCTGCTGGCTGCTGTTCCAATCCCGGACCCAGCGATGGAGGCGGGGCGAAAACACGGCATGATTGAAGGAGAAATCCCAAGCTCTCTCAATCCACCGGAAGGGTGCAAATTTCACCCGCGCTGTCCCTTTGCAAAAGACGTCTGCCAGAAAGAGCCACCTTCGCTGGCCCGGCTCACCGCTAATGAGCACTGGGTGGCCTGCCACTTGGCATCGTAAGAGATGGGTAAAGAATCCGAGTACAGGGGGCCAGGCTTTGGCCTGCCCCCAGCGGGGACTGAGTGACTAAAGTGATCTAAAATGTCTAAAGTGCCTAAAGTTAAAGAGTTTTATGTCATTTTACTGAATAGAAGAGCGAAGCTCTCCCTTAACTTTAGGTCACTTTAGTTCACTTCGAACTTTAGTTCACTTTATGACCTTGATTTCTGGTACGGCATGGCCTAATTTCTTTGACTCCCGCATGGCGGAGGTTATCCAACTAACGATGAAAGTGAGATCTATGAAAGTCAAAAAAATGAGGTTGGCATTATTGGGCGTATTGGGGCTTCTCCTCTTATTGCCTTCGGCCTTGGTCGGCCCGTTTGTAATGGCCGAAGAAGAACTCGGGACAAAACAGGGCTGGATGGTTTGGGGTGAGGAATATTGGCCCACCAAACCGGTTCGAGGCGGGCATTTTCGTTCAGCATCTCGCTTCTATATAGGGGTCATGAACCCCAACCACTTTCCGGTCTTGGACTGGGTTTCCATCAGCAACCTCTATGAAAGACTCATCCTTTGCGACAGCAGCTATAAACCCACGGTCCCCTGGTTGGCCGAGTCATGGAAACAGCTCGACCAGGTCACCGTGATCATGAAGCTCAGAAAAGGGGTCAGGTTTCATGATGGATCCGCATTTGACGCCAAGAGTCTCAAGTACCAGATTGACTGGATTATGGACACCAAGAATGGGGCATGGACCAGAGTGTGGCTTGAACCGCTCAAGTCTATTGAAGTGGTAGATGAACACACGGTAAAGTGGCATTTCAAGAGGCCCTGGGGCTCTTTTCTGGGGACTATGTCCAGTGTTCCGGGCTTTGTGCTGTCGGCCAAGGCCCTGAAAGGAGACGTCGCGTTGGCAGAGGCCAAGAGGCTGGCCCGCAGAGTAAAGGGTGCCGAAAGGGAGGCGGCCAAGGCGGAGAAAAACGCCCAAGAAATGGCGTCCAAACTTGGGAAAGAAACCGCAAAGGCGAGGGCTGAGGCAGAAGAAGCAAGGAAAAAGGCGACTGACATCGAGTCCCGGATAAAGGAACTGGCCACCCTTACCACAGGGGTCAAACCCCTGGATACCAATCCAGTTGGGACCGGACCGTACATGCTGGAAAAAGCCAGCCCTGGTAATTACATAAAACTTAAACGGAACCCTAACTGGTGGTTCGGCAAAACAGTCGGTTTTCCGGATATGCCTTACTTTGATGGGATTAAAGTCTCCGTTATTCCTGACCCCTCCGTTCGGCTCGCAAATCTCAAGGCCGGTAAAATTGATTTTGTCGTCATCAGCCCTCATCAGTATAGGTTAGTCAAAAATGATCCCAATCTCGACGTAGCCGTCTTTCCCGTCAATTGGCTGATATTCTTAATGTTTAACCATGCCCAGGGCCCATGCAAGGACATCCGTGTGCGTAAAGCCATTTCCCATGCCATTGACCGTAAGGCCCTGATTGCGGGAATACAGTTCGGCATGGGCAGGGTGGCCAGTTGCATCTACCCAGACGATCACTGGGCCCACAATTCCGATCTGAAACCGGTGAGCTATGATCCTGAGCTATCCAGGAAGCTCCTGGCGGAAGCTGGTTATAGCGATGGCATGACGCTCAAAGGTTTTACTGGAAATTTTCCTGAGGCCCGAGCATTTTCCAAGGCAATCATGGCCATGCTTGAGAAGGTGGGAATCACGTGGAAACCAAATTTTTTGAGCGTCTCGGGAATGGCCGACCCGCTAGAAAGGCTTGATTTTGATATGGTTGGTGCCTTATACCCGTGGATTACCGAACCTGACCATATAGCCACCATTCTCTACCATCCGGATGGTCTTTTGAACAACGGCCGTAGCCGCAATGAAAAGGCCATCACACTGATCAAAGCAGGGCGAGAAGAGATCGACTATGAGAAAAGGCGCAACATCTACCACCAACTAGAAGAGGTCCTATACAATAACTATGAGGATGTCTGGCTCTTTTGGCCAATGGCGGTCGTGGCATTCAATAAGAACCTCCAGGGTTTCAGGCCTGAAATGACTCAAAAATATGGGGAGGCCTATTTTTTCTCTCACCCCATGTGGTTCAAGGACGGTCGGTCTAATTAGAAATGCTGATCATTATCTTTATTTCTTGACTTCCAAGCACTGGCCCTTATTATTTATCGTTACTGAAATCTGTTTTTATGATCGCAGGCAACATTCTGATGGGGTCTTTTTGAAACCGGACAAGGAGGTTCGATATGCCGGGTTTTGAGATATTCGGTGATGAGGAACGAAAAGAGGTGCAGGACGTTCTCGATACAGGAGTCCTGTTCCGCTACGGTTTTGATCAGGCGCGCAAGGGTCATTGGAAGGCCAGGGCATTTGAAGACGAGCTTAAAAGGCGTATCGGGACAGGGTATTGTCATTTGTGTTCCAGCGGCACTGCTGCCCTTTCTATTGCATTGGCTGCCTGTGGAGTAGGAGCAGGGGACGAGGTCATTGTTCCGCCTTTTACCTTTATTGCGACCATAGAGGCGGTGCTGAATGCCGGAGCAGTCCCTGTATTTGCGGAGATTGACGAAACCCTGTGTCTTGATCCCAATGCCATTTCCTCTGCCATTACGACACACACGAAGGCCGTATTGCCCGTTCATATGTGTGGTTCAATGGCCCGCATTGACGAAATCAAGGCCCTTTGTGATCAGAAAGGTCTCATCCTCATAGAGGATGCCTGCCAGGCACTCGGTGCCACCCTGAATGGAAGGGCCCTGGGCACCTTTGGGCAAATGGGTTGTTATTCTTTTGACCCTGTAAAGACCATTACGTGCGGTGAAGGAGGTGGTGTTGTTACTAACGATGAGGGGCTCTACCATCTGGCAGATGCCTTTGCGGATCACGGCCATGACCATATAGGCAACGACCGCGGGCTTGAAGGGCATGCCATTCTGGGCACTAATTTTCGCATTAGTGAATTGAATGCCGCCGTTGGTCTGGCTCAGCTTAGGAAACTCGATTTCATATTGGAAAAACAGCGTGATCACAAAAAGGCCATAAAAGAGGCTATGGCACAGGTTCCTGGAATCAGTTTTCGCAACATCCCTGATGATAAAGGGGACTCGGCTACATTCCTCTCCTTTTTCCTGCCCGATGAATCTTCTGCACGCAGGGTTGCAAAGGAGCTCAGCCATGAAGGGGTAGACGGCTGTTTTTACTGGTATGACAACAACTGGCATTACATCCGCCAGTGGGACCAGCTCAAGCGGCTTGATTCGGCCGCAAGGCTCCCTGCGAGGCTTTACGAAAACTGCCCGGACTATGAGTCGATAAGGTTGCCTCAATCAGACAACATAATCGGCAAAATGATCTCAATCCTGATTAAGTTGTCCTGGACAGAGGACGAGCTATCTCAACGAATTCAAAAAATATTAACCGTCCTAAAGGGGTAGGTCGGAAGGTTTAGGGCGGGACTCCAGAAAATCGGTTTTCAAGGGGCCAAGATATGTCTAGAAATTTCAAGGTCGTTTCTCAGGTTATTTTTGGCCGTGCTTGCTTTGGCCAGTTGGATGACATTCTTGCAGAAAGGCGAAAGGGCCCCGGCCCCTTCATGGTCTTTCTGATCGATGACATATTTTTAGAGAGCGCTTTGAAAGAAAGGGTGCCTGTAAAGGGTCAGGATTTGGTCATATGGGTCAACGTGGATGATGAACCCAAGACAACATACGTTGACGAGCTGACCCGTAAGGTCAGGGATTTTTCTGGCCACCTGCCCAGCGGTATCATAGGGATAGGTGGCGGAAGCACCATGGACCTTGCAAAAGCGGTATCACTTATGCTCACTAATCCCGGTTCTTCTGCAGATTATCAGGGGTGGGACCTGATCAAGAAGCCTGCGGTCTATCATGTCGGCATTCCTACTCTTTCAGGAACCGGCGCAGAGGTCTCCCGAACAACGGTACTTTCAGGTCCCGAAAAAAAACTTGGCATCAATTCCGACCATACGCTCTTTGATCAGATTGTGCTGGATCCGGACCTGATTTCCGGTGCACCACCAGATCAGCGTTTCTATACGGGGATGGACTGCTATATACACTGCGTGGAATCGTTGACCGGCACCTATATAAACACCTTCAGCAAATCATACGGCGAAAAGGCCTTAGCCCTTTGCAGGGAGGTATTCCTCGACAAAGGGCCGGAAAGCGATGACAAGCTAATGATGGCCTCCTATTTTGGAGGCATGAGCATAGCATATTCACAGGTCGGTATTTGTCACGCCCTATCCTATGGTCTTTCCTTTGTGCTTAGTATCCACCACGGAGTAGGTAATTGTATAACCTTTGACTCCCTGGAAGAATTCTATCCGGAAGGCGTCCAGGAATTCCATAGAATGATGGAAAAACAAGGGTTAGAGCTATCGCACGACCTTCTCCCATCAGTCAATAGTGAACAACTGGAAAAGATGGTTGATGTGTCCCTAGTACTTGAGCCCCTCTGGGAAAACGCCCTGGGAGAGAACTGGAGGAGCATAATGACCAGGGAGAGGATAAAGGACCTGTATCAGCGGATGTTTTAATCCCAGCCATATCATTAACATCTTCTTCTACCAGTATTTATTCACCCTCTCCATGGGCCATTGTCCACTCCACACATTGACATCCTACCCAAGGGAACTTAATTTTAATCAGTTTACGGCATAGATTGGCCGATGTCCGCTGATAGTTATCAGTGGCCTGTCGAGAAAAATTGAAAACTGGTGGAGGAAAACAATAATGCGTTTTGATAAATTCACTTTGAAGGCACAGGAGGTCATTCAGACCTCTCAACAACTAGCCGAGAGACTCGGCCATCAACAGATAGAACCGGAACACCTTGTAATGGCCATCCTTGAGCAAAAGGAAGGCGTTATTCCACCGCTGCTGGGTAAAATAGGTGCGGATCAGGGCCAGCTTACACAATCCTTTAAGGAGGCCTTAGAGAAAATCCCCCGGGTTTCAGGGACAGGGTATGGCCAGACATCTATCTCCCCACGGTCAAAGACAGTTCTTGACAAGGCATTTGCCGAGGCCGAGCAGATGAAAGACGAATTTGTAAGCCTTGAGCATATCCTGCTGGCCGCAACCGGGGAAAAAGAGGGAGAGTCGTCTCGGCTACTGGCTATCGCGGGAATTACCAGGGATACGATCCTTAAGGCCCTAGTCGATATTCGTGGTGGCCAACGGATCACGGATCAAAATCCCGAAGACAAATACCAGGCCCTGGAAAAATTCAGCATGGATCTGACGGCTATCGCCTCAAAAGGCGATCTTGACCCGGTTATCGGCCGGGACGATGAAATTCGCAGGATAGTCCAGGTCCTCTCCAGAAGGACCAAGAATAATCCGGTCCTGATAGGAGAGCCGGGCGTCGGGAAAACCGCCATTGTTGAGGGACTTGCCCAAAGAATTATCCAGGGTGATGTGCCGGAAACCCTAAAGGATAAGCGGGTGGTTGCCCTGGATATGGGAGCACTAATTGCCGGCGCAAAATACCGTGGGGAATTCGAGGACAGGCTCAAGGCAGTCCTCAAAGAAGTGACGGATGCCCATGGTCAAATAATCCTATTTATAGACGAGATGCATACCCTGGTGGGTGCCGGCGCTGCCGAGGGGGCCGTAGATGCCTCAAATATGCTGAAGCCTGCCCTCGCCCGTGGCGAACTCAGATGCGTTGGGGCCACAACCATAAAAGAGTACCGAAAACATATTGAAAAAGATGCCGCCCTGGAGAGGCGATTTCAGCCGGTGATGGTCGAGGAACCGAGCGTGGAGGACACCATCTCGATCCTGCGTGGCCTCAAGGAAAAATATGAGGTACATCATGGCGTCCGGATCAAGGATTCCGCTCTGGTGGCAGCGGCGACGTTATCTCACAGGTATATTACAGATCGATTCTTGCCGGATAAGGCCATTGACCTCATTGATGAGGCCACATCCAGGCTGAGGATTGAAATCGATAGCATGCCGGCCGAAATAGATGATATTCAAAGGAGAATCACTCAACTGGAAATAGAGAGGGAGGCACTAAAAAAAGAAAAGGACCAGGCATCCAGAGATAGGCTCGACAAGATTGAAAAAGACTTGCGCGAACTGAAGCTCCAGACAGAAGACATGGTCGCCCACTGGAAAAGGGAAAAGGAAACTATTTCCAGGATTAGAGAAATCAAGGAGAGGCTCGAGTCGACCAGATCCGAATCACAGGTGGCTGAACGACAAGGAGATCTGACCAAGGCCGCCGAGCTCAAATATGGGACCCTTATTGAACTTGAAAAGGACCTTAACGAAGAGAACCAGAAACTCGAACAGCTCCAGTCCAGCAGAAAAATGCTCAAGGAAGAGGTGGACAGCGAAGACATTGCAGAGGTTGTTGCCAAATGGACCGGCATACCCGTCTCAAGGATGATGGAAGGAGAAAAGGAAAAACTCCTGAACATGGAGGAAAGGTTGGCCAAGCGCGTGGTGGGTCAGGAAAAGGGAATCATTGCCGTTTCCAATGCCGTGCGCCGGGCCCGTTCCGGGTTGCAGGACCCGAACAGGCCCATCGGCTCCTTCATATTCATGGGCCCCACTGGTGTTGGCAAGACAGAGCTTGCAAGGGCCCTTGCCGAATTTCTCTTCGATGACGAGCAGTATATGGTGAGAGTCGACATGTCAGAATATATGGAGAAACATTCAGTCGCCAGGCTCATTGGTGCGCCCCCAGGATATGTGGGATATGAGGAGGGCGGGTATTTGACTGAATCCATCAGGCGACACCCCTATTCTGTTGTCCTGTTCGATGAAATCGAAAAGGCCCATCCAGACGTCTTTAATGCCCTGCTCCAGATCCTGGATGACGGCCGTATGACAGATGGCAAGGGACGTACTGTGGATTTCAAGAACACGGTCCTGATCATGACGTCCAATGTGGGTAGCCAGTGGATACATGATCTGGGATCCAACAATAGTGCCGAAATGGAAAAACGGGTGATGGATGCGCTTCACTCTACTTTTAAGCCGGAATTCCTTAACCGTATAGATGAAATTGTCATATTCAATTCACTTGGCCCTGAAGAGATCAAAAAAATCGTTGAAATACAGATAGGGCTCCTGGGCAATCGTCTTCAGGCAAACAAGATTTCATTGGAACTGACCGATAAGGTCGAAGAGTTAATTGCCAATTCAGGTTTTGACCCGGTTTATGGCGCCAGGCCCCTCAAGAGGACAATCCAGCACCTAATCCAGGATCCCTTAGCCATGAAGATATTAGAGGGCTCGATTAAAGAGGGGGACCATGTCAGGCTTGATGTAGCGGATGGTGAAGTAGTCTTTGAAAATTAATGGATCAGATGGCGACCCTGTCATTTGCTTACAGGGCATTATACGGTCGGCATTATATTACCTGGCAGCGTTATCGTTGTAATCAGGAGTGTTTATCTTTTCTCTCAGTTTACGTGATGCCTTAAAGGTGACGGCCCTCCTCGATCTGAGAATAATGCTTTCCCCTGTTTGAGGATTAGTCCCTTTCCTGGCCCACCTAAATTTCACCTGAAACTTGCCAAAGCCCCTGATAAGCTGGTCTTCGCCCTTGGCCAGGGTCTCCTCTATTATGTCTAACATTGTATTGACGATCTCCTTTGCCCGCCTTTGACTTAAAAACAGGCAGTCCATCTCAGGGAAAAGGAATCGCTGCTGGTTCTTTTTTCGCTTCTGGAAACGAACCCTTTCCTTCACACTCCTGATAATATCCCCCTTATAAAGAGTCATCTTTTTGCGCCACTCCTCCTTTTGTTGGCAAAACATGGCACATCTGCTAATCTTTGTCAAACGCGGGAAAGTTCAAGATCTAGGACAAATCCTTATGAGACCATCTTTTCATCCCCGGTTAATCAATGACGTCTTTTCAGACCCAGGGTTATTCATCCCCTTTCTGTTTGAAAAAAGGGCCCTGATGTTTGACCTTGGAGATCTAAGCCCCCTTTCGCCAAGGAAACTGCTTAAGGTCACCCATGTCTTTGTGACACATACGCACATGGATCATTTTATCGGCTTTGACACACTCCTCAGACTTTTCCTCGGTCGTGACACCACACTTCATCTCTTCGGTCCACCGGGTTTCTTTAGGCGCGTAGAGGGAAGACTGGCTGGTTATACATGGAATCTGGTCCATGAATATGAAAATGAATTCGCCCTCCAGGTAAGCGAGATTCATCAGGACAGCATCCTCACAAAAACCTATGCATGCACGAATCGATTCGCATCAAATGAGGGCCATGTGCCACGGCCCTTTTCCGGCATTCTTGTGGCGGAGCCCTTTTTCTCAGTTCAAGGCGCCCTGCTGGACCACAGGATACCCTGCCTTGGCCTGAGCCTCAAAGAAAAGTTTTATGTCAATATTATCAAAGAAGGGCTCAAAGACCTTGGACTCCCTGTGGGCCCGTGGCTGAACCGATTCAAGGCAGCCATCTACCATGAGCAGGATTTAGGAAATGAGTTTACGGTCGCCTGGGAGGAAAAGGCCACCGGTAAACATGAGAAAAGGTTTATTCTGCGGGATCTGGTCCAAAAAATTGCGAGGATCTCACCAGGGCAACATATTACTTACATCACCGACGTCGTGGCCAGCCATGAAAATTGCGGCAAAATAATTCAGCTCGCAGCGGGGAGCGACATACTATTTATTGAGGCGGCCTTTCTTGACACTGAAAGGGAGAGGGCGTGGAAAAAATACCATCTGACTGCCAGGGAGGCCGGCGAGATCGCAAAAAAGGCAGGGGCCAAGCAGTTCCGGTTATTCCATTTCTCGCCCCGTTACAAGGGACGAGATGAAGAGCTGGAAAAAGAGGCAAGGGAGGCGTATGAGAAAACGACCTGCATATATTCCAACGATTATGGAACTGAGCGCAGATAGAGTCTTACGCCCGGTCTAAAAGGCCCCACTGCCTGTCTCAGCCTTCTACTACCATAGTTACCCTCAATTAGGGAGCTGTCAGGGGCCAGGATTCAGGGATTAATTCCGTTTCCTGCCAACTGACAACTGACATCCGGCAACTAT
>Ga0307425_1000626_pt1 | contig 22087 bp, 14 predicted proteins | sample SalMarWE160330MG_FD_202152 | JGI IMG/M metagenome (GOLD analysis project Ga0307425, IMG submission 202152) | Salt marsh sediment microbial communities from the Plum Island Ecosystem LTER, Massachusetts, United States - WE1603-30 | ecosystem: Environmental > Aquatic > Marine > Intertidal zone >...
AAGCGATCTCTGCGGTGGGAATATTTTTTTCTTTTGATTCTTGAAGTACACGTTTTGCTACGTTAAAGATCGAATGTTCCCATTCCCTGCTGAAATGATTTTCAATAAGCGGATCTTTATTGACATAACCGTATTGTTCGTTTGCACAGGTTACAATTCCCATTCTGTTAGTTAGAAAATCAGGGACATAAATTGTTTCTCTGTCGTGCAACAGTTTTCCATCGATGTGCATATCCTCAAGCTGGTTGTTGGCTGCACCGCAAACTATTTTCGCTTTTAGCATAGGAATTGTCTGAGAATTCAAAATAGCACCTGTAGCATTTGGAGAAAAAATATCACAATCTTCACTGAATATTGAAAATTCATCCTTATCAACTAATCTACAGTCTAGATTCTTACCTGAGAATTTTTTCTTTACGGAAGAAACGTGATCGGGGTTAATATCTGTACCGATAACTTTTTTGACATTTTTATCAAAGAGAAATTGAATTAGTGGTTCGCCAACGTGTCCGAGTCCCTGAACTGCTACAATTTTAGCTTCGATAGTTCCCATTTTTAAAAATTCCAGTGCCGATTCAATTCCGGAAATAATTCCTTTCGCTGTTGGCATCGAAGGATTCCCGCTTCCACCAAATAGTTGAGGAATACAAGTCGTAAACCTTGTGCCAGAAAAAACATTTGCCATATCTTCTACGCTTGTTCCAACATCTTCGGCAGTTACATAACAACCGTTCAAAGATGACATAAACAAACCATACTCCTGGTATATATTTTTTCTAATCTCAGGATTCATTTTGTCGAACTCAGGATTGTGGGCAATAACACCCTTCCCTCCTCCCCACCAAAGACCTGCGAGAGCGTTCTTAAATGTCATTCCAGCACCGAGTCTTAAACCATCCCTGAAATAATCTTCAATCGTATCATAACTCCAATATCTTACGCCACCAGCCGCCTGCCCTCTGTTTGTCCGATGAACAAATGCTCCAAGAAGCATATCATATTCATCAAAAACTTTACAGAACCATCCTTCGTGTTCGATAAAATCTCTTTTATCATTTGAAAAAAAATCTGCTATTGGTTGCAGTTGTGTGTGAGATGCTTTCAGTGTTTTCTTTTCGAAATCATATACGAAGAAAAATTTATTAATTTTTTCTTTTTTTAGAAATTTAATAAAATTGGCTGGTGTTGATAAAAGTAGATTTGGTTTTTCAATCATGAATCCCCCACCTTGAAATTTTCATAAAAAGTTTTAAATGATGTCTATTTTTTCTGTCGGAACTGATAATCTATCAACTATATCGCTCTCATTTATTATTATAGCACTTAGCTTATTGCCGGAGCAAGCAGCTGTATCAATATAAACGGTATCACTTTTTTCATCGTAAGTTATTTCCTGAAATCTTGTATGTCCTACAACTTGTAATTTATTCAGGTTTAAAAGTTTATCCCGTGTCCATAAAATTCCGTGTTCACTATTCAGATCTTTTTCAACAATATTCATAAGCTTCTGCTTATCTGCCAGAGGATTTTTACCGAGCTTTCTTGAATAGTGGTTGGAGATTCCCGCATGACATATAAAGCAATCACTTAAATCAAGAATCAACGGTGCTTTTATTATATAATTAAGATGCTTGTTCATTTCAGCGAAACGATTGCTGTAAGAATCCAAAGTAGTTTCTGAACCATTAAAAACCCAGGATCTGCCTAAAAGACTTGAAGGATGTTTAATAAAATAATAGAACATATAATCGTGATTGCCCGGAGTGAAGGTTATCTTATTTTTCTTTACGAATTCAACAACCTCATAGCTGTATTTACCCCTATCCACAAGATCACCCACACAACAAATGGGTATATCAGGAAACTTTTTTAAAATTAAAGCGTAAAGCTTTTTAAATGTATTATAACAACCGTGAACGTCCCCGATTACTGCTACCATAATTAGATGTGCCGAGTCTCCTTTGCATATTTAGTTAGTTCGTCGCGGAATTTTGGATGAGCTATTTTTATAAGCTCGCGTGCTCTTTCTTTTAATGATTTTCCAAAGAGTTGCGCAACCCCGTATTCGGTTACAACATAATGAACATCTCCACGCGATGTGACCACACCAGCGCCTGGTCTTAGTTCCCGCACTATACGGGAGAATTCACTATCTTTAGTAGTTGAAGGAAGCGCAATTATAGGTTTACCCCCCTCTGAGTGGGCGGCACCTCTGATAAAATCTACTTGTCCGCCAATCCCACTAAAAATTCTTGTGCCGATAGAATCTGCACATACCTGCCCTGTCATATCAATTTCAATCGCAGAATTTATCGCAACCATTTTTTTGTTCTGTGCTATTATGAATGGATCATTAACATATTCCTGTGGATGAAACTCGATGACCGGGTTATTATCTATAAAATTAAAAAGTTTTTTTGTACCAAGGACAAACCCTGCAATTATCTTCCCTGGATGAATCGTTTTTTCTTCCCCGTTAATTATACCCTCTTCAACGAGGCTAACAATTCCATCGGAAAACATTTCAGTATGAATTCCAAGATTTTTTCTGTCCCGTAAATATCTCATAACTGAATCAGGTATTGCGCCAATCCCCATCTGCAAAGTTGATCCATCTTCAATAAGGTCAGCTACATTTTTACCAATGGTATCATAAATTTTTAATATCTCTTCGCTAGCATTCGGATCTATCTGAGGCAATTCCTGTATTGGTTCAGAGTGTTCAACTATATGGTGAATTCTGTTGATATGGATAAAACAATCACCCAGTGTACGTGGCATTTCACTATTAACCTGAGCAATTACAACTTTTGCCTTTTCAGCAGCAGTCTTAATATTACCTACATCAACTCCGTAACTACAAAAACCGTGTTCATCAGGCAGGGATAAGTTCAGAAGAGCTACATCAACAGGAATAATACCCCGTTTGAAAAGAAGTGGAACTTCTGAAAGGAAAATAGGGACAAATTCTGCTCTTCCTTCATGTATAGCTCTTCTGACATTTGCCCCAGTAAAAAATGCTTTATGAATAAAATGTTTTTCCATTCCCGGATTAACATAAGGAAGGTCTCCAACAATCAAGATATGATATATGGTTACGTTTTCTAATTCGTCTTTTCGTTTAACCATCGCGCGAATTAACTCGAGTGGAACAGCACAACCCGGTTGAATTACAACATTATCACCCGATTTTATCTTTTTAACCGCTTCATCCGCAGAAATTAATTTCTTACTGTAAATGTTATATAGGTTTGCCGGCAAATTCTTTTTTCTTATTTCTTCTGTAGTCAGCATAAACTAATATTTTATTTTACCGGTGATAATAAAAGAAGCATTGTGAACCGTTCTAATTAGTGGAAAAAATATGGAGATTCTTATAATCCATTTCAAAGGACTCTGCTATTGATTCATTCGTGCAAAAACCATTGTAAGTACAAACCCCTTTTGATAGTCCTTCATCTCCCATCAAAGCAGGTGTTAAGCCGTTGTCGGCAATATCGTGAACGTAATCCAGAACAGCATTATTCAAACCATAACTTGCAGTGCGTGCAACTAATGCAGGCATATTAGGCACACAATAATGAATTACGTTATGCATTGTATAAACCGGGTCCGAAATAGTTGTAATTCTACTGGTTTCAACGCATCCTCCCTGATCAATTGAAACGTCAACTATAACTGCACCTTTTTTCATTTCTTTTACCATTTCTTCTGTTACAAGGTGAGGGGCTTTTTCACCTTTAATTAATACAGCTCCAATTAACACATCAGCAAATTTCACACCGCGTGAGATTGTGTAAGGGTTAGCCATAACAGTAGTAATCCCACGATGAAACTCTGTTTCTAAATGTCTTAAACGTGATAAGTCTCTGTCTATTACAATTACCTGTGCACCTCTACCGAGAGCTGCCCTTGCTGCCGTAATTCCTACAACACCGGCACCTAAAATTACGACTGCTGCAGGTGCCACTCCGGTGATTCCACCGAGTAAAATTCCACGACCTCCTTCTGAATAGCTTTCCAGATATCTTTCAGCTACCTGAATGGCAAGTGGGCCTGCTATTTCACTCATAGAATGTAGAATTGGTAAACGAGAGTCATGCTCAATAAGTTCAAAACCTATTGCAGTTATTTTCTTACTAAGCAGTTTCTCCAAAACATATTTTTTACCCATGGCAAGGAGAAGAAACGAGAAAAGAATTTGATTATCTACAAGCAAGTCTGCTTCATCCTCGGTAATAGGTGATACTTTAACTATTAATTCAGACCTGCCGAAAACTTCCTCTCTATTGTAAACAATTGTTGCTCCCACTTCACGATATTCCTGATCTGTAAAGTGGCTGGATTCACCTGCACCACTTTGGATATAAACAGTGTGACCAGATCTAATGAGAGAATCAACGCCTGCAGGGGCAAGTGATATGCGTTTTTCTTCCCAACGAATTTCGGTTGGAATTCCTATTCTCATAGTTTTAACTTTTTGTTTTCAAAACTACCTAATAGCAAAAATAGATGCAACTTGTTTAAGTTTTCAAAATCAATAAACAGGTGTAAGTGGAGCCTTTCCGGTGATAACATTTATTACATTATTAACTGCAAGCTCAGCCATTCCATTTCTTGCTTCTTCGGTAGCACTTCCAAGGTGAGGTAGTACGATAATGTTTGGAAACTTTATTAATTCCTGATTTAAATTTGGTTCATTTTCAAAAACATCAAGCCCAACGGCTCTAATTCTATTTCTTTTTAACAAACTGATTAATGCCCTCTCTTCAATAACTTCTCCGCGAGAAGTATTTACTAATATTGAATTCTTATTCAGTTGACTTAATTTTTCCTTATCTAAAAAATGATAAGTTTTATCATTTAATGGAAGATGAACAGAGAGAATGTCAGAATTTTGTAGAAAATATTTTAGTGATGCCTTTTTTGCACCTAATTCTTTTTCAATTCTTTCATTTCTGTTTTGATCGACGTACAAAATATTGGTTCCGAATGATTTGGCTCTTTTGGCAACCGCGCTTCCGATTCGTCCCGCTCCTAGGATTCCAAAGTTTTTTCCCTGAAGTTCCATTCCAAGAAGCAGCTTTGGTTTCCATCCTTTAAACTTTCCTTTCTTTATTAATATTTCTCCTTCACTAATCCTTCTGGCACAAGTAAGCACCAAAGCCATCGCTAGATCAGCTGTCGATTCTGTTAGTACATTGGGAGTATTAGTAACAATGATCTTTTTCTTTTTAGCATATTCTACATCAATGTTATTATAACCGACGGCGTAATTTGCAATAATCTTACATTGGGGCATTTGGTCAATTATTTCTTTATCAATTTTTTCAGTAAGGAGTGAAATTAATGCTTCACAATGTTTAACTTTGTTTAGAAGAAGTTTTCGTGGAATTGGCTGATCTTTTTTATAATAATCGAAAGAAATTTTATTTTGCTCTAAAAGCTTAAATGCTATTTCTGGAAGTTCCCTGGTAATGAAGACTTTCATTGATTAAAAATAAATCTGAAATCAACTAAAAAGTAATTTAACAATAAATAATGCACCCAGAATTCCCGCAACATCAGCTATCAAACCAACGGGTACTGCATGTCTTGTGCTTTTGATATTAATGGCTCCAAAGTAAAGAGCCAAAACATAAAACGTAGTTTCTGTGCTTCCGTAAAAAGTGGAAACCAGCACACCAATAAATGAATCGGGACCGTAGACCGCCAGATTTTCGGACATAACACCCAGAGAACCGCTGCCTGAAAGAGGTCTCATTAACGCCATTGGTAAAGCTTCTGCAGGCATCCCGATTAAATTAGTGACTGGTTTTAGAATATAAATCAGCCAGTCCATTGCTCCACCGGCTCTGAAAATTCCTATTGCTACCAACATAGCGACGAGATACGGAATTATTTTTACAGCAATATTAAACCCTTCTTTTGCGCCTTCAACAAACGATTCATATACCTTTACTTTTTTTATTACTCCATAACCAATGAAGATAATTATCAGTAAAGGTATGGCAAGTGTTGATACAATCTCAATAAAATTTTTAAAGCCTTCTGCTGTGATAAAAGAAAACGAATCAGAAAATTTACTAGCAAAACCAGTTGAGAAAAACAAAACTACGGCCAAGAATAACAGAGCAACTATTCCAAAAAATTTTAAATTCTTCCTGAACCAGCTTGAAAAGCTCCAGGTTTCCAGATAAAACTTCTCGATAAATTTAGCTGCTGATACTCCCGCAACGGTTGCACAAAATGCTCCAAAGATAGACGTCCCAATTATTATTGCAGGATTTGAACTGCCGGAAGCTGCTCTCACTGCAATTGCAGTTGCAGGAATAAGTGTAAGCCCCGCAGTATTAATTGCAAGAAAAGTTACCATTGAATTGGAGGCGGTTCCTTTATTCGGATTTATTTCTTCCATATCTTCCATTGCTTTTAACCCAAATGGAGTTGCAGCATTCCCTAATCCAAGCATATTAGCAGAAATATTCATTATAATGGAACTCATCGCAGGATGGTCTGAAGGAATTTCAGGAAAAAGTCTGTGTGTAAATGGTTTTAAAAAATTAGCAATTTTTCTTATTAGCCCTGCTTCTTCAGCTACTTTCATTACACCTAGCCACAGAGCCATTATACCGATTAAACCTATTGCAATTGTAACCGCAGTCCCTGCATAATTTAAAACTGCGTTTGTAACATCTTTCATTTTATTGAAAGATACATTTTCAAATTTTATCTGAGCACCAAATAATTTTTCTGATATTTGCTTCTTAATTTTGATCGGGCCAGTTAAATCGTCCTTTTCGCCGGAGGCTTCTGCCATTTCCTTCCATATTTCAGGAAAACTTTTATCTGTAATAATTTTTATAAACCCTGTGCCTGATTTTTTTTTATAGTTAAGATTGGCGTTAAGAACTAAATCTGACTTAATACTATAACCATAAAATTTATTGAAGTCTTCAGCAGAGACTAGAACTTTTACATCTTGATTTCCTTCTTCAAGCTTAGAATTATCGTTCAGTGAAATGAATATTGGGAATGGAGTGTTATTTCTGTACTTATTATTAGAATTGTTAATAATATCAGCTGTGAGAGCAGCACTTACTCCAAGCAGAATTAATGCTACCCAGATATAATTCAGCACGAAATTTTCCCTGATGATTTTTTGCTATTCACACAGAGTACATTTATTGTAACAATTAACGTCAAATCAGAAACCTATCTCGTCAAAAGCAAGAAGTTCTTCCGAATCCACAATGAGAAGTTTTCCATTGAGTTGATTATCTTTATCGGAATACAGCAATTTACCGGAATATTTTTCAATGAAGCTTTGTGCAACATTTTTAATAGTTTTTTGTTCTTCAGCTTCTCTTATTGAACCGGTCACGACAATAGAAAACAGCCGGTACAGAGTATCTTTTTTATCAATATACTCTTTCGAAACGTTTTTATCTTTAAGAATTGTAAATTTTGCTAGTGAATCGAACTTGATTGTACGAAGTAGCTCCTCGTTTTCTAAATAAAAAAATATGTTTTTATTTTGATAAACAAAATTAGTTGCAAACTGAGCAAAACCTTCTTTCTTTAACGATACCGAGACAACTCCAGCATTTGCTGATCCCAGTTCCTTTTCAACCAATGCAAGATCTCTTATTGTAATTATTTTTCTATTCATGCTTCTTAATTCTAATTTATTTCAACCGACTTTTGGATACATCGCGAATCGCCATCTGAAAAAATACATTCTTTACAGGCATCCAAATTTACTGAATAGTTATTATTTCTAATTGAATTTATCATTGACGTGATTGTGGATTTTATTTTCTTGTCTGAAAGTTCATCATAATTGAAAACAAAAGGATTTTCAGGAAATTTAATGAAGATTAACCTGCCCTCAATTTCCTGCTTTTTGTTAAAAAGTCGGGAGATAATATAAGAATAAAATTTTAGCTGAGGTAAATATTTTTCTGCTCTTATATTTATTTCATTCCTCTTAATATTATCCGTTTTATAATCAATAATTACTAACTTTTTGTCTGTAATTATCAGCTTATCTAGAATTCCGAAAAGGTAGAAGTCATCTTCCTTTAAATAAACTTCGAATTCATTTTTATAAGTTGGGAAGGAGTTTATAAAGTTAAATTCATTCGAGTTAAATAATAATTGCAAATCGCTCAGAATTTCGTCTTCCAGAGATGTGGTATTTTTTTCGTCAAATTTATTTTTGAGCTGCTCTTTAACAAAATGCGCTAGCTCTTGTTTGCTAATATTTTTACATAAAATATAGTGAATTAATTTTCCTTTATATTTTGCATAATCATCCATTTTTGATTCATCATCAAGCAAATAGGAATTTAATTCATTTCTGTTATAATCCTCATGAGAACTAAACTTTGAAGAAAAGGTTTTTTTACAGGACTGATGAAATAAATCACCAATTTTATAATTATATAAGAGATTGTATTTCATCGGACAATCGGAAAATGTAGAAAATCTTGTCGCCGAAATTACCTCACCAACTGAGCTATCTTTAATTTGTTTCAAATTCAATTTCTGATTGATCACATCAATGCGTTCTTCTTCATCTACCGAATCATTAGTTTGAATATTTCGATTTATTGGTATATTAAGTTGAATCTCCTTAGTTGAATTAAAATAATTTTCATTTTTTTTATTAAGGAAAGTTAATTCTCCTTTCATTTCAAATGATTCTTTTGAAAGATCCAGGTCGAGTCCTTCATTAATTAAAGCAGCAAAAGAATTTCTCTTAAAAGATTTTCCATCATCTGTTTGCGTGATAAACAGAAATTCTTTTGCCCTTGTTAAACCAACATACAGAAGTCTTTTTACTTCAGCGATATCCTTCTTCGATTCGATCAGATTATAAAGTCCAACAATCGGTGCTGATTCGTAATTCCCGAAATAATTTTCATTCTGAGGAACTTTGGTAAGGATTCCAAAATCTTTATCAATTGTAATAGATCTTGCTTTAACTTTATTTACTTGTGTATAATCATTACACCTGTATAAAAAGACAGCCGGGTATTCCAATCCCTTTGCCTGATGTATCGTAAGAATATTAACTCCATTACTTCCAGTCTCAATACCTGCTTGTGCTTCATCTTCGGTTTTTGAAATAGCATTGTTTAAGAAATATACGTAATCATAAAGTGTATTAAATTCTTCATTGAAGAATTCATTTGTCAGTGAGATAAGTTTATTAAGATTAGAAATTTCCTGATAACCATTTACCCGCGAAGCGATTGTTGAAATAAAATCTGATTCATTTAAAATCTTTCTCAATAGTGTAGAAATATTAATTCTATTTACCAGTTTCTTATTTTTATTCACAGTTTTATAAACTTCTGCCCATGCTACTTTACTTTTCTCAGAAGCTGCTATTAATTTTTCCCAGTAAGTTCTGCCCTCAAACAATGACAATTCAAGGATATTTGAATCAGAATTATTAAAGAACGGAGAACGCAGGATTCCAATCAACGCACCATCATCTTTATCATTTAATAGAAAAGCAAAATAGTTATAAATATCACTTATACTTTGCTGTTGATAGAACCCGGTCCCGCCAATCAGGATAAAAGGAATATGATGTTTAATAAAAGATTTCTGTAACTCAACAAAGGAAGATCGTTTTCTAACAAGTACTGCAATATCATTCCATTTAGTAATACGTTCTGAATTTTCAGATTTAAGATTAATAATCCTCCGAGCAACAAGATTAGCTTCGCTTTGATCATTACTTTTGGCAATCAAAAATTCAACTTGCCCCTGAAAATTATCAGAACGTGCACAAACTAAATCAGAAGGTGCTACTTCATTAAAAAAATCGCGTGGTTCTTTAAAGAGAGTTTTAAATACTGAATTCACAAAAAAGCAAATTATCGGTGCCATTCTGAAACTATCGGGAAGCGACAATAAAGAATCGTCACCGTGCATTTTTTGAATATCTGTTTTTGTTTTGTTAAAGACCTGCAGTTCCGCATCGCGGAATCGGTATATGCTCTGCTTCTCGTCCCCAACAATAAAGAGATTTCCTTTTCTTAAATCTTCAAGAAGAGGGAGAAAAATTTCATACTGAATTTCATTTGTGTCCTGGTATTCATCAACTAACAGGAATTTGTATTTACCAGATAGTGATTGTTTTACAGATGTAATTTCCAGCAATTTTCTTGTTTTGAGAAGAATATCTTCAAAATCGAGTACACCCAGTTCGGATTTTTTGTGTTCGAATACTGTAAGAACATTTTGAAAAATATGTATTAAAGCCAAACCATATTTTACTAATTCATTCTCAACAGTTTCATGATTTTCATTAAATTGAATCTCATCAAGATCACTGAAGAAACTCTCTACTATATCCACTGAATTTTGAATACTGTTATCTCTCAACGAAGTAGCCAGGTAATCGACTTTACGCACACTTCCATCTTTTGTAAGGATTTTATTTCTCAATCCACTTAATAACCTGAATAATTCCAACTCATCATTGGTAGATGATAATTTAATCAAAATGTTTTTTATTTCAAGTGCCAATTTATTCTGGGAATTATTCTCAAGAACTTTTTCGTTCGTAAGCTTAAGATGAGTTAGAGCTGCTTGTTTATTATTTTCTAATACAATCTTGAATCCGGATTTAAAAAGTTCGAAGAAATGCTTTATAATTTCAGGTGCATTCGCTGAATAAATTTTATCTATAACATTTAAAACGTTTTTCCTTCTGTTTATGAGCTCGATTAATTGTTGTAATAGAATTGTTTTAGAACCTAATAGTCGCACTAAAAGTTTTATTTCAGATTGTAACTCTGAATTTTTAAACATTTCCCTCAAACTGCTCTCAATACTTAAATTAATTAACTCTTGGGTTTTTTGTTCATTTATAGGGATAAAATTTGCATCGATCGATGCCTCGACAGGAAATTCTCTTAAAAGATCTATACAGAATGAATGTATTGTAGAAATTTTTGCTGAGACAAGCTGCTTCCTGATTTTTCCTATACGCTGCTTAAGATTTATATCAATTGAAGAAATGAATAGACTATTCAATTCATTAGAAATTCTTTTATAAAGTTCTCCGGCTGCTTTTTCGGTAAATGTTATCGCAGCAACCTGGCTTAAATTTGTATCTGTATTTAGTATAATTTCAAGATAGCGCTGTGCGAGCACGATAGTCTTTCCCGAACCGGCATTAGCCGTTAATGAGATTGATCTGTCAATTTTTAGCGCGTTGCTTTGATGGGGAGTAAGACTGATCATATCAGGCTGTTTGTGATGTATTTTTTATCGGGATTTTAATTTTAAAAATAGTCCCCTCATTAGTAGACGAAAGCAGAATTATTTCTCCATTTGTATTCTCAAGAAATCTTTTAATCAGCTTTAATCCAAGACCAAGACCTTTTTCTTTTGTACTAAAATTAGCCTCAAAAACCTTGCTCTGATTTTCGGGAGCAATGCCTTTACCATTATCAACAATTTCAATTACTAAATAACCATTCTCAACTGATAAATTAATTTTAATTAGATTGGCTTGCGCTTGTAACGCGTTCCGGATAAGATTAATAAACGAACGACGCATTTGTGAGTTATCGGATTCAACAATAACACTTTTAATCGCCGGTTGAAATTCAATCCTAACTTCTTCATCACTGAAAATGTTGATTGTATCTTTTATTACAGGGATAAGATCGAATTCTTCCAGCTTAAGACTCGGCATTTTTGCAAATGAAGAGAACTCGGATGCTATAAGACTCAGATTATCAATTTGATTAAGTATAGCTTGCGAAAGCTTTTTAAGTGTTTCCGAGAAATCAGTCTTTTTATCGTTAAATGCTGCTACTAACTGCTGGACTGAAAGCTTCATAGGAGTAAGTGGATTTTTAATTTCGTGCGCAACCTGTTTAGCCATTTCCTTCCACGCATTTTCTCTTTCAAGTTCGGCAATATCGTTCTGGTTTTTCTGAAGTTCGTTTGTCATAGAATTAAATCCTTCAAACAATTCCTTCAGCTCACCTTTTTCTTTGTTTCGAAGTTTAATACTCAGGTCTCCCTGTGCAACAGCGTTTGTTGCTCTTGTAAGCTTTCTGATAGGAGATGAGATCTGGTTAGCAAAAAGAGTGCTTAAAATAGTTATAATAAGTACAGCAAATGAGTAAACTCCGAATAAGAAAACATCTGCATCTACAGGTGAATAAAATAACTCAATCTTATTAAAAGCATCATTTACGCCAACGATAAAATTTTTATTATCGATATTTATCTTTCTGAAATATGCATCATATTTATAATTGTTTATAGATTCTTCGGTCAGATACTCCCGGTAACTAAGGTAATTTAAATTATAGTGAGCATCAGATTTCAACTTACTTGTCATTAACCCGTTATCGTAATATTCCCTTCGTGAACTATATATCATATCAGAGTTATCATAAATATTGAAAGCAATTCTGGATTCCCTCCCTGTATTTTCGAAGATAGAAAGAGGGCTTCTTTCCGGATACTTAGCTTTTTGAGCTCTCATATGATTTTCTAAATATCCTGATCTTCTACTTAGCTCATTAAAGATTGCAGAGCTGGTTCTTTCCAGAACAACCTCCCTGTTGTAAACAGCGAGTGCCACAATTGGAATAATTGATACCAGTAAGAATGCACCTAATAGTTTAGTTCTGAATGAATATTTTAATCGAATAGATCTGAGCACGATTAGAAGAATAACAAAGATTAGTATGAATATTGAGTGAATAATAAAAATTTTAAAAAAATTATAAAGACTCCAGGTAATTTCCTTATCTTTAATAGAAACAGCAGTGGTTTTACTTACCCCTTCAACGTCAGTCTTTAATATATATGTTATGTAATCTTCCCCATAAAGCGAAATATTAGCCCAGCCATCATTATCAGGAGATAATTTTACTTTAAAGATTTGTTCATTCTGTTCCTTAGATGGAAAGATATTTCCCCTTACCTGAATAACTTTACCGTCAGAATACTCAAAGATTTTTACAAGGCTCAAATCTATTACCGAACCCAATGCGGCTTTATTTGATTCTAAAAAATCGGGAAATTCTGGTGCACCAAGATTTTCTATATTAAAATTTGCTGCAACAGCGACATAACCCGCCGTAATGTTATTATTTTTAACAGGAACTATACCAGCGAAACTAACTCCATTATCAGAGGATTTAATTTCCTCAATATTAATTCCTTCTTCATTTTTATTGAGTAACTTCACATAATCTATATTCTCATCAAGACCAACATTAAATCTTCCAAGAACACTAAAGTTTCTGTCAAATATTAAAATTTCTGAACTTAACGATTCTCTCTGAAGCGAACTTTTACTCCATGTTAAAAATGCTTCTGAATCAAAATTAGAATTTAATTTGTATAAAGAAGAGACTAATCTCTCGTTCTTAACTGAATTACGTAAAGTTTCATCAACCAGGTATGATAAGAGTTCCCTGTTGGCTCTATTCACTTCAAATGCAATTACCTTTAGTGACCTTCTTTCAAGTTCTAGATTAAAATAGTTTAACATTGAAATTGTAATAACAGAAGCTATTAACGATGAGTAAACAACAATTATTGAAATATTTTTTTTTCGGAAAGTAATACTTGCAATTACAAGAAAAATAAGTGAGATAAAAGTAATGCACATTAACGGTGTAATTAATGGTTCAGACTGGTATAGAAAGAAAATCAGACAGAAAATCTGGACAAGAATAAATAAGATTATAAATTTTGTTACAGATGTATCCTCACCAATCAGTTTTGTGAATTTTCCTATTAAAAGAATAAGAGATATTATGACAAAAATTGATGCTAGTCCGAATATCAGAACATTTAAATTCATTACCACTGCAGGAAAACTCGGAATCAAGTCCGGTTCCTTAAAGTAACGGATAGTTGAGTCAAATATCACACTTTTAATTGAGGCAGCTAATCCACGAAGTGTGCCGAATGCAATTAGCGCAATTAAAGGTGAAGCAATAATTTTAATTATGAAAAAACGATTTGAGTTTTTTTCTCTTGAGTAGGTTAAAATATAATGAAAGAATTTTAATCCAATAATCAGAAGGAAGATATTTGTAACAATAAATTCAATGGGCGTCTTAACTATGCCCCAGGCAAAAGTCGAAGAAAAATAAGAGGGATCAACAAGCGGCCCATCTAAAAACCTGGATGGAAAACCTGCCAAGAAAAATAAGAATCTTAAAGCAGAAAGATATATTATTAACACGATGAATCTGACAGATTTCCATTTTATTGTGCTAAAATCATTTTTTAATCCGAGGGTTAAAAAAATTAAACCTATTACTAATAATAAAATCTGTATCCGGGTCGATGTTTCTTCTATCTGTGATACTTCAAAATTTAATGAAGGCTTAAAGAAACTTACCATTCCAATTTTGCTTTTATTTGAATTGAGTAAAATTATAGAATGAACTCTGCCGTCTTTTGATGGTTGAGAATACGGATCGTAATAAACGTTAAAAAGAGTATTAAATCTGTTTGCAAGTTCCTCGCTGAAACTGACTTCATTGAAAAATTTATTCTGCAAAGAATAATTTTTCTCTATAGGTGAACTTATAAGTAAATAGAAAATATCTGATTGAACCTTTACAGTATCGATAATATTGAGATATGTAATTAATGGAGAATTAAAGAAGTGAACTTCATTTATGGGATAGACAAATGGAAAAATTTCCTCCTGCTTGATTGCAACTACATCATTCCAAGCAATTATCTTTCCGTTGGGGGCAATAACCTCCACCGAATAGTCTTTGTTGATTTCACTGTTTGCCAGTGAAATTAAATCGCCGTATTCATAATCCGTGGTAATTAAAGTTTTATGAAGCTCATTTTTTATCCTGTCTTTTGTTTCAACTAGCTGGTTTTCTTTTCCTGATAGTACTGCTTTAACTCCATTCTCAATTTCAAGTATTTTATCAGACAACTCCTTATCCCAATCGGACCTTTCTTTTTCAATCAGGACAGGAGAAATAAGCCCTACGAAAAAAATTAGTAGTAAAACAAAAAAGACGATAGCAAAATATTTTCTATCGCCTTTAAGATATTCTGATATCTTATTCTTCATTAATTAATCGAAATTTGGGTGATATACCATTTACTGCCTGCTTTACTGAGAGTTATATATAAGTGCGCAACTTCCCTTTTCCCTTTTTTCTCAAAATAGTATTCACCTTTTCCATAAGAAAGTGAACCTTCAGTATTTTTCTCTTCGAACCTAAATGAGACTACTTTATATGAATTAAAAAAATCTTCTAAGATATAGTAAGCCTGATTAGAAGAATAGTAGCCATTTACTCCATTTATTAAACTGATATATGGTTGTGAAGAAAAATATTTTGAAATTAACTGCATTTGGTTATTTACAATTCCTGATTCAAGTTCATCAAGAATAATTGATTGTATTTTAACTTTATTTGTGGAGTTAAAATTTTGCTGCAGGTTATTATGCTGCGGAAAAAGAGGGTTAAAAAAACTTAATAATGATAAAATTGCAATGATATATAAAAATGTAGTCTTCATTTATTACTAATTTAATTAAATCTTAACCATAAATCTATAAAAAGAAATGGGGCAGATGCCCCATCAACCTATCTTTTCCACTCTTTTTGAAGTGGCTTTCTCACTCCTGGCGTACCCAAAGGTTTTAATTGTCTTTCACCTTGAACAAGCTGGTAAGCCCAATCGAATACCACTCGCTCACTAGTAATTTGAGAAATTCGAATCTTTGCATAATGATTATCCCAAGTCCAAATAACATAAGTATGACCAACTTGTGCAATAGCATCCTTTGTTGGTGACCAGCCTGAAGTTGGTGCGAAAGGAATATCATAAATATCATTTGTTGGTCCCATATCCTGGATATCAGTATCGCTATATACATCGAGGTAAAAGGTACCCTGGTAATTTTCAAAGAAAAAATCTACATATTGACTATCATTGTAAGCAACAACTGATTCAAGCACGAAAGAATATCCAGAGTTATTCGGGAATTGCCTGTAATCAAAAATCGCCTGGTTATACCCTTCCGGTCTTGCAGTAGAGTAAATCACATCAATACTTAAATCACTTTCGTTACCATTATAATCGTATGCAGTAATTGCATAAAAGTATTTTTCCCCATTAACAGCATCATAATCGATAAAGCTGCTGTAAGCAGAAGAACCAATTATATAGTACTTTCCATCATAAGCATCACTGTAATAAATATTGTAACCAGCCAGGTCCGGTTCCCTATTTTCATTCCAATAAAGATCAACCCTGCTATCACCATTTAAAACTTGAACTCCGGTTGGCGGAGCAGGAGCGACATTGTCGATGACATATTCTGGTTCATTAACACCACACCCTGTTATATATAATAAAAGAATTATTGCTGCAAATAATATTATAAGATTTTTCATTTTATCACCTCATTTGTTTACGCAATTAGTAACCCAATTGAGGTGCCATAAAATGTTATAGGAATTCTTTCTAAAATGATAAAAAACGAAGATTTTGCGTATAGATTATTAGACAGGGAGTCTATCTAAAATTAAGCACCAGCAAGGTCAATCCACTTGTTATCAGCATACATTTTTTTTCTATTGATAACAGCAATAGCTTTCCCTGTGAGTAGTCTTTTATCAAATGGGGAGTTTTTTGATTTGCTTTTAAATTTGGAAATATCAACCGTCCAAACTAAATCCGGATCAATAATCGTGAAATTTGCAACAAATCCAACTTCAAATTTTGGAATTGGAATATTAAGAATTTTACGCGGGTTGATTGATAATTTATTGATTAGTTCTTCAATGCTAATTTTATTTTTATGTAACAGTTCTGTAAACGACAATCCAACAATAGTTTCAAGTCCCACTATTCCATTCGGTGCAAACTGAAACTCGGATTCTTTTTCTTCAATTGAATGAGGTGCATGATCTGAAGCAATACAGTCAATAGTTCCGTCTTTTAATCCTTTGATTATTGCGATTATATCATCCTGAGTTCTCAGTGGAGGATTCATCTTAAAATTGGTATCATAAGATTTTACTGCATCATCTGTAAGAGTGAAGTGGTGTGGAGTTACTTCTGCTGTAACTTTTATTCCTTTTTTCTTTGCTTCTCGTACAAGGTTCACAGAATTTTTTGTGCTGATGTGCGCAATATGTATTCTTCCTCCTGTGTATTCAGCCATTAAAATATCTCTGCTAACAATTATATCTTCCGCAACAGAGGCCAGTGCCGGAAGTCCAAGCAGCGTTGAATTGACTCCTTCATTCATTGCCCCCTCAGCCAATGATTCATCTTCGCAATGTTCAATAATTGGAGTATTGTACATATTTGCATATTCAAAGGCTCTTCTCAGAACCGCCGAATTTCTGATAGCCACCCCATCATCTGAGAAAGCAACTGCACCAGCTTCAACCAACTCTGCCATTGGCGATATTATTTCACCTTTGCGCCCTAAAGAGGCTGCAGCGACCGGATATACATCAACTAAGTGATTAGCGGCTTGTTCTTTGATAAACTTAACCACTTCCGCAGTGTCAATCGCAGGCTCAGTGTTAGGCATACAGGCAACCCCTGTAAATCCTCCGGCAGCAGCACTATTACAACCTGTTATAACTGTTTCCTCATCTTCCCTGCCTGGCTCTCTTAAATGAACATGCATATCAAATAAACCGGGGATAAGAATTTTTCCTGAGAAATCAAATTCCCTTGCTTCTCTCATCTCATCCTGATTCAGCTCACCTATTTTAGAAATTAATCCATTGTCAAGGAGAACTGATGTTCCCTTTAGGTCTATTTTATCTTCAGGATTAACTATATCAACATTTTTTAAAATTATTTTCATAATGAATCTTCTAGTTTAGAGTTCCGAGTAAATATAAAACTGCCATCCTTATAGCAACACCATTTGTAACCTGGTAAAGAATAATCTGGCTCGAGCCGTCTGCAACTTCAGACGATAATTCAACACCTCTGTTGATTGGACCGGGGTGAAGTATTAAAACATCCTTACCATTTTTATCTAAACGTTCCTGTGTGATTCCAAAGTATTTTGCGTATTCTCTGATTGATGGAAAATATTCTCTTGCTTTTCTTTCAAGTTGAATTCTTAATACATTTAAAACATCATTCTCCTGAATTGCTTCATCAATATCATAAATAACGTCTACTCCTAAATCTTTAATATCTCTTGGAATCATAGTTGAAGGACCGCAAACTGATACTTTTACTCCCATCGTCTTCAAACCAAAAATATTGGATAGAGCAACCCGGCTGTGAGCAATATCTCCAACTATGCAGATCTTTAATCCTTCAAGACGACCAATCTTTTGCCTGATTGAATACATATCCAATAAAGCCTGTGTCGGATGCTCGTGAGTTCCATCACCGGCATTAATAATATTTGAATTGCAAATTTTTGTGAGATATAAAGGGGTACCGGCAGCTGAATGTCTGACTACTACCATATCGACTTTCATTGCCTCAATATTTTTCATCGTGTCCTTAAAAGTTTCTCCCTTGCTAACACTACTGCCTGAAATAGAAAAGTTAATTGCATCAGCAGATAATCTTTTTTCTGCAAGTTCAAATGAAATGCGTGTCCTGGTGGAACTCTCGTAAAAAAGGTTGACTACGGTTTTGCCCTGAAGCGTAGGGACTTTCTTTATTGGTCTTTCAAGTATTTCTCTGAAGGTATTTGCTGTATCTAAAATTGTTTGAATGTCTTCCTTTGGAACTCCTTGTAAACCGAGTAGATGTCTGCTTGATAAAGCCATAGTCACTCATCCTTCCCATCAATTTCAATCAGGTATATCGCATCTTCTTCATCAACTTCGGTCATTCTAACTTTTATCTCTTCATTTTGTGATGTAGGAATATTCTTGCCAACATAATCAGCTCGTATAGGCAGTTCACGATGTCCTCTGTCAACCAGAATACATAGTTGAATTGACGCAGGACGACCCAAATCCATTATGGCGTTCATTGCAGACCTGACTGTTCTGCCAGTATAAAGAACATCGTCCACTAGAATTATATGTTTCTCATTAATATCGAAAGTGATGTTTGAAACTGAAACTTCTGGTTGTTTTATCCTGGTTCGAAAATCATCCCGGTACAGAGTTACATCCAAAACACCTATTGGTAAATCGGCACCGTCTATAGTTTTCAGTTTATTATGTATTCTTCTGGCAAGAAATTCCCCACGTGTTCGCATCCCCATCAGTACTAAATTCCGGGAGCCTTTGTTCTTTTCGAGAATTTCGTGAGTAATTCTGGTTAGAATCCTATCCAAACCCTCCTGGTCAGCAACTTTTGTCTTAATCTTCATACAAAAAAACCTCCTGAGTATTGTCTCGTGGAGGTAATATTATTTTTAGTTTTCATTTCCTTCTCCATCTCTCCGGATAGAATTAAAGGTTAGTGATTTATTATTGTCCGTTCTAAATTACAAAAAAACTGAAGGAGAAAAAACAATACCAATTTTATTAATTATTTAAAATAGAAAAGGAACCATATTTCAGATTCCTTTTCCAAAAATATCGGATATTTAATTATCCAAATTATTTAACGTGGAATTCAACTCTTCTGTTGTAGAATCGGCTAACCGGATCAGATTCCTTGAATAATAATTCTCTCTTACCCTTGCCAGAAGTCGTTAATCTGCTTGCATCAACACCTTTGGCAATGAGATATTTCTTTACTGCATCAGCTCTCTTAAGTGAAAGCTGATCATTGTACTTATCAGAACCAATCTGATCGGTGTGACCCTGTATTTCAACACTTACGTCTTTATGAGAGAGAAGAATTGCAGCCGCATTATCAAGAATTGGATAAGACTCTGATCTGAGAGTAGCTTTGTTGAAGTCGAAATTTACACCAACAAGAACCCATTTGTCTTCAACTTCGGTCTTGCCCATGCATTTCTTAACCATTTCGCAGATTCTATCGTAATCAACTTCTGTTGGAGTAGTTTGATATCTTCTTACGATGTCTTCAACTCTGTTATAGTCAACTTCAGCTATACCGGTGTAAAGCTGGCAATACTTCGAAGGCGCACCCTTACTGAAGTAATAGAGTAAACCGAGTTCTGCATGTACCCAACTATCATTAGAATTTCCACCAAAGAAGCTGCCACCGAAGAAACCATCTTGACTACCATCTCTGGTATCTCTGCCATCTATTTTGCTGTTACCCATGGTATGATATGTTCCTTCACCACGTAATCTCCAATCTTCACCTAATTTTATTTCAATACCAGCACCAAGATTAAATTGTGCTGCAGTATTAGATTCTCCATCTAGTTCACTGACAGTAAATCCACCCTCACCGTCAGCCCATCTGGCATTTTCAGGTTTATTATAATTTATACCTATACCCGTTACCAGATATAGTACCCATGGTTCACAAGGATTGAAGTAATAAATAAGATCAAGATCTCCTGTAATCATATTGTTTGTCACATATTCTTGGTTATTTGCAGCATAATTCTCATAATATTCAGCTGCGACATGGTTATATGCAGCTTTTATTCTCGAGGCAACGTGCTCTGACCAGTTTCTTTGAATCAGGATATGACCTCCATAAAATTCACTGGTGTTTAATGCTGCACCATTTATACCTACATACATTGGGTACGTAAAACCAAATCCAAATCCCCATGCATTGCATGCTACAGATCTGTCAAGGCAAGATTCATCTTGCGTAACAGATTTTTCTTGCGCAAAAGAATTACTCATCAAGAGTAAAACTGCAGAAAGTGAAAGAATACTGAATAATTTTTTCATAAAGAGACCCTCCTAGTTTGTTATAGATATTTATTATTTCCTATTTAATAATTCACTAAAAGTGAATAACCGTTTTTCAAGTGTCTGTTAAAATATTATAAAAATTAAACAAAAACAATAATTATATGTGTTTAGCGCTTTATTTATTAAATGATATTAGTATCAAAAATCTTTCCAAAGTAATCTACATATTTAGCTATTTTATGCCAAATATACTATTTTTTCGACCGTAACTTTTGCTAAAGTGCAAAATACTTTGTACGGGGTGTAGCGCAGCCCGGTTAGCGCGCTTCGTTCGGGACGAAGAGGTCGGGGGTTCGAATCCCCCCACCCCGACCACCTACAATAATATAAAAAATATAAATGGTTCGCCAGATTTGTATTTTGAATTTTTATCTTTAATTACTACAAATAATACTTCAGAAAAAACCAATTCATTTATATAATGCCCTGACTAAATCCCCCAACCCTGAAACAAACGGAATTCAATCCCTTTTAGTTCCGAATAACCTATTTATAAATTGATAATTTGCAATGAGTTTTTGATGTATATGGAGTTAAGATAATTTGTAAAAACGAATTAGACTTGATATAGTTTTTAAGGAAATTAGTTTTAGATGCATTTCTATTGAGGTTTCGCATTTTATCCCTTAACCGATTCTAATTTTTTATTATTTTTGATGGTGGTTAAAAGATTTCAGCTTTCATCCTAAAAAAGATAAAACCAAATCTGTGAAAAATAAAACATTAATCATTTGCTGTTTAATTGTACTACAAGGATTTACATACTCCCAGTCAAATTCAGATTCACTTTATATTTCCTCTCAAGATTCCATCCCTTTTACAGAAATTAATATTCCTGACGCAACTCCTCTAACTGCTGGTTTTAATTTTATTTACGGTTTTGCTGTACCTCACGCCAAGGAAGTGGTAAATATTCGTGGAACGCATCCTATAGGTTATGAATTAAATTTCGACTACCTTTTATATACACGTGAAGTTTGGGATGACTGCCATTGTTACCCCAGACTAGGTTTTCATCTTGCCCTTTACGACTTCGATATAAATGAAATTTTCGGATACGGTTATGAAGGTGGGATTGACTTTACTTACTTTTTTGGATTGCTATCCAAATTTAATTTCCTTGTAAAAGGTAAGGCAGGATTATCTTATTTGACAAAACCATATGACAAAGAAAACCATCCGGAAAATATGTCCTATTCCACACATCTAAATTATTTACTTTCTGTAGGTGGAGGAATAAGATATGC
>Ga0307425_1000629_pt1 | contig 22005 bp, 22 predicted proteins | sample SalMarWE160330MG_FD_202152 | JGI IMG/M metagenome (GOLD analysis project Ga0307425, IMG submission 202152) | Salt marsh sediment microbial communities from the Plum Island Ecosystem LTER, Massachusetts, United States - WE1603-30 | ecosystem: Environmental > Aquatic > Marine > Intertidal zone >...
CTAAAACCATTCAGGATGTTAGAGTAGTTGCAAACATTACTTACGAACTGAATGTTGAACTGTCGACGGATTTTACCTTGCCTGATATAGTTGTACTGGATAAAAAATTCTTCGAAGCAAAATCAACCAACACTGTTAAGGTAATTGACTCTGACCAGATTTCCAGATTACCCGTACGTGGCGTTCAGAACATTGCCTCACTTCAGTCCGGTGTTGTTATTCAGGAGGGAAGTGGAGGACAGGATGGAAATGCTACTATAAATGTTCGGGGTGGTAGAGGTAGCGAAGTCCTTTATATAGTTGATGGTGTGCCACAAAATAACCTTTACAACCGGCAAACTGTGGCTCAGGTAAGTAACGTAGCAATTGACCAGATATCCTTCCAGGTTGGAGGTTACGAGGCTAAATATGGTCAGGCACAATCTGGTATTGTTAATGTAACAACAAAAACAGGTCAACCTTATTACAATTTGTTTATTGATGCCCAGTCATCAGATTTCTTAAAAACAGATGATTACGGTTCTAATTTATATTCCGGATCGCTGAGTGGTCCTATCATCCCGGGAATACCTGAGCATACAATATTTCTCTCTGGTGAAAGAGGATGGTATCAGGATGCTGATCCACCTGCAGTTCCTCTTGAATTTTATAGTACCCAAGATGGTACGTTGTTAGATAATCCGGTGGTTTATAAAACCATACCTAACAACCCATCCGGCGTCTGGAGATTAAGTGGAAAAATTAATTCAAGATTTGGTGGTTGGAATATACAGTTAAGCGGATTATGGAATGATCGTATTGCTAAAAATTCGAAAGGTGGAACCCCTGTTAGGCAGTATAAGAATGATTCTCAATTTATCGAAGCAACTGAGGAAGAAAATTCCTCATACAGTGCCAGAATATCGCAAACTGTAAGCAACAATACTTTTTGGAATTTAAACCTCGGCTATAGAATTTTTAATTATCAACGTTATAATCCTTTTCTGAAAGGTCCCGAAAATCAGATTCTATATGGTGATAGTTTATGGTGGGCTGATCAATCAGGAATGAACGTTACTTTACTGGGTGACGGTCAAAGAACAGAGAACGTAGATGCAAATGGTGTTTACAGACCTTATGGTTGGGCATTAAATCTTTTTCAACAGCGCGAAGATGCAAGATTAGGCGCAGATTTTGATTTAACTTCTCAATTTCAAAACCATTTGATCGAGTTCGGTGCCGGAGTTGAACAGCATACTGTTAGAGGATATGGAAATTATTCTTACGTTGTTGCGGGAACCGATCCGACACAACCAGATTATATCAGGTTTGCTCAAAACCAGCCTTTTGTATTCGGCTACGATGTTACTGGACAAACAAAAACAAATTCCGGTGATCCTTCATCACTTGATTGGTTTGCAGATCCTAGTATAGGTTCGCATCCTTCAATGGCTGAATTCCTTAAACCGGCTCAACCAATTTTGGGCTATATGTATTTGCAGGATAGGTTTGAGCTGCCGGATATAGTACTGAATATTGGTGTAAGAATGGATTACTTTGATATTGGATCTCGCGAGCTTATTAATCCTGAATTGCCATATGCCGGTGGTTTGGATCCTAACAAGTTCGATATAGAGGACTTTAAAGTAAAGGATGTTGAAGTTAAATTTTCACCACGATTAGGGATCGGATTCCCGGTCAGCGAATCTACTACTTTTCATGCCCAGTATGGTACCTTCTTTCAGATTCCTGAACTGAATAATATGTTTAATGGTCCATTTGACTATAACACTTATATTACTATGGAACCACAGAGCGGCTTTAATGGTGGGTTAATCAGCGAAGAGACAACACAGTATGAAGTTGGATTCAAGCAATCATTTGGAATTACTTCAGCATTGCAACTGACAGCGTTCTATAAGAATACTAAATCACTGGTGAACGTACAAAGTAGCCAGTATCAGCGTGTTGAAGGTGGTCAAATCCTTAATGCAATAGGACCACAAAATGCAGACTTCGGTACAGTTAAAGGGTTTGCACTTTCATTTACTGCAACTAAACTAAGCTACATCAGTGCTTCACTGGAATATACTTTTTCTATTGCAGAAGGTACGGGTTCTTCAATAAATTCTAGTCAAACCGCAGTATTCAGAAACAATGATAACCTTCCACCAAAAGTTATTGCTCCGTTAAGTTTCGATCAAAGACATACGGCAGTAGCTATTATTGACTTTTATGTTCCGGAAGGTGAACTTGGATTTTTCGAACTTTTCAATGCAAATGCAATTTTTTCATTTGCCAGCGGAAGACCTTATACGCCGGTTGACCAGTGGGATATTCTCGGAGATAACGGACTAGTTGCCGATAATACAGGTTATATTAATTCGGCGGTTGGTCCAAGTACATTCAGGATTGATATAAAAGTTGAAAAGGGATTTGCGATCGGCAATTTCTATTTAACTCCTTATGTTTGGATTGAAAACTTACTCGATGCAGACAACGTTGTATCTGTATGGAGATCTACGGGAAGTCCTTATACAACTAACTGGCTTAACGATCCTGATGCGCAAGGTACAATACAACAGAAAGGCGAGGGATATGTCAAGGATTATGAAACACTAGAAAAAGATCCGCAGAATTTTGGATTTCCAAGACTTATTAAACTCGGTTTTAAGTTAAATTTTGATAGAATTACTTTCTAACAAAAATTTGATTTTAATTACAAACAGGATGATTGAAATGAAAATTAAAATAATATATAGTTATAAATTGCTCCTATTTATTCTGGGAGCGGCATTTATTGCCTTTGGTTTTTTGGGAGACGATAAGAATGGAATCAAACCTCCCGAACCATTGTATAAATTTAATAATTTACAGGAATCCGGTAAACAAGGGGACGCCTATGCCTTAAATGTTAACAACATTTGGATGCCCCTTAACCGAAAAGGAATAATTGCCGATGTTAATGTTCCTCCTAAAGGCAGCCTGGGACAATTTGCTGGCGGTGGATTCCTCTTTTCAAGTGGGTTTTTCTTAAGTGGATACCGTAATGGTGTTCTTTGGGCAAATGCCTGCGCATCTGCAAGCCTGGTAGAAGATTACGTGCAAGGTGTTGTAGGTGGTCAGGATGATCCAAATGCAGTAATTTATGTTGTAAACTCACAGGACGAACCTTTTGGACAAAGCTGGCAGGATTGGAAAGATGCAGTCACATTGGGAGCTGATTTCGTTGATGGCGATGGTGATGGCATTTACAATCCAGTAGATCAAAATGGAAATGGTATCCGCGATGATAACGAAGATATGCCTGATTTAATTGGAGATGAAATAGCCTGGTGCGTCTACCACGATGGCTTACCAGTTGCACAAAGAAGATGGAATACAACTTTGGAAGTAGGTATGGAAGTAAGACAATCAGTCTTTGCTTTCGCTTCTGCGGGTGCAATTGGTAATATTGTTTTTATAAGATACAGGATCAAGTACGTTGGTAAAAATGCAAATGATCCTGATTCGTTAACAAATGTTTATTTTGGTTGCTGGGCCGATGTGGACCTTGGCGACGCAACAGATGATGTAATTGGCGTTGATGTCCCAAGGAATGCCGGTTTTACCTATGGTAATCAGGATGATGCACAGTATGGTGCACAAGTTCCCTGTTTTATGATAGACTTTTTTTCAGGACCAAGAGTGCCGGGCTCCCCCACTGACACAGCAACTTCCGTTCGAGGTCAGTTTAAGGGAATTGAGTATTTCCCTGGATATAGAAATCTTCCCATTTCCTCATTCGTCATGTATATAAATGGTGACCCTGACTTAAGAGATCCAAATGACATTAATGAAGCTCGCAATTACTGCGAAGGTACAAATAGAGTAGGCGTAGAACCCGATCCTTGTACTTTTGCTTATGGTGAAGTAAGAGGTGGTGTTGATTGTAACACTGTTGATCCAAGATTCTGGTTCTCCGGCGATCCTGTTACTGATGTTGGCTGGATCTGTACTGAAAATCGTGATATGCGTCAAATGACAAATACAGGTCCATTTACACTTTACAAAGATCAAGAAAATGAAATAGTTCTTGCTTACGTAGTTGGCAGAGGTGCAGATTGGCAGGATGGTATTACAAAGGCTCGTGCTATAGATGATGGTGCTCAGAATATATTTGATCTTAATTTCCAGGCACCTGTTCCTCCACCAGCTCCTCAGCTAACATTGACTTCAAGCGATAATTTTATAGATATTAGTTGGGATACTCCAGCACAGGTTGGGTATAAAAGTACAACTCCTACCTGGGACCTGGGTTTTGAAGGATATCAGGTTTGGGCTTTCAAAACTAATATTGCAGAAGATATTGTAACCGGGCAGCAGAACTCTGTGTTGCTTGCAACTTATGATCTTGATGATTTTATTAATAATGTTTATAAAGAAAATGCAGAAACAGGAGGAATTGAACTTTTATACCCGGTTTCTATTCCGGAAAATCAAATGGATTCTGCGCTCTACGTTGATCCTAACACGGGAAGGATAAGGGTGAGAGTTACGAAAGATCCGTTCTCACCAAATGATCCGGTTGTTAAAGGAAGACCTTATTACTTCGCCGTTACAAGCTATGCTCTTAATTATAAGTCACTAGTTAATAAAAGTAATCCGGCAGATACAACATTTACTCCCGGAGATTATTACCTGAGCTCATTTGCATTTGCACAGGAAGCCGAAAATATAAGGTCTATAGTTTCAATTGTAGTCGGCGTAGATGCACTTAATCCACCCGTAGTTGTCCAACCTGCAAATAAGATAAGCGGAGCTTCTTTTGGAAATGTAGGTTATGATGCGATCAATAATACAGAATTGACTGGTGATACTTACGAAGTAACTTTCTTCAAAGACTCTTCATCGGTTCCATATTCAATGTTCTGGAAATTAACTAACCTAACAACTAACACTCTCCTGGAAGATTCAGCAAAGGCTTATACATATGGTTCGGAAAAAGTTAACCAAAATGTTACCGATGGATTTATTACTAAAGTTGAAAGACAGGATGCCACAATTGGTATGGTAACTTATGATCCACCCGATGCCATATGGTATAATTTTACTGGTAGTCGTGTTGATTCATTTTATTCAAGAGGAATTTGGTATGTAGGCAACGACTTTGTTACTGAAAATCCTAGTTTTATGCCGTTTCCTTTTGAAAGACCTAGTGATCCAATCCGTAGTACTTATCTTACTACCGATAAATTAAGAAAAGTTGAAATACGTTTTGGTGATATGGGTGTTGGCAAAGCATATAGATACATCAATGGGTATAAAGCAGCTGGAATTGGTCAGCCGGCTAATAATACTTATCCTTATGCTGAAAAGATAACAAGTGCCGATACTGTGGGCAAAGGTCCAATTGGTATGTGGGACGAAGTCAATGACAGACCTTTCGGGTATGTAGATGTTCCGTTTACTGCCTGGGTTGTAGATGAACAGTATAATGAGGAATATCAAGTAGCAGTTGGTTTTATTGAATCAAAGACAACAAATAATCCTAATTATCCCAATGCAAATCCGGATGGTATTTGGGAGCCTAGTACCGCAGTACGAAATACCGGAGAATATATTGTAATCTTTAATACTCCGTATGATCCGGAGGGTAATCAGATTGAATTGACGGGCGGAGACTTCCAAACCAGCAGCGGTACAGTAACCCTGTGGGCTGACCTCCCTCGTAAAGTTTCGAATTTACCTAAATTACCGGAAGATGTACAAGGCATCACTGAGGAACAAAGAGCAATATTTGATTCGCCGTGGTTAAGCACTATGTACCTTGTTACATTGGAAAGAATTGATTCAACGTCCTGGTTTACACCCGGTGACGTATTTACAATTCCTTTAGCTGTTTACCCATATACAGAGGCGGATGTTTATCAGTTCAGTACGCTTGAAGGTACAACTTTGACTGAAGCCGATGAACGTGCCTTATGGGATAAAGTTAATGTTTATCCGAATCCTATGTTTGGATATAACACTTTAACTAACTATTACTCAAATACTCCTGATGAGCCGTTTGTTACATTTACTAATCTACCGGAAGAGGTAACAATAAAAATTTATTCTTTGTCAGGTACACTCTTAAGAACGCTTACAATTGATGATAAAGATTCTCCATCATCTCCGTATCTGAGATGGGACTTACAGAATGAATCCGCATTAAGAGTGGCTTCAGGTATGTATTTAGCAATCGTTTCATCACCAAAGTATGGTGATAAAGTTTTGAAGTTTGCAATAATAATGCCTCAGAAACAAATTCAGAGGTTCTAACTAATTTAAGATTGGCAGGTATAAATAAAAATTTTGCCTGCCAACTATTTTAAGTTAAAAGAGTGGAGTTTATAAAATGAAAAAAATAATACTAATAATGATCCTGATTGCAACTTCAATTTATGCTGGTGATGTTGCAAGAAAAGGTACAACGGGTGCTGAGCAGCTCTTAATCCCTGTTGGTGCCCGTGGAATTGCTACTGGAGGTTCTTTCCTGGCGAACATGACCGGGCTGGAATCTATTTATTACAATCCGGCAGGTTTAGATGTCTACCCTCAAACAGAGGCGATGTTCAGTTACGTGAACTACCTCGCTGACATTAATGTATCCTACTTCGCAGTTGGAACTAGTCTGGGGGATTTTGGATCTATTGGATTGGATCTCAAATCTTTAGACTTTGGCGATATTCCAGTCACAACGGAACAATTTCCTGATGGAACCGGACAAACATACTCACCGTCGTTTTTAACTTTGGGCTTTACATATTCAAAGGTTCTAACTGATAGAATATCAATAGGAACTAACCTGAAGTTAATTTCAGAGAATATTCAGAATACTAATGCTACCGGTTTTGCAATAGATGCAGGTGTTCAGTACCGGTTTTCTGAATCTTTAATGCTGGGTGCTGCTGTTAAGAATATAGGTTCGAATATGGCCTATTCAGGGCAAGATCTATCTGATAGAACAGGTATTCCTGGTTCCATACCGGGGTCGTCAAGTGGAAGTTACGAAATAATTACTGAATCATTCCAGATACCTAGCTTTTTCCAACTAAGTTTAACCTATGCACTTAACTTTAATGAGCAGAATAATCTGCTTATAGCTGGTGCTTATACGGCTAATAATTCATTTGAAGATGTTGGCAACCTGGGTTTGGAGTATGGATTTATGAATAACTTCTTCGTCAGAGGTGGTTACAATTTCCTGACGCAGAACTCAAGTGATTATATCTATGGAATGACATTTGGAGCTGGAATTGATTATAACATCGGTGGACAAGTTGGATTTGTATTTGATTATGCATTCAGAGATGTTAAAGATTTTCCAAGTGCTAACCACATTTTTACGATTAAGCTCAGATTCCAGTAAGCTGAATTTTAAGGTAATATGGCGTCTATTGAATTTACAATAGACGCTTTTTTATTTTTAGATTTAGAAATTTTTCGAGATTGCCATGAATAAGTATACTCTTTCATTTGTTTTCTTTTTATTTTGCCTGACCGCGGTTCATCCGCAAAATATGAATTTTGAATTTGACTACGCTCAATTTGGATATGATTCGCTATCGAATTATGTTGAATTCTACTATTCATTTGACCAGTCCAGCCTGCAATTTATTGATACAGACACAACTGACTACGTAGAAGGAATACTTCATATCGAAGTTAGTGATTCAACGTCCGGTGAGGATATAATTGACCGGCAGTGGATAATTTCTAATGTAATTAGAGACACTTTGGGAATGAATCGCAGTCTGATTGGTGTAGTCGGATTTATTATAGATAAAGGATCGTATAAGGTTGTTGTAGCTGGTAGTGATGCTAACAATTTGTCAAATAAAAGAGTTATTAACGAATATTTTACTGTCAGACCGTTTCTTAATCTAAACACAGCAATAAGTGATTTGCAGCTTGCATCAAATATAATTCCACAAAGTGATAATACTTCCTCAATATTTTATAAGAACACTTTTGAAGTGACACCAATGCCGGCTTCAATTTGTGGAGAGAATCAACCGGTTTTATTCTATTACTCTGAATTGTATAACCTCCAGTCTAATCCATCACAAGATGATTTGAGGCTGGATGAATTAGTTATAAATAGTCGGGGGCAGGTTGTTAGTTCTAAGTCGAAAAAAATAAATAAATCGGTTGCTTCAAGAGTCGAAGTTGGAATGGTTAAAGTACATAAGCTTCCTACAGACACCTACAGGCTTTTAATTGACTTGATCGACAGTACTGCAAATTATGGTGTATCTTCCTCTAAAAGATTCTTTGTCTATAACCCTTCGATTATGCCGGCTGATTCTTTTCAGACAACTGTTTCCCCTGTTCTAAGTACGACATTTGGAGCTATGTCAGAGGAGGAAATTGATGACCTATTTGCAAAATCGAAATACATTGCAACTGAGCCCGAACTGAATCAATACAAATCATTATCTACGCTTGAAGCAAAAAGAGAATTCATTTACAAGTTTTGGAAAACCCGTAATGAAAATACTTCTTATCCTAAAAACAGTTACCAAAATTATTTGAAACGAATTGACGAGAGTAATGAAAGATTCTCAGCAATGGGGAAAGAAGGCTGGAAGACAGATAGAGGTAGAGTTTTTCTTGTTTACGGTGAACCAAGTGAAATTGACCGTCACCCTAATGAAACGGATACGAGACCTTATGTAATCTGGATATATGAAAGTATAGAAGGTGGTGTACTTTTTGTATTTGGAGATCTTACAGGCTTTTCAGATTATCAACTTCTTCACTCTACTAAAAGAGGCGAATTAAGAGATGATTCTTGGCGGCGCAGGATTGCAGTTCATTAATAAAATTTCTGAATTAATTCTTTCTCTTGAATAAGGATTTTATTCCTCTTCGATTTTATTGCCGATCTTTGGTTATTTTTGCACCATTAGTTTAAATCCCCAATGAAGAATAGACTGGAATATATTGTTTTCAATTTATTTAGCGGTTTTTTTAGACTGCTAGGTCTGAACCTTTCAAGAAAGTTTTCGACCGTTATAGCCTACTTTTTTTTCTATTTTATTCCGATCAGAAAGCAGGTGGTAATCAGGAATCTTCAAAACGCATTCCCAGAAAAAAAAATGTCAGACATAAAAAAATTGGCTTTCAATACTTATAAAAGCTTTGCTCTTTCACTTGTTGAAATCATGTATCTGCCATATATAGAACAACAAAATTTAATCGATGCTGTTGAGTGTGCCAACCCGGAATTGATAGTAGAAAAATATAATGAAGGCAAGGGAATTATATTACTTTCATCTCACTTCGGAAATTGGGAGTTCATAGCAATCTCAGTTGCTATGCAAATCGGAATCCCATTTTCTGTAATTGTAAAACCGCTCAGGAATCCATATGTATTCGAATGGATGAATAAGGCTCGAACTAAATTCGGAAACGAAATCGTGCCTCTCGGTATTTCAATCAGAAAAACATATCAGACATTAAAAGAAAAAAAGATAGTTGCAATGGTTGCTGACCAGAGAGGACCTCGTGAAGGTGTTAGGGTTATTTTTTTTGGCAGGAAAGTCCCGGTTTATACCGGCCCCGCTTCTCTTGCTCTTAAAACAGGCGCACCAATTATCTGCGGTATTCCTGTAAGACAACAAAATTATAAATATCATATAGTTTTAGTTGAAATTCCTCTTAACGATCTTCCTGAAAATGATGAAGAAAAAATAGTAGAAATAAGCCAGAGGTACACATCATATATTGAAAAAATTATACGTGAAAATCCTGAGCAATGGCTTTGGATGCACAATATGTGGAAATATTAAATGGATGAAGAAAAGAAAACACTTGTTATACAGACTGCTTTTCCCGGAGATGCTATACTAACTTTACCATTCATCCAGGAATTAAAAAAACAAAAACCCGATTATTCAATAGATGTTTTATGCATACTACTAACATCGGAAATATTTGAAGCTTCGCCCTTCATCGATTCTGTTTTTCCTCTTGATAAAAAAGGAGAGCAGAAATCTTTCTTTTCATTTATGAAGTTTGTAAAAGAACTTAAGTCGAAGAATTATGAAATTGTATATTCTCCTCATCGCTCTCTTCGAAGTGCATTAATTAGCTTGAGTCTTTCAGCAAAAGAATCTTATGGTTTTGAAAACAGCGCACTGAAATTTGTTTATAAAAATGCTGTAAAATATGATCCTGATGCTCATGAGGTAAAGAGAAATCTTGAATTTCTCGAAGGTGATTTTTGTGAAGAAAAATGGCGAATTTTGCCTGAAATATCAGTTTCTTCAGAATCTAAAAAAAAGGTTTCTGATTATTTGAGTGAAAAAAAAATAAATAATTTCATAACCATTGCACCCGGTTCAGTTTGGGAAACAAAAAAATATCCAGTTAAATATCTCAAAGAAGTAATTGAACATTTTAGTAAAAATAAATATCAGATTGTTCTTATTGGAGGAGCCGAAGATAAAGTAATTTGTGAATTGCTCAGAAAAGATGATGAAGAAATTGTTCACATCGCAGCAGGAGACTTTTCATTTATTGAAACAATAGAGTTGTTGAAGAGTTCTTCTTTACTTATTTGTAATGATAGCGCACCGACGCACCTTGGTATGTGCGCAGATATTCCTGTTCTTACAATCTACTGTTCTACTGTACCCGGCTTTGGTTTTTATCCTTATAATAACCGCAGCAGTTACATCAGCTATGATGAGCTAAATTGTAAGCCATGCGGTATTCACGGGTTTAATAGCTGTCCTGTTGGCTCATTTTATTGTGCTGAATTACTTCTTCCAAGTTTGGTAATTGAGAAAGCAGAAAAATTAATTTCAGATGCAAAGTAGTTTTGAAAATCTAATAAATATTGATGAACATCCTGAATCAAGTTTGATTCTGGCAGCAGGTTTATATCAAACTGGCAGAATATTTATCTATCCGACGGACACAATATATGGCATTGGAGGCAATCCTTTTGATGAAAATGTTGTTAAAAGGATATCAGCTATTAAGGGTAGGAATGAGAAAAAACAGTTTGTCTGGCTTGTCTCTGATTTTGAGAATTTGCTGAACTATGTTGATATTACTTTTAATAATCACCTTGATTTTCTTCAAAAAATCTGGCCGGGACCTGTATCTGTTATACTTAATCTGAATGAGAGAGCAAAAAAAATAAATGACTTTGATACAATTGCCGTAAGAATTCCCGATAACAATTTTCTTCAGAAATTACTAAAAGAAATAAAACAGCCGCTTATATCTACCAGCGTGAACAGAAGCGGAGAGGAACCAGCAAATGAAATTAAGCTGATTGCTAAAAATTTTTCGAAAGAAGTTGATGCAATTATCTATAATTCTGACCTTGTTAAACATTCTCCGTCAACTTTAATAGATTTAACAACGGAAAACCCCAAATTGATCAGAGAGGGTTCTGTTAAGTTTGTAGAATTGTTGAAGAACTTCAATTAAATTAGCATGGTCTTTTAATTAAGTTAATTACTATGCCATTATTCAAATACTTAAAAAATCTAAAAAGTTTTTCAGTTGTTATAGTGCCTGATGATGCCTCTCACGATGCCAGATCAAAAAAGTTTACTCCAGTTAGAATTTTATTTATTGCAATAATTTATACAGTATTTATTGCAGTTTTCGGTTATTACTTCTTAATTTTTACAGGAATAGGAAACAAATTTTTACCAGGGAAGTATGTACAGACCGCAGAAGAAGTTGAAAACATTAAAGAACTGAATCAGAAAATGATTTTCCTGGCAAAGGAATTGCAGATCTTAAAATCTACTAATCTAAGATTAAAATATGCATTAGTCCTGGGTGATTCAACGCTAGCTGATACACTTAACGTTCCTGAAGATTCGTTAAAAAAGTTTTATAAAAATCCTAAGGAAGGAAATCTTCTTGGTGTAATTTTTGAATATATAAAATATCTTTTTCACCAGGATGACAACTCGATTTTTTTTATGCTTCCTGTGAACGGATATATTAGCAGGGGTTTTGATCCTGATAGAGGTCACTTTGGTATTGATATAGTCGCAAAAGTCGGTACGCCGGTTTTTGCATCTGCCGGTGGATTTGTCGTTTTCTCCGGTTACACAAATGATTACGGACACGTATTAATTCTTAGCCATTCGGATGGTTACTTAAGTTTTTATAAACATTGTTCAATGTTGCTAAAAAGAGATAGGGAATTTGTAAAACAAGGAGAGTTGATAGCCCAAACAGGTAACAGCGGGTTAGCGACCACAGGACCACATCTTCATTTTGAAATTTGGCATAATGGCAAAGCAGTTGATCCGGAAACTATATTAATCAAGGATAAATAAAAAAAGGAGAGAGGTTTGAAAAACAAAACTATGGAAGGGGATTCAGAAGAAATAACGATCATTAGTCATGGAGTAAAGTTAGAAGGTAAGATTACTTGTGAAGGAAACGTACGTATAGATGGAACCATTCAGGGAGATGTTATTTCTCATGGAGATGTTACAGTTGGCGAGCAAGGCGAAATCAACGGGCAGGTCAATGGTCAAATTATTATTATTGGTGGAAAAGTGTCAGGTGAGATAAATGCTAAAGAAAAACTAACGCTCGAATCAAAGGCGAGTTTAAAAGGAGATGTTTACACAAAAATTTTAGTAGTTGAGGCCGGTGCCTACTTTGATGGAAAGAGTAAGATGGGAGAATCTAAAGAAACATCGGGTTCGCATACTCCAACCTCCGGTAAAAATGAAACTGGACCCTGATAAAATAAAAGGTGCAAATAATTTTTATAAGGAAATTGGTCCCTATCTTGGCTTAGGTCTTCAGCTGGCTGTTACCGTTACCATTATGGTTTTTATTGGAGTATGGCTGGACGGAAAATTTAATACCGACCCTGTTTTGACTATAATTTTTGCATTTCTTGGGGTATTTGCAGGCTTATATACCTTTATTAAATCTGTTCTGAAAGCCGGTAATGATAAGAAATGAAAAATCTTTAATTGTTTCAGGTCTCTTAGTTACCTTTATATCGACTGCAATCATTACATTCCTATTTCTTTCTTCCAATCTATCCGGCTTATTATATAAATCTATTTTATTAGGCACATTTCTTTCGTTTTTGAATTTTGCACTTGGTTTTTTGTTAATCAAGTTAAGTATTAAAAAATCTGATAAGGTATTTTTAACTATACTTTGGGGAGGACTTCTTTTTAGGCTATTAATCTCATTATCTCTTGTAATAATAACACTTAAATTTTTGGAAATAAACGCATATGGGTTTATATTTTCTATCTTCTTTTTTTACATTTTTTACTTAATTATTGAGATTTTATATCTGAATTTAAGGAGAAAAAGCCAGTTTGACGGCAAATAGTAATATTGATACTCTAAAAGCAGTTGCGGATACTCTGGAAAGTGCCGGAAAATCTGATAGTGGCTGGATTCTGCATCACGTTTTGGATGGAAAAGAGATTGAACTTCCTTTTTTGGGATATATTCATATTCCTCAACTTCCTCTGGTTTTTGGGATTGATATAACCCCGACTAAACACGTTGTTTTTATGTGGATTGCAGCAATTTTAGTTTTTATAACTTTTTATGTAGTTGCAAAGCGATATAAAAAATCTTTAGTTCCTAAAAGACTAACAAATTTCTTTGAAGTGTTAGTTGTTTTTGTTCGAGACGAAATTGCAGAACCAACAATAGGAAAACCTTACAGGACTTTTCTACCATTTTTGTTGACGATGTTTTTCTTTATCCTGTTTGGAAATTTTTTAGGTCTGATTCCATTTTCATCTACATTTACAAGCAATATAGCGGTTACCGCTTCCCTTGCAATTATATCTTTTATAATGATTCAGTTTGGGGGAATAAAACAGAATGGATTTTTCGGATACTTTAAAGGATTAGTACCGCACGGAATCCCGGTTATGTTACTTCCGCTTATGGTACTTGTTGAAATCCTTGGTTTGTTTACCAAACCATTTGCATTGTGTATACGTCTTTTTGCTAACATGATAGCAGGACATACGGTCATTCTGGCACTTATAGGATTAATATTTTTTATGGGTACAATCTTCATTGCACCTGTTTCAGTGGCTTTTGCAATTTTCATTTATCTTTTGGAAATATTAGTAGCACTAATACAAGCTTATATTTTTACAATGCTTACTTCCTTGTTTATAGGAATGGCAGTACATCAGGAACATTAATTATTTCAATAAAATAAAGGAGTATTTAAATGGATTTAGCGTGGTTAGCAGCGGGTATTGGCGCCGGTTTAGTTGTAATCGGTGGCGGACTTGGAATTGGTAAATTAGCAAGCTCAGCAATGGACGCAAGCGGAAGACAGCCGGAAGCCGCTGGTGCAATAAGAACATCTATGATTATTGCGGCTGCACTTATTGAAGGAATATCCTTCTTTGGGTTGGTTATATGTATTCTTCTGGCTCTTAAAGCTTAATTAACTTAATAAAAAGAGATCATAATGCTAGCTGAAATTACTTTAGCAATTATTGCATCGGAAGGTGGCAATGGCGGTCTTCTGGACGTCAATCCAGGTTTGATGATTTGGACAGTTGTAACATTCATTCTTTTACTTTTTATCCTAAAAAAAGTTGCCTGGAAGCCTATACTTTCTGCCTTAGATAAAAGAGAGAACGACATAAAGGAAGCATTGTCGCAAGCAGAGAAAGCCAAAGATGAAGCGAAAAAAATCCTTGAGGAAAATCAGGCTAGTCTGGCAAAGGCAGAAGAAGAATCTAAAAAGATCATTGAACAGAGCCGTAATTATGCAGAGTCTCTGAAAGAGCAAATGATCACAGACAGCAAAGAACAAGCAAAGAAGATTGTGGATGATGCTTCCTCTGAAATTCAAAGAAGGCAGGATACTGCTTTTGAAGAATTGAAAGGACAAATAGCTGAGATTGCAGTTAATGCTGCTGAGAAGATTATAAGAGAATCTCTTGATGCGCAAAAGAGCAAGCAGGTTGTTGATAGATATTTGAATGAAGTGAATAAAAATTAAGTATGGCTGATTTCAGAGTCTTACATAGGTATGCTGTTTCATTACTGGAGACTGCTGTCGAGAAAAAAAATCTTGATGTTGTAACAGCTGATGTTCAGCTTCTCGTTGATACACTTAAGCAAAATAGGAAGCTAGAGCTGATGTTGGAGAGTCCTGTTATCAGACCGGAGTTAAAGCTCAAAATCATGGAAGAAGTCTTCGGAAAAAAGATTTCGAAAGACTCAATGGATTTTATCGAGTTTGTAATTTCTAAGAAACGAGAGAACTTACTTCAGTCTATAGGAAACAGGTTTTTGGAATTGCGTGACGAACACCTTGGTATCGCCAACGTTATTGTTACCGCTGCCTCAGAATTTACAAATGAGCAAAAAGATATATTACAGAGCAGACTTGAAAAGATTCTTAGTAAGAAAGTTAGACTTAACTTTAAAATTGATTTAGAACTGGTTGGAGGATTTATTGCGAAAGTTGGTGACACGCTTTATGACGCTTCAATCAAACATCAATTGGAACTGCTTAAGAAACAATTTTTAACGGGTGAATTATCACTCAACTAAATCAGAAGTTTAAAAGGAAATAAATTATGGCTGAAGTCAGACCTGATGAAATATCGGCAATATTAAGGAAACAGCTTTCCGGGTTTGAGAGCGAAGTAGATATCTACGATGTTGGTACCGTCCTTCAGATAGGTGACGGTATTGCACGGGTTTATGGATTGAGTAAAGTTATGGCAACGGAACTCGTTGAGTTTCCTAATGATGTTATTGGCATGGTGCTCAACCTTGATGAAGATAGCGTCGGCTGTGTTCTTTTTGGTGAAAGCTCACTTGTTAAAGAAGGTGATACAGTAAAGAGAACAAAAAGAGTTGCTTCAATTCCTGTTGGTGAAGAATTGCTGGGACGCGTTGTTAATCCTTTGGGAAAACCAATTGATGGAAAAGGTGCTATAAATACTGATAAGTTTTTGCCCATCGAAAGGAAAGCCCTTGGTGTAATTCAAAGACAACCAGTGAAAGAACCGATACAGACAGGTATTGTAGCTATCGATGCAATGATTCCAATAGGAAGAGGACAAAGAGAACTTATAATTGGTGACAGGCAAACAGGTAAAACTGCAGTTGCAATCGATGCAATTATTAACCAGAAATATACTCATACAGAAGAAGCTAAATCACTTGGAATAAAACCGGTTTATTGTATTTATGTTGCGATTGGTCAGAAAAGCTCAACAGTAGCGCAGGTTGTTGCAAAGCTGCATGAGCATGGTGCTATGGATTACACAACTGTTGTTACGGCTTCAGCCTGGGAACCGGCCCCACTTCAGTACATAGCTCCTTATTCCGGAGCTACTTTAGGTGAATATTTCCGTGACAACGGAAGGCACGCTTTGGTTATTTTTGACGACTTATCTAAACAGGCAGCTGCTTACCGTGAATTGTCACTTCTGTTGAGAAGACCTCCTGGAAGAGAAGCATATCCCGGTGATGTATTCTATCTTCACTCAAGATTACTTGAAAGAGCCTCAAAGCTCAGTGAAGAACTAGGTGGAGGCAGTTTAACTGCTCTTCCAATTATTGAGACTCAACAGGGAGACGTTTCTGCATATATTCCAACCAACGTAATCTCAATTACTGACGGACAGATTTATCTTGAATCAAACTTATTTAACTCGGGTGTTCGTCCTGCAATTAATGTGGGTATATCTGTATCGCGTGTTGGTGGTAATGCACAAATTAAAGCAATGAAAAAAGTGGCCGGGTCGCTTAAGCTTGACCTGGCTCAATACAGGGAGCTCGAGGCATTTGCGAAATTCGGTTCTGATCTGGATCAATCAACATTAAGAACTCTTAACAAAGGTGCCCGACTGGTAGAATTGTTGAAACAAGGTCAGTATTCTCCAATTCCGGTTGAGAGACAAATTGTAAGTATATTTTTAGGTACCAGAGGATTTATGGATTCGATTCCTGTTTCTGATGTGAAAAGATTTGAAAAGGAAGCTCTTGAGTTCTTCGAAGTGAAGCACAAAGATATTTTCGAAACACTCAAAAAAGAAAAAGATATTTCTAAAGAGCTCGATGAAAAAATTAGCAACACTGCTCAGGAATTTTTGAAAGTATTTAAAAAGAGCGCATAACAATTAATTAAATGGCTACGCTAAGAGACATAAAAAACAGAATAGTTGGTGTTAAAAGCACGCAGAAAATTACCAAAGCTATGAAGATGATAGCTACAGCTAAGTTGCGTGGTGCACAACAGCGTATAGTGAACGCACGTCCATATGCCAACAAAATCGGTGAGATGCTTTCACATTTAGCGACTGATGATACTTTGCAAACCAATCCTTTTTTTGCATTAAGAGATAATAAGAAGGTGTGTGTTATTGTTGTTACTGCAGACAGGGGATTGTGTGGTGCATTCAATACAAATATTATTCGTGAAGCTGTAAGCTATATTAATGAAGAATTAAATACTGAGAATGCCTCTGTCACAGTTTACACTTTGGGCAAGAAATCTACAGAATATTTTCGAAAAAGAAATTACAATATTGAAGGGAAGATTGTTGGGTTATTCTCTACTCTTGAGTATCAGTCAACGCTGCAAATTTATAATGAATTGGTGCCAAAGTATTTAAATGGAGAAATAGATAAAGTAGTAATGGTTTATAATGAATTTGTTTCGTTAATACGGCAGCGAATTACAAAAGTACAACTTCTTCCAATCCCTTTACTTAAATCAAATGAAGAAGAGAAGTTGCAACAGGCAAACTATATTTTTGAACCTGATCAACTTTCAATATTTGAACACCTAATACCCAAACATCTCAAAGTACAGCTTTGGAGAGCTTTACTGGAATCCAATGCAGCTGAACTCGGTGCAAGAATGACCGCGATGGATAATGCTACTACGAATGCCCAGGAAATGATTCGATCATTAAATCTTACTTACAATAAAGAAAGACAAGCTGCAATAACTAAAGAGATTCTGGAAATTGTCTCCGGCGCAAACGCTCTAAAGGCCAGCTCTTAAAATCCTTTTTTTATCATCCCAAATTATGAATAAACTCAGAAATGTTTGAAGATTTATCATTAAAAATAGAGAATGCTTTAAAAAAGGTTAGAGGTCAGGGACGTCTAAGTGAAAAAAATATTTCTGATTCACTCAGGGAAATCCGACGCGTACTTCTGGATGCAGATGTAAATTTTAAAGTCGCAAAAGAGTTTATTGAAAAGGTTTCTGAGAAGGCACTTGGTAAAGAAGTTATTGCTTCAATTTCACCTGGACAGCTGATTACCAAAATTATTTTCGATGAACTGGTTACACTTCTGGGTTCATCTCAAACTGAACTGAAATTGAATCCATCCGGAATAACAACTATTATGGTGGTTGGGTTACAAGGTTCAGGTAAAACGACTTTTTGTGCTAAACTTGCTAAGAGATTAAAAGAGCATAAAAGAAGAGTGCTGTTAGCAGCAGCCGATGTTTACAGACCAGCTGCAGTTGAACAGCTCAAACAGCTTGGTGAAAAAGTTGAAACCAAGGTTTTTTCTTTGGATAAACCCGATGCTAAACGAACAGCAACCGAAGCTTTGAAAAATGCTAAGGAAAACAATTTTGATACTGTTATTATCGATACCGCAGGTCGTTTGCATGTAGATAGTCAGATGATGGATGAGATTTCTGATATTAAAAAACTGGTAAATCCTTCAGAAATTCTCTTTGTTGTTGATTCTATGACCGGGCAGGATGCTGTAAATTCAGCAAAAGCATTTAACGAAACAGTGGATTTTGATGGAATTGTTCTGACAAAGCTAGATGGAGATGCACGTGGAGGTGCAGCTTTATCAATAAGGTCTGTGGTCGGAAAACCTATAAAATTCATCAGTAATGGTGAAAAACCAGACTCTCTGGACGTTTTTTACCCCGACCGCCTTGCTTCGAGAATATTGGGAAAAGGTGATGTAATATCACTTGTTGAGAAGGCTCAGCAGACTTTTGACGACAAGGAAGCGGAGAGGCTGGAGGAGAAACTAAGACAAAATAAATTTGATTTTAATGATTTTCTTAAGCAAATTAAAGTGATTAAGAAAATGGGTTCTCTGTCATCCTTGCTTGGGATGATTCCTGGACTAAGTTCGCAGATTAAAAATGCGCAAGTTGATGATAATGCTCTAATAAAAGTGGAGGCAATTATTAATTCGATGACGAGGTCTGAAAGAGAAAACCCAAAAATTTTAAACGGAAGTAGAAGAAAAAGAATTGCTCGAGGCAGCGGCACATCGATACAGGATGTGAATAAACTGCTGAAGCAATTTGGAGAAATGAAAAAGATGATGAGCCGATTTTCAGGTAAATCATCTTTAGGAAATCTGTCACTAGGCAGGTAAAACATAAATCAACATGATTCTATAATGAATAAATCGCGGAGGATAAAATAACTTGGCTGTTAAGTTAAGATTAAGAAGAATGGGTAAGAAGAAACAACCTATTTATAAAATTGTCGCAGCAGACTCGAGATCACCCAGGGACGGAAAATTTCTGGAAGCTGTTGGTTTCTATAATCCTTTAACTAATCCACATACACTCGACTTAAAAGAAGACCGGATACTTTACTGGCTGAATGTTGGTGCTCAGCCTTCGAGTACTGTAAAAAGTCTTTTAAGACAAAAAGGTATTACTCTTAAAAAGGAATTAATGTCTAAAGGTCTTGATGAAGAGAAAATAAAATCTGAAATTGACAACTGGCAGAAAATGAAAGAAGCCAGCTCAAAGAAAAAGACTGAGAAAAAACTCTCGAGGAAAGCAAAAGCCAAACAGGAAACTGAAGCATCTGCTGAAAAAGTCGAAGAAAAAGTCGAAGACAAGGTAGAAGAGCAGGCTCCTGTTGAAGAGACAAAATCTGAAGAGAAAGCGGAATAAAGTACAGCAGAAGTTAATAGCGCTGCTTCTGTTTTTATCCTAATTGGAGTGATTCAATTAAATTTCTGTACTTAAATACAATACTGCTCACAGCGCTAACATAGGAGGCTCTTACATATGAAAGAGTTTATTGAATTTATTGCAAAGCATCTTGTTGATAGCCCTGAAGATGTGGTTGTTGAAGAAATGATCACTGAGGACAAAAAATTTACTCTCTCTCTTAAGGTCAAACAAGAGGATGTAGGAAAAGTCATCGGTAAACAAGGCAAAACTGCACAGGCAATGAGAACTCTGCTTACTGCAGTTGCAGCAAAAGAAGGAAAACGTGCTTTGCTGGAAATAATTGATTAGATGATTTAGAAAATTTTGGACTACTTTTTAATTGCGAGAGTTCAACAGGTTTACGGAAAAGATGGTTGTGTAAGAATTAAGTCGTTCTCGGATTTTCCGGAAAGATATTTAAGCTTAAAAAAGGTTTATTTAGATTTTTGGGGTGATAAGAAAACATTTTACGTCGAAGATGTAAAAGATGTTAAGGGACAGATTATTATTAAATTTAAAAAATTTGATAACCCCCGGGATTCTCAGGTTTTAATTGGCAGAGAAATTTATGTAGCTGAAGATGATGTGGTAAGCTTGCCTGAGAACAAATTTTTTGTGCATGATTTAATTGGTAGTGAAGTAATTGCCGGTGAAGAAAGAATAGGAACAATTACTGAAATATTAAAGACAAACGCTAACGATGTTTTGGTTATTTTGACAGATGATGGAGATGAAAAACTGATTCCTTATGTTCTTAATTTTATTGAAAAATTTGATGCTGCTCAACAGAGATTAATCCTTAATATTACAAAAGACTTTTTTGAAGATGATGAGGATTGATATTTTAACGGCTGTTCCGGATTTGCTTACAAGTCCTTTACAGACAAGCATTATTAAGAGAGCACAGGATAAAGGGAAGTTGTCATTGTTTATTCATAATCTTCGTGATTATGCATATAACAAGCACAAGCAAATTGATGATAAACCTTTTGGCGGTGGACCCGGTATGGTTCTTAAACCTGAGCCATTCTTTGAATGTATTGAATCTCTGCAATCGGAGCGTAGTTATGATCACATAGTCTTTACGACTCCCAAAGGAAAAATTTTTAATCAGAAAATTGCTAATGATCTTTCCCTGTCAAAAAATATTATTGTGATTGCAGGACATTACAAAGAAATTGATGACCGCGTAAGACAAAAATTTGCTACGGATGAAATCTCAATCGGAAATTTTGTTCTTACCGGCGGCGAGCTTCCTGCATTGATTTTAGTTGATGCAATCGTAAGACTTCTGCCGGGAGTGCTTAACGACAGCGAAGCAGCGCTTGATGATTCATTCCAGGATGGTGAAATAGTTGAAGCACCTTATTTTACCAGACCTGCGGAATACAGGGGAATGAAAGTACCCGAGGTTCTTCTTTCAGGAAATGAAAACGAAATAAATAAATGGAAAGAAGAACAATCAAAAATTTTAACTGAAAAATGGCGAAAAATAAATTCGGCTCAAGACTGATAAGTCTGCAGCTTAAAACTAGGAGTAATTTATGGACAAAGTAACAAGCATATTAAAAGAAAAACCCCGAACTGATTTACCTGAATTCAGATCAGGGGATCACATAAAAGTGTATGTGAGTATTATTGAAGGTGATAAAGAAAGAATACAGCCTTTTGAGGGAGACGTAATAAGCGTTCGCGGTGGTGGACTTAATAAATCTTTTACCGTAAGAAAAATTGCCAGTGGTGTTGGTGTAGAAAGAATATTTCGTTTCCAGTCACCTAAAATTTCTAAAATTGAAGTTTTAAAGAAAGGAGACGTAAGAAGAGCAAAACTCTATTACCTGCGCAACCTTTCTGGAAAAGCTGCACGCATTAAAGATAAAAAGAGTTAATAATATTTTTTACGCCGCCTTTCGGCGGCTTTTTTATTTTATGAATACAAAATTTTATCTTCCTAAAAATATTTTCTCAAGCATATTATTATCGGAGATGGAGAAAAAATCTGATATTGAATTTGAAACAGTTCCGTCTTCAGTTATAGCTAAGAG
>Ga0307425_1000632_pt1 | contig 21911 bp, 25 predicted proteins | sample SalMarWE160330MG_FD_202152 | JGI IMG/M metagenome (GOLD analysis project Ga0307425, IMG submission 202152) | Salt marsh sediment microbial communities from the Plum Island Ecosystem LTER, Massachusetts, United States - WE1603-30 | ecosystem: Environmental > Aquatic > Marine > Intertidal zone >...
CCGCCTGCTCTTTGGTTTTTCGGATATCCACAAAAACGACTTTTTCCTGATCCATCAGTTGAAGGGTCTGCCCCGCCGAAAGGTCCTTCACGTCAGGAAAATGTTTTTTGTAACCTTCATACATTTCATCAATTTTGCGTTTCTTGGCAGCATCAGTCAAAGACTCCGCTGCGCCCAGGGCTTGGGAAAAGATAATAAGACAAAGAAGCGGCACCATCCAGACTAATAACTTCCTTTTTGAATGTCTTCCAATATGAAACATAGAATGATCAATCCCCATGCTAAGGCGCGGTATTTATTTTCCATTAAGAAACCAGTCGTAGTCAAGATATTTGATCTTGATATCTTCCCTCTGCCGTTCCAGGTTTTTTCTTCAGATTCCCTTTCGCGTACATCAAAAAGGAGTCAAGAATATGCCCGATAGAATCCTCGTCAACCCAGTCAAATATCTTAAAGCGTGTTTTTTCCATCGGAAAGTTGCCCATTTAGGAGTGGGGTTAAGCAACTGTAGAGTGCGAAGGAATGATGACGGTATGAGCAAATCACTCGCAAAGACGTTCGTATAACTTACGGCTGAAAAAGAAAAAATCGCTCAGATTCTCGAAAACCGATACCGGCTATTGCAGTGGTTTATCAGTGTAAGCGATGTTGGCTTCTTCCGACTTGTGGAGTGGCAGCATTTTCCCTTCCCTTACGTCTTCCACCCAATCGGGGTTGAGGAGTATCGATTTGGCGCTGAGAACGATGTCCGCATCCCTGAGCGCATCTTCCGCACTGGTGCGATCGTAGATCTTCCCGCAAATCATGATCGGCAGCTTGGTGACTTCCCGTGTAATCCGAGCCATATTCTGCTCCGTTCCAAAGGCCTTTGCATGGTATTCATAGGTGGAAACGGAGATGGCGTCCAGCGGATCATTTGAGAGAAGTTTGATGATCTCCTGGTACTCCTTTTTTGTGTCAAAAAGAGAGACCTCCATGTCCGCAACACCCCAGTTGGAAATCCTGAAAGTTAAGAGATGATCTTCAGGAATGACCTTTGAAACGGCCTTAATGATTTTATGAGTAAAGCGATACCGATTCTCCACTGATCCGCCGTAGCCATCCGTACGTTGATTGGAATAGGAGGACAAAAATTGGTTTATCAAGTAGCCGTGCGCACCATGAATTTCAACGCCGTCGAAACCAGCAGCAATAGCGCCTTTTGCCGTTTCAACAAAGCCTTGGATCACATGCTCGATATCAAAAAGACTCATAGTGTCCGGCACTGGATAAGGTGCGCCAGTCAATGGATTATCCTGTTTTGGGGCGATGGGACTGGGCGCTATAACTCGGTTTGCCGGATTAACTTCCGGCCAGGCAATGCGCCCGCAGTGAAACATCTGCATAATAGCGATGGACCCCTCGTTCTGAATCGACTTTACTACGGGTTGCCAGGCATCAATTTGCCGCTCTGTGAGTATCCGTGCCTGTCCCGGGTACCCCTGGGCGCTTTCATAGTCGGAAACAATGCCTTCAGTATAGACAATGCCTGCACCATTTTTTGCTCGTCTCACGAGAAAGTCCAGCACATCCTGGCGCGGGATACTGTCTCCGGGGGATGACATGCGTGTCATGGGTGCTACACCGATACGGTTCTTAAGCTTGAGGTTTTTCAATTGCCAAGAAGAAAAAAGAATATTTTTGTCCATAACAAACCTCCCTGGTCAAAACTAAATATTTCCGAATTGTACAGATCCTCTTAAACATGCTTTTCAGACATATTGTGCCATACAGAACCATTTCACTGTAGTTGGCGAGGATGTGAATAATTTAAACAAATTATTGGCGGGGCTTTTCCAGTAGCTTTTTAGGTAAAGTTTTCTGGAGCGAGTCCAGTGTATTACAAGAAGAAATACTGCACCGACTAACGGTTACCCAAAAATTAAATTTCTTCCTCCTCAATCACCAACAGCGGCAGGTCTTTCAAATCGATCCTTTTTGCGGCTTCGATTCCGGCATAAAGAGCCTTGCGATTTATTTCTTTTGTGCCCTCTGGCACCCTGGCCATCAGGGCTTGTTCCAGGTTTTTTAACGAAATGATCTGGGAAAGGACCCCGACCGCACCAAGAGCAACCATATTGGCGACCATCTCCTTTCCGATCTCCTTTCGCGCAATTCGTGTAAAGGGGATGGCAGCCACGCGGTTTGTCGGTATTTGATGGACCAATGTGGAATCCACCACCAGCAAACCGTCGGCTTTGAGGTCCGGGAAATAGGTATTGCATGCTTCCTGATTCATCGTTAGGAGGAGATCAGGCTTGATTGCCTTGGGATAATCAATGGTCTGGTTACTGATAACGACTTCCGCTTTGCTGGTCCCCCCTCTTGCCTCAGGTCCATAGCTCTGACTTTGACAAACATGCTTTTCATCGTAGACCCCTGCAGCCTCAGCCAATACAATCGCCGCCATAATGATACCCTGTCCCCCGGAGCCGCTTAACCTGATTTCGTAACGTTCTTCTTCCATTTCATTAATCCTCTTCCAAAGATCTCAGTCCCTCGCCCTCTCACGAATCTTGTCGTACTCTTCCGTATATACCGGTTTTTCCTCATCAGCTAAAACCCCTATGGTAAACTTGTCCTCAAGCTCTTCAGGTATCATTCCCTCTGCCTTTTTCACGGTCACGGCATGGTCTCTCATCCATTCCATCATTGTCACAGGATTTCCCATCTCATTTCGTCTTCCAAATTGGATATGACAGTTGGAGATTATCTCTACTACACTGAAGCCACGTTTCAAGACAGCAGCTTCAATTAACTTATCCAGAAGCTGCACATGGAAAACTGTTCCCCTGCCCACAAAGGCAGCCCCGGCCGTCACTGCCAATTCTGCTATGGAGAACGCCTGTTCTATATGACCGTATGGCGCTGTTGCCGCATTTGAACCATAGGGGGTTGTGGGTGAAAATTGTCCCCCTGTCATCCCGTATATCTGATTATTTATTATAATAGCCGTCAAGTTTAGATTCCTCCTGGCAGCATGGATAAAATGATTGCCCCCTATAGCGGTAGCATCCCCATCTCCCATAACAGTGATCACCGTCAGAGAGGGTTTTGCTAATTTGATGCCCGTGGCAAAGGTCAAGGCGCGTCCATGGGTTGTATGAAGGGTGTTGAAGTCTACATACACGGGCATCCGCCCGGAACATCCGATACCGGAAGCCAACACAATCTCGTCTTTTGTTAACCCGAGCTTATCTATAGCGCGGATAAGGGAGCCTAAAATAACACCATTGCCACATCCCGGACACCAGACATGGGGGAACTTCTTGTCACGGCGCAGGTATTTGTGGATTAATTTTGTAATTTCCTTTGGCATATTTTACTCCTCGATCAATAGTTCACGAAGGATCTCATCAGGTGTGATGAACTGGCCGTCAATACGGTTGTATTTCTTAACACGTGTCTTCCCCTGATTAACACGTTTTATCTCCCTGTAAATCTGCCCCATATTCATCTCAGGTACCAATACCCTGGTGCACTGGTTCAATACTTTTTCTACCAGGTGTTCCGGGAAGGGGAAGAGAGTAATCAGTTGTAGAAGTCCCGCTCTCGTGCCCGCACTCCGGGCACCCAGAACGGCACGTCGGGCAGCACGGGACACGGAACCATAGGCGATTACAGCAACGTCCGCATCGTTCATCATAAATGTCTTCACAATCTGAATCTCGTGGAGACCCTGGGTGAGTTTTCGAAACAGGCGGGTCGTAAAGGCGTCGATCTCCTCAGGCCGCTGGGTGGGAAAACCTCGTTCATCATGGACAAGACCTGTTATGTGATACCTGTATCCCTCCCCGAATGCGGCCATATCAGGGATGCCTGTGCTGTTATTCTCATAGGGGACATACCATTCCGGGGGAACACTCGGACTCATCCTGTCCACAATCTCAATATCCCGGGGGGAGGGGAAGGTAAAGATCTCCCTGGTATGGGAAACCACTTCATCGGAAAGGATAACCACCGGGATCCGGTACCTTTCGGAAAGGTTAAAGGAACGAACCGTAATCTCAAAACAATCGGCAACTGTTGACACGGCTAAGACAATAACCGGGTGATCCCCATGGGTTCCCCATCTGGCCTGCATGACATCTCCCTGCCCAGGGCAAGTGGGAAGTCCTGTACTGCTGCCTCCGCGCATCACATTGACGACAACGCAGGGTATTTCCGTGATGCAAGCAAAACCTATGTTTTCCTGCATCAAGGAAAAGCCCGGTCCGCTCGTGGCCGTCATGCTCTTTACCCCCGCAATTGAGGCACCTACTATGGCCCCCATACTGGCGATTTCATCCTCCATCTGGATGAATGTGCCCCCTACCCGGGGCAATCGAGCCGACAGGACTTCACTGATCTCTGAAGCAGGCGTTATCGGGTACCCGGCAAAAAAACGGCATCCGGCAGCCAAAGCTCCCTCAGCAATAGCTTCATTCCCCTGCAAAAGCAGTCTCTTATTTTTTGGCACAACGGTGGTCATCATTTACCTCCCCCCGTATCAGGATCGAGCTCCTTTACAGTAATGGCAAAGTCGGGGCAGTGTAATTCGCAGAACCTGCAGCCAATGCAGTCTTCAGGACGTTCAAATACCGGCCCTCCATACTCATCACGTTCAATCACATTTTTGGGGCAAAAGGAAATGCAGATGCCACATTTCTTACACCAGTCTCGAAAAACAGTCTGGCTGTACCGCTTTTTAGCTCTCGCGGATGGCTTTCCCGAGGATTTGCTGGGACTATTCCCTTGTGTGCCCTTTTCAGGTCTTACAGTATGCTTTTTCTCTTTGCTGGTCACCGCCCTACCTCTTTTTCTTTTCCGATACAACAATACCCACATAAGGAGGGATGTTTTTTACCGTCCGTCCCGTCGATGGCGGGACGGGCGGTAAATAGTACTTTATCAAAGACCCTTTTAGGGTCACCATTCGAACTACCTCTTCGAGGGGTGGTTGATTAGTCGCCGCCAACAATACCTTCCATGGTTGATACGATTTCTTCAACATCATCCGGCAAAACCCCCGCAAACCATATCTTTTGAGGGTAAATCATAACATTGGAGCCTTTGGCACAGAGCCCCATACATCCCGACTGCGAGACCCTCACTTTTCCCTTCCAGCCTTTCTCACTGACAGCTTCTTTTAGTTTAGACCTCACTAACTGGCTATTATTATCAGCACACGATTTTCTTTTCCCGCCCCTGTCATTGGTACAAACGAAAATATGACTTATAAACGGGGATTCCTTTTTCTCGGCCATGGCAGCCCTCCTATTTCCATAATGAACGGTTTCCATCAAAGGTTCACACAGCCTCTGATATTGTATTTAGTGCGGACCCGGCCCTGAACCATCCTATCTGCTCACCAGTCAAAGTATGATTCAGTAATATTTCATGGGTCATTCCATATTTTTTCCTTATTACGGCCTTAACCGGTTTCCCGGGTTGAAGCCCTGAAAGATCAAGAATGCTGACCCTGTCATATTCTTCAATTTGCTCGTAATCGTCAATATGGGAAAAGATCAGAGGCAAAAGCCCCTGTTTCTTAAGGTTGGCCTCGTGTATCCTGGCAAATGATTTTGCAATAACAGCCTTGGCTCCCATCAGCCTTGGACTCATGGCGGCATGCTCCCGACTCGAACCTTCGCCGTAATTTTCATCACCAATAATCACAAAGCCGCCACTCTTTGTTCTATAATAAATCGCGAGTTCTGAAAGTCTTATCCCATTTTCCCCTGTGACAACATTTGTCCCGGTCCCTGTTTCTCCGGTGAAAGCGTTAACAGCACCCTCTAACATATTCCTTGATATGTTTGTCAAATGCCCCCTGAACCTGAGCCACTTCCCACCGGGTGATATATGGTCGGTGGTTGTTTTCCCCTTTGTTTTGATTAAGACGGGCAAATCGATAAAATCATTCCCATCCCATTTCTCAAAGGGCTTGAGCAATTCAAGCCGCTCAGATCGTGGGTCAATTTTAACCTCGACACTGTCGCCATCTTCATCTGGGGGGACGAAAGTGCCTTTCACTTTGGCTAATCCTTCCCGCGGAAGGGCAGGTGGCTTGGGTGGTTCAAGTCTAAACTCTTTACCCTCAACGTCGGTGAGGAAGTCTGTTTCGGGATTAAAACCCGGATCTCCAGAAATAGCAAGGGCCGTTGCCATAGAGGGAGAAGTCAGGAAAGCCTTTGTCTCCGGATTTGCGTCATTTCTCCCCTTGAAGTTTCTGTTAAAAGTCGTAAACAGGCAGTTGGGAACACCGTCTTCAACATCTTTTCTGTCCCATTGGCCGATGCAGGGACCACAGGAAGCTGAGAGGATAGTGGCACCGGCATTTATAATCTTGTCGAGAATTCCTTCCCGCTTTATCGTCTCATATATCTGAGTTGAACCGGGAGAGAGCATGAGAGGGACCTTTGGTTTAACGCCATGTTCCGCGGCTTGCTCCAACACCTGGGCCGCTGCGTATAAATCCGAGTAGGATGAGTTGGTGCATGACCCTAATAGGACAGCCGATACTTCTTCAGGCCATTTTTCAGACTTGATAAGAGCTCTGAAATCCTCAACCTTCGTTACCCTGTCCGGGCTATATGGACCGGCATGTGCCGGTTTTATATCTCCAAGATCTATTTCAATCAGTTCGTCAAATACTTTTTCAGGATCATTAGTGCAAACTTCATCCTGCCTGAATATTTCAGCCATGGATACGGCCCGTTCAGCATCCTCTATCCGGCCTACATTCCTGAGATATGCATTCATTGATTCGTCATAAACAAAGACTGAACTCGTCGCCCCGAGTTCCGCCCCCATGTTTGTAATCGTTGCCTTCTGGGTTGCCGAGAGTGTTTCAGCTCCGGGACCGAAATATTCTACGATCTTCCCTGTCCCGCCCTTGACAGTGAATCTCCCGAGCATTTCAAGGATCACATCCTTTGCTGCGGCCCATCCGGTAAGTTCCCCTGCCAACCTTACTCCAAGCACGTATGGATTGGTGGTTTCCCAGAGTAACCCTGCCATGACCTCGGCTGCGTCGGCCCCCCCAACCCCTATTGCGATGGCGCCAAGCCCGCCCGCGTTAGGAGTATGTGAATCAGTGCCGATCATCAGGCAGCCTGGTATGGCATAGCTTTCGAAAATCACATGGTGCATTATGCCTGTACCCGGTCCCCAGAAACCGAGGCCATACTTTGCGGCGGCAGAAGAGAGGAAATCATACACCTCTCTATTGGTCGTAAGGGCCTTCCTGAGGTCTACTTCAGCACCTTTATTGGCCCTCAAAAGATGGTCACAATGGATTGTGGCCGGAACACCTGTTTTTTTCCGTCCTGACTGTATAAACTGGAGCATGGCCATCTGGGCAGTTGCATCCTGCATGAGTACCCTGTCCGGTAAAAGCTTTATCTGGTCTTTCCCCCGGATTAATCGCTTTCCCCTTGATCCTTCAGGTTCATGCAAAAACAGAATCTTTTCCACATAAGAAAGGCCTCTTCCAAGCAACTTCCTTTTCTTTGACAAAACATCCAGGGCTTCGCCTTCAGTGAAAGAATTTTCCATCCTCGTTCTTCCTAATCCGCTCTGGACTCCACAGGTTCGTATGTGCAGCCCGATAAACCGCAATACTGCCCCACGTACTCGGCCTTTGGCCTATACAGAGCGGGTTTGTCCTGAGCTTCAGCGAATTTTTCCTCAATAATGTGTGCACACCATCCTGTTACCCTTGATATGGCAAAGATAGGCGTCATTAAATCGAGAGGTATCCCCATGATGTGATAAACAGGAGCGCTGTAGAAATCCACATTGGGCAGGATATCTGTTTTGCCTTTTTCTCTGAATGCCTCAATGCCGAACCTTTCTATCTGTGTGGAAAGATCGTGCCATCTCTCCTGACCTGTTTTTCTCCCAAGTCTTGCAGCCATATCCTTGAGAAATGTTGCCCGGGGATCCATGGTTTTGTAGACCGCGTGGCCCATACCCATAATTTTACCACCGCCATCCAGTTCCATTTTTATCCATCCGGCTACGTCATTCTCAGACTCTAATTCCATGAGCATTTTCATGACCTTGGCATTGGCCCCCCCATGCAGACTCCCTGAAAGCGCTCCGATGCCGGCGCTGACGCCTGCATACATATGCGCCCTTGTGGAAACGACTTCTCTACAGGCAAAGGTGGAGGCATTAAAAGTGTGGTCAGCATGCAAGATAAGGCAGGTGTCGAGATCACGGGCCATCTCCGCATCAGGCTTTTCTCCGTGGAGCTGCCATAGAAAATTAGCCGCATGAGACAGACCTTCATCCGAAGGCAATGGCTCCAGGCCCTTTCTTATCCTGTGCCATGCGGCAGCCAATCCCGGGATTCGCGCAATGAGACGGATAGCCATTCTGATGTTCGCATCTCTCGTTTCTTCTAATAGATCCGGGTCCGACATGGCCAGAGAGGTTACGGCAGATTGAAGCACATCCATTGGCGCGGCATTCTTAGGATACCTATTCAATATTTCATAGACATAGCCGGGAAGCTCTCTTTCATCTTTTACAAGCGTATCGAACTTCATAAGTTCACTCTTGTTAGGCAAACGCCCATTCAAAATGAGATACGCAACCTCCATGAAAGAAGAGTCTTTGGCTAACTGTTCTATCCTGTATCCCCGGTAAAGGAGAATCCCTTCCTCACCATCAATAAAACTTATTTTCGTGTCGGCAACGGTGACCCCACGGAGACCAACATTTTTTACATTAACTGATTGTGCCATTTTACACTCCGTTCAACAGTAGTGATCTAAACAGGCCACCCCTCTCGGGGTGGTAATTTGATTGACTAATCACCTTCAATGCTGATAGCGCCGCCAGGGCACTCTTCGGCAGACTGAGTTACAAGATCCTTGTATTTATCAGGGATCTCCTCAACAAGAACTATGGACATGAGTTCATCTTCATCATATCGAAAAACCTCAGGGCATAACATGTTGCAGTTTCTGTCTCCCATACATAATTCCTTATCCACTGATGCCTTCATTTTTCCCTCCATAATTAAGTTAAATGTGGTTAATCTTCTTTCGGCCATTCAACACCGCTTATCTCCTCGGTAAAATAGCAGAATCTGCTCCACTCAAATTCACGCAGAGAAATCGGACAGCGTAACCTGACCTTTTTGTCACTGACACCGATTACTTCCCAATCGCCTTTACGCGGACCACCTTTGATATTCAATTTCTGTCCCACACTAAATGGATATGGTTCAAAATAAACAACTTTATCAGTTTTCATGGGATAATTCTCTCCCCAATACCTATGATGTCCCCACAATAATGTTGTTTATTCCACCTTAAAAAATGCCTTTGCCAGTGCGCCGCATACGGGGCACCTTTCCGGAGGCTCATTTTCACAGGTGTAGCCACAAACGGGACATACGTAGTAATCGACTTCTTCAGCAGAGTCGATGTTGTCAAGGGCCTTTTGATAAAGGCCTGCATGGATCTCTTCTACCTTATTTGCATAGGTGAAGGATCTCTCCGCAGCCTTTTCTCCTTCCTCTTTGGCTGTCTCAATCATGCCCGGATACATCTCTTTAAACTCAAATGTCTCTCCTGAGATTGCCCCTTTAAGGTTTTCAACGGTCTTGCCGATACCCTTCATGGCGCGCAGGTGTGCGTGGGCATGAACCGTTTCGGCCTCCGCCGCGGCCCGAAAGAGTTTGGCAGCCTGGGGATAGCCTTCCGAGTCGGCCTGTTTGGCAAAGGCCAAATACTTTCTATTTGCCTGTGATTCTCCTGCAAAAGCTTCCTGAAGATTTTCTTGTGTTTTACTCATAACGATTCTCCTTTCCTTTTTGTTTTTTAAAATTGTTAAATCAACCACCTCAAAGGATTAACAGGGGCACCAAACACGTCATCCCGTTTCGGTATTAAAAGCCCTCCTTTCATCTTGATCAAGCTTGTCCAATTTGAGATCGGCGGACCTACAGCAGCTTTTTCAGTGCCCCCAAAACATCCTCATAGTCAGGTTCAACTGTTACCTCTTTGACAATCTGGACATATTGAACAATCCCGTCTCCATCCACTACAAATACTCCCCTCGCCAACAAACGGAGCTCCTTGATAAGGACACCATACGCCTCGCCAAACGAAGCGCTCAAGTGATCTGAAAGGGTTGTCACCTTATCAACTCCGGCTGCACCACACCAGCGCTTCTGAGCAAAAGGCAGGTCCATACTGATGGTGAGTATGACCACGTCAGGGCCAAGTATTCCCGCCTCTTCATTAAACCTTCGAGTCTCCATGTCGCATACCGGGGTGTCCAAGGAAGGCACCGAAGCGATAACGCAGATCTTTCCCCGAAATGATGAAAGCTTGACCGGTGAAAGGTCATTATCGAGGACTTCGAAATCAGGAGCATCCTCTCCGACCTTGGGTTGTTTGCCAATTAGGGTCAGAGGGTTCCCTTTCATAGTGATTATTCCACTATTCTCTTCCATTTTTTGACCTCCTAATCAGTTATGTTGTTAATTCACCTTTAAAAACGTTTGAAAAAAAGCTGGGCCTGTGCGGTTAGGCTTTACCCATTCTAAATATGGACTCCAGGATGGTGGCCCGCTCAAAGCGTTACCACACGGATGAATTCTAATGCAACATCGTGGTTTATTTTCCATTAAGAGACCAGTCATAATCAAGATATTTGATCACAATATCCCCTTTGTTGCTCTTGAGCTTTGTCTTTAAACCTCCTTTGGCGTATTTTAGAATAAATCCTGAGACATCTCCATTAAAATCCTCTTCAAACCAGTCAAATATCTTGCTCACATAGAACGTGTTCCCATCCAGCCTATTTCTCGACGAATCATTGATAAAGGCCGACGCCATTTCATCCAACTGTTGATCCAGAATAGCCCCCTGATACGGATCTGAGCGGAGCGGCGGGCAGCTCCTGGCAGCACAGTTTATTGCGAAGTGTACCCGTGGATCTTTAAACCGGGGTCTAAGGATTCCGTGCTCGATCCGATCTAATGAAATCACCTCTCCATCAATGCGGCATATCTTCTTTTTCCACGGACTACTAAAAAAACCCCCCAAGTCTTTGATGGATTTCACCCCGGGATAACCGGTCAGGATCAGCTTAATGGTCCAGGCGTTATAGGCATTGATGTAGAAGGCGAACTGCTCGTCTCGGGACAGTGCCTCGGCATCAACTCCTTCAAGGCTCTTGAGATACTGATCCAATTTGGCCTCTTCGTTCTTGAATCCCTGATAATCCACCAAGCCATTTTTTACATATTTTCCGAGCAACCCTGTATAAATGCGGTTATCCATTTTCTGAGCAGCCTTGCTACCGGTCATGAGACCCGTGATGGAGAAACATGAGAGAACAGTCACAAAGAGTAGACACCTCCGATACCTCATAATGGCCCTCCTACTCCCTCCCTGCATTCATGATGCCTCAGAGATCCATCTCTTTAGAATATCTCTGTCTTCCTGGTTGATAGAGGTGATCCTGAATCGAGTAACTATTTTGTTGTTTCGCTCTTCAGCGGCTAAAGCCTTCGCATAAATATCGTCAAAACAGTGAGCATCCGTACAGAAATCAAATATCAGTTTGATGTCAGTCAGGGGTTGAAGATGTGGTTCAACTGACGCCGTAATCAAGTTCTCGTTTATGAATATGGTCTCCCCTGAGATGGCTTCGCCAACGATTTTTTTGTCTTCCACCTTCCAGCAGTGAAAGGGGAGACTGATCTCAATATCGTTCTGATTAGCCGCCTGAGGGGCCAACCCAATACCGTAAGGCGACCCGATTGCAGTTACCGGGTAGATTACAAGCGGCCTTTTTAATCCTTTCATCATAACGGAATGAGGCGAATCGGCGGTCACTGACTCTTTTATCAGGCGGTAGGTAGATTCTCCGATGAGGACTTCCCCTCCAACTGCATTGGATTCTATCCGGGAGGCCATGTTTACGGGGGCGCCGACAATACCGTATTTGGCCCGTATTTCAGAGCCGATGTTGCCCACAATAACCGCGCCGGTGTTGATCCCTATCCCCATCTCAAGGGGAGGATATCCTTCACGCATCAACTCATCATTCAATTCCACAAGCACATTTTGCATGGCAATGGCGCAGGCAACGGCGCGCAGAGGGTCATCATCATGTTCCTCGGGCACACCGAAAACTGCCAGGATTGCATCTCCAATAAACTCATCTATTATCCCGTCATATTCCATGATGACCTTTGACATACGCCCGAGATAGCGATTCAAAAGCCGAACCATATCTTCAGGGTCCCTCGTTTCAGAGAGAGCCGTGAAACCGCGAAGATCTGACATTATAATCGTCACGGTCTTTCTGCGTCCACCGATTTTTTGCCCATTCGGTGATTCGAGGATTTCATCAACCACTTTTGTGGAGAGATAGCGACCGAAGGTGTTCCGAATAAATTTGACAAGGTGCAAACGTTCATCTGATATCTTAAGTATTGTGTCCAACATCTGTGCGCGTGAGGAAACGATCCCCTTGATCTCTTTAGGGACGTCTTCGGGCAAGCTTATCCCTTTTTCAGAAGAGTCATTGTCCCGGAAACGCTGATTAGCCGTGGCAATGGTTTCCAAGGGTGAAATGATGCGCCTTTCAAGGAAGCTCTTGAGCGTAACCATCATGAACAAAACGATGATTGCCACAAGCGATATGATTCTTATGGCATACCAGAAAAGTTCTACAGATCCCTTATCTTCGGTCAAAGCCGCGTATAGGAGGGTTCCAATCAGCAATATCCCTTCAATGACCAGTATTCGCCAGAATACCCCCATCAAGACCACTGCCCTGACACTGTTTTTCTCATTCTTATTAGAGTCAGACGACATTTTCTTATCTATCGACCTTATGAAGGATGCCAATATTCTTTATCTTTCGGGCTTCAACGGTAACCGCACGGTAAAGGTTGCGCCCTTTTCCTGGTTGGTACTAAAAGAGACATCTCCCCCGTGTGTCTCCACGATCTTTTTCACGATGCCCAAGCCCAGACCGGTCCCTCCTCTCTTCGTTGAAAAGAAAGGGTGAAAGATGCTCTCAAGATGTTCCTTTGCTATACCGCCACCATGGTCAACAACCTCAAGCACTATTCCAGGGTTATTCAGGCGAATGCACACCCGCACATGTTCTCCGGCCGTGGAGGCCTGTATTGCATTGCTTATTAAATTCAAAAGGACCTGCCTCACTCTCGGTACGTCCAGAACGACAGAAGGGAGGGAAGGCGCAAGATCAGTTTCCAGTTCCACCCCACGCTCCTTAGCCATGGGTTGAGAAACGCTTACGGAATCCGAGACTAATTCATTGAAATCTATTTCAGTAAACTGGAGTTCTACGGGTTTCCCAAAATCCAGCATCTCCTTGACCATCGATTCCAAATGTGCCGTCTCTTGAATCACAAGGCCCAGTTTTTTCCGATCAGGGTTGTCCGGTTCAAGTTTTTTAAAGACTTGTTCGGCAAAACCGCCAATCGCCATAAGGGGTGTTTTCATATCATGGGCTATTTCTGAGACAGCCTTACCAACAGCAGCCAGGCTCCTGACCCGAACAAGGGCCCTCTGCTTCTTCCTTTCTCTTTCAACCAGCGATCCAAGGGTGAATGCTATAAGAATATATAAGACTCCCTCCAAAAGTCTGTAAAAATCTTCGAATGAAAATCCCTGCCACTGTCTGATGGCATGTGGAAGAAAGAGGACTGAAACACTTACACAGATATATACGGCCCCCCTCATTCCAAACCATAAGCTCCCTAAAACCAGCGGCAGGTAGAAGAGCATGCGGTAAACAGCATGGTAGTTTCTCAAGTCAGGAAAGGTAAAATAATGGAGGCAAAGGATGCTGCCAATCATGACTGCAATCCCAGCAATTTTTATCTGTTTTGTATTATTCGACATGACCAAACTTTAAAAGTATGGAAATTACAATCGTCCTTATCGCTTTTGTCCTGGCTATTTGCCACAAAAACTTCATTCAGTATTATATGGCCGAGTAAAATCTCCGCCAGGTAATCAGCTCATATCTATACTTATACGTTAAAACGTATTTTTTGTTCCCCGGATGATATTATCAAAGATATTATTGAGATCTTCCTCAGGCAGGATATGCCTTTCCATGGCCACCTCTCTGACAGTCTTTCCGGACTGGTAGGCCTCTTCTGCGATCTCCGCAGCCTTATCGTATCCGATGGAGGGTACCAGTGCAGTACAAAGGGCAAGGCTATGCTCAATGTAATAACTGCATTTATCCCTGTTCGCCTTAATTTCATTGACACATTTTTCTGTAAGACCTGTAACGGCTCCATCAAGCAGATGGATTGACTGCAAAAGATTGTAGGCGATGACTGGCAGCATGACATTCAGTTCAAAATTTCCCATTTGAGCAGAAAAGGTGATCGCGCTATCATTTCCTATGACCTGAGCTGCCACCTGGAGAATCGCCTCAGGGATAACAGGGTTGATTTTGCCTGGCATAATGGAAGAGCCAGGTTGAAGGGAAGGGATAAGGATCTCTCCAAGAGCGCATCGTGGACCCGAAGAGAGCCATCTGATATCATTAGCAATCTTGATTAGGCTAACGGCAAGGGTTTTCAAGGCTCCACTGGTTTCCACGGTCGCATCTCTGGCTGCTTGAGCCTCGAAATGATTAATGGCCTCTTTGAAAGAGTAAGCTGTTTGTTCTGATAAATAAGCTATAACACGGGGAGCAAAATTGGGATGGGCATTCAATCCGTTACCCACTGCCGTACCGCCAAGGGGCAGTTCTAAAAGTGATTCCGCAGCCCTTTCGACCCGCCCTATACCCATTTCCACCTGCCTTGCATAGCCACCGAACTCCTGTCCTAAAAATATAGGGACAGCGTCCTGAAGATGGGTCCTGCCGATCTTTCGGATATTTGCAAATACCTTGGCCTTCTGGTCCAAGCTCTTTTGCAGTTGTTTCATAGATGGTATGAGGCTATCATTTATGGTGGTCAGTGCGCTAATGTGAATAGCGGAAGGAATCACATCATTGCTGGACTGGCATAGATTCACGTGATCGTTTGGGTGAACCGGTGATGTGCCTCCTCTTTTACCCGAGGTGATCTCGTTGGCTCGGCCGGCGATCACCTCGTTGGCATTCATGTTTGTGGAGGTGCCGGAGCCGGTTTGAAAGACATCCACAATAAACTGATCATCCAGTTTACCCTGATTAACCTCTTCAGCAGCTATAGTAATCGCCTCTGCAACTCTTTTATCCAGCAACCCTAACTCGCGGTTGACCACAGCCGCATGCTTTTTGATCATACCAAGAGCCTTGATAAAGGAAGAAGGAAACGTGAGGCCGCTTATGGTAAAATTATCTGTTGCGCGCTGTGTTTGGGCACCGTAATAGGCGTCCCCGGGGACCCGAACGGTCCCCATGCTGTCTTTTTCTTCTCTATATTTCATGCCTGTCCGGACATTCTTAAGTTATATGCCTAATTTTTTCCGATTTCCTTCTATATGGTTCAGCATTGCCTCTACTGCTTTAACAGCATCTGTCTCTACATTTAGTATTCCGCCCGTCACCTCCGGGCAATCCTGAGTCAATAGTTTTACAAGATTAGGTGCCCCAGTCACCGTTGGGACAGGATTCACATAGGTGTAGAGCCCTAAAGCCAAAGCGAATACTGCGTCTATTGTGGCCTTTTGTTCCATATATTCAGGGGCTGCCGCAACAACAGGAAGATCGGGTATTGGAACATCGCCCAGAGCTTTAGAAATAGCTGCGAGTAGATCCGCGATACGACCTGTATCCGTGCAGGTGCCATAGCTGAGAACAGGAGGTACATTCAGATTCTCACATAATCCTTTTAGACCCGGTCCTGCATATTCCCTGGCTTCCAGGCTGCAAAGGCCTGCGACTTGTAATGCTGCATTTCCACATCCCATGGAAAGAACCAAAATGTCACGTTTAATCAATTCCTTGGCCACCGCTACGCTATGCACATCCTGACCGGAATCTCTAAGGGTGGTACAGGATACAAAACCTGCTATCCCCCGGATAGTCCCATTCTTAATAGCATCTAAGAGGGGATCCAGGGTACCGCCCAGCGCATCCAGAATACTCTCTGAGGAAAAACCAACTAGAGCTTCTTTCATGGGCAATTGGGTAACAGGGTTAATCGATGCCCTTCGATCAGCAAAATTATCGATGGCCATCTCTAAAAGTTGGGCGGCCTGTTCCTCAGCCTTTTTAGGTTCATAGTTTACCCGATCCGTAATTCCTTCAAATGCGATAAGGTCACTTACTGGAACAAGTCTGAATTTGTACTTCTCAGCATATTTCGGGTCAACGGGCATGGAACAGTTCATATCGCATGCAAAAAGATCCACGCAGCCGCTTGCCAGCACCGCTTCCTGCATGATCCAGTTACCGGTGAAACCGTAAAAAGCATCATCCATCTCCCATCTTTGAATCATCTCCTGACCCGTTTCTATGCTCGCAATAACCCGCAAGCCTTTGGCTCCAACAGCCTTTGCTTTCTCCTGCCATTCCTGCTTCCGGGCTAATTGAACCATAGCAAACCCGATAAAAGGTTCATGACCATTCGGCAGTACATTAACGAAGTCTGGGTCCAAAACACCCAGGTCCACCCTCATCAGGTGCGGCCTTGGGATGCCAAAGAGGATATCCTGGCAATATTCATTGATGATCTGGCTTTGATAGGCCATGGCAACGCCAAGACGCATGGCCTTGAGGGCTAAACTTAAATAATACCCATCCACATTGGTAAGGCATGAACTGGTAGCTCTCATCATTTCACCATAAATGCCGCCCGGGAAAATGTCCAGTTTTCTCCATAGTTCCTTACGCTCCTGAGGAGCCAAAATTTCAACGATCTGGCTGGGCTCATCAAACTTCCTGTTGAAATCTGACACTGAAAAGTCACAAAGGCGTAGGGCAATCTCCTTGTCAGTGCCTGTTGTATTCACCCCCAGTCGTTCTGCAAAATCTTTCAATTTTGCCGGTTCACTGATCTCAAATGGAGTTTGACCCTCTGCTGTCGCTCGAAGCGTTTTAATTGTCTGCTCAGTATGATAATGGTAAGTGGATGCACCCAGAACATTTCTGAGAACCATCATGCGCATGGCCATCCCATCGGCCGTGATCCCGCAGACCCCTCTCTTGTCTTTTTCTGCATCTGTGCGGCAAGGTCCATTGGAGCACAGATCACACCTTACGCCTCCCATGCAAAAAGGACACCGCTTGTCAGGATCCTTCCCCAAACCCTGCGCCTCAAATCGATCCCAAACATTCGTCATATTGTCCTTTTTTATCCGATCATATACCTTTAGCACTGAATCATGATAAGAGATCCTTTTCCCTTCCATCTTAAACCTCCTTTCTTTTTCATAATTACCCCCTTTTTTGTGGTTTTCAATGAAAACAAAAAATCAGAGTTTTTCCAATTTGCCTCCGCCAAAGTACCCTGCAGAATGGCGAAAAAGGTGTCAGGGGGCTCAAAAGCGTTTCAAGCCTCAGACTCTGCCGGAGATATCTGACATTTCCATTCATCAATCCAGTAACTTGAACCCCTTTTTCTTTAAGTCCTCAGCAGCTATCGAAGCGTCTTTTGTTTTGACCCTTAGTACCAGGAACCAGTCATTCTTTTCGAACTTCAGGACGCTCATAATACTCAAAAGGGGAATGTGATTGTTATCCAGAACCTCTATAAGATCCTTTAGGAACCCAAATCGTTTGCCGGATGCATCAATAGTAATCCGTTTGCTATCCCTATCATCCAGGCCAAGGGCATTTGCTACAACGCCGGAGATGTCCGATTCGGTTATAATACCCAGAAGATTGTTATTTTCAATGACGGGGAATGCACCGATTCCATGTTTCTTCCCAAGCCAGATTGCCTCTTCCACAGCAAGATCCGGTGAAATGACGATAGGTTCCTTAACCATGATATCGCCAACGGTCATTTTTGAAATCAAATAGTTTAACTCATAGACACTGAGACTTGTTGCCTCTGATGGTGAGGCGTCACGTATCATGGCCCTTGTCACAAGACCTGCGAATTTGCCATTTTTTGTCACTGGGAGCCGTTTGATCTTGTTATGTTTCATTATTTCCAGTGCTGCCATAATCGGTGTGTTGATATCCACCGTTATGACTTCCTTCTTCATAAAATCTCTAACTTTCATCTTTGGGCTCCTTTTCTCTATGTAGGATGTTTTGTAACACTTCAGCGTTTTGAAACAAAGTCAGAGTGCCGCGAGGGTCTCTTTTCCAAAGAACGTAAATAGCGACCGCATGCTATATAAGCGGCAGTATGGCCTCTAAATGCGTCCCAAGACAGTCACAGGAGAAAGCCTCTATTTGAAAGGATATATTCTCTAAAGCGTTACGACGTTTTTGAAAGGGACGAATACCACTCTCTTATATTGGGCCTCCGCTCCTGCCGTCATCACAAGATTCATCATCATGACTTGCCCTCGCATGCTCTGCACTCGGGGCGGAAGTACAGTAAGGGAGTGTCTCTTCACCGCTTTTCTTTTTTCCTTTCTCCTGTCCTTCAAATTCTTCCCTCATTTTTTCTTCCATCTCCTTAACCTCCTTTTCATGTTTCACCAAAAACGAAAGTTTTCCTGAAATCAGGTTGAGCTTACCAAAAATGATATCCCTAAAAATTAGAACTTTTCCACCCTCTATCCCACCCTTAATTCTATTTTACCCTTATCTCTGCCTCAAGATCTTTTATGTATTGAGCAATTAAAACCCCAAGATAGATACAGGCATTCCCTTCAATGCAGTCATCAGCATCGCCTTTGTCAAGAAATGCATGACGATTGGCTTTGCCTTTGCTGAAGCTGACAACCCAGGCGTCTTTCTCTTCATCAAATTGGAGCTCCGTAGAAAGCCCGTAGCTCGTGATTTCCGGGTACATTTCCAAGAGCTTCTTTTTCAAATCCTCTTTCGCATAACTCATCGCTAACCTCCTTTTTGTTCCGTTTACGCGTCTTTGCTCCGCCTCAAGGGGGGCGGCTTGCATTTCACTCGAGTTCGCAAGGATGCGCCGTTCGGAAGTGCGGCAGGGTTTTCCCACCCTGTGCAGTTATTTTGGGAATTTCAGGGATACTGATTCGCTGTCCTCATCTTTTTTGATCTTCACGCTCAGTTCAATACTGACATCACGAACCCCTACGGCTAAAGGGGTTTCCCCCTTTTCCCCTTCAATATGGGTAATTCCCCTTAAAGCATCGACAATTTTTTCCCCGATTTCAAGACCGGGGTTTGGTAGTTCCGTCTTTCGATATTCTGACACCACTCTCACCTCCCCGTCATTCGTTCTCGATAGGGAAATTTTTTTGGCATTTGCGTTGATCCCGTGAAGGATGGCCAAGGCCAACCATTTCAGGGCAGCCTCGGTTCTGTCGTTATCCTTTTCCAATAAAGACATCTCCTTCAACGGGTCTGTGGTAGCAAAGCAATCACAGAGTTCCTGAACCTTGAGATGTAAGCTGTGTTTATCTTTCATCGCAACGACCTCCCGCTTAACAAAACAGATTTATCCTTACACTCCAATTCCCTCACATTGGGGAGGGTTTAACATGCCTTATATTCTCGCCGTAGATTTATATTTGGCATAAAGATCATGGAGTCTCTTTCGCAGCTCCTTGATCTTCTTGCTGTCTTTATCCGATGACCAGCTTGGCTCGCTGATGGAGTAAAGGCTGTTGCTGAGTTCATCAATGACATGTTCGACAGCCTGGCACCATTCAAGGGTGCATGCATCGGCCATTTTGGCAGCCTCATCGATATCCTCTTCCAGCATATCAAGCCCTTTTTCCAGATTGTTGATAAAGACTCTCCATCCCTCAACCACTTCTTTCTGAATTCCTTCTTTTCTGTTCATGACCATACCCATTACCTCCTTTCTGGATGTTATTTAAATTCGATCTGTTTGGCTGTCGCTTCTTTTTGACTATCCGTACAAGAGTCTCCAATGGATTCGCGGCCAAACGGCCTCCTCCACCACGGCCTTCGTCCTCTTCTACGGTTATGTCCATGATTCCCTTACCGGCTACCTCTTCCACAGCCCATGAAGGTTACAGTACTCACGTGCCGTGACCTGCTCGGCGTCGATCTTAAAGGTTGCTTCAGGTGCATCTCCGGGGTTCAGAAACTGACGATAGGCCTTCCCATCGGTAATAACCTCTATCCACTCGATATAGTGTTTCTCTTCCATGGGATGGGCAACTTCTCCAATCTTTATCCTGAAACCGTCGGCTGTCTTTTCCACAATAGGGACATGTTTCTCCTTTGCCGCATCCACCGTGTTTTCCACAAACAATTTCATGGGTTTATCACAGCACACCAGTTCCCCTTTACCACCATGCAATACCTCGACGATGTTGCCACATACTTCACATTTGTAGACCTGTAATTTGTCTGCCATCTTTTTTCCTCCTTTTCTGTTTTTTTAAAGCTCCTTTATGGTGCCAACTCCAACATGCGATCAAGGGCAAGCCGTGCATCGGCTCTTATCGCCTCTGGCACCTCAACCCTGTTGACCTGACCGACATGCTCGAGGGTCCTCAAAAGATTATCCGGGCTGATCTTGAACATATTAGGGCATAAGGAATAGTGGAGGTCCAAGACTTTCTTGTCCGGGAATTCCAGTGCGAGCCGGTTAATTAGATTGATTTCTGTCCCCACGATAATGGTTGCGTCAGGGGGTGCGTTTTCAACGTACTTGACAATAAAACTGGTGGAACCCACTGCATCGGCCAGGGCTACCACCTCCTGGGTACACTCCGGGTGGACCACAACTTTTGCCTCGGGAAACCGCTTCCTCATTTTCATGACGTGATCTTTACGAAATCGTGTATGAACCAGACAGTATCCCTTCCACAAAATCACCTTAGCCCTCTTGATACTCTCTGCAGTATTGCCCCCGAGTGGTTCTTCCGGATTCCATACAATCATCTCATCAGGTTGAATCCTCATCTGGTTACCCGTGTTGCGGCCCAGGTGTTCATCCGGAAAAAAGAATAACTTCTCTCTTTGACTAAGGGCCCAGCGAAAGGCTGCAGGGGCGTTGGATGAAGTACAAACAAGGCCTCCATGCCTGCCGCAGAACGCCTTTAACTCAGCATCCGAATTCATATATACGATGGGCATCACAGATCCTTTACCAACGATGGTTGCGACGTCTTCCCACGCCCTTTTTACGGCTTGGTTATCTGCCATGTCCGCCATCCAGCATCCCGCTTCCAGGGCAGGTATCTGAACGGTTTGATGAGGCTGGCAAAGAATCGCCGCACTTTCGGCCATAAAATGGACACCGCAGAAAACGATGAATTGCGCGGCTTTGTCAGCCGCAGCTTTCTGGGAAAGCCCAAAAGAGTCCCCCCTGAAATCGCCGACATCCACGATCTCGCTACGCTGATAATGGTGTGTCAGGATCAGAAGCCTGGTTTTCAATCTCTTCTTAATGGCCCGGATCTCGTCCAGGATATTTCTATCATCAGGATGGTCTGTCATCCCTGTCTCCTTTCAAGGCCGTCCGCGAAAATGTGTTGCACGGCAAATCCCCTTATATGGATTAGATCAATGATATTCCCGGTGAAACACTGTCTTCAAAAAGCCATATTTTCTTGTTGACAGGGATACCACGATGTGTTATGTAATATACCACACTGAGGGACTCAGGTCAAGCGATTTTGAATATTTTTTTGGAGGAGATAGTGGATAGCAAAGAATTCGTGGCCATCAGAAAGAGGCTGAATAAGACGCAGAAACAGATGGCGCAACTTCTTGGGACTTCAGTCAAGGCCATTCATAGTTATGAGCAGGGATGGCGGTCCATTCCGGTTCATGCGGAGCGGCATCTCTTTTTTTTG
>Ga0307425_1000635_pt1 | contig 21832 bp, 21 predicted proteins | sample SalMarWE160330MG_FD_202152 | JGI IMG/M metagenome (GOLD analysis project Ga0307425, IMG submission 202152) | Salt marsh sediment microbial communities from the Plum Island Ecosystem LTER, Massachusetts, United States - WE1603-30 | ecosystem: Environmental > Aquatic > Marine > Intertidal zone >...
AATAACCGTGCCTGTACCCGTAGCAGTACCCTGCAGGTCCCCACCAGGAGGTATAGTAGTAGGGCATCCTGTAGTAGCTGTACCCGATCCACCCGTAGCTGATGCCTACGGAAAAGCCCCACCCGGTATAGGGATTGTAATGCACTCCGTAGCCGTAGGTCACCGGCCGCGGATAGTAATAGGTCCTGTACCAGGGATGGTAATGGTACCCCGTGCCGTAAACGATGGTCCCCCTGTAGGGGTAGGAATAGACATACCCCGGTGTGTACCCGACGTAAACAATGTCCGGCGTATAGTCATAGACGTATACGTACTTGACATTGTATACCGGGTATTCGGGCGGGATGGACTGGACGTCATCGGGGACCGATACGCAGACCTCCCAGGGTCCCGTAGCATGGTCCGATACGAACCAGACGGCATTGTCAACCGCATAATACCGGTTGTCTACGAAAAGTACCGATTTATCCGTGTTTATCGCATAGGCCATATCCGTGCCCTGGATCTTTTCAAACTGGGGGTTGCCGTCATAAGCCACTTCCATGCTGGCCTTTTTCCGGTCGACCTCGGCGGTCTGCGGGATCTCGTTCTCAAGAATGGCTTCCCTTGCCTCCCGGGTATCGGGTATGGATGAGCGTACACTTCCCATTTCGGAATCCGTACCGATCCCTGCAAAATATTCCGGAAGATCATCCGGTCTGACAAATTCCCAGTCCTCCGAATCAAGGGATCCGGACCTGTACCAGCGACCGGCAATGAGCACAAAGTATTGCTGGCTGTTTATATCCATCAGGATCTCGCTTTCGGTGTTTCTCACGTAAAGAAGGTCGGTGCCTTCCAGGGCGGCGAAATCCGGTTCACCGTCTGTCACGATGATCTCGGCGGGCACCTTGCTGAGGATTACCTTCGGCGGAAAATCAAGCAGACGTGCCATCGAATCGACATCCGTCACATAGCCTTCGTCGGTCGGCTTGATCTCCAGGACCGAATTCGGGGGATTGCTGATGTATCGCCAGGTATTCTCAACCCTTCCCGAACGATACCACCAGTCACCCCCCTTCAGGTAGAAATATCCGTCCGCCTTGTTGTAAAGAATGAAATAAGGCGTATTCACCACATACTGAATGCGGGTATCCTCAATGTCCTGCAGTATGGGTTCACCGTCGATCAGGACCAGTACGGCCGGTTCATTCTCAATGAGTATCTTTGGCGGCGTATGATCGAGTTGCTCTGAAAACTGGTTGGATTGTTCCGTGGTTTTCAGGCTGGTCAAAAGGCGGTCAAGGGAGTACGTCAACTCCGATTTTGCAAATTCAGCTTCAAGCAGGCTGATCATGGCGGACTCTTCCTCTTCACCGGAATTTGGAAACTTGACCGACTCAATGTTGAAATCGGTAAGGGTCACCAGCCGTGTGTCAAAGTCCGTCACCAGCCGGCTGGTAAACCACATGGCTCCGAATACGAGTTTTTCGCCCTTCTGCTTGACGGAAATTGCCGCCCGGGCATCGAGGATATCTCCTTCCATGGAGTTTATCTGCGGCTGGTAGATCGCAATCTGCGTACCTTCATTGTCCAGTTTTTTGGGCCATTCCGGTTCCTGCTTTTCGGGAGCGGCAGTTCCTGCCGCTGCGGCTGCCAGGATCCAGATGAATATTAATGATGCTTTCAGTGTTTTCATGACTCTAAATTTTTTGAGAAACGTTTTTCTGATGATTGAAAATCCAAATTCCGTGCCATATGTTTGACACATCCCCGGGATCCCTGCCGGAGCCTGGTTCAGGAGTCCCCCTCCACGGAACTTAGCAAAATGACAATGTACACAGCACCCTCCTGTTTCAGAGAAATTCGGATTATCTAAATTCTTCAGTTGCCTAAATTTATATAAATTTCGTCCGGTCCCAGGGTATGTTCATCAAAAACCTTTCAACATAATCAACATGTCCGTCGTATCATTCTTTGTTCGTTCCCATATTTGAGATGCAATAAGTTATTAAAAGAATTAAGATTTCAATGCAGAGAAACCCTGAAAGAATCGTTAAGGCCTTCCTCCTCTTGCTGACGGCCGGATGCCTTGCATCATGCGAAAAAGTAGCTGAATTTGTGGAGCCTCCGACCAATTCCATGGATACGGAGTATTACGAGATGGACTTCACGGTTGAATCATCCGATAAAAATGGATTCCAGATATTCTCGGAAGAAACTTATTCAAACGATATTAACAATCTTCTTGTCCAGGCAGGTTTTAATCCTGACAAGATCGAGTCAGTAATATTAAAGGAGGCAACGGTAAACCTGGAAGGAAATGTCAATTACCCGGACTTTGATATTCTGAAATTCATTGAACTGACGGTTTATACGGATCTGCTGAGGGAAAAAAAAGTTGCATGGTCAGACCCGGTGCCTGCAGACTTATCCTCACTGACCCTGGATCTTTCCGAAGAAAACCTCCTCCCCTATTTCAGGGAGGGAACGTTTATCATTACTGTTCAGGGATTTCTGAAACAGAGGATTTATGAAAATCTGGATTTGCATGCACGGGTGAAATTCCGTGTCAAATGGAAGGTGTGAAAGGGACTGTTCATAAAAATATCGGGAGCATGGCTTGATTATTCAGTAATTTGTCTTTAACTTGTAAATAAATACTATAGCATATTAAATTCTTCTGGAATGAAAACCAACAGGATTGCATTACTGGCCCTCGCAGCATTCGGCATTTTTATGGCGGGTTGTGACGATTTCCTTTCCGAGTTGCTGAAATTCAATACCCAGTGGTACCCGGTGGAATTCAGCATATATCCATCCGATGAGATCGGGGACATTGACCTGGCAACCGATACCATTGAAGCGGACCTGGATTCATTGCTGGATGTATACAATATATCCCCCGAAAACATCCGATCAATAAAGGTATCGGATGCGAAGATTTATGTGCTTACCAACGGCTATAATTTTGATCCTCTTACCCGTGCGGAAATAGTGATCGCAACAGACATGCTGGAGGAAAAAATGATTGCCTGGATTGATACCGTGCCCAGGGATGTTACCATGGTCGAGCTTAAACTGACGGATGACGACCTCCAGGATTATCTCCTCGAAAGCAAGTTTATATTGAAATTACGGGGGTATCTTGAAAGCAAGGTTGACCAGACAGTCAACATGAAGGCCAATATCCGGTATGTTATCCGCGGTGATTTTGGGAATTAGCGCCTGATCACCCTGCGGAAAAGTTTACGGCATCTTCCCTTTTAATCATGATTGAACGACCCTGATCCAATCGATTCCGGGGTCATTCCAATTACCGGCCCCGATCATTCATGCATGGCTGAATTTAAATTCAGGTGGTTTATTCGTTAAAATTTTGTGAAGCTGGCCGGATTTTTTGCATTTCCACGATTTCCTTCTGATATTGCGGCCGAATAAAATCCAGCTTATAAATTAAATTCCAAGCCGACATGAAAAACATCATCAGCATTTCTTCACTTTTCCTGATGTTGCTGGCATTTTCCTGCCAGACATCAAACAAATCCGCCGATTCAGGAACCAGTTACTGGCGGCATCTGAAATTTTCAGAAACCCCTTTTGACGGTTTCGAGGGACTTCATGCCATCACGGCCGGTGAAGCAAAGGATATCAATCATTATAAATTCAGTTATAATGATGATGGACAACTGGTTTCCGTTGAATATTGCCGGGGCAATGAGCTCCTGGACGGTTCGGAGACAGGGGCATCAAAAATCCTGATATCCTGGGAAGACAATAAGGAGATTCATCATTATTTCAACAGGAACGGGCAGGCGATGGAAAGGTCCGGTTATTTTGCCGCCGAATACACCCTGGATGAGAACGGCGTGCGCACCGGGCTTCGCTTCCTTGACAGGGAAGGGAAACCGGTGGAAAACAGGAACGGGATTGCATGGTATACCTGGGAAGTCCTGGCAAACGGGCAGGTCAAGGAAAACCGGTACAACCTTGAGGGAAAAGAGACCGTCCTGAACCAATTCTGCCCCTTTTACGAATTGAGGTTCACCTATGATGAGAATGGTTTTTTAAGGAACATGGCCAACTTCCAGGGAGACTCGATGTATAACTGTACGGTCGAGAACTGCGGGGACATCGGCGTATCCTATTTCTCATTTGATTACAATGAGGCCGGGGATCTCACTCAGTTTACGGTCAGCAGCCTTACGGGCCAGCTGTCAAACCTTTACTGGGGATGGGCCAGGTTTGAAAACAAGTACGACGAAAACGGGAACGTCATCGAAAGGGCCAGTTTCGACCAGGACAATGAGCCGCTGGGAGGAATGTCGGTCCCGGTCATCCAGTCCGTTTACGATGAGCACGGTGCGCTGGTGGAAAGAAAATTCATGGATCCGGAAAGGAATCTCATGGACAACCCGCGTTCCGGGATATCAGTTTCAAAATATGTTTATAATGAAGCCGGGCAGCCGGTGGATACCCTGAATTTTAACGCCGGGATGGTCGAGATATGATCCGGTTGCTTTACCTCCTCCCCCTTTTATTTGCCTTCTCCTGCAGTTCTCCGGGAGGAAAAAAAACGGGCAGTAATGCAGGGGAATCCATTCACCTTCAGGAAACCGGCACCGCCGTAAGTTCGTTCGATGGACCCGCAGCATTGTTGCTGCAGGAGCTGAGGGACCAGGGCGATTATGTGAACAGCCGCCAGTTCCCGAGCATGATCAAACCGGAGACCGTGTTCGCCGAGCTTGACAGCAACAATCTTGTCATCGACATGCGGTCGCCGGAATATTTTGAAAAGGGACACATCAAGGGTGCCGCGAATGTCCGGATGGACCGGCTCCTGGAATACTTTGAAAACGACATCATCCCCTTCCGTTTCGATAAAATCATCCTGGTATGTTACGGAGGGCATCTGTCCGGATACGCCACCAACCTGCTGAGGCTGATGGGATACGGGAATGTCTATTCCATGCGCTGGGGAATGAGCGGATGGAACGCCGATTTCGCCAGAGATTTCTGGATGAAGGGCGTCTCGAGTGAATACCAGGACAGGCTTTCCACCGAAGATGTGCCCAAACCACCTTCGGCACACCAGCCTGTGCTCCAATCGTCTGCGGCAACCGGCGAGGAATTGCTCAGGGAAAGGGTGAGCAGCCTCCTTGCAGAGGGATCGAAGGAGATCTTTGCCACGAACGAGGAAGTCTTCGAAAACCCGCAGGATTATTTCATCATCAATCTGGAGCGCAAGGATAAATACGACAGCGGTCACATTCCCGGCGCGATCCGCTACAAGCCGCAGGGATTCCTCGGGATACCTTCCGAAATGGGAACCCTGCCGGGGGACAAACCCCTTATTGTTTATTGCGGGACCGGTATGACCTCGGCCTTTGCGGTGGCCTACCTGAGGTTATTCGGGTATGATGCACGGTCGCTCACTTACGGCAACAACGGCTTCATGCACCAGAAAATGCTTGACCAGCAGGAGCAACTCTCATGGCATCCTTTTTCCGACGATACCCCGAACGGTTACCCCTACGTGAAAGGATCGAAATAGAAACGATAAGAACTTGAGGATGGACTGTCCTTCCCGCGGGGAACGGTCTTTTTTCAGTCACCTTCCGGCAGGATTCTGCCCTGGCCCCCTGCTTGGGGTTTGAACACAAAGGACGGGGCGTCAATGCCGGGAGCCGGGGCAGGTCCCGTTTGGAGAACCCGCAGGTTATCGATGCCCATCTGGGTGAACAGGACCCAGGCCCTGCATGCAAGTGAAAGGTCCCCCGCGTAAAGAACACAGGTCCCCTTTTCCCTGAAGAACTTTCTGATCTCCTTCACATTCCATTCCTCCGGTGGGAAGTTGACGGCATCAGGCAGGTGGTGAGCGGCGAACTGCTGCGGGTCATCCAGGTCCACCAGCAATGCTCCATCCCGCTGCACAATTGCCATACCAACAGAATCAATAATGAATTCATGGTTCCCGATGCGGTCCAGGACCTCTGCACCCCTGAGCCGGAAGGAATCACTCCCGGGTATGGCCAGGAGCATTGCCCCTGCCAGCAGGACAATCAGGACAGGTATGAGATAGGTTTTCATCATTCGCATCCTCCGGTCAGTTCTGCTTCCTTTTTTTTCTTCACCTCAAGGAAAACGGTTTTCAGGCTGTCGGGCAGGCTGTTCATGCTGGTAAAATATTCGCGCGCGCGGTACCGGGTCTCAAACAGGGCATTTTGAGCCGCCGTAATCCGGCCACCCGAAAACTCAGATTCCATGACCACCCTGAACCATTCGTTCATTCCGCCTTTCATGATCCCCGTATTCGTGTATCCCTTCTGCATGCAGAGCATCCATGCCTCCGAAGCAAGCACGTCCCCGTTGGCATAGAGCACTGCCCTGTCCCGGGGATCATCCAGGTAGCCCGACCAGTCGGGATTACAGATGTCCCCGAAGGGAATGTTTACTGCGCCGGGTATATGAGCCGCAAGATACTGCTCCGGATCCCTGATATCGACCAGCAGGATGGAAGTATCCCCTGATACAACCGACCTTGCCACCTGGTCGGGAGTCAGGAACAACGTCGTATCCGTCAGTATCCGGATCATCCGGGAAGGCCTGAGCTCGGATGCCGGACGATGCCTGTCGGGTATGACCAGGGCCAGGGCAGCGAAACCGACCAGCAGGATCGATACCTGCACCCTCAGCTTATTCCTGTTATGCTTGACTTCTGACATTTACAATTCCCTGCTTATGTCCGGCCTGGCAAATCTTTTCTCGGCCTTTTCAGCCAGCCAGAACAGGATAACGGCAATTACCGCGACAATAAGGATAAAAACGGGATCCGGCAGGCCAAGTGATTCGGATAGTTTCACCGGTCCCCTGTCGCCACGGTTATGAAACGACTGGATCAGAGGATAGCTTTCGGCAAAGAGAAAGGCTCCCACGCCGCCTCCAAAGATGAAGATAAAAGCATCAATCTTGCCGATAGCGGCAGCGCTGATCCCTGTACCGGGACAGAATCCCCCCATGATGAATCCGGCTCCCATGATGATGCCGCCTACGATGGCCGGACCCGGGTAGAAATAGTTATGAAAGACCAGGTTCATATCCAGCAGGCCCAGGGATGACAGGATCTGTGCCCCGATCATCGCCACGATCGCGGCGGTAAAGAATACTTTAAGGACGGTCGCATCGTAACCGTAGAACATTCCGGCCAGTTTCCTGCTCGACGAAAACCCGGCCTGTTCCAGTGAGAATCCGAAACCGCACCCGATCAGGAAAGCGATTAGGAGATTGATCCCCTGGCTTGATTGAAGTATGCCTGTGAAGGGTCCCATGTTAAATCCAGTTTTTTCTGAAGAACCATGCAAAGGCGTAGCCGGATCCGAAAATGGCCAGCATCGTCACGAATCCTGCAGTAGTCAGTACAGCCATTCCGGAAAGTGCCGCACCGCTCGTACACCCCCTTGCCAGCTGGGCTCCGTAAACAAAAAAAAGGCCTCCCAGGAATGCCATCAGGAGACGTCTGTTCCGGCTGATCTTTGGTGATCGCTCGATGCGCCAGGTCAGCCTTCCGGATACGGCACCCGAGATGAATCCCCCCACCAGGATCCCCAGGATCTCAAGGACCAGCCAGTTCCTGATGGGAGATTCCCCGTTTTCGAAATACTGACTGTAATACGGGGATTCCCTGGCATGATCAGGGCTTCCGGCGCCGATAATGCTGACCACGCAGTATTTGATCCCTCCGCTTGCTCCCAGTCCCCTTCCGGTTATGTACATGGCCGAGAGCAGGACCAGTCCCAGCAGCACCCCGGCAAGGTAGGGATTCATGTAGGATTTTTTCTTTCCCATACCCAAAAGTATAAAAATCTCGTTTTCATTGGTATTTTTAAGGTATGAACAGGACTTTCATCATCGCGGTCTGCCTTCTGGCAGGCCGACCGGTGCAGGCTCAGTCCTCCGGCTGGGAACTGAAACTTGAACGCGATGGCGTCGTTATATACACACGGGCGTCCCCTGACAGTCCCCTGAAGGAATACCGGGTGAACGCGGTCCACGATTTTCCCCTGGAAGATCTTTACAATATGTCAATCGATCTCGAATCCCGGCCGAAGTGGGTGATCCATTGCACCGGGCTTGAAATCATTGATACGGTGGACGGCAGGATACGTTACCATACGAGTTACGCTGTCCCCTGGCCGTTCCTGGACAGGGACCTGGTAGTGGAAGAAGAACTGGTTTACAAGGGACCTGACAGGGCACATCTGCTGACCCGTTCAATCGATCTGGACTATCCCCTGCGTGATGGTGCGGTCAGGATGCCCCGCTACAGGGAGGAGGTCTTCTACGAAAAAATCGACGATCACAGGACCTGGTTCAGGGCCGAGGGATTTGCCGACCCCGGGGGCAGTGTGCCGGCCTGGCTGGTGAATTTCTTCCTGGTTGACGGGATTTACGATTCCGTGATCAACACAAGGGAAAGAATGGCTGGAAAATAAAAATAAAATACCGGCAGAGGAACAGGTCCGATCTGCCGGTACCTGGAGGCCCGTGCGGAGAATACTATTCGCACTGGGACGAATGCTAACCCGGGGATTAATGTTCACCCGTTGTGGCCGTATCCCCCTGTTTTTCAGCTTCGGCTGCTTTCCCGTTCATTTTCTCCGCGAATCTCTTCTTCCAGTATTCCCGGCTGTGTCCATGTTCCCAGGGCCGGTTTTTCCACGGGGACCCCTCCCTGTGAAACGGGTGGAGCCCGGCAAACAGGATCTTCGACAGTATCAGGATCCCCAGCGTCTGCCAGTAGCCGAGGACCGGCCCGCTGAAGAGTTCGGGGACCAGCCAGTTCCACAGCAACATTACAACGTATGTAAAGAGTGCCAGGAAGGCAATTCCCATTACAAAGAATTTTCCGAAATAAAATACTCCACGTGCTTTCATGACATTGAATTTTAAAGTTGGTTATACAATTCCTTTAATTTTTTCCTAAGAAACAGGATGGCGTAATGCTTTCTGGAAAGAAGGGTATTGATCCCCTCACCGGTCATTTCCGAGATTTCACTGAAGCTCCTGTCCTCAAATTCGTTCCAGATGAATACGTCCCTCTGGTCCCCCGGCATTTCATCCAGCGCCTTCTCGATCGTTTCCCATATCCATTCGCGCATCAGTTCATCTTCCGGGTCCCGTGTCAGTGCAGGCAGGATGTCTTCCAGTTTCAGGACCTGTCCGTCCTCTTCCTTTCCCATGGTTTGCCTGTCTGACAGTGCAACGGGTTTTTTCTTGCGGAAATAATCCGTGATCTTGTTACGGGCGACGGTGAAAAGCCAGGATGTGATCCTTTCAGTCGACCGGATGTCGCTGAATCCCTTGAGGAACTGGTAAAAGACCTCCTGAAGGATATCCTCCGCGTCCTCCCTGCTGCTGACCTGCCGCCTGATATAATTCAGCAGCCGGCCCGATTCACGGCCTGCAACCTGTTCGATGTACCTGCTTTCTTCTGCTGTCATAACCCCGGATATGCTTCCCTGCCAGTAGAGACGAATCAGCTGTGGAAATATTTTATTTTATAAGGAGGATGTGTCTGATTTCCGTGTCAAAAAAAACGGGAACCTTCAGGATTCCCGTTCAATTCCGGATTATTTAATTTCAATGGGATCGTAATCCTTGAACCACTTGAAATCCGTGTTCTCAACCTTCAGCCTGTAGGCAGGCCAGGTATCACGGTAAAAAGCATTGGTCATTTCCAGTGCTTTGTCGATGACGACGCCTGCCTGCCCGGCAAGTCTTTCCTCTGTTGCAGTGGGACCCGAAGGCCTCGACTGAATGTACCTTGAAGCCATGAACAGCCGGCTTACGACGGTTGGTTCACTCCAGTCCGAAATGCCCTGCTTGGTTTCTTCCCTGCCCATGATGTATTCCCAGATCACCTTGATCGAATCTTCCATTGCCTTTGTTTCCTTTGCCAGCGCTTTGAGATCATCATCCCCGGTACCTTTTAACTGAGCCGTAACTTTCCCCAGGACTGCCTTCGATTCAGTAAGGCGGGTTGTGGCCTTGTTCAGTGCCTCAGCTTTCACGCCAAGTTCATCGTACATCTTTTCACAGGCCAGCAGTCCCTCGCGATCAAATTCGACCCTCGGATCGTACAGGACCGTTACAATTGTGGAATCTTGCCGGTCCCCGCAGGTCATGACCACTTTATACTTTCCCGGAAGAACCGGGAAACCTGCCGGTTCAGCCTGCCGGTTGCCGAATCTGCCTCCTCCCCCGTACCTCGAAGCCCATGGATTGGGGAATTGCACCCCTTTTTTCCGGAGCCTCCAGGTTACCATGTTCAGTCCGGGTTTCGCCACGTATCTCAGGGTGCGGATCTGAACATCCCCGTCGTAGATCCGGATGGTAAGGCTGTCGTTTTTTACTTCGTTTCCTTTATCCGTAGAAGGGGACGGGGGTGTGGTTTTGCCCTTACGGGATCTTACGTTTTCAGCAGCCGTGGCACTCCCCTCCTCTTTTTTATCTTCCTTGAGATAATACGTCAGGATGGCTGCCCCGTAGGGTTTGTTCTCACCTTCGAAGGTGGCATCGCCGGAAAAATGGGTCCCGGCTGGTTGCTTCATGCCGGAAATGAGATAGGCCTGCGGCGGGTCAAAAACCCTGAATTTCCGCTCCAGGACTTTTTCTTTTGTGGCCGCGATCTCCCTTAGCGGCCGTATATCATCCAGGATGTAAACCGAGCGTCCGAAAGTGCCGATCACAAGATCGGCCTCCCGCTCCTGTATGACCATGTCCATGGTCGATACCGAGGGATAGCCGTTTTTCCACTGGGTCCAGCTTGCCGTGTTGTCAATGCTGATCCAAAGCCCGTGTTCCGTGCCCAGGAATACCAGGTTGGGTTCTGCGGGGTCCTGGAGGATGCAGAGTGCATAGCCGTTTACATCCGAATCGTCCACTATTCTTTCCCAGGTGTTTCCAAAATCCCGGGTCCTGTAGGCATAAGCGGAAAAATCGCCCATCCTGTAGTTATTGGCCACCACAAATGCCTCCCCGGCATTGTAGGTGGATGCCTGGATCTGCGGGATCCAGCTGTTCGCGGGAAGTCCCGTAAGCCTGCCGGCATGGTTTGTCCATGTCTTTCCCCCGTCCCTGGTAAGCTGGATGTTACCGTCGTCGGTGCCTACCCAGATGATTCCTTTTTCAACGGGACTTACGGCGATGGAAATGATGGTCGTATAGTTCTCCGCCCCGGTGACGTCGAGGGTTAGTCCCCCGCTCTCATCGTATTTCTGTTTCTCCGGGTCGTTGGTGGTAAGGTCGGGTGAAATGATCTCCCATGTGAGGCCCTTATCGGTGCTTTTATGCAGGAACTGGCTCCCGAAATAAAGGGTTGAATGGTCGAAGGGATCCTGCTGGATGCCTGCGTTCCAGTTAAAGCGCAATTCGGTCCCGAGATCGGGTGCCGTGGGCTTGACCGAATAGGCCATGCCCGTTTCATAATCGTAACGGCCTACGTTGCCCTGCTGGGACATGGCATAGCCGTACCTTGCATCATCCGGATCCGGGACCACGTCGAAACCATCTCCGAACATCACCTCCTGCCAGTATTCATTCCGGATTCCGCCAACCCTCCAGACATATCCGGGTCCCCTCCAGGACCCGTTATCCTGCAGTCCCCCATAAACATTATAGGGCACCTCGTTATCCACCCGGATGTGGTACCACTGGCCCAGTGGAAGGTTCTCCATGAACTGCCAGGTTTCCCCGCGGTCGCGAGAAATGGCCATTCCCCCGTCGTTGCCTTCCAGGATATAACCGGGATCGCCGGGATGTATCCACCAGGCATGGTGGTCGGAATGGATAGTGCCGGCAATGGTCCGGAAAGATTTCCCGCCATCCTCACTCACCCCGATGTCACTGTAAATCGTATAAAGCCGGTTTTCATTCCTCGGATCGGCGTAAATGTCAAAGTAATAGAAGGGCCGGTTCCCGATGTCCTCCCCGTCGTTGATCATCTTCCATTTGAATCCGCCGTCTTCGGAACGGTACAACGCATTTTTTTTCGATTCGATGATGGCATAGACAATGCTGGGATTGCTGGGGGCTATGGCGAGTCCCATCCGTCCCAGTTCCCCCTTAGGCAACCCGTCCTTATCGGTGCGCCTTGTCCAGGTCTTCCCGGCATCCACGGTGACGTAAAGCCCTGAACCGGGTCCCCCGCTCTCAAAATACCATGGCCAGCGCCGGTATTCCCACATGGCCGCAATCAGTTTGTTCGGGTTCGACGGGTCCATTACCAGGTCGGCTGCACCGGTCTTTTCGTCCACGTACAGTACCTTTTCCCAGGTTTTCCCCCCGTCGGTGGTTTTATAAATGCCTCTTTCCGGGTGTTCGGTCCACGCATTTCCGTGGGCCCCCACGTAAACGGTGTTTTCATCCCTGGGATCGATGATGATCCGGTGTATGTTCCGGGTCTTTTCCAGTCCCATCAGTTCCCAGTTTTTCCCGCCATCCATGGATTTGTAAATCCCCGAACCCAGATTCATTGAATTGCGCGGATTACCTTCACCGGTACCCACCCAGACCACGTCGGGATTGGATTGAGTAATGGCTACGGCTCCTATGTTCAGGACTTTCTCATCGTCAAATACGGGCTTCCATGCGGTTCCTCCGCTGGTGGATTTCCATACGCCGCCTGAAGCCGTGCCGACGTAGATGATTGAAGGATTGCTGGCCACTGCCTCGACTGAGGTGACACGGCCGCTCATGCCTGCGGGACCGATGCTCCGGGCCTTCATTTCTTTCAGTTTTTCCGTGTCAAGCTTCTGCCCGGCCGCCGTATCCCAGGAAAGGACAGCCAGCACCATTGATAGGGAAAAACCGATGCAGATGAAATTGTGCTTCATAGATAAGGGGTAATTAAATTAATATTGGTTATCGGGGCTTAAAATTACAATTATACGCACAGATGAGTCACCAGGAGGGTAATTTTCCCTCACCGGGTCCCTCATTTGAGTGCCTGTTCGATGTCCGCGACCAGGTCATCGATGTCCTCGATGCCCACGGACAACCTCAGCATGGTGTCCCTGACCCCCATCTCCAGCCTCCTGGATTCCGGGTACTCAAAATAGATGGTTGACCAGGGATGAATGATCAGGCTTTTATTATCGTTCATATTGGTTGCCCTTCGTATGATCTGCAGCCTGTTCATAAAGGCAAAGCAGGCCTCTTCGGTACTCAGGTCAAAAGTCAGGACCGTTCCGGGCACCCCGCTGAATTGCTTCTTGCTGAGCTCGTAGTAAGGTGAGCCGGGCATTCCCGGGTAATTTACATTTTTGATGTCCGGATGGTCACCCAGATGCCCGGCCAGTTTCAGGCAATTGGTAAAGGAGCGCTCTACCCTCAGCGCCAGGATGTCGAGTCCCATGCTCTGAAACTGGGCAGTCCTCGGCGACATGCAGGATCCAAGATGCCTGAAGACCTCCTTGCGGAGCCTGGCCATGAGGGCCATCTCCTTCTTTTTTTCATAGTAGGCCGAAAGAACCTCGAGTTTACTCCAGTCATTGTTGCCGGTGTCAACGATGATTCCGCCGACGGAGGTAGCCCCTCCGGACAGGAACTTGGTGCTGGACATGACCTCAACATCAATCCCGAAGGACTTTGCATTGAATACGTTGAACGGGGTAAGCGTGGAATCTGCCATGACAAGGGTCCCCCGTTTCTTTGCCAGTCTGACAAGTTCCCCGATGTCTGCCACCTCGAGCTGGGGATTGGTAACCGTCTCGAAAAACACCAGGCGGGTGTTGGCGTCCATGTTTTTCTCCAGGTTTGGGGTATCGAGGAGGTTGCAGAATCTAACCTCGATTCCCAGTCCGGTCAGGGTCTTGCTGAAAAGACCGTAGGTATGGCCGAAAAGGTTCGGGGAACTGAGGATGTTCTCCCCCGGCCTGACGAGTGCAAGAATGGCATTTACGATGGCTGCCATTCCCGAGGAAAGGGCCAGCGCGGCCCTGGCACCGGTTGCAGCAATGATCTTGGATTCCAGGTATTCCACCGAGGGGTTGGTGGACCTGGAGTATGCATGGGCCGGCTTACGGTCCTGGAATGCAGCGGCAATGTCCTCCGCCGTATCGAATTCATAGGCTACGGTCTCATAGACAGGCATTTGCAGCGAATTGAACGGGTCCTTCCTGAGATAGGGTGCAGTCAGCATGCGGGTGGTAAATCCTTTTTTATTTTCCGGCATATCGCAAATATTATTTATTGACTGTAAAGATAGAAGTAATCCTGAAATTACAGATAAAAGGACCTGCTAATCAGAATACAGGATCCTTCTCCCTGCTGTTGCCTGTCATCCATTAATTATCTATCTTAATTTCCGAAATCAATCCCAAAACCATGAAATACATTCTCACTTCCCTTGTATTGTGCGGGCTGGCAGCGGGTCTTTATGCCCAGAGCAGCCTTGATCTTCTGACCCTTTCGGGACGGTACGGATTTCCGGCCAAATACGATGACTCCCCGTCCGTCGGCAAAGCCACCGAAACCGGTGCCATGGTGAATGTCAAGCTCCCGGTCAAGCTATCCGGCTCCTCCATCTGGTATAACGACCTTACCTATACCATGTTCCATGTAAGCAACGACATTGAATTCGTTCGCGGCATTGCCAATCCCATCCATCTGCATTCGTTCATTCTTCAGACGGGTTGGTACAAGAGATTCGGTGAGGGACAGGGCATACAGCTGCTTTTTGCCCCCCGTTTCATGACCGATTTTGATAATGCCTCAGCCAGTAATTTCCAGCTGGGCGGGATCGCCATGTACGAGAAAAGATTCAGTGAAAGGCTCATGCTGCGGTTTGGCGCCATGTACAACGATGAACTCGGGGGACCCTTTGTCGTGCCGATTGTCTATTCGGACTGGCAGATCAACAGCAAGTGGAGCCTGGTCGGAATGTGGCCGGTCTTTGGCAAACTCAACTACCAGGTCAGCGAGAAAATCTCAGCAGGGATAAGCCATTTCGGGCTCATCACCTCTTATCGCCTGGGACATCCGGACTATGAGGGCGATTATATCGAACGGACAAGCATTGACCTCTCCCTGTTCGGCCGGATCAGGCTTGCCGGGAACCTCCACCTGGAAGGAAGGTTCGGATATGCAGTGGGAAGGTCATACAAGCAATATTCGGCTGACCAGACGGTGCCCTTCCGGATCAGCATCATCAAATTCGGTGATAAGCGCGTGGAAAAGAATTATTTGTTCAAGCCGGGTCCCATAGTGGATTTGAGGCTGGTTTACAACCTTCCGCTGCAATAAGTTTTCTCTTAATAAATAAAAGTATCTTTATCGATCAAACCATGCAAACCATTAAAACTGAACCCATGGCACTTAAATGTCCGTTCTGCGATCATGAAGGAATGCCCATCGTTGAAAAAAAGATGTCCGAAACAGGCTGGGTGATCTTCGTTCTTCTCGTGATTTTCTGCCTGCCTCTTTGCTGGATCCCCTTCGTGACAGAGGGGACCAAGGAAGAAATCAGGAAGTGTGCAAACTGTGGCAGCAGGCTTGGATAGATTCCTGGTCCTTGAACGGAATGGACGCCTGACCTCCTCCGGTTACGGTTTAAATGCCCTGATCGCCCTCACCTGCCTGGGCACCCTCATCTACCCCCTGCTTGATGCAGGGGGGATCCTGAGCGTGAATTGCCTGTTTAAAAGCCTCACGGGCCTTCCCTGTCCCACCTGCGGGTATTCCACCGCCATCGGCTGCCTGATAGGCGGGGACATCCTTCACAGTTTCCTGCATAACCCGGGCTGGATCTTCTGGATCGCCTTGCAGGTCCTGCTGGTTTTCATTGGAATAAAATCCATTGTGACCGGGAGGCAGATCGCCATTCCCGGCCGGCTGGTCCTTATCCTGGCCGTCCTGATCCTCCTGACCTGGGCAGCCAAGTTCGTGATCGGCAGCGAATACTACTGAGCCTCAATAGTACACTATGGTCCGTACATCCATGCCAGCCAGCTTGCCGTCTTCGAAAGAGACCATTTTAAGCCAGTTGCCCATGTCATCGAAATCGGTGTATTTCGTTTCCACGTTGTACATGGTGCTGTCGGAACTCATCCCCGTAAAACCGGTGTTCAGTCCGTTTTCGTCGTAGTTGTATTTCCACCAGGAGATCACTTTCCCTTCGGGATTCCTGGTCTCTAACTGGGTCACAAGTCCCATATCGTTCAATTCCCTGGCAATGGTGTTCCCGGGCTCGCGCTTGCTGTTGTACCATTGCACGCTAGTAACCTGCCAATCCTTAATTGACTTGATATTGCCACCGTTCAGGAGGGTATCGGCTCCCAGCCTGAAACGTTCCCCTCGGGTGAGATTCCCCGAATCGTCATAGGTATATTTCCAGTAGCTCGATGAGGAATCCCCCTGGAACCATTGTGCCCCGGTTCTTTTCCCATCCGAGCATTGTATTACCCAGTAGCCATAGGGTTTCCCTTCATCATCCAGGTATTCGATCCTGTTGGCAATACCCATGGAATCAAAATAGGCGATAAAATCATCGGTCCAGCCGATGCTGTCCCGTTCTTTCCGTGTAATCAGGTCTCCCTGGAGGTATTTGCCGTCCTGCTCGGTGGTCCAGTAGCTCCTTTGCTCGACGGATTTGACCTGGCCTTTCAGAAATTCGGGAGTATAGCCGTAGGGAGTAAAATGGCTGAGTTCTGTTGTTGTCTCGGGTTTTTTCTGCATCGTGCAGCCGGCGAGGATTGCGATGCAGAAGATTGGAAGGATCAGTCTTTTCATGGTAAATAGGTTTAGGTTATGATATTAAAATACTGGAAATAAGTTACATCCGTAAGATATAAAAAACAAATTTTACAGTCGATTTTTGATGAAAGGAGGGAATTGCCTTCTGGTCAGCCTGGCTATCCGTTCCGGTCTGCCCGGCTATCCGGTCCGGTCTGCCCGACCGGTTTACTTCAGCCTGTCCTGGTATTTGGCCTTGAATTTATCGACTTTCGGCTTGACGATGAAGGTGCAGTATGGCTGGTTCGGATTGTTATTAAAGTAGTCCTGGTGGTAATCCTCGGCCTGGTAGAAATTGCTGAATGCGGCAATCTCGGTGACAATGGGATCATCAAAGGTTCCGCTGGCGTTCATTTCGGCCTTTGATTTTTCAGCCAGGCGCTTCTGCTCTTCGGAATGGTAAAAGATGACAGAGCGGTACTGGGTCCCGACATCATTCCCCTGGCGGTTCAGCGTGGTGGGATCGTGGGTATGCCAGAACACATCGAGCAATTCCCCGTAACTGATCAATTCCGGATCGTAATAGATCTGGCAGACTTCGGCATGACCCGTCCGTCCGTTACAGACTTCCCGGTAGGAAGGGTTCTTAACATCTCCCCCGCTGTACCCGCTGAGCACTTTTGTAACGCCTTCCAGCCTCTCAAATACGGCTTCGGTGCACCAGAAGCACCCGGTCCCGAATGTGGCAACGGTATCTTTATGTTCCTGTCCCATGATTGATTGAAATGATTCAAATACGAATAGTACGGTTAATAAAGCAAATAAGCTCAACTTTTTCATACAATTTCTATTTAAAACGATTCTAAACTGAAATTATTTCATATATTCATAAAAACAAATCATGGCTAAAGTTGTTCATTTTGAGATTCCTGCGGCGGACCCTAATAAAACCGTTGAATTCTTCAGTAATTGTTTCGGCTGGAGATTCAACAGGTGGGGAGAAACGGATTATTACCTGACGGAATCAGGTCCAGGGGACGAACCCGGCATCGAAGGCGCCGTTATGAAACGAAACCATCCTGACCAGCCCGTTGTAAATACCATACAGGTGGAGGACCTGGATTCAACCATCAGGGCCATCGAGGAGAACGGCGGAGAGATCGTGGTGCCCAAACAGACCATCCCCGGTGTGGGCACCCATTGCTACTTCAAGGATCCGTCCGGTTACATCCATGGAGCCATGCAATCCCAGGCGGGCACAACAGGCTGAACACGGGGAACGGGACTCACTGCCTGAAGAGGTCCAGCACCACCCTGCTCATGCCAAGAACGCCCGTCCTGTAAGACGGCTCAAAATCAGGATAAAATTCCGGGCTGTGCAGACCGGGTAAAGGAGTGCCGTTCCGCATGGAATCTTCAAATTTTGCCGGATTGACGACGCCAAGCCAGAACATGGCAATGGGTATTTTTTCATCCGTTCTGCCGTAGAGGGCGAAATCTTCAGCGGCCGTTACCGGCTCAACCAGGATTACATTCTCCTCTCCGAGTACGGAGCCGAATGAAGCGACAGCGCTCATCGTCAGGGATTCATCGTTGATGACCGGCGGGATCAGCTGGTCCAGCGCCACAATCTCCGGGTAAAGGGATTCAGGAAGTCCGGCCGACATGGCGATCCCCGAAGTAATCCGACGGAGGCTCTCCATGATATGATCGTATACCCTGTCCTCGTAAAATCTAACGGTGAGCTGCATTTTCACTTCATCCGGGATGATGTTGTGCACCGTGCCTCCATGTATGGATCCTACGGTAACCACGGCGGGTTTAAGGGGACTGATCTCCCGGCTGGTGATTGTCTGGAAAGCAAGCACCATGCGGGAAGCCAGCACAATCGGATCTATGGCCATATGAGGCATGGCCCCGTGCCCTCCCACACCGTGAACGGTTATATCGACTGAATTTACACCGGCCAGCATCGGTCCGGCTCGGTAGCCGATGGTACCAGTCTTTAACTCGGGACTGACATGGTAGGCAAGGATGTAATCGGGAACGGGAAAATCCCTGAACAGTCCACCGGCGATCATGGCCTTTGCGCCTCCTCCCCTCTCCTCTGCCGGCTGTGCAAGCATCACAAGGGTCCCTTTCCAGGAATCAGTCATGGCCGACAGCACTTTTGCCGTGCCCAGCCAGACGGTCATATGCATATCGTGTCCGCATGCATGCATCACTCCTGGCGCTTCCGATGCAAATGGCAGGCGGGTCTTTTCCTCAAGGGGCAGGGCATCCATATCGGTACGCAGCATGATCACGGGACCCTCACCGTTTTTCAGTACCCCGACAAAGCCGTTCCCTCCGATGTTCCTGCTGACCTCGAAGTCAAGGGCTTCCAGTTCATAGGACAGCCTTGCGGCAGTCCTGAATTCCTCGTAGGACAGTTCCGGATTCTGGTGGAGGTACCTGTACAGGTCCCTGTGAGAGGCCATGTTACCCGAGATCTCCGCAAGGATGCGGTCCCCTGCCTGTGAAAAGATTCCTGCTGAAAGAAGCAGAAGGATTGCTGAAAGCAGATGACGTTTCATATCGGTTTTCAATAAAGTTTCAAAGATAGTATATCAAGCGGGACCGGAATGTAAAGATTTTTATCAGGATGTCATGATTTTTATTAATTTGATTGCCTCAAAATAATCTCAGGATGAACAGGCTGATCATTTTAACGGGACCGTCATGTGTTGGGAAAAGTCCCCTTGACAAGGCACTCAGGCGGTTTTACCCCGGTATCCGGCAGAACATGCAGAAGCTTGTCCTTTTCAACGACCGGGCGCCCAGGCCGGGTGAAATGGAGGGTGTGGACTATTATTTTCGCAAGCGGCAACAGATCGAGGCATTCAGGCTTGACGGCAACTACATCGTCATGGGCGTCAGGGGCGACCTGCAGGCGCTGAACCTGAAGGAACTTTCAGCCATGCTCAAGAAGAGCAATGTGTTTTATGAAGGGAATCCCTATGTGGCTGAGATCCTTACTACCCACCCGCTTCTGGATGAAACCCCCAAGCTGAGTGTTTTCCTGTCCCCCCTGTCCAGGGATGAGATCCAGTATTTCATGGAACCCAACCGGAACGTGAAACTTCCTGATTTTGTGACGGAGGTTATGCGAAGGAAGCAATTGCGCCGCAAGACCCATCAGAAAATTGAGATCTCCATGCGCGACCTGGACGATATCGAAACCAGGGCATCCAGCGCCTACAGGGAAATGAAAATGGCCTGGCAGTTCGATTATGTAATCCCCATACACGATGGGGAGGACAGCGATAACTGGGAACTGTTTTATCACCCGATCGGGGAAGCCCGCAAGACCATGCTGAACTTCATTGCCCTGCTCGAAGGGAAAAAGGCCCCCGGGGTGGAGAAATGGGAAAAAGATCTGTTAAAATAATCGCATAGGGTCCCCGCCCTCCGACTAGATAACGGGGACTTTCCACGGGCTCCTGTAACTGGCTTTAACCATTTCATTGGCCTTCTCGTCGTTGAGGAACATCTGTTTTTCGTGCTCCCAGTATAATTTCCTGCCCGTTCTCACTGCGATGTTACCCAGGTGGGCGAATCGGGCGATGTGGGCCCCGATGGCTATGTCCGCGTTGGGTTTTTCCCGGGAGCGGACACAATCGAGGAAGTTCCTTACATGCCGTTCAAGTCCCCCTCCCTCTTCCGGCGGGGTAAACGGCACTGCTTCCATCAGTGCTTTCCCGTCCTTGACTTCAGGGATCACCTCCCATCCCTTGCGGTCTACTACAAGCGTTCCGTTTTCCCCCAGGAATGCGACTCCGTGTTCCCTTCCGTACGATCCGCCAGAGATCCCGACGGCCGATTCCCAGACCAGTCCGAAGTCATCGAATTCATAAACCGCATACTGGGTATCCGGTGTTTCCCTGGCATCGTCGGGATAGGCGTATTTCCCGCCTCCCGACATCACGGACCTGGGCACATACTGGTCCATTCCGAATAAAGCATAATCGAGCAGGTGCACCCCCCAGTCCGTCATCAGTCCCCCCGCATAATCCCAGAACCACCTGAAATTAAAATGAAAGCGGTAAGGATTGAAAGGCCGTTTTGGAGCGGGACCCAGCCAGAAATCATAATCCACGCCTTCCGGTATGGGTTCGTCGGGAATGACAGGAAGTTCCCCTTTCCACCCGATGTAGGCCCATGCCTTTACCGTCCGGATGGTGCCCAGCTTCCCGGACCGGACAAACCGGACGGCGTTCTGCCAGTGGGGATCGCTCCGCTGCCACTGTCCCACCTGCACGACCCGGTCGTATCTGCGTGCCGCCTCGATCATGATGTTGCATTCCTCGATTGAGTTGGCAATGGGTTTTTCCACGTAAACATCCTTCCCAGCGCGGCAGGCTTCCACCATCGGGAGACAGTGCCAGTGATCGGGTGTACCGATGATCACCGCATCGATGTCCTTCTTTTCCAGCATTTTGCGGAAATCACCAAAAAGTTCCGGCTTTCTGCCCTGTAATTTTTCCGTTTCAGCTGCCCTCTTCTCGAGCACATTCCTGTCCACATCGCAGAGCGCGATGCACTCCACGCCTTCGTTCCCGAGGAAGGTCCGGAGATCGGCCATGCCCATTCCGTTTATACCGATGGCACCGACCCTGAGCCGGTCGGCTGCCCCTTTTATCCGCGCAGCTGCTGCAGCGGTGGAAGGCAGGTAGGGAATCAGTCCGGCTCCCGCCACGGCCGCTGCGGTGCCTGTTATGAATTTTCTTCGTTCCATTGGTTGTTTCATTTTATACTCCCCACAATATAATAAAATATCGGGAGAATGAATGACCGCGGATACGGCAGAAATCCATGACCGTTAAACCAGGGAATCGGCAATCCACGGGTCAGTCATGCCATCCCGGGATCAGGCAGGTCTGATTTTAGCGGCCATCCGGTAGAAAAGACGCGGAAGGAAGCGGCGGACGTGGACCATTGTCAGCTCCCTTCCTCCGATAAGGACTTCACGCCTGCGCCGGTGAATGGCATCCAGGTATTTCCTTGCACAGACTTCCGCCGGTATGCCCGAGGCCTGCCCGGGGTCCATTTTGCCATGCGGGGTCCCGTCCCCGGTCAGGGC